>ERZ773077.2163-NODE-2163-length-12887-cov-11.495090_pt1 | contig 12887 bp, 11 predicted proteins | sample MGYA00580612_ERZ773077 | MGnify/ENA primary metagenome ERZ773077 (study PRJEB29015, sample SAMEA2737971) | human oral metagenome | biome: human oral; feature: human-associated habitat; material: dental | place: China | collected 2021 ...
GCATCACCGAAACCGACATCGCCAAACGCCTGATGGACTACGGCTTCCACGCCCCCACCGTTTCCTTCCCCGTGGCCGGCACCCTGATGATCGAGCCCACCGAGAGCGAGAGCAAAGCCGAACTCGACCGCTTTATCGCCGCGCTCAAATCCATCCGCCGCGAAGTGCAGCAGGTAATCGACGGCACCTGGCCCAAAGACGACAACCCGCTCATCAATGCCCCGCACACCGCCGCCGACCTCACCGGCGAATGGACGCATCCCTACAGCCGCGAAGAAGCCGTGTTCCCGCTGCCGCACATCCGCGAACACAAATTCTGGCCCAGCGTCAAACGCGTGGACGACGTGTACGGCGACCGCAACCTCGTCTGCACCTGCCCGCCGGTAGAAGCCTACGAAGAAGCCTAAGCATTAAACGGCAGTAAAGATAAGGCAGCCTGAAAGCCGCAAAAACGGTTTTCAGGCTGCCTTTTCCCATGCCTGCGCTATAATGCCGCCTTTCTCCCACTTACGGCCGATGCCATGAAAATCAGTACCCGATTCGATGCCGGTTCGGTGGTGGTTCGCGACTGCACGAAGGCGGACGATATCCGTCTGTCGCTGCGGCCGGACAATGCCGCCGACTTCAAACAATGGTTTTACTTCCGCCTGCAGGGCGCGGCCTATACGCCCTGCCGCATCCGTTTCGACAATGCCGGCGAAGCGGCCTATCCGCAGGGCTGGGACGGCTATCAGGCGGTGGCGTCTTACGACCGCCAAAACTGGTTCCGCGTGCCCACCCGCTATGAAAACGGCGAGCTTGTGATCGAGCACACGCCGCTGGCCAACAGCGTTTATTACGCCTATTTCGAGCCCTATTCCTACGAGCAGCATTTGAACCTGCTGGGCGAAGCGCAGGGCAGCGGCCTGTGCCAGATCAGCGATTTGGGCAGCACCCCCGAAGGGCGCGACATCAACCTGCTGACCATCGGCAACTGCGTGGACAGCGATTTGAAAGTGTGGATTATCGCCCGCCAGCATCCGGGCGAGAGCATGGCGCAATGGTTTGTCGAAGGGCTGCTCACCCGCCTGCTCGACCATCAGGACCCGACCGCCCGTGCGCTGCTCGATCTGGCCACTTTTTACGTCGTCCCCAATATGAATCCCGACGGTGCGGCGCTGGGCAACCTGCGCACCAATGCGTGCGGCGCCAATCTCAACCGCGAATGGCTGCAGCCAAGCGTGGAAAACAGCCCGGAAGTTTATTATGTGCGCGAGAAAATGCACGAAACCGGCGTCGATCTCTTTCTCGACATCCACGGCGACGAAACCCTGCCGTATGTGTTTGTGGCCGGCACCGAAGGCGTACCGAACTACAGCCCCAACACCGCCGAGCTGGAGCGCCTGTTTAAAACCGCCTTTCAGGCTGCCTCGCCCGATTTCCAAGACCAGCACGGCTACGAAAAAGACCAGCCCGGCCAGGCCAATCTGAATATGGCCACCGCCTATGTGGGCAACACTTTCGGCTGCCTGGCCTACACGCTGGAGATGCCGTTTAAAGACAACGACAACCTGCCCGACGACGATTTCGGCTGGAACGGCCAGCGCTCGCTGCGCCTGGGCGAGAGCATCTTAAGCCCCATCCTCGCCGTCTGCCGCCGCCTGCACCCCGAAGCCGGCGACGAGTAAAACCGTTTTCCCGCCCACAATTTTCAGGCTGCCCAAGCCAACAGCGGCAGCCTGAAAACGCCAAAAGCAGCCTGAAAGCCCTATCCGCCTTTCAGGCTGCTTTTATTGGGATAACCTACCCTATACTGCTCTCCCTAAAGAAAAAGGCAGCCTGAAACCCCACCTGTAGGGTGCGCACCGCGCACCAAAACACCCGCCCCAAACACTTTCAGGCTGCCCGAAACCTGCCAACAACAAAGCAGCCTGAAAGCGCCCGCCTTGCCGCCGCCGGCGCGCACGCCGTATAATCCGCCCGTTTTTTTCCGCTTGGAAACCCGCCATGAGCACCCGCCGCCATTTCGCATCCACCGCCAGCCCGCAGCGCGGCGGATGTTTTGTTTTCCCGACCCGTTGCCGCCAGACGGGTTTTGTTTTGCCCGCCAGAAAGGAAACGCCATGAACAACCCGTTTTACCGGCAGCACCTGATTTCCGTGCCCGACTGCGGCAAAGAAGGCCTGCAGCTGCTGCTGGATACCGCGCTGAAACTCAAAGCCGAACCGCGCCGCGACCTGCTGGCCGGCAAACTGATTGCCTCCTGCTTTTTCGAGCCCTCCACCCGCACCCGCCTGTCGTTTGAAACCGCCGTGCAGCGGCTGGGCGGCACGGTGATCGGTTTTTCCGACGGCGCCAACACCAGCGCCAAAAAAGGCGAAACCCTGGCCGACACCGCCCGCATCATCTCCGGCTACGCCGACGCCATCATCCAGCGCCACCCCAAAGACGGCGCGGCGCGGCTGGCGGCGGAATTTTCCGCGGTGCCGGTAATCAACGCCGGCGACGGCACCAACCAGCACCCCAGCCAAACCCTGCTCGATCTGGTCAGCATCTACGAAACCCAAGGCCGCCTGAACGGCCTGAAAATCGCCATGTGCGGCGACTTGAAATACGGCCGCACCGTGCATTCGCTGGCACAGGCGCTCAAACTGTGGGGCTGCGAATTTGCCTTCGTCTCGCCGCCGACGCTGGCCATGCCCGACTACATCACCGAAGAGCTGGACGACGCCGGCTGCCGCTGGCAGGTGTTTACCGACCTGCAAAGCGCGGCGCAATGGGCGGACATCCTGTATATGACCCGCGTGCAGCGCGAGCGTTTCGATGCCGAAGAATTTTCGCGCATCCAGGGCAAGTTCAACCTCAATGCCGCGCTGCTCTCCGGCGTGCGCGACAATCTGCGCGTGCTGCACCCGCTGCCGCGCGTCGATGAAATCCACCCCGACGTTGATGCCACGCCCTATGCCTACTATTTCCAGCAGGCGGGCAACGGCCTGTATGCGCGGATGGCGATTTTGTCGCTGGTTTTAAACGAAACCGTTTAGGAGACACCCGTGAAAAACACCCGACTCAGCGTAGAAGCCATTGAAAACGGCACCGTAATCGACCACATCCCCGCCGGCCTCGGCCTGACCATCCTGCGCCAGTTCAAACTCCTGCACTACGGCAGCGCGGTAACGGTGGGCTTCAACCTGCCGAGCAAAACGCAGGGCAGCAAAGACATCATCAAAATCAAAGAAGTCCACTTCAAAGAAGAAGACGCCAACCGGCTGGCATTGTTTGCGCCGCAGGCGGTGGTCAACCGCATCAGGGGCTTTGAAGTGGTGGAAAAAATGCGCCTGACCCTGCCCGAGGCCATCAGCGAAGTGTTCCGCTGCCCCAACCACAACTGCGCCAGCCACGGCGAGCCGGTGAAAAGCCGCTTCTACATCGCCACCCGCCGCGGCGACATCCGCCTCAAATGCCACTACTGCGAAAAAACCTTCGAGCGCGAATCGGTGGCCGAAGCGTAAAACCGTGCTTTCAGGCAGCCTGAAAACAGCCAAGCGCTTTTCAGGCTGCCTTTTCCGTCTCCCAACCGCTATGTCCGCCCTTGCCCTGCCCCAATGGCACGATCCTGCCGAAATGCCCGCCCTGCTGCTGGCGCTGCCTGAAAACCGCCGCAACCGCGCGCTGTATCTACTAACCGCTTTGTACGGCGGGGCGGACTGTCAGGCCGCTTTGTCCGCCGCGCTGCGCCTGCTGCTGGCCGAACCACAGTTACGCAGCCTGAAAAACATTTCGCACTGGCTGCATGAAACTCTGCTTTCCAGCAATACGCCCGCTGCCGATTGGGCGGCGTGGCTGCCGCAGCTGCTGCCGGCGCTCGATACGCTGCACGGCGAAACCCTGCGCGTGTTCGGCGAGTTTGGCGGTATGCACGCCGATGCCCAAACCGCCCAAGGCGTTGTCGTCGCGCTGTTTGCCCACGGCACGCCCGCTGCGCTGGATGCCGCCCGTTGCTGCCTTGACTGGCAGGAAGAGCTGCGGCGGTAACGTCCCGACTGGGGACAATGACTGCAAACGCGCCTGCACGTGCTGCGCGATACGGCGTCCCAAGCTTAAAGCCGCTTTTCAGGCTGCCTTTAAAGGCAGCCTGAAAGCCAAAAAACAGCCGAAATCGGGTAAAATCCGCCGCCTGATTTTCACCGGACACACCATGAGTTCCACCCCGCAAAACATCATCGTCGGCCTTTCCGGCGGCGTTGATTCTTCCGTTACCGCGCAGCTCTTGAAACAGCAGGGGCACCATGTGCGCGGCGTTTTTATGCAAAACTGGGAAGACGACGACAACGACGAATACTGCAGCATCAAGCAAGATTCCTTCGATGCCATCGCCGTGGCCGATATCGTCGGTATCGACATCGACATCGTCAATTTCGCCGGCCAATACAAAGACAAAGTCTTCGCCTACTTTCTGCAGGAATACCAGGCCGGCCGCACGCCCAATCCCGATGTGCTGTGCAACGCCGAAATCAAGTTCAAATCCTTTCTCGACTACGCGCTCGAACACGGCGCCCAAGCCCTGGCCACCGGCCACTACGCGCGCAAAGAAGTGCGTGCCGACGGCCGCCACTACCTGCTCAAAGGCCTCGACGAAAACAAAGACCAAAGCTATTTTCTCTACCGCCTGCAGCCCTACCAGCTCGAGCGCGCGCTGTTTCCCCTAGGCAGCCTGAAAAAGCCCGAAGTGCGCCGCATCGCCGCCGAAGCCAATCTGCCCACCGCCGCCAAAAAAGACAGCACCGGCATCTGCTTTATCGGCGAGCGCCCGTTTCGCGAGTTTCTGCAAAAATACCTGCCCACCGCCGAAGGCGAAATGGTTACGCCTGAAGGCAAAGTGGTCGGCCGCCACATCGGCCTGATGTTCTACACGCTCGGCCAGCGCAAAGGGCTGGGTATCGGCGGCGCCGGCGAGCCGTGGTTTGTTGCCGGCAAAGACTTGGCCGCCAACAAACTGATCGTGGTGCAGGGACACGACCACCCGCTGCTGTTTTCAGGCAGCCTGACCATGAGCCAGCTAAGCTGGACGCTGCCCGCGCAAGCCGGCGATCGCGAAGGCGCCGCGCCGCCGCCCGGCCGCTACACCTGCAAAACCCGCTACCGCATGGCCGATGCTCCCTGCGAATTGCGCTATCTCGACAACAACCGCGCCGAATTGGTGTTTGATACGCCGCAATGGGCGGTAACCCCCGGCCAGTCCGCCGTGCTGTACGATGGCGACGTGTGCTTGGGCGGCGGCATTATCGACAGCGCTGCTAGCGAGCCCAAATAAAAAACCTACGGCTCTGCTGCGCCTTGCCGTACCGGGTGTACTGTCTGCGGCTTGCTGCCTTGTATCTTTTTCATTTTGACTCGCTATCAATAACTTTCAGGCTGCCTACCATGAGCAACAAACGACTGATCTACGGCTTTCACGCCGTTAATGCCCGCCTGTGGCAAAACCCCAAAAGCCTGCTCGAACTTTATGTGCAGGAAGGCAAAAGCGATGCCCGCACCCGCGAAGTGCTGGAGCAGGCGGCCAAATGCAATGTGCGCGTGCATTTTGCCGATGCCGAGCGCCTGGCCGCCATCTGCAAAAACGCCCGCCATCAGGGCGTGGCCGGCTTTATCGACGCTTCCAAAAACCACGTCCATCTCGAAGACGTGCTGGAAAACCTGAAAGAGCCGCCGTTTTTACTGGTGCTCGACGGCATTACCGACCCACACAATCTCGGCGCCTGCCTGCGTACCGCCGACGCGATGGGCGTGCACGCCGTTATCGCGCCCAAAGACCGCAGCGCCGGCCTGAACGCCACCGTGAGCAAAGTTGCCTGCGGCGCCGCCGAAAGCCTGCCCTACATCACCGTAACCAACCTCGCCCGCACCCTGCGCGAACTCAAAGAATACGGTATCTGGATCGTCGGCACCGATATGGGCGGCGAAGCCGACCTCTTTCATTATCCGGTGCCCGAGAGCGTGGCGTGGGTGATGGGCAACGAAGGCGAAGGCATGCGCCGTCTCACCCGCGAGCATTGCGATGCGCTGGTGTCGATTCCGATGTACGGCAGCGTCGAGAGCATGAACGTTTCCGTCAGCACCGGCATGGTGCTTGCCGAAACCCGCCGCCAACGCAGCCTGAAAGCATGAATGCCGTTTCAGGCTGCCTTGCCGCAGCCGATGCCGACACCGTCCGCCGCGAGTTCGCCCCGCGCCTGATCCGCTGGCAGCGCCGCCACGGCCGCCACGGCCTGCCCTGGCAGGGCGCCGACGCCTACGGCGTGTGGCTGTCGGAAATCATGCTGCAGCAAACCCAGGTCGCCACCGTGCTCGACTACTACCCGCGTTTTCGCAGCGCCTTTCCCGATGTCGCCAGCCTGGCCGCCGCGCCCGAAGACGAAGTGCTGCGGCTGTGGGCCGGACTGGGTTACTACAGCCGCGCCCGCAACCTGCACAAAGCCGCGGCGCAGGTCAGCCGCGACTTTGGCGGCCGTTTCCCCGCCGAACGCAGCGAATTGGAAAAACTCGCCGGCGTCGGCCGCAGCACCGCCGCCGCCATTGCCGCCTTCGCCTTCGGCCGCCGCGAAACCATACTCGACGGCAACGTCAAACGCGTGCTGTGCCGCCTGCTCGCCCTCGACGGCGACCCTGCCGACAAAACCTTCGAGCGCCAGCTGTGGCGGCACGCCGAACAACTGCTGCCGCCAGCCGCCGCCGATATGGCCGCCTACACCCAGGGGCTGATGGACTTGGGCGCCACCGTTTGCCGCCGCAGCAAACCCGACTGCGCCGCCTGCCCGATGCACGACATCTGCGCCGCCCGCCGCGACGGCCGCACCGCCGAGCTGCCGCGCAAAAAAAGCGCCGCCGCCGTCAAACAGCAAACCCTGTACTGGCTCGACCTGCGCCGCGCCGACGGCAGCCTGCTGCTGGCAAAACGCCCGCCCAAAGGCATCTGGGCAGGACTCTACTGCCTGCCCAGCTTTGATAGCCTGGCTGCCGCCCACGCCTTTGCCGAACAATGCGGCTGCCCCGCCGCCGCCCTGCACGAAGAGAGCCCCCTAACCCACCGCCTGACCCACCGCCTGCTGGAAATCATCCCCCTATCCGCCCGCATCAGGCAGCCTGAAACCCCCGCCGCCCCCTACCAATGGGTAAGCCCCGCCCAACTGCCCGACTACGGCCTGCCCAAACCGCTCGAACGCTACCTGCAGCACAAAGCAGCCTGAAAAACAAAAGCAGCCTGAAAACCCCACCCCGTAGGGTGCGCCCCGCGCACCAAAACACCCGCACCAAACTCTTTCAGGCTGCCTGAAAACAAAAGCAGCCTGCAACCCACCCCGCAGGGTGCGCACCGCGCACCAAAACACCCGCCCAACCCTTTCAGGCTGCCTGAAACCCGACAACAACAAAGCAGCCCGAAACCCCACCCCGTAGGGTGCGCACCGCGCACCAAACACCCACCCCAAACACTTTCAGGCTGCCTGAAACCATCCGATAAAAAGCAGCCTGAAACCCACACCCGACCAACCAAGCAAAGGAGCAAAGCCATGCAGCACGACTACGCCGCCGCCGAAAACTGGCTGGCACAAGACCCCGACCCCGAAACCCGTGCCGAACTCTCCGCCCTACTCGCTGCCGCCCGCAGCGGCGACGATGCCGCGCGGCAGGAAATCGGCAGCCGCTTCGCCGGCCGTCTCACCTTCGGCACCGCCGGTTTGCGCGGCCCGCTGCAGGCCGGCCCCTCGGGCATGAACCGCGTGTTGGTGGCGCAAAGCGCAGCCGGTCTGGCCGCCTATATCAAAGCCGCCAATCCCGAGCGTCCCAGCATCGTTATCGGCTTTGACGCGCGCAAAAACTCCGAACGCTTCGCCCGCGACAGCGCCGAAATCATGGCCGGCGCCGGCATCCGCACCCTGCTGCTGCCTCGTCCGCTGCCTACCCCCGTGCTCGCCTACGCCCTGCGCCTGTTTGACGCCGACGCCGGCGTGATGGTTACCGCCAGCCACAACCCGCCGCAGGACAACGGCTACAAAGTCTATCTGGGCAAGGCCAACGGCGGCGGCCAAATTGTGCCGCCCGCCGATGCCGACATCGCCCGCCATATCGACCAGGCCGCCGCCGGCGACATCCGCAAGCTGCCGCGCAGCCAGGACTACCAAACTCTCGACGAAAGCTGCATCGACAGCTATATCCGCACCACCGCCGAGCGCATCGATGCCGCCCAAGTGCCGCTGAACTACGTTTACACCGCCCTGCACGGCGTCGGCAGCGAAGTGCTGTTCAAAACCTTTCAGGCTGCCTCGCTGCCGCTGCCGCAAGCCGTGGCCGAGCAAAACGAGCCCGATGGCCGTTTCCCCACCGTATCCTTTCCCAATCCCGAAGAAGCCGGCGCCCTCGATCTGGCGCAGGCGCTGGCAAACGCCGTCGGCGCCGAGCTGATTATCGCCAACGACCCCGACGCCGACCGGCTGGCCGCCGCCATTCCCGACGGCAGCGGCGGCTGGAAAATCCTCCACGGCAACACCATCGGCAGCCTGCTGGGCTGGGATGCCGCCCGCCGCGCCCAAGCCGCCGGCCGCCGCGGCACCCTCGCCTGCTCGCTGGTATCCTCGCCTGCACTGGCCGAAATCGCCCGCCGCTACGGCCTGGCCAGCAAACAAACCCTCACCGGCTTCAAATACATCGCCCAAATCCCCGATCTGATCTACGGCTACGAAGAAGCGCTCGGCTATCTCACCGACCCCGAAAAAGTGCGCGACAAAGACGGCATTTCCGCCGCCGCCGCCTTTGTTGCGCTGGCATGCAGCCTGAAAAAACAAGGCAAAACCCTTGCCGACCATATCGCCGAATTTGAAGCCGAGTTCGGCATCTACGCCAGCGCCCAGCTCTCGCTGCGCACCGCCTCGCCTGCCGCCGCCGGCGCCCTGGTCGCCACCCTGCGCCAAAACCCGCTGCGCGAGCTGGCCGGCCGCGCCGTCCAAGCATGCCGCGACTACCAAGCCGAAAGCCCCGCTGCCGACATCCTGCAATACACCCTCGCCGACGGCAGCCGCCTGATTGTCCGCCCCTCCGGCACCGAACCCAAAGTCAAGTTCTACTTCGACGTGCGCGGCGACACCCCCGCCGCCGCCGATGCCCTGCTCGCCGAACTCGACACCGCCCTGCGCGAAACCCTGCGCCGCCCCGAATACGGCAGCCAGCCGGTCTAAGCCCCAAAACGCGCCACCGGAAATCCATCCGGCGGCGCGTTTTTTCAGGCTGCTTTTCTCGGACAAGGCAGCCTGAAACGGGACTTTGTTTCCGCGCGTAGGGTGCACACCGTGCACCATTTACCGCACCGGCCACCGCTTCGGTGCGCGGTGCGCACCCTACGCCAATAAAAGCAAAGCAGCCTGAAAATCGGGCAATACCGTTTTCAGGCTGCCTGTTGATTGGCTTTTCAGGCTGCTTGGACAGCGGGCGGGCAGCCTGAAAAACAATTACGCCGCATCGCGTTTGGCGGCAGCTTTGATGGCTAGGATTTGGCGCACGAAGGCGGCGAGTTTGGCGGGGAAGTCGGCGTCGTTCAGGCTGCCGATTAGGGCGAAGGTGTCGGGTTTGCCGCCATCGTCGGCGGTGATGGTTTTGCCAGTGTAGTACTGGAAAAACAGGGCTTTGCCGCCGCGGATTTTGCCGCGGTGTAAAACAAGAATGTCGCCGTTTTCGTCTGCGGCGAATGCGCCGGACAGGGCGCGGTTGATGCCGTCGGACGGGAAGTTGATTTCGGCGGCGAGGGCGGCTTTTTTGCCGGCGGCGGGCGCGCCCAAGCCGAAGCCGTTCCAGCATTTTTTGCCGTCTTGCGTTTGCGCGTACCACAAATCCAGCTCGGGCGAGTAGGCGGCTTCGGTGTCCAATCCGCCGCCAACGCCGGAGACGGTGCAGGGGATGGTTTGCGTTAGAACGGTTTGCAGGACTTGGACGAAACGGCTATGGGCGGCGGCGAGCTGGGCGGAGTCGGTGAGAATGGCGGGCATGTGGTGTCCTTTGCTTGTGGTGGATGGAAAGGCAGCCTGAAAGTGAGGTTTCAGGCTGGTTTTGGGGTTATCTGGAAAGATTGTAGGTTGGGTTGCCAAACCCAACAAAACAGATGGGTTTTACGGTCTTGTTGGGTCGCGACCCAACCTACGCTTGCTGGCAGACAGGTTTTCGGCACGAGGGAAATGTGCGGAGAATTTGGTTTTAATCAGCCGCCAGCGCAGGGAATAATCCGCATCATCGGGAGGCAGCGTCCAAATGGCGTGAATATGGTTCGGCAGTACGCATACGGCGACGGTTTCAAAGGGATATTGTTTTTGCACATCCATATAAGCCATACGCGAAGTCAATATGTTCGGCAAGCAGGCGCGATTTTGGATCGGCGAGTTTGACGGTGAAAAAGAATGTGCCGCCGGCAATGAAGTTTCTGCGATAACGCGCCATAGGATTTTTGTTTGTGGTTTGAACGTTGGAGAAGGAACGGTTTGTTGTTTAAGGTTTTAACTTCGTTGAAGCTGATGTTTTCAGACGGCATTGGAGGCCGTCTGAAAAGTTGAAACGGCAAACCGTCAATCAAGCAACCGCGTGCGTGCGTATCGCACACACCCTACACGTTGATTTTGAAGTTTCGTGTGATTCACAGGTAGGGTGTGTGGCGCAGCCACGCACGCAGTGGGCAGGTGTGCAGGCTACGGCTTGCTAATTATTGTTATAAATTTTACTTTCTCTAATACAAGTTGTATTAAATTTTGAGTAGTTTCCTTACGCTCGAATAGTTTTCTATCATTAGAGTGCTGTATTGCATATTCATTAATTATTTCTATAAGAGCAGAGAGAATTCTATGGCACTCATCTTCATCCAAAAGATGTCTCTCAATCACTTTACTGTTAATTTCTGATTTTTTATTAATGGCCAGCTCTATATTATTGATATCACATAAATAATATTTTAATAGCATTATTATATGCCATCTTGCTCTGCGATATTTCTTGCCCATTTCGCTATTAGTAACAAATCTTTCCACCCTATACCAAGCTAATCCGCTTACATAGTATGAGTTCAAATAATTTAAATCATTTTCTTTAAAAAGTAGATTTTTTGTGTTTCTCTCTACTTTACCATACTGTCCTGATACTTCATGTGGTAAATCAAAGTATAATGCAGATGCCGACTTAATTTGATATGGTATATTGATAATCTTTGATTTTTGAATATTTTCATCTCTGTATTGCTCAGTTCTTCTTTCATAAAATAAGTCAAATTTATTTAAATCCCTTTTCTGGTTATAAAAAACTTCGATTGCTTTTTGTATTGGAGTTAATGCGATTAACTGCTCTGGTCTTAATGGAGTTTGGCTATTTGTTGCAATAATTATATCATTTTTTGTCTCATCATCCTCTGTTGCAATTAATCTGATTGGTAAATAAATTTCTTCCTTTTCAGCATTGTTTTTCTTATTTAACTCTTCAATACATTCATAAATGACATTGCTGGTTTGGCATCCATTAACAACTTGAAAGTTGATTAGTGTTAATTCATCAGATATTAATTTTATTTCATCGCAGATAATAGTGATACCATTATTTAACAACCCAAATAGATACCTTTTGTTACTATCTAGTAATTGTTCCTTCATAGATGAATTCACTTCTAATCGTTCATCAGAACCTAAGTAATAACGAATATTGTCGTTAAAAATCCGTTTTCTGAGATTTCTTACGATACCATTGTTATCTGTTAATATGTCAATAAACTCAATAAGTTTTATTAATCCATAATAACTGCTTTTAATTTTATTTGATTGATCTTTTGGATATGGTATTAGAGATTTTGTTAGGCTCACAGTCACTTCTAGAGCGGTTGTATTTTTTGCATGGAGCTCCATAATTTCAGTAATTCCTAAAAACTCAATATTGGGGGAATTATGAAATAAATTTAAATCTACTAATTTTCTTATGCCTATCTCTATGTCTTCTTTAAGATGTTGGTCAGATAAATCAATTTTTCTTGCTGATAAGCAAACAAATTTTAATTCTAGTTTTGGTTGATTTTTGAATTTGTTACCTTTGCTATAAATATGTCTTGCCAATTCCCAAAATTCTTGTAATTCAGGAATAGAACATTTTTCTTCTCCGAAGTTAAAGAACCGAAAAACTCCAGTTAAAAAATCAGTAATACAGTTTCTTTCATATTTTGGGGTTGTTTTCACTTGAGTAAAGTAAAAAGTAACATCAAAATTTCGTAATCCTTCTGTCACAGAATTAAAATCTCTAATATTACTAATCAATTTGTCTGAAACAAAAATTGCTACCCCATCAATTCCAAAGGCATTTTCCGTTTGCATATCTTTATACGATGCATTTTGATCATTGGTATAGCTTGATAATATTAAGTCATTCATGTAATCTTCAAATACAGTATGCTTATCAAGAGAATATGGTTTTTCTATTTCATTATCATGTATAAATTCTTCTACATAAGATGCAATAATAGGATGTGAAATAGTTGTTGTACGCTTTGCCATAATAAATCCTTTGTTAAATATTAATTAAATATGATTTCAATCATAAAACCATTTTCAAATACTTCCCAGTATAACTTCCCTTAACCTTCGCCACCTGTTCAGGGCTACCTGAAGCAATAATCCGCCCCCCACCATCACCACCTTCTGGCCCTAAGTCGACAATATAATCAGCCGTTTTTATAACGTCAAGATTATGTTCAATAATCACAATTGAGTTGCCTTTGCCTTTCAGACGGCCTATGACTTCCAGCAGCAGGGCGATGTCGGCGAAGTGCAGGCCGGTGGTGGGTTCGTCGAGGATGTAGAGCGTTCTGCCGGTGTCGCGTTTGGAGAGTTCCAAGGCGAGTT
>ERZ773077.2164-NODE-2164-length-12885-cov-36.718005_pt1 | contig 12885 bp, 8 predicted proteins | sample MGYA00580612_ERZ773077 | MGnify/ENA primary metagenome ERZ773077 (study PRJEB29015, sample SAMEA2737971) | human oral metagenome | biome: human oral; feature: human-associated habitat; material: dental | place: China | collected 2021 ...
GCTGCAACCTCGGCGCCAACAGTCCCGAGCAGCCGGGCGACTACTACGCCTGGGGTGAGACTGAGCCTAAGGAGCGCTACAAAGACGATAACTATAAGTACGGCAAGGCCGGCACCATGGAGAGTGGTAGCATTGCCTACTTCATGACTAAGTACTGTGTCGAAGCAGCGCTGGGACTGGATGGCTTCACCGATGGGAAGACGCAGCTGGAGCCCACCGATGATGCCGCCACGGTCAGGCTCGGGGCTCCCTGGCGTATGCCCACTGAGGCCGAAATCAAGGAGCTTGTTGCTGGCTGCACCTGGACCAAGGAGACGATCAACGGGATCCCATGCCTGCGAGCCACCAGCAAGGCCAACGGCAAGTCCATTGCCATCTGCACTGCGGGTTTTATGCTAGGCAACACCCTCAAAGATAGAGGCACTGAGACAGCTTTTTGGACGAGTACGCTCCACACTCCCACTTCAACCCGAGGAAGGACATTCGTCGACGAAGGGGAGGACCCCTGCAGCCCTGAAGCGCAGAGTGCGGTACGGGAGCTTGGCCTCCCTATCCGTCCCGTCCGCCCCTAGCCCGCCTCTTGGCTAAAAGCGCCCTACCCGCGCCGCGCCCTTCGCCCAGCTGAGGTCCGCGCCGCCCTAGAGCAATAAGTCGCCGGCCCCATCCCCTGATCGGGATGAGGCCGGCGGCCTTAGTACAGAGCGCTTCCCCCTGCTCCTTCGCGCCTCGCTCCACCGCCCGAGGCGCTCCCCCCAGTTCCCTTGCGCTTCCCCCGCCTAGGGGGAGCGGCTCGCTGACCGATATCAGTCAGGGCGCTGAGGGACGTCCGTCAGCACTGTGAGGGATAGCAGTCAGACTGCTGAGGGATATCCCTCAGCAGCATGAGGCCGAGCAGCTAGGGGGCAGAGGGAAGACGGGGAGCTAGGTGCAGCGCCCGCACGCGGCGGGCTGAGGGTATAAAAAGACGGGGCGGCACTCCCAGGTAAGGGAGTGTCGCCCCGTGGGGTCTCAGGGTGGCGGAGGTGCGGAGGGAGTGCCGCAGCGGCGGCCTCAGCGGCCTAGAGCTCGACCTCGCTGCTATTGATAATGACGGACTGGACGGAGATAGCGCTGTGCTGCAGCCGCTCCTCCACCAGCAGGCTACGCTCCTCGCTGAGCGCACGCGGCACGGCCATCCCAGGGGCCGAGATCTGCGTGACCTTGATCTGATATTCGTGCCCACGCACCAGCCCGTAGCGTCCCAGCGAGCTCATCGTCGGGGCGGCACTATCGTCGTAGTGACGGATGGGGATGTAGTAGTAGTTCATCGCCTTGTGGTAGAAGGCGATCCCCTCCCGCTCGAAGGCCTTCGTAAAGGAGCCCTCAGTGAGCTGTGCCCGCTCCACGGCCTCCCGCAGGGCTTGGCTGGGGAAGCTCTTGCTCTTGAGCATCGCGACAAAGGCACTCTGGCTATAGTGCTGCCCGCGGAAGCTCAGCCAGCCCTCCTCCTCGCCGAGCGTCAGGCCACTCGGGATATAGGCGTAGCGGTAGCAAACCGTGGGCACCAAGGCTGCCTGATAGCAGGAGGGCGGCAGCGTGCTCTCCTTGGCATAGATCTGCGTCTGGCGCTGCCAGCCAGCCTCCGTGCCGAGGGTCGCTGGTGCCTTGGCCCAGCTGCGCTCGGGGTCTAGATAGTGCTCGCTGCTGTAGTAGGCGAAGTAAGGTGCGAGCTCCGTCGGGGGCTTCACCGCCCAGCTGTCGTAGTGGGGCCCCTTGGGGTAGCGGTCCTTGGGATCGGAGCTGTCGTCGTAGCGCTCCATGCCACCCGTCCTGAGGAGGCCCAGGGGGCGCAGCGGGATGAGCTGGCGACGCTGTGCCGTGAGGAGATAGCTCGGGGCGGCCTTGCCCTTATGTGCCCCAGCACGCAGCTCGGGATCACCATAGACCAGCACGCGGGCCAGCAGCGGCTCGAGGGTGATGGCCTGGGCTGTGACGCTGAGGTCGAACTGCGCCTTCGACACCTGCACCGCCCCGCGCGCATTGAGCATCGGCAGCGTCGTCACCGAGCTCTCCCCGTAGAGCTGGGTCGTCGTGATGGCGAGCTCTTCACTGAGGGCCGAGAGCGGGCTGCCCTCCTGCGTTAGCGAGACGAGGGCGGGGACGGGATTGGCGATGACGACGAGGCGATAGTCCCCGATGGGGAGGCGGAGGGCGAGGTCCGCCAGTTCGGCCGCGGACTGGATCTCCCGCTCACGGACGAGGGTCACGGCGTCCTGCTTCGCCCCGCCGTAGAAGACGAAGCGCAGGCGTGTGATCTGCTGCATGGGGTCTTCGCTCAGGCTAAGCCCCCGCAGCTGTATGGTGCGTGCTGGGGAGATACGGAGGTGGAGCGTGCCCTCTGCTGTGGGGCGCGGGTCGAAGCGATGGGAGGCGTTCTCGGGACGGGGGCTATCGGCGCAGGAGCCGACGAAGCCAAGCGCCAGCAGGGCCAGCGCCAAGGAGCGTATACTCATGGTAGTAAGATGGAGGTAAGGGTGGTAGAGAAGTAAAAGCAGTAGCCCCCAGCCGCGATGAGCTAGGGGCTACGCTAAGGGAGGGACGAGCGGCTAGACCAGCTCGTGGATGATGAGACCGGAGCGGAGCTTAGGCTCGAACCACGTCGTCTTGGGAGGCATGATCGCCCCACTGTCGGCGATGTCGATCAGCTGCTTCATCGAGACGGGGTAGAGCGCTAGGGCGAGCTTCATCTCACCGCTATCGACGCGCTTCTTCAGCTCCCCGAGGCCACGGATGCCCCCGACGAAGTCGATGCGCTTGTCGGTACGCAGATCCTTGATGCCCAGCAGTTCGTCGAGGATGAGCTTGGACGAGATCGTGACGTCGAGCACGCCGATGGGGTCATGGTCATCGTAGGTGCCGGGGCGCGCCGTCAGCGAGTACCAGTGGTCGCCGAGGTAGAGGGAGAAGTTGTGCAGCGCTGCGGGGTGGTAGATCTCCGTCCCCTTGTCCTCGACGATGAAGTGCTCCTCGAGGCGCTTCAGCAGCTCTTCCTTGCTTAGCCCATTGAGGTCCTTGACCACGCGGTTGTAGTCAATGATGGTGAGCTGATCGTCGGGGAAGCACACAGCCATGAAGTAGTTGTACTCCTCGTCCCCACGGTGATTGGGGTTCTGGCGACGCTTCTCGTCCCCGACCAGGGCAGCAGCGGCAGAGCGGTGGTGACCGTCGGCGATGTAGAGGGCGGGCATCTCGGCGAAGAGCTCCGTGATGCGTGCGATGTCCTTCTTGTCATCGATGATCCAGAACTCGTGACCGAAGCCGTCCAGCGGCGCGATGAAGCTGTAGACGGGCTTGGCCGCCGTGTACTTGGCTACGATGGCGTTGATCTCGTCCTTGGCGGGATAGGCGAAGAAGACCGGCTCGATATTGGCATTGTTCACGCGCACGTGCTTCATGCGGTCCTCCTCCTTATCCTTGCGGGTCAGCTCATGCTTCTTGATGACGCCCGTCATGTAGTCCTGGACAGCGGCGCAGACGACGAGGCCGTACTGCGTCTTCCCATTCATCGTCTGGGCGTAGACGTAGTAGTTCTCCTCGGGGTCCTGGACGAGCCAGCCCTTGTCGCGGAAGCGGCGGAAGTTCTCAGCAGCCTTAGCATAGACCGCCTCGTCATGCTCATCCGTGCCGACGGGGAAGTCGATCTCAGGGCGGATGATATGGTAGAGGGACATCTCGTTGCCCTCGGCCTCGGCACGAGCCTCCTCACTGTTGAGGACGTCGTAGGGGCGAGAGGCGACGCGCTCGACGAGCTCCTGGGGGGGACGTATGCCCCTGAATGGTTTGATGATCGCCATAGCTGTAGGTATCTAGGGGGTGTGTAAGGGCGGCTCGACTACTTGTTGAGACGGAAGCGCTCGTTGCCCTCCTTGATGAAGCCCACGATCTGTCGGGCAGCAGCCAGCCCAGCGTTGGTATTGGCCTCAGCCGTCTGGGCACCCATCTTCTTAGGCGTGGAGAAGTAGCGCTCCCCGAGGGCTGCCTCGTAGTCCTCGTGGGCTGCGGGACGGATGTCGGAGAGGAAGCGGAGGTCCTCACGCTCCTTGAGCAGCTCGAGCAGCTCGGGCTCGTTGATGATCTCCTTGCGGGCGGTGTTCACGAGGATCCCCTTCTTGGGCAGCAGGCTGACCAGCTCGCGGCCGATGGAGCCCTTAGTCTCGGGCGTGGCGGGGATGTGCAGGGAGACGATGTCGCAGGTGGAGAAGAGCTCGCGCTGGCTAGCTACGGGGTGTACACCCTCCTGCTGCATGACTTCGGCAGGCGTGAAGGGGTCGTAGGCGTAGATATCCATGCCGATGCCCTTGGCGATGCGTGCGACGTTGCGCCCCGTATTGCCGTAGGCCAGTAGGCCCAGCTTCTTGTCCTTGAGCTCCGTGCCCGAGGCGCCGTTGAAGCGGTTGCGGACGGTGAAGAGCAGCAGGGCGAAGACGAGCTCAGCCACGGCATTGGCGTTCTGCCCTGGGGTGTTCATGACGCAGACACCATGGGCGGTAGCTACCTCGAGGTCTACGTTGTCGTAGCCTGCGCCAGCACGCACGACGATCTTGAGCTGGGGGGCGGCGTCGAAGACCTCCTGGTCGATGATGTCGCTGCGGATGATGATGGCGTCGACATCAGCGACGGCAGCCAGCAGCTCGCTCTTGGCGCTGTACTTCTCGAGGAGGACGACCTCGAAGCCAGCCTCGCTGAGGATGGACTTGATCCCTGCTACGGCGGGGGCAGCAAAGGGCTTTTCGGTGGCAATAAGGACTCTAGACATAGTGTTGATGTAATGATGATGCGTGTCGTGTGGGATAGATATAGGTGCAGGCAGCCGCGCCTCGGAGCCCCCCGCTGTGGCGAGGAGCTCCGAGCGTAGTGCCTTGGTGGTAGCGGGAGACTTACTTAGCGACCTTGCGCTCGAAGTCCTTCATCGTCTGGACGAAGTACTCAACGCTGCTCTTAGGCATAGCGTTGTAGAGCGAAGCGCGGAAGCCGCCTACAGAGCGGTGTCCCTTGAAGCTGACGAAGCCGCGAGCGGAGGCGAATTCGTAGAACTCCTTCTCCAGCTCCTGGTAGGCGTCGCTCATGACGAAGCACACGTTCATGATCGAGCGGTCCTCCGTATTGACCGTACCACGGAAGAGGGGGTTGCGGTCGATCTCGTCGTAGAGGATGGCGGCCTTCTCGAGGTTCATCTGCTCCAGTACCTTGACCCCACCGAGCTCCTTGTACCACTTCATCGTCTGCAGGGCGACGTATACGGGGAAGACGGGAGGCGTGTTGTACATCGAGTCCTTGTCGACGTGCGTGCGGTAGTCGAGCATCGTAGGCAGAGGACGATCTACATGGCCGAGGGCGTCGCGACGTACGATGACGAAGGTAGCCCCTGCGGGTGCGATGTTCTTCTGCGCACCGCCATAGATGAGGTCGTACTTAGCGATATCTACCTCACGGGTGAAGATGTCGGAGGACATGTCCCCTACGAGGCGGACGTTGACGTCGGGGTCGTAGCGCAGCTCGGTACCGTAGACGGTGTTATTGCTCGTCAGGTGGAGGTAGTCTACATCGCTAGGCACCTCGCCGGTGAGCCAGGGCTTGGGGTACCAGACGTAGTTGTCGGCCTTGGAGGAGAAGCTGACGACTTCGCCGAAGAGCTTAGCTTCCTTGGCAGCCTTGTTGGCCCAGGTACCAGAGTCGACGTAGGCCGCCTTGGTCTTCAGCAGATTCATGGCTACCTGAGTGAACTGAAGGCTGGCGCCGCCCCCGAGGAAGAGCACTTCGTAGCCCTCAGGGATATCGAGTAGCTCCTTCATCAGACGGCGTGCCTCCTCCATCGTAGCGGTGAATTCCTTGCCACGGTGAGAGACTTCGAGGATAGACAGGCCAGTGCCTGCATAGTTAAGGACGGCAGCAGCTGCATCCTTGATCACGCTTTCGTCCAGGATGGAGGGTCCAGCGGAGAAATTGTGCTTCTTCATAAGAGCAGATATTTAGTGATGAATAATAGGCTTGTACTTGGGGGCTCAGCCCTCAGCTCCCCATAGGGCGCACGGGGGCTAAACTCCTAGAGCAAAGGTATTAAAAAAACATACATCAGACGACGCACCGTAGACATTCGCTGGGGGGAGGGCTAAGAAGCGCCCTAAGACGCTCGGCCTAAGGATCTTAAAAGACTTACAGATAGCCTCGCTCCGAGCCTCAGCGGGCCTGTGGCGAGGCTCGGGTCGTGCCGAGGGTCTGTTAGAATGCTAAGGTTTGCCCCGACCTAAGCCCCAAAGAGCTGTGCAAAGCGAGGCAAATCGTCTCATCCCCGTGCTACTCCTCGCCCGCGCGGATGCGCTGCTCGAGCTGCTGGAAGCGGCGCACGAGCGCGGGGTGCTTGTCGGCCACATTGTGCCGCTCCTCGGGGTCGTGCTTCAGATCGTAGAGCTGTGGGGTGGGCAGGTAGCCCGTCTCGATCTTGGGCCCCCAGGTGATCATCGGCCCGTGCTTCGAGGGGGCAATGTACTTCCAGCGCTCGTCGCGTAGGCCCAGCGTCTTGTCGGCGGCCTGCTGGAGGATCCAGGGACGGCTCCGACGGCTCTGCCCGAGCCATACCGCCAGCTGATCACGGCTGTCGGGGGCAGCCTCGGCAGGGAGCTGGACGCCGAGTAGGGCGGCGAAGGAGGCCAGCCAGTCGGCCTGTGTCACCAGTGCCTCACTGCTGCGCCCCGCACGGACGACGCCTGGCCAGCGGACGATGGCGGGGATACGCGTACCGCCCTCGAAGGCGCTGTACTTATACCCGCGGTAGCGCCCTGAGGGGTTATGCCCCGCTAGGAGCTCCTCGGCGCGGTCGTCATAGCCGTCGTCGATGACGCCGCCATTATCGCTGGAGAGGACTACCAGCGTATTATCCGCGATCCCTAGGCTATCCAGAGCGCGCAGCACCTCCCCTACCGACCAGTCGAACTGTACGATGGCGTCCCCGCGCAGCCCCATGCTGCTCCGCCCGCGGAAGCGCGGGTGGGGGAAGCGCGGTACGTGCACGTCGTTGGTGGCGAGGTAGACGAAGAAGGGCTCCGCGCGCTGGCTCTGCTCACGGATGAAGTCGATGGCGTGCCGCGTGATGGAGTCGGCGATGTCCTCATCCTTCCAGAGCGCCTTGCCCCCGCCCTTCATATAGCCGATGCGGCCGATGCCGTTGACGATGGACATGTCGTGCCCGTGGCTGGAGCGTAGGTTATAGAGGAGCTCGGGATGGGTACGCCCTGTGGGCTCGCCCGCGAAGTTCTGACGATAGTTCACCTCAATGGGCGCCGTGGGGTCGTAGTCTGCTACGCGCCCGTTGTGCATGAAGACGCAGGGCACACGGTCGGCGGTGGCCGCCATGATGTAGGACTCGTCGAAGCCCAGATCCACGAGCCCTGGCGTGACGAGGCCGTTCCAGTCCTGCGTCCCCGTCTTGTCCCCTAGCCCGAGATGCCACTTGCCGAAGGCCGCCGTACGGTAACCCGCGGCCTTGAAGAGGTCGGCAATCGTGTACTGCTCGGGGCGGATGATCATGCCCGCATTGCCCGGGGCGACATCCGTGCCCGCCCGTCGCCAAGCGTACTGACCCGTCAGCATGCCGTAGCGCGAGGGCGTGCTGGTGGCGGCTGCGGCGTAGGCGTTGGTCAGGCGCAGCCCTTGGCTGGCGAGGCGGTCGATGTGGGGCGTCTTGACATTCCGAGCGCCGTAGCAGGCGAGGTCGGCATAGCCGAGGTCGTCGGCGTAGATGATGAGGACGTTGGGGCGCGTGGTGGGGAGCTTGGCCTTCGCCCCAGGGGCGGCGGGCTGGGCGCTGGCCGCAAAGGGGAGCGCTGCTGAGGCGGCCAAGAGGCGTCCGAGGCGGAGGGCTTGTGTTTCGCTGAGCATGATGGTGTCTGATTACTAGGACAAAGGTACTAAGTCTCGGGGCTGTCACACAGGCTAAAGCGTACTTGCGATGAGTGGGGGTAGCTAGCGCAGCCAGTCAAAGAAAGCGCTAAAGTTGAGCCCGCCCCATCGCGCAATACTAACAAAGGCAACAATCAGAAGAGAGAAAACAAAGGAGGCGATCACTCCCTGTAGGACGGCCATCCAAAAAGAGGTAATGAGAGGCTTAACTATGGATCTAAGTTGAGCCTGATGATTGCGGTTCAGCTCCTCCTGCGCCTGCCTGATGGTGCGCTCAGTCGCCGCACTCATCATCTGCTGGACTATACTCTGTGCTTGCAGGCGGAAGCGGTTCTTGTTCTCATCCGAGCAAACAAAGCAATGAAACTTAGCTAGGTCCTCGTCTTCGGGCTCATGCCCCTCCTCTCCCTGGAAGCGTTGCACCCAGGCGTGCTTCTCCTTCTTATAAAGAGCATAGGCGACTTGACCGATGAGGTCGTCGTCGCCTTGCACTAGGAGTTGATAGATGTGATTATACTTTCTTGCGCCCATGGTACGGAGCTATCTGTGGCTATTCAGCGCATCCGCATAGGCCTTCCGAAGTTCTTCTTCGGTGATCGTCTGCGTGAGGGTTTGCCCAAGGACAGATGCAGAGATCGTAATTGTGTTTTGCTGTCTCATATGCGGTCAAAGATCTTCCCTAAGGGAGCAAGGAGATATCCCTGTCCCCTACGGGGCTAATTACAGCGCAAAGGTACGCCTTTTCTTTAGAATAGTGTTCATCAGCGATAACGGGAGCATCTCGCGGTAGTCCTACCCAAGAGGGAGCACTAGCCCCTGCGCTCGCTACCGCCGAAGGTGCTGAGGATGGGCACGCCCTCCCTAAGCTCGCAGCGCAGGAGCTCCTCGAAGCTCCTACCCCTAGGCGCTATACACCGCGATAGCTCCGCGTAGGTGCAGCCCTGGAAGCCGACATAGGCGCCCCACGTAGCCTCCGAGAAGTCGATCTCGAGCTCAAGCTCCTGGGGGAGACGCGACTTGAAGACGCCGTTGAAGGTCACATCACGGAGCGGCCCCACGAAGGCGCAGCGGGTGAAGCTGCTGCGATTGAAACTGACGTTCGACCAGGTGCACTGGGCGAAGACGCAGCCGATATAGCGCGTGTCCCCCATGGCCTTGTTCCGCAGCGTGCAGCGCTCGAAGCGGCAGTCCTCGTAATTCCCCGAGTGCTCGCCCCAGGAGCTGTCATTGCCTAGCCTCATGCGGTCGAAGGTACAGCCCTCGAAGGATAGCGCTCCGTACAGCCTGACGTCCGAGACCTGGCAGCCGAGAAAGGTGCAGCCCCGAAACAGGCAGTCCTTGAAGATGGCATGATTGAAGTCCGTCCGATCAAAGAGCAGCCCCTCGAAGAGCCGCCCCGTGATGCGCTCCTTGAAGGCAAAGCTCCCCGTGTAGCGCGTCAATCCTTTGTTCAAATTCTCCTGTCCCATATCTTAGACCTAATCCTAGCTAGCGTGACGCATGCGCGGGATACCCCGGGCACGCCGCCTAAGCCAAGGTAAAGATACATAATTGCTCCGCGCGCCAGGCGCTGCGCCTTGAGGTGCACGCTGCTGAGGGATATCCCTCACGCGGCTGACTGCCGTCCCTCAGCGTCCCGATGGATACCCGTCAGCGCCCTCCACTGATATCCCTCAGCGCGCCCCAGCCGTGGGGGCAGTACGGCGGGAGGCTGGAGCGGACTGCTTGGGGTAGGCTTTGCTCGCTGCCAACCTTAGCCTAAGGACAAGAATAGGACAAGAGTCAGCCCAGCCCCTTAGAGGAGCTTAGGCTGACCCTTGCGGTGCTGCTGGCCTCGTCAGAGGCGAGCGGTTGTGCTAGAAGCGGTAGGTCGCGCTGAGCTTCAGCGAGCGTGGCGCCCCTGGGAAGGAGCGTAGCTTGTCGTAGCCCGAGATGAAGTAGCGCTTGTCGAGGAGGTTGTCCAGATTGAGCTGCAGCTGCAGGTCACGTACCTTGTAGTAGAGGGCAGCGTTCACGAGAGCGTAGCCTGGGTAGCTGATGGCATAGGCACGGCGGCCGACTTGCCCCAGGCGCTCAGAGACCCCATGCACCCCGAGGCCGAAGCCGAAGCCACGTAGGAGTCCCCGTGGGACGATGAACTTCGACCAAAGGCTCCCCGAGTGGCGGGGCGTGCTCGGACGCTGTAGCCCGAGGTCCTTCGTCCCTGCGGCGGCCTTGGTGATCTCGGCCTCGTTGAGGCCATAGCTGGCGGTGATGCTCCAGTAGGGCGTGAGCTGCCCCGCTACATCCAGCTCTAGACCGCGGCTGCGCTCCTCTCCGATGGGCACCATCAGGTCGGGCTGACCTGAGAGGCCAGCATTGTAGAGCGTATTGCGCTGCGTGAGGTGGTAGGCCGCGGCTGTCACGCTGAGGCGTCCGCCGAGGTATTCGCCCTTGGCGCCCAGCTCCCAGAGCTCGCTCTCTACGGGGTCGAAGGGACCTCCCGCAGCAGGGTTGCTCTGCACGGCGACACTCTGCGGCTCGAAGCCGCGCAGCCAGGTCCCGTAGACGTTGGTGCTCGGGAGGAGGCTGTAGACGAGCCCTATGCGCGGCGTGAAGGCACGCTGCTCAGTGCGCTGCTCGGTGCCCATGGCGTCCTTGACGACATCGGTGAACCACTCGTAGCGCAGTCCTAGGAGCAGCTGGAGACGCTGCCAGCTGAGCTGCTCCTGCAGGTAGAGGCCATGGGAATACTGCGTTGTGGGCTTGACGGTCTTGGACTCGTAGAGGTACTTGGAGACGTCCTGGTACTGGTTGCCCGAATTGCTGTTGAGGTCGAAGGTAGGGACGTTCGTCCGCGGGTTGCCGTCCTTGTCGAGGAGGTAGTCTAAGGCCTTCTTGGCATTGTAGCTCTTAGCCGTGCCGCCATTCTTGAGCAGGTAGCCGCCCGCCTCGATGTAGGACGAGTTGGGGAGCATATCGGTGTCGAAGTAGTCGTAGCCCAGGAGGAGCTTGTGCCTCAGCGCCCCTGTGCGGGTGTCCCAGGTGAGGTAGTTGTTGAAGCTATTGTTGCGGAAGGAGCGCAGGCGCTGCGTCACGCGCATCAGCACGCGGCTGGGGTCGTCGCTGCCGTCGGCCTTCTTGGCGAAGGCGTTGTCCTGCGAGTGCTCCAGCAGGTCCTCGTCGTAGGTGGAGTAGAGGTAGGTACTATTGAAGAGTAGCCCTGGGGCGAGCTGGTGGCTCAGGGAGAAGGTGAGGTTGGTCATCCGCTCGCGGAGGTAGTCGTTCGCCGCGGACTGCGTCGCGCTGATGGGGCGCGAGTCGAGCGATCCGTCGCCGAAGATCGCCAGGCCTCGGTCCAGCTTGCCCGAGCTAGCGCTATAGACGAGGTCCATCCCGAGCTGCGTGCGCTCGGAGAGGCGATAGGTCAGCGAGGGGGCGACGATATAGCTCGTCAGGCCCTGCAGGTCGCGGAAGCCGTCGGTGTCCTCATAGCCGAGGTTGAGGCGATAGAGGAGGCTCTTCTTATTGTTGAGCGGCCCCGTAAAGTCGCTATAGGCGCGCAGCGTGTGCCAGCTGCCCGTAGTGAGGCTCAGCGAGCGACGCTGTACCTCCAGCGGCTTCTTGGTCACGCGGTTGATGACGCCGCCTGGGGCTGCGTTCCCGAAGAGGGCCGAAGAGGGGCCCTTGATGACCTCGACGCGCTCGATATTGGCCAGTGAGGACTGGCGCCAGAGGCTCGTCTGGGTGCGCATGCCATTGATGAGGTTGCCCGAATTGCGGTTGCCCGTAGCGCGGAAGCCACGGATGGAGAAGTCGTTGTAGAAGGAGTACTGGTGGATGCCACTGATGTTGCGGACGACATCATTGACGGTCGTGGCACCTTGGTCGAGGACGAGCTCCTTGGTCACGTAGCCTATGGACTGAGGTACGTCCTTGAGGGCGGTGGCGGTCTTCGTCCCGACGAAGGAGAGGTTATTCTTATAGCTCTCGGCGCGGCGTCCTAGGACATCCACGGTGGGGAGAAGGTCTTCGCGCTCCTTGAGAGCAAAGTCTATGTGCTGGTGCTGCTCGGGGCGGTCATCCTGCCCGAGGCTGATGATACGTTCCTGGGGGTGGTACCCCAGGGCGTACACCACGAGGACGTACTGCCCTCGGGGGACGTCAGGCAGGAGGAAGAAGCCCGACCGTCCGCCCTGTACCTTCAGGGGAAGGCCCTTGATGCTGATGATGGTCTCGGGGATGGGACTGCCGTAGATATCGGTGATCTGACCGCGTAGGTCGTAGTGCCCGGGGCGCGGGCTATGTGCAGTCTGCGGCTCGGTGCCGCCTGCTGCCTGGGGCGTCTGGGCGGTGGCGAGGCTGCTCGCGGCCAGAAGCGCTAGGAGTACTGGGAACTTCACTTAGGTGCTATCTAGAGTTATATACCTAGGGGCGGGCTGCGGCCTAGGCCGCTACGCACCCGCCTCTGTCTGCGCTGCAAAAGTACGCCAAAGCCCCGCCCGCCGTACGCTCCGCCCTGAATTTACCTAGATGTAGGGATAGCCGCCCGCCGCTGTCCCCCTAGCCTTGGGGAGCTCTGAGCCTCTGCCCAGCTCGTGGGCGGCCTCTCGTGGGCGCGGCTGACTGATATCCCTCACGTAGCTCACTGCCGTCCCTCAGCCGCACCACTGATATCCCTCGCCGCCCTTCACTGATATCCATCAGCACCCTAAGGAATATCCCTCAGCGCTCTGATGTATCCTCGTCAAGCTCCCGAGGAAGATCCCTCAGCGAGCCCCGAGGCTGAGGGCCGCACGGCGGGAGGCAGGGTAGGGCGGTGTCACCCCTAGGCTCGGGACGCTGCTCGTAGCCGTAGCTGCATAAAACGACAGCGCGCACGAGTCGGAACTCATGCGCGCTGTGCCTCGTGTTGCCTCATAAGGACTCGAACCTTAACAAACAGGACCAGAATCTGTTGTGCTACCATTA
>ERZ773077.2167-NODE-2167-length-12875-cov-7.248908_pt1 | contig 12875 bp, 9 predicted proteins | sample MGYA00580612_ERZ773077 | MGnify/ENA primary metagenome ERZ773077 (study PRJEB29015, sample SAMEA2737971) | human oral metagenome | biome: human oral; feature: human-associated habitat; material: dental | place: China | collected 2021 ...
ATTTGCGCGCCATGGCGCTCTTGCCAGAATTTGCAAATGGCGGCCATTTCGGCAGCCGCAGGGCATGCATTCCAGCCGCCCAGTTTCAGGTAGCAGGGAATTTGCCAGTTTTCTTGCGCGGGTATGCAAGCCAGGGCAGCCGTGTCGAGAAAGCGGCCCGTCAGGATGTTGCGGTGGCTGCGAATTTCGCCGCGCGCTTCTTCGGGCGATGCGGGCCATTCGGGCGGTTCTGCGCCATGCGGGGCGCTGATGCTGGCGGCGCCCACGTCCAGCCATTCTTCGGCATCAGCATCCATATCAGCCTGCTGACTGGCAAACCATTCCAGCGCATCGATTTCAAGGGCTTGCGCAATCAGCTCTTGCGGAGATTTTTTGCTGTGGAATTCAAAATTTTCCTGAATGCGCTCCAAGCTTTCATCGTCGCCCAAAATGACGGCAAAGCCGCCATTTTCTTGCTGCAATTGCGCCCGTTTTTCCAGCGCCTGCGCGCCCGGAACGTGATGCACCGGATAGGGAAATGTCATGCGGCCTCCTTGTCTGGCTGAACAAAATGCCCGGCGGGCGGCCGGGCATTCGGTTTTCCAATGGTTTCCGAAATGGTTTTTCCGGCCAGAAACATATCAAAGCAGGATGCGGCGGTAATCCGCCAGCACTTGGCTAAGGTAAGCGTTAAAGCGCGCGGCCGCCGCGCCGTCGATGACGCGGTGGTCATAGCTGAGCGACAGCGGCAGCGTCAAGCGCGGCGCGAACTGCTTGCCGTCCCACACGGGCTTGAGGCTGCTGCGCGACAGGCCCAGGATGGCGACTTCAGGCGCGTTGATGATGGGCGTGAAGTGCGTGCCGCCAATGCCGCCCAGGCTGCTGATGGTGAAGCAGCCGCCTTGCATGTCGGCGCTGCCCAGCTTGCCTTCGCGCGCTTTTTGGGCCAGCTCGCCCATTTCCTGGCTGATTTGCAGGATGCCTTTCTGGTCGGCATTTTTGAGCACGGGCACGACCAGGCCGTTGGGCGTGTCGGCGGCAAAACCGATGTGGAAATACTGCTTGTAAACCAGCGCGTCGCCGTCAAGGCTGGCGTTGAAGTCAGGGTATTTCTTCAGCGCGGCTACCACGGCCTTGATGACGAAGGCGAGCATGGTGACTTTGATGCCGCTCTTTTCGTTTTCCTTGTTGGTGCGCACGCGGAAGGATTCCAGCTCGGTGATGTCGGCCTCGTCGTTGTTGGTGACGTGGGGAATCATCACCCAGTTGCGCGCCAGGTTCGCGCCGCTGATTTTCTTGATGCGCGAAAGCTCCTTGCGCTCGATGGGGCCGAACTTGGCGAAGTCCACCTTGGGCCAGGGCAGCAAATCAAGCCCTGCGCCGCCCATGCCGCCGCGCGCGGCCTGCGCCTGCGTTTGCAGGTTGCCAGACATGACGGCCTGGGTGAATTTCTGCACGTCTTCCTGCGTGATGCGGCCTTTGGGGCCGCTGCCCTGCACTTCGGCCAGCGGCACGCCCAGTTCGCGCGCAAATTTGCGCACGCTGGGGCTGGCGTGGGGCAGGCCCTGGGGCTGGTTGATGGCCGGGCGCGTGTTGTCCAGCGCGGCGGCAGGAGCAGCAGGAGCGGCCGGGGCGGCTGGCGCTTCCGTTTTGATAGCGGCTGGCGCTTGGCTGGCGGGCGCTGGGGCCGTTTTTGGCTCTTCTTTCGGTGCGGCTGCGGCGGGCGCGGGAGCCGCTGCTTCTGCGGCGGCTTCCACGATGGCGATCACGCTGCCTTCGCTGACCTTGTCGCCCAGCTTCACTTTGAATTCCTTGAGCACGCCAGCATGGCTGGAAGGAATTTCCATTGAAGCCTTGTCGCTTTCCACGGTGATCAGGCTCTGGTCAGCCTGCACAGCGTCGCCGGGCTTGGCCAGCAGCTCGATCACGCCGACGTCCTTGAAGTCGCCAATGTCTGGAACCTTGATTTCAATTTGTGCCATTTGGGGTTGTCCTCTCTGGGTGCGTCGGGTCAGGCATGCAGGGGATTGACTTTGTCGGCCTTGATGCCGTACTTGGCAATGGCCTGGGCGACCTTGCTGGCGGGCAGCTTGCCTTCTTCCGACAGGGCCTTGAGGGCCGCCACGACGATGTAATGGCGGTCGATCTCGAAGTGCTCGCGCAGGCGGAAGCGGAAGTCGCTGCGGCCAAAACCATCGGTGCCCAGCACCTTGAAGCTGCGCGCCGAGCCATCGCCGTTTTTCGGGATGAAGGGGCGGATGGGTTCAACGTAGCTGCGCACGTAGTCGGTGGAGGCGACCACCGGCCCTTCATGCCGGCCCAGCTGCTGCGCAACGAAAGGCACGCGCGGCGCATCCGTGGGATGCAGCATGTTCCAGCGCTCGCAGTCCTGGCCGTCGCGGGCCAGCTCGGTAAAGCTGGGGCAGCTCCACACATCGGCAGCAATGCCCCAGTCTTGCGCCAGCAGGGCCTGGGCGGCCAGGCTTTCGCGCAGGATGGAGCCGCTGCCCAGCAGCTGCACGCGCTGCACGGGCGCTTGTGCGCCGGGGCTGCACAGGTACATGCCTTTGATGATTTGCTCTTCGGTGCCAGCCTTCAGGCCGGGCATGGCGTAGTTCTCGTTCAGCAGGGTGATGTAGTAGAAGACGTTGTCCTGCTTTTCCACCATGCGCTTGAGGCCGTGGTGCAGGATTACGCCCACTTCATGCGCGAAAGTGGGGTCGTAGCAGACGCAGTTGGGAATGAGCGCCGCCTGCACCTGGCTGTGGCCGTCTTCGTGCTGCAAGCCTTCGCCGTTGAGCGTGGTGCGGCCCGAAGTGCCGCCCAGCAAGAAGCCGCGCGCCTGCATGTCGCCCGCCGCCCAGGCCAAATCGCCAAAGCGCTGAAAGCCGAACATGGAGTAGTACACGTAGAACGGAATCATGATCCGGTTCGAAGTGCTGTAGCTCGTGGCGGCGGCAATCCAGCTGGCCATGCCGCCCGCTTCGTTGATGCCTTCCTGAAGAATCTGCCCGGCCTTGTCTTCCTTGTAGTACATGACCTGGTCGCGGTCCACCGGCGTGTAGAGCTGGCCCTTGGGGTTGTAGATGCCGATCTGGCGGAACAGCCCTTCCATGCCGAATGTGCGCGATTCATCCACCACGATGGGCACCACGCGCGGCCCCAGCGCCTGATCGCGCAGCAGCTGGGTCAGAAAGCGCACGTAGGCCTGCGTGGTGCTGATTTCGCGGCCTTCGGCCGTAGGCTCCAGCACGGCCTTGAACGTTTCCAGCGCGGGCACGGTGAACTGCTCGTCGGCCTTGGTGCGGCGGTGCGGCAGGTAGCCGCCCAGGGCTTTGCGGCGCTCGTGCAAATAGCGCATTTCGGGCGTGTCGTCCGCTGGCTTGTAGTAGGGCAGCTTGGGCAGCTCGCTGTCGGGCACGGGGATGCTGAAGCGGTCGCGCATGTAGCGCACGCCTTCATCGTCAAGCTTCTTGGTTTGGTGGATGGTGTTCTTGCCTTCGCCGTACTTGCCCATGCCGTAGCCCTTGATGGTTTTCACCAGCAGCACGGTAGGCTGGCCTTTGTGGTGCTGCGCGGCATGGAAGGCGGCATACACCTTGCTCGGCTCGTGGCCGCCACGGCGCAGGCTCCAGATTTCCTCGTCGCTCATGTGCTCCACCAGCTTGGCGGTTTCGGGGTATTTGCCAAAGAAATGCTCGCGCACGTAAGCGCCGTCCTTGGCTTTGTAGACCTGGTATTCGCCATCCAGCGTTTCCATCATCAGCTGGCGCAGCTTGCCGCTTTTATCGCGCGCCAGCAGATCGTCCCAGCCCTTGCCCCAGATGAGCTTGATGACATTCCAGCCCGCACCCCGGAAGTCGCCCTCCAGCTCCTGGATGATCTTGCCATTGCCGCGCACCGGGCCATCCAGCCGTTGCAGGTTGCAGTTGATGACGAAGATGAGGTTGTCCAGCCCCTCGCGCGCGGCCATGCCGATGGCGCCCAGGCTCTCCGGCTCGTCCATCTCGCCATCGCCCAGAAAGGCCCAGACCTTGCGGTTTTCCGTATTGGCGATGCCGCGCGCGTGCAGATATTTCAGAAAGCGCGCTTCATAAATGGCCATCAGCGGCCCCAGCCCCATGCTCACGGTGGGGAATTGCCAGAACTCCGGCATCAGCTTGGGGTGCGGATAGCTGGACAGCCCCTTGCCGCCCGTTTCCTGGCGGAAGTTGTTCAGCTGCTCTTCGGTGATACGCCCTTCCAGAAATGCGCGGGCGTAAATGCCGGGCGAGCTATGGCCCTGCAAATAAACCAGATCGCCGCCATGCCCTTCACTTTCGGCGTGCCAGAAATGGTTGAAACCCGCGCCCAGCATGGAAGCAAGCGAGGCAAAAGAGCCAATGTGGCCGCCCAAATCGCCCCCGTCAGCCGGATGCAGGCGATTGGCGCGCACCACCATCACCATTGCGTTCCAGCGCATGTAGGCGCGCAGGCGCTTTTCGATCTCGATATTGCCGGGGCAACGCGCTTCCTGATCCGGCTCAATGGTGTTCACGTAGCCCGTGGTGGCCGAAAACGGCAGATCAATGCTGTGCTGGCGTGCGTGTTCCAGCATTTCCTCAATCAAAAAATGCGCGCGTTCCGCGCCTTCGCGGTCAATCACGGCGGACAGCGCATCCAGCCACTCTTTTGTTTCCTGCTCATCCGTATCCACGATGGGGGCGCCGGAAAGGTTTTTCGGGTTTTCTGACATGAAGGCATCTCCTGCAAGGGTCGTAACAAACGATATGTGGCCTGCTGGCCTGCGAGGCATAGTGAGTAATCATCGCACAGCGAAATACCCCTGCCGCCATCAAACAAACGGGGCAAACCGGAGATGAATCAAGAGCGGCTCGCGCGTTTTACAAACCTTTGCACAACCACGGTTGAACTTCCTTTTTGGCACTCTTCCAAAGGGAGTGCTAACATTTTTGCCAATATGACCGAGAAAACCACAGCATTGCCTGCTTCTGCCCCTGTTTCCATGCCGGCTTCTGCCCCTGCCGCCCAAGCATCCACCGCCATTGCCGTGGCCAATCCGTGGGCCGTGGTGCCCTCGCTGGGCAATCTGGATGCCTACATCACCGCCGTCAATCGCCTGCCCCTGCTCACGCAAGAAGAAGAGCAGCAAGCCGCGCGCGAGCTGCGCAGCAGCGGCAGCCTGGAGGCGGCGGGCCGCCTGGTGCTTTCACACCTGCGGCTGGTGGTTTCCGTCTCGCGCCAGTATCTGGGCTACGGCCTGCCGCATGGCGATTTGATACAGGAAGGCAACGTGGGGCTGATGAAGGCCGTCAAGCGCTTTGACCCTGATCAGGGCGTGCGCCTGGTCAGCTACGCACTGCACTGGATCAAGGCCGAAATCCACGAATACATCCTCAAGAACTGGCGCGTCGTCAAGCTCGCCACCACCAAGGCGCAGCGCAAGCTCTTTTTCAACCTGCGCTCCATGAAGCACGAGCTGCGCGCCGAAGACGCCCAGGCCGACATCACCCCGCGCGACACGCTCACGCAGGCGCAGGTGCTCACCGTGGCCGAAGAACTCAAGGTCAAGCCCGAAGAAGTGCGCGAGATGGAAGCGCGCATGGCTGGCGGCGATGTGCTGCTTGACCCTGCGCCCGCCGATGACGGCGACCACGCCTTCGGCCCCATCTCCTGGCTGTCTGACGCCAGCCATGAGCCTGCCGCCATGATTGAAGCCGCCCAGCGCGACCGCCTAGCCACCGAAGGCATTGCCACCGCCTTGCAAAGCCTGGACGAGCGCAGCCGCCGCATCGTCAGCGAACGCTGGCTGAATGTGCGCGATGACGGCAGCGGCGGCATGACGCTGCATGAACTGGCCGCCGAATACGGCGTCAGCGCCGAGCGCATCCGCCAGATCGAAGTGGCCGCCATGAAAAAAATGCGAAAGGCGCTGGCCGAATACGCCTGAAGCCCGTCCCCTATCCGCTGCCTGAAGAAAAGCCGCCCTCCCGGGCGGCTTTTTCATGGCCGGGCAGGGGGCATTCAACTGCCCCGCGTCATCGTCGTACACCTTGAAAAGAGGAGCAGATTCAAGGGGTATGAAATGCAGCTTCGCGCAGTTTCTACTAGGACACCGTGCTATGGATTGAGGAGCGCATCATTCTTGCTTGTCCAGCCCTGCGCGTTCAATCTGGTCTGCTGGCTGCTCTTGCGGACAGGCGGCGCGCGGACAATTCGCGCCATGTTTCACATCGTTTTGGTTGAACCCGAAATTCCGCCCAACACCGGCAATGTCATCCGCCTGGCGGCCAATACGGGCTGCACGCTGCACCTCATTGAGCCGCTGGGCTTTTCCATGAACGACCGCCTGCTGCGCCGCGCCGGGCTGGATTACCACGAGTGGGCCGACGTGCGCCGGCATGCGGATTGGCGCGCTTTTCTCGCCGCCCGCCAGCCTGATCCCGCGCGGTGCTTTGCCCTGACCACGCGCGGCGAGCGCCTGGCGCACGACAACGCCTTTGCACCGGGCGACTGTCTTGTTTTCGGCGCGGAAACACGCGGCCTGCCGCCTGATCTGCTCGCCGCCTTCGCGCCTGCCCAGCGCTTGCGCCTGCCCATGCGCGCGGGCCAGCGCAGTCTCAATCTCTCCAACGCCGTGGCCGTTACGGTTTTTGAAGCCTGGCGGCAGTGCGGCTTTGCCTGAGAAACTGCCCAAAGCGCCTGTTCAGGCCCTGCCCATGAGCAGGTTTCCGGGGCATGCCGGGTGAAAGGAGCGGAGGGCGCGAAGGGGCATGACGGCCTGGCCTGGCGCGGCGTCATATCTTCAAAAGAAGGAGCGAATTGAAGAGGGCCAAAATCGGTGCCCGCGCTTATTCCACTAGGACGTCATGCTATTGAATCAGGAGCTGAAACAGCCCGCCGCCCCGCTCTGCATGGCGGCTCCGTGCTTTCCGCTGCTTTCTTTGCGCGCCAGGGGCAGTCCGGATAATTCCGCCCATGAAGAACATCGTCATTCTGATTTCGGGCACGGGCAGCAACATGGCGGCCATCGTGCAGGCGGCGCGGCAGCAGAAATGGAGCGAGCGGCTGGGCGCGCGCGTGGCCGCCGTCATCAGCAACCGGCCTGACGCCAAGGGCCTGCTGTTCGCGCGCGAGCAGGGCATTGCCACTGCCGTGGTCGATCACACGGCGCATGCCAGCCGCGAGGCGTTTGACGCCGCGCTGGCGCAGGCGGTGGACGCACACCAGCCCGCGCTGGTGGCGCTGGCTGGCTTCATGCGCGTTCTCACGCCCGGTTTCGTGGCCCGCTACGCGGGGCGGCTGCTCAACATTCACCCCAGCCTGCTGCCTGCCTTTGCCGGGCTGCACACGCATCAGCGCGCGCTGGATGAGGGCTGCAAAGTGGCCGGGGCCACGGTGCACCAGGTTACGGCGCAGCTCGATCACGGCCAAATCCTGGCGCAGGCCGCCGTGCCTGTTTTGCCGGACGACACGGCTGAAACCCTGGCCGCCCGCGTGCTCACGCAAGAGCACTTGATTTACCCGCAAGCCATCGCCAGGCTGCTGGCCGCGCAGCAGGAGGCGGCGGAGCGCGATAGAACGCAATAGAGCGCGGACGGCAGGGGCCTGCGGCGCGGGGCCTCAAGCCTGCTGCGCCAGCTTGGCCAGCGCCTCATCCAGGGCGCAGCCCACATCCGGTTGCAGGCAGTCTTCGCCCTGCTGCTGAACCTGGGCCGCAAAGCCGGTGCGGCGGGCTATGTCCAGCGGCTGGTGCATCAGGCCGCTGACGATCAGGCGCACGCCGCGCCGCGCGCAGGCGCGGGCCAGGTGCACCAGCGCTTCGGCGCCGGTGGAGTCCACGTAGATGACGTTTTTGAGGTCCAGCACGAGCGCGCGCGCGGGCAGGTGGTCTTCCATGTTCTCCAGCACTTTGGTGGCGCCGAAAAACAGCGCGCCATACAGCCGCCAGACTTGCAGCTGCCCTTCGTGCCCGGCCAGGCGCGGGGTGGTGGCGGCGTCCAGCTGTTCGGCGCGCGAGAGGCTGGAGATGCGGTAGATGAAGGTCAGGCACGCGGCGGCAATGCCGAATTCAACGGCCACCGTCAAATCAAACACCACGGTGAGCAAGAAGACGGCCAGCAGCGTCACGCGGTAGGGCATGCGGTAGCTGCGCAGGCGGGCGAACTCGCGCCACTCGCCCATGTTCCAGGCCACGAACATGAGAATGGCCGCCAGCGTGGCCAGCGGAATGGAAGAAGCCAGCGGCGCGGCCACGAGGATGACGGCCAGCAGCGCCAGCGCGTGCACCATGCCTGCCACGGGGCTGGTGGCGCCGCTTTTCACGTTGGTCACCGTGCGGGCGATGGTGCCGGTGGCGGGCATGCCGCCGAAAAGGGGCGTGACGAAGTTGGCGATGCCCTGCGCCATCAGCTCCTGATTGGGGTTGTGGCGGTCGTCAATCATGCCGTCGGCCACGCGCGCGCACAGCAGCGATTCGATGGAGCCGAGCAGCGCCAGCGTGATGGCGGGCATGAGCATGTAGCGCGCCGTGCCCCAGCTGAAATCAGGCAGCGCGAAGGCGGGCAGCGCCGCCGGTATGCCGCCAAAGCGGGTGCCGATGGTTTCCACCGGCAGATCAAAAGCGGCCACCGCCGCCGTGGCCAGCGTCAGCGCCACGATGGAGCCGGGCACGCTGGAGAGCTTGCTGCCAAAGGGCAGGATGGGGCCGATGACGGGCACGCGCGCCGTTTTGAGCCAGCCGCCGCCGTGCTGCCAAAGCACGATGACGGCCAGCGAAGCTGCCGCCACCGCCAGCGCCCAGCCGTTGAAAGTGTCCAGATGCGTCCACAGCGTGCTGACGATGCCGAAAAAGTCGCCCGGCATCTTGGCGATGCGCAGGCCCAGAAAGTCCTTGATTTGCGACAGCGCCACCAGCACCGCGATGCCGTTGGTAAAGCCGATGATGACGGCCACCGGGATGAAGCGCACCAGCGTGCCCAGCCGCAGCAGCCCCATCAGGAACAGAAAAACGCCCGACATGGCCGTGGCGATGATGAGGTTGCCCACGCCGTAGCGCTCCACGATGCCATAGACGATGACGATGAACGCCCCCGCCGGCCCGCCAATTTGTACCCGGCTGCCGCCCAGCGCCGCCACGATGAAGCCGGCAATGATGGCCGTGAACAGCCCCGCTTCGGGCTTCAGCCCCGACGCAATGGCAAAGGCCATGGCCAGCGGCAGCGCCACCACGCCCACCGTCAGCCCCGCGCCCACGTCTTTTGAAAGGCGCGCGCGGTTGTAGCCCTTCAGAGCGTCAAACAGGCGGGGGCGAAAGCGGGGCAGGGCAAAGCTCATGACGGCGGGTTGTGAAATGGCGAAACGGGCAATTGTCCGGCAGCGCCGGAGCGCGCCGCTTGACGCAGGGCAGGCGGGCGCCACGGAACACAAGAGGCCGCAAAAGGCAAAAAGATACACGCATTTGGTTGCAAAATACTCTTATTTTGAGAGCGGCCTGCGCTGATTTCACTAGGACATGAGGCGGATTTGATGTGAAAAACGGAAGTCGATGATGTGTGCATCATGTAACTATCCATGTGTATCATTTACAGATGGCCGTTTTCCCCCAGACCTATTCCCGTATCCACGATGCCTGCGAGAACCCCGGCGAGCGCCTGGTGATGGAGCAGCTCAGGCGCTGCCTGCCCGATGAATGCGTGGTGTGGCACGACATTCCCGTGGGGCCGCTCCAAAGGCAGCCCGATTTCGTCATCTTCCACCCCGAACGCGGCCTGCTGGTGCTGGAAGTCAAGCACTGGAAGCCGGGTGTGCTGCGGCGCGTCACGCCCACGCATGTCACGCTGGAGACCGAGCGGGGCCTGGATACCTGCAAACATCCCCTGCAACAGGCGCGCGAGTGCGCCTTGCAGGCCATGAGTCCGATTCAGCGTGATGCGCAGCTGAAGCAGGCCAGCGGCCCTTACGCGGGCCATTGCGCCGTGCCCTATGGCTGGGGCGCGGTGATGAGCCGGATGACAGAAGACGACGTGGCGGCGGCGAAGCTGCAAGACATCTTCCCCGCCAGCCACACGCTGTTTCGGCCCGACTTGGCCGATAGCGTGCCGCCCGCCGCCTTTTGCGAGCGCCTCTGGAGCCTGCTGGACAAGGGCTTTGCCGCGCGCCTGAGCGCCAGGCAGCAAGAGCGCGTGCGCTGGCTGATCTTTCCCGAAGTGCGCGTCGCCAATTGGTCTGCCGCGCAAAAGGCCGCCGTTGAAGCGGCGGGCCAATTCGCCATTCCCGACCTGATGCAGGTGATGGACCTGAACCAGGAGCAAGCGGCCCGCTCGCTGGGCGAAGGCCACCGCGTGATTCACGGCGTGGCCGGATCGGGCAAGACCATGATCCTCGTCTTTCGCGCGCAGCACCTGGCGCAGCGCAACACCACGGGCCGCCCCATCCTCGTGCTTTGCTACAACCGCCCGCTGGCCGGGCGCATTGAGCACCAGCTGGCCGCGCGCGGCATCACGCCGGAGCAAGTGCAAGTCAGCACATTTCACGGCTGGTGCAGCCGCATGCTGAACGAATGCGGCATACCCAAACCGCGCAGGCTGCCCGATGGCAACCCGGACTATGAGGCGCTGGTTCACGCCGTGGAGCAGGGCATGAACAAGGGCCAGATACCCAAGGGCGCCTACGCCGCCGTGCTGATTGACGAAGCGCACGACTTTGAAGCCGCCTGGCTGCGCATGGCGGCCCAGCTGCCCGACGAAGCGCAGTCGCTGCTGGTGCTTTATGACGATGCGCAGGCCATCTACCGGCGCAGCGGCAAGCGCCTGCCCAGCTTTATCAAGATGGGCATCAAAGCCCAGGGCCGACGCACCAGCATCCTGCGGCTCAACTACCGCAACACGGCGGAAATATTGGCCCTGTCCATGCTCTGCGCGGGCGACTTGCTGGATGAAGCCGAAGAAAGCGACACGCGCATGCCCTGCATACACCCCGGCAGCGCTGGGCGGCGCGGCCCGCTGCCCCATCTGCTGCGCTTTGCCACGGGCCGTGAAGAAGCGCAAGGGCTGGCCGCGCGCATACACGAGCTGGTGCAAAGCGGCGTGCCCGCGCAAGACATTGCCGTGCTTTGCCGCGAAAAACGCAACTGGGAGCTGCTGAAAACGGCCCTGCGCCAGCGCGGCATCGAGGCCGAGGCCTATATCAGCGGTTTTGTCAGCGGCCATGCCAGCGGCAGCGCCGCGCAGAAGAAAAACCAGCTGGACTGGAACGCCCCCAGCGTGAAGCTGCTGACCATGCACGCCGCCAAAGGGCTGGAATTTCCGCACGTCTTTCTCATGCGGCTGGACCTGCTGCCCGCCCAGGCCGCCGCTGAAGAAGACGAGTGGCGCCTGCTGTATGTGGCCATGACCCGCGCCACCGAGCAGCTCACCCTCTCGTGCGCAGGCGATTCGCCCGCCGTCAGCCGCGTGCAGCAGGCGCTGGAGCGCCTGCCCGGCCTGCTGCCCGCGCGGCAGAGCGGGTGAGTGAAACCGCAGGCGGCGCGGAAAATGGGTTTTATCTAAGCGGCGCCCCCCCTAAATACAAGGAACTGACATGAAACTCGCCATCGTGGGTGGTCGCGACTTTACCGATTACGCCCTGCTGCAATACACCGTTGAGCATTACTATCCGCTTGAGATGATCAGCACCATCATCAGCGGCGGTGCGCGCGGTGCCGACAGTCTCGCCCGCCGCTATGCGGAAGAAAACGGCATCACCTTCACCGAATACAAGCCGGACTGGAAACGGGGCCGGTGCGGGCATTATCCGCAACCGGCAAATCGTGACCGATTGCGACGTGCTGATTGCCTTTTGGGACGGCCGCTCGCGCGGCACGATCAGCAGTATTGAAATCGCGCACAAACAGCGGAAAACCGTGCATATCGTGTCGTATAAATCGCCAAATAACCCAACAACACAAGGATAAAACCATGACAAAGCATAACGCCTGTGACAAAACCTTACCTGAAAGCTTCGTGCAAAAGCTGAAACGGTTAATGGCAGAAAGGCCGCTGCATGAAGAACCGGCGGAATCCCATAGAAAAAACCGGAATCGCTGGGCACTCGGCGATAATGATCCCGTGAAAAATTATCCCGCCGGACTGACCGGCCCACAGAAATTCACCCATCAAAAAAAAGAAAACAGAAAATTCTTTGCAAAGGAAAAAAAATACAGCGACCTCTATTTTGAGCGTTGCTTCTGGATTATCAATACCTGGGGCGGCATTTCCGCTTTTAAGGACAGCGATAAAACCAGGGCAAAAATACAAGAATTTGCCAAGACTTATGAAAAGGAAGAAATAAGCAGCGATCTGTTTGCCGTGATTTCATCGCTATCCAAACTGGCCGCTTTTTGGGATTACGAACGCTTTGCCGTTTACGATTCCCGCGTTATTTTTTCCCTGAATTGGCTGCTGTTTCTTTATGCTCCCGCTCACCGTTTATTTCCCCAGCCGGAAGGGCGGAATCAAAGAATACGGCAATATCATATGCCGACTATTCTGGCGCTACATGGAGACAAAAGGGATTTTTACCCGGATAAAGAAGCCTTCTATCGCTATTGCCAACTGTTGAAAGAATGTGCGAAAGAAATATACGACGATGACAAAAAGATCCATGAAATAGAAATGTTCCTGTTCAAAGAGGCCGATCTTTATATTTGCGACGATATGCAAGAACGGCTTTCCCTAACCATAAAGCCAGAGGTGGCAGGAAATACGCCGTAAAAGTCGCAGCGCCCTGTCCGGCGGTGGGGCCTGTGTTTTCTTGTGGGTTTTATGTTGATATGCATCATTTCACGTGAGGTATTCTTTTTTGCTATGATGCGCAGACAACAAAAGCAATAATCATCGTGGGGCAAATCATGAGAC
>ERZ773077.2168-NODE-2168-length-12869-cov-5.234041_pt1 | contig 12869 bp, 9 predicted proteins | sample MGYA00580612_ERZ773077 | MGnify/ENA primary metagenome ERZ773077 (study PRJEB29015, sample SAMEA2737971) | human oral metagenome | biome: human oral; feature: human-associated habitat; material: dental | place: China | collected 2021 ...
TATTCTGTAAAATAGAACACTAAACATCAAGTAACTTTAAAGGAGTCCTTAATGGCAGTAACACAAGCAGAGGTTGCGCAGCTTTATGTGGCGTTATTTAACAGAGCCCCCGAAGGCGCTGGATTCAAGGCATGGATTAATTTCGGCCACAACAAAACACAGGCCGAGATAGCCCAATTAATGTTAGAATCCCCGGCAGCTATAGAGTACTATGGCGGCAGAATAGACCAAGACAAAGACTATATAGAGCTTATCTATAAAAACATTCTTGGTAAAGATTACACAAAAGATCCTGATGGTATTAACGCATGGGTTAAGCACCTTCAGCTAGGTCATTCAAGAGGCGAAACTCTTGTAAAATTATTTGAGGTAGCTCAGTCTGCAGAAGCAAAAGCGGCAGATCCGGTTGCAGCTAAAATTTTCGAAAACAAAACGGCTATTTCAGCTTATATGGCTGAAAAAATCGCTAACATAGAAACAAGTGTTTCTGGAAGTTATGATTATAAACCGTTTCAGGAAATTATAAAAACTACGACTGATACCAATTTTGAAGAGCAAAAAGCAAAAATAGATGCCCTTGCTGCTTCTACGGTACATACTCTCACCACTGAACCAAACGATCTTACCGGTGGAGTTGGACAAGATATTTTTAATGCAGTTGTGGATTCGTTCGTTGCTACAAATACCCTTAAGCCTACCGATAAAATCGATGGCGGAACAGGTGAAAATACTTTAAATGTTACCGTAAAAGATAATTTTAATGGTATGACTACCGGTTTTATCAAAAACATCGATAATTTAAATTTGACAAGCACTGCTACAACTAAAAAAACCTTTAATGCACGAGATATTGAGGGTCTTAAGAAGGTAAGCTTAGATAGTGAAAATGGTATAAATTTCATAAATCCTCACAATTTAGTCGATTTAACCATTGAAAATCTAAAAAGCAGTACGGAGTCGTTTAAATTAAATTATAACACCGGAACTATCGCTGGCACAAATGATACGCAAAATTTGACATTAGATAATGTAAATTTGCATAAAAAAGCTATAGATAACGTGGTTGGCGTAGATGGCACGGGCATAGATATCCCAAATATCGAAAATTTAAACATAACCACAAAAGGCGAGAAAAGCACCGTATTTATAAAATCAGGTGATAACACAAACCACTATAAAACAATATCCGTCAAAGGTACTACCGATGTTAAGCTTATGGTGGAAAGCGATCGCTTAGAAAAGGTCGATGCTTCTGCATTTACTCACAATCTAGAGTATGAGTTTAACCCTAGTCAACACACCCCTATCGGTGCCACAAATGTTATAAAAGGCGGTAGCGGTAATGACACTATAAAACTTGACTTTAAAGACGTAGATGCTACAAATAAAACAAACTTCGATATAGACGGCGGTGCTGGTAAAGATACGCTAAATATCGAAAGATTAAAAGCAAAAGAGAACAAATTTACCGTAAACAACATAGAAAAGGTAAATATACAAAAAGTAGACACCGGTACGGCAAATGATACTGCAAGTATAGATTTTGCTGGCTCAGACGTAACAGCTCTTAACACCACAAAAACAAAGAGCAATCTTGTGGTTACGAACTCTACCATAAAAAGCGTTACGGTAGACAAGCCTGATCCAGAAAATACCGATGTAGCATCTGGCCCTTACGGTAGAGTCGAGTTTAAAAACGGCTATTTGCAAGAGATCAATATAACAAACACAATCGATCCTCAAGACGTTAACGGCAATGCTATCATAAATGCTGTTACTCCTGGACTACGCAGCCAAGTTACCGCTTATGTAGCTGCTGACGAGAGCGAAAGAGTAACCGTAAACGTAGATAAAAACGTATATGCTCAAAAGATCGGCGGAGCCGGCGCTACCGCTGCTTGGGTAGACTCAAATAAAATGCATGCAAACGAAGGTATAGGTATCATAGCTCCAAAAGCTAAAGATATAACCGTAAATTTCAACTCTATCGGCACATATGGCAATAGCGTAGCTAATATTACGGGCATGAGCCTTACAAACATAGCGGTTCACGACCTATCTTCTACTATTCCGTTGCCTCCAAAAACCCTTGAGAAGTTGACCGTAAATTCAAAGTCAAGCATTCTAAGTAATCTGGATGCTACTTTCTTTGAGAAGCTAAAGGCTTTCAACATTAATACCGATGACAACTTTGACGCTTACGGCACTAGAGAGTTTAACGATATCGAGCAGATCAACGCTAGAGGTCTTGCTTCAAATAATATCAAGACCGGTAATGTTTATTTTGTAGATAACGTGATCGGTAAAGGTAGTGGCGCGGGTGCAGGCACAGCTGACGCTACTCAGTCTATAGCTATCACTGCCGAGCACCTAAATTCATTTAAGGCGAGCAAAGGTGTATTTACAAAAGGTTCTATTTCTGTAACCTTGAATGACATCGGCGGTAATGTCGAGATGGTAAACGCCATAAACAACATAACTACTGCCGCAAACAACCCGACTACCGGCTCTACGATGAAGGGCTATTTTGATTCTACCCCTACGACTTGGAACTTCCCGTACGCAACAGCCGATAACTCTATCGTTACTGAGGGTACGTTTAGCGTGAATGGTAACAACATCAATAATCTTTTGATAGGTAATATAGCTGCGAGAGATATAGAGATCAATCCTGGTAATGCAAGAGGTAACGTTAGCATAGCAAGCGGCGGTGGACAGTATACTAGCTCATCTTCGTATACGAATTCGGTGGGTAAAGTCGGTAACGACAAAACCATAAACAACACGATAGATATGTCTCAAATGGCAGGCTCATATAACATAGGCGAGCTGTTTGGACAAAATGTTAATTTCAAAGGAGCTGTATTTACTAGGCCTACGTATTATAGCCCTGAAATAGACACCGGACTAGCTAGCGATAGATGGAATACCGGTCAAGGCTCGACTCCAAATGCGATTAAAGTAAATTTCGGCGGAGCTAGAACCGGAACAAATCCTGGAGATAAGCAAGATGTCGTAAACCTTAACGTAAGCGGCGTCCAGACCGGTGAGAAAACCGACGTATATGTCAAATTTGATGACGGTACGGCTTCTCCTAACGACCTTAAAAAATTTGTCGCTAAGGGCGAAAACATAAACCTTATAGTAAATCCTAAATTTAACGCTGCGACTACTTCAAAGCTAGAGACTATCGATCTAAGCGAAGTAAAAGCAGGATCTACTTCATGGGTAAACCTATCTACCGTTCCTTATAGCACGGATACGACGAGCCATAGCGGATCTACTAATTCAGGTTATAGTAGCTGGCACAACAGTACCGCAAATCAAGGTTTCGGCAATGCAGGCAATTCAAACCTAAAAAATCCTCTTTCAGATAACTATGGTACTGCGCATGCGAATGACTTTAAGGCTACTTCAACATTACCTGATTTTGGTGTCAGAGCTGGCGTTACTGGTAACGATGTGCCTACTTTCAACGGTACCAAGTGGAGTCATAAAAATGTCGACGGAACAACTACAAACTTAACAAGACCGTCTACTGAACTAGTAAGAGAAAAGAGTGACCTAGGCACAAATGCTCACGAGAAACTTAAAGAGATCAAGGGTACTCAAGGTAACGACGTAGTATTGCTAGCTAACGATATGGCTGCAAATAACGGCACCGGCAAGCTAAACGTAGATCTAGGCGACGGAGACGATATCATCCACGTGGGTACTTTGGCCACAAATACCGAGATCATCATCGACGGCGGTAAAGGACGCGATCTATTTGACGTAAGTAGAGCAAAAACCGATGCTAGCGTAAGTAAAATCGTAACTATCAAAAATATCGAGGCCGGCGATAGAATCAAACTCGCCGACTGGTTTGCGCACGGCTATGATCCTAAAGACCCTACCGGCGACAACAAAGATGCTGTTTATACAAATTCGCAGTTCCATACTAGAAACGCCACGGATATCAAGGTAAAATTCTATGACTATAACCACCCTGGAACTACAGGGGACAATAATCCTGCTACAAACGGTAGATATTTCCATACCGAGGTTGCTAATAACAAACTAGCTAAAGACGTCCAACATGTAACTCCTGTCTACGATAAACCTGTAGATATCACCGGTAGTACCGTAAACGGACAAAACGATACGTCTACAAATCCATATCCTGCAAGCAGTAAAGTAACCGGTTATGAATACTCTACAAACACTAAACCTACTATACTTCCTGGCGTAGAAAAAGGCGTAGTGGCTCAATCCGGTACAGACGGTCATGCCGGCGGTGACAGATATGAATATACTGCTAAATACGGCGACCTCGCATGGCAGACAGGTGCCGCTACAAATGACAAAACTATCGTAGCGGGCAGTAGCCAAAATATCTCCGTGGGCGGAAAAAATGCGGACGGTCAGTATGCTACTGAAACATTCCTAAACGGCGCTACAAAACCGTTTGTAGAGACTGGTTCCGCTCCTATTACGGCTGACTTGTCTACTACTAAGAGCACTGGCGTAACGGTATCTACTTCTGGATGGACACAAGGAACAACCCCTACAACTCCTCACCCTACTCCGGGCGTTACATGGGTAACTTGGATCGCAACAAAAGTTGACGGTAGCACCATAGAGTATTATGCTCCATCAAATGTTCATTCGGCAGCTCCTACACAAGGTACCGGCAACTGGCGTTTAAACACCGACGGTAAATTCTATGAGACTGGAACAGCACAGAACCAACATACTATCGTGAACGGCGTGCTATATTCTAACGAGTACACCGATGCTCACGGCGTTAACGGTACTGCCGGTGCGGTTATTGGCGGTACGCCTATCGCAAATCCTCACGGTAGCGGCGCGATAATACAAAACTCAGGCGTAGCAGGACAAATAGGACCTGCCGCAACGGCGCCTACTGCTACAAACCTAAGAAAAGCCGTAGTCATAGAGACGTCCAATACAAGCGATAAGTATATAAGCAATATCAGTAGTAGCGATAAGTCTATATACGATGCGCACAATATCGTAAAACTAACCGTAAACTCTAAACTTACCGATTTGAGTACGGTTGCCGGCCTAGATACTCTAGTCCAAGCGGTAAATCACGCCATAGCTCACAATAGACTATGGAATGATACTACTCAAGTTAGAGATGACGGTCTTAGATTTAGCGCGACTTACTATAGCGATGCAAACGGCGCTACTACGTATGGTCAAACTGTAAGCGGCTACGTAAGACACATCAACTGGGGTGGCGGCGATAACGGATATTACGACGCTCACAATGATAGACTATATGCGTTCTCTTGGAAGGGCGATACATACCTAGTTTATGATAAAAAAGCTGTAGCTGCAGGCACTACCAATTCGATAGGTACTGAAGACACTATCGTAAGACTTGCCGGTGTAAACCTAGAAAACCTAAAATACACCGTTGACCCTGAAAAAGGTACTATCACTATCGATAGTCTCGATCAGGCTTAATCTTCTCTCAGGCGGCTTATGCCGCCTGATTTTTTATCTGACTTTATCTTCGTATTATTTTTAGTAGTTTTTTATTTTATAGCCCTTAATCCGCCCAAACCCAACCACACCAAATTTGATTTTATTTTCATTCCATCCCCACCCCGATATAATCACGTTTTTAGGCTAAATAAATCTTTAAATATTACAAATAAATTCCAAATTACACATTCATTTAAGCTTATTCTTTAAAGTTAAGTCCTATAATAACACTAGATAAAATAAATTTAATCTAAGGAGGACGCCCAAAAGACGCCAATAGTAATAAAGGTATTTAGAGTAGAGTCGTAAATTAAAGATTTACAGGTAATAGCTAAGTAAATTTAAGGAGAAGCTATGAAAAACTCAAACGTTTCAAGAAGAGATTTTGTTAAGTTAAGTATGGTAGGTGCCGGAGCTTTGGCTCTAGGCGGAGTAAATGCGCAAGCAGCCGTTAACGCTAAAGACGTCAAATTTGACGAAGAGTGGGATGTAGTCATCGTGGGCTCTGGCTTTGCAGGACTAGCAGCCGGTATCACCGCAGCCGAAAAGGGCAACAAAGTCCTAATCCTAGAAAAGATGGGACGCGTCGGCGGTAACTCCGTAATTAACGGCGGAATATTTGCCGTTCCAAACAGCGACAAACAAAAAGCCGAAGGCATCAAAGATAGCAACGAGCTATTTATCAAAGACTGCCTAAAAGCCGGCCGCGGACTAAATCATGTAGATCTCATCGACACCATCGCTACTCGCGCGCAAGACGCATATAAACTAACTCTAAAATGCGGCGCTAAATACATAGATAAAGTTACTCACGCAGGCGGACACAGCGTACCTAGATCGCTTCAAACCGCTAACGGCTCGGGTTCTGGTATCGTTCAGCCGATGGTAGAATACTTTAAAAACCTACAAGGCTGCGAGCTAAGACAAAGAGCTAAATTTGACGAGTTTGTCCTAGGCGAAGACGGCGGCGTAGATGGCGTGATCATCAGAGAGGATTATAAATTTGATCCAAAGAGCCAAAAAGACGACGCCGAAAACACTACCGGAACTAAAAAGACTATAAAAGCTAAAAAAGGCGTAGTATTAGCTGCGGGCGGATTTTGCCGCGACGTATTCTTTAGACAAGTCCAAGACCCGTCTATCTTACCAACCACAGATAGCACCAACCACCCGGGCGCAACCGCAGGCGCTATGAAAGAGGCGTTTAGAATCGGCGCAACTCCAGTGCAGCTAAGCTGGATACAGTTTGGTCCATGGGCATGCCCTGACGAAAAAGGCTTTGGCGTTGGCTCTATGTTTAACGTAAACGGAAGCTTCCGCTACGGAATTTCAGTCGATCCAAGAACCGGCAAACGCTATATGAACGAGCTAGCAGACCGCCGCACCCGCTCTCAAGCTATGTTTAAAGTAATCGACGCAAAAGCAGATATCTATCCGATCAACTTCTGCGATAGTGATGGCGTAAAAAACATGGTCATACCTGAACACTACACTAAACCGCTAGAATCTGGCGTACTAAAGAAATTTGAAACCCTAGACGAACTAGCTGCAGCTTATAAAATCCCTGCCGCAGAGCTAAAAAAGACCGTCGAGAGATATAATAGTTTCGTTAAATCAGGCAAAGACGAAGACTTTGGCAAACCTATGGATAAAACCACTACAAACGGCGTAGATATCTCAAAACCACCTTTCTACGCTATGCGCGGTACGCCAAAACTCCACCACACTATGGGCGGTATCGACATCAATACCAAAGCTCAGGTTATATCTCTGCAAACCGAGATGCCTATCCCAAGACTATTTGCAGCAGGCGAGATCACAGGCGGCGTACACGGAGCTAGCCGCTTAGGTAGCGTGGCGATCGCTGACTGTCTAACGTTTGGTATGATAGCCGGTGAGAATATAGGCTAATTTGTGGCGTCTTTTGAGCGTCTTTATAGAAACCACGCCCAAGGCGTCGCTTCGCTGGTTTTGAATGAGTTTGAAATTTTAAGTCCGCGGCAGACTACTTGTCTAGCCTTGACTTAAAATTTCTGCACAACATTCAAATCCATCTCAAAATACTTGCAAATCTTATTTCGTATCGCAGGTCAAATTTAGCCTGCGATACTTTTAAATTTAAAGCCGAATTTGCAGTTAAATTTGTAAATTTGACATCCGAAAGGAATTCGCATGAAACATAAAGCGTTTCTCGCCTTGTGCGCGTCTATGCTATTATGCTCTTTTGCATTTAGCGCAGGTGCACCAAGCGCAAAGATAACGTCTTTAGTAGATCTTAACGTCACCGACGAGCTGCGAGCCAAACACCCTTTAAAACCTCATCACGAAAAGCTAAGCTTCACCTGTCTTGATTGTCACGAAGGACAAGGAAACGATGCTAGTAAATTTAAATCTATCGGCGATAAAGGCTGTATATCCTGTCACGGCGACAAGAAAAAGATAGCTAAAAGACTAGAATACATGGATCTGCTAAAAGCAAATCCTCACAACTCGGTTCACGACGGCCCTACGCTATACTGCGACGAGTGCCACAACGAGCATAAAAAATCAACCAATATGTGCACGGAGTGCCACGAACACGAAGTTCCGCAATGGATGGGGGTAACGCCATGAAAATTTCAAAGAAAGTACTAGCGCTTATTATACTAGTAAGCGGCATTATAGGATTTTTAGTCGTACTGCCCGTGCATTACGCCCTAGAGGAGACTAGCGGAGAGAAGTTTTGCGTAGTATGCCACGAGATGGATCCTATGGTTATAGCTTATAGTAACGACGTGCATAGCGGCAAAGGCAAAAGCGGAGTAAGGGCTAAGTGCGTAGACTGCCACATACCTCACGATAACCTAGCCAAATACGTCTTAGTTAAAGCCAAAAACGGATTGATGGAGGGATATATTCATTTCTTTAAAGATCCGGAGGCTATAGACTGGCATAAAAATAGAGAAAAAAGAGAGCACTTCGTATTTGATAACGGTTGCGTTAGCTGCCATACGAATTTGGTGGATAATAAACTAACCTCAGCCCAGGCTCAAAAGATGCACGCTCACTATCAAAGCTTGCTAAATACCGATAAGCAACTAACCTGCGCTAGCTGTCACGCCGAGGTAGGCCACAGCGGGCTAAACAACATGCTAAACTACTGGAAGCCTGAATACAAAATCTACGAAAAGAAAGCCGCAATCAAAAAAGAAGAGCTAAAGAAGGCATATTTTGGGGAGGATTACGTAGCACCGAAAGAGGTGAAGGCTGAAGATAAAGAAGGCAATGCTACCAAAAAGTAGGCTAAAATGAAGAAAATTTTGCTCGTTAGCGACGACGCCCAGATGCAGCTAAACCTCAACGCAGCGCTTTACCGCTTTAACATCCGCATAGTTCGTTTTGAAAATTTAAGCGAGCTAAAAGAGGATTACTATAGCGGCAACCGCTACATCTTTTACGTCATCGACGTAAAGACGAAGGATCTGGCAAATTTTGAGTCGGTCAAATTTCTGCGAGATAACGGAAGCTTAACTCCCGTTATGATCCTTATAGATAAGGCTACTCCCACGCTTTATAAGAAAATTTACTACGCCAAATACGATGACTTTATGGTAAAGCCTTTTTTGCCGGAGGAGTTTTTGTTTCGCGTATTTAGAAATTGCCGAATTTTACTCGGGAGCAAATTTGAGTTAAAAAACGGCGCTATCTACGACAAAAACAGCCTCACGCTACACATAAACGGCACAAGTATAATGCTGGGCAAAAAAGAGGGGTTGTTTTTAGAAATTTTGGCCAAAAACGCCCCGCACGTAGTAACGATCCAGGAGCTTGAGTGGAGTATCTACAAGGACGAAAACGTCTCGTCCGATCGCCTGCGCTCGCTCGTGCGCCAGCTACGCGCGAAGCTACCCTTTGAGCTAATCAAAACCGTGCGCAGTATCGGGTATAGCCTAGAGGAGTAGCTAGAGCTTAGGCAGGATCACCTCTTTTTGCGCGAGCCTTTCAAAGGTGCAGACGTCGCCGTAAATTTTAACCAGCAGTTCGTCGTTTAAGACCTGCGCGACGCTGCCTTTTGAGACGATCCGCCCATCGCGAAAAACTATCACTTCGTCGCAAAACCAAAGGATGTGGTTGGGCTCGTGCGTGCAGATGACAATCGTTTTGCCGCCCGTAGCGATCTTTTTTAAAATTTTCCAAAGCGTGATCTGGTTTTTAAAATCAAGCGCGGACGTCGGCTCGTCAAGCAAAATGAGCGGCGTATCCTGCGCAAGCGCCCTAGCGATAAAAACGAGCTGCCGCTGCCCGCCGCTAAGCTCGTTCATCTTTTTATCGGCTAGATGCGAGATACCGATAAACTCCATCGCCTCGCTCACCGCCCTTTTGTCGTCTTTACTAAAGCCAAATAGGCTCTTTACGTGCGTGGAACGCCCCATCAGGACGATGTCTCTTACGAAAAACGGAAAATGCAGCTCGGTGTGCTGCGCGACGTAGGCGATGTTTTTAGCCATCCACGCGGGGCTTTTGTGCTTCGTGTTTTGCGAACCCACATAAATTTCGCCCCCTTTGATACTTAGAAATTTCATACAGCAGTTAAAAAACGTGCTCTTGCCGCTGCCGTTGGTGCCTAAAAGACCGCATATGCTGCCTCTTTTGATCTCGATGCTTACGTCCTCAAGTCCAAATCCGCCGTAGCTAAAGGATAAATTTTTCGTTTGCAGTATCATTTTAGCAGCTCCTTTGCCTTGCTTCTTAAAAGCGCGATGAGAAATGGCGCGCCCACCAAAGAGGTTATGATGCCCACGGGGATCTCGGCCATCGCTACCGTGCGCGCGAGCGTATCGACTCGTTCAAGCGCAGAGGCGATTTTGGCCATTGTGCCGCGTATATCTTTTATACTAAACTCTCCGCCTAGTTGTAAAAACATAAAATTTAAAATAAGCCGTTTTGGGTATAATTTTCAAAAATTTCGGAGCGACAAAATGGACAGAAAAGAGCTTCTAGGCGGCGTAAAACGCATCGTCGTAAAAATCGGCACATCAACGCTAGCAAACGCGGACGGCTCGCTAAACGAGGACAAAATCAAACAAATCGTGGCAAATTTAAGCGAGTTAAACGAAAACGCCGAAGTGGTCTTCGTAACATCTGGCGCCGTGGGTGCGGGCATGGGTCAGATGAAACTCGCGCACAAGCCAAAATCCATCGTCGAAAAGCAAGCTCTGGCCGCCATCGGGCAGGTTTCGCTCATCCATCTTTATCAAATTTTATTTTGGGCGCACGGCAAAAAGGTCGCGCAGCTGCTGCTAACCAAAGATGATTTTAGCGACCGCCGCCGCTACCTAAACATGCGCAGCGTCCTACGCTCCTTGCTCGCTAAAAAAATCATTCCTGTCATCAATGAAAACGACCCCGTCGTGGGCGAGGGCATCAAGGGCGTAAAAGTTGGCGACAACGACACGCTAAGCGCGCTGGTTGCGGGGCTAATCGAGGCCGATTTGCTCGTGATTTTGACCGATATCGACGGGCTATACGATAAAAATCCAAGCATTTTTGCGGACGCTAAATTTATAAATTTGGTCGAAAATTTAGATGATAGCATCAGGGCGGCTGCGGGCGCAGAGGGCAGTAAATTTGGCACCGGCGGTATGCGCACCAAAATAACCGCAGCCGAAATGGCGACCAAAAACGGCACTCACCTCATCATCGCAAACGGCTCCGACCCGCGAAATATCGTGCGAGCGGTGCAGGGCTGCGAGGTCGGGACGCTATTTTTGGCGGGCAAAAATAGGATAAATTCGCGTAAATACTGGCTCGCCTACTCGGCCGCGGACAAGGGCTCGGTCGCTATCGACGCGGGCGCAGCAAGGGCGCTAAAAGAGGGCAAAAGCCTGCTAGCAGTCGGCATCCGCGAGGTCGTGGGCGAGTTTGAGCGCGGCGAAACGCTAGCTATCAAAGACGCAAGCGGCTGGACGCTGGCTCGCGGCATAACAAACTACTCATCCGCCGAGCTGGCCCTCATAAAAGGGCGCAAGAGCGAGGATATCGAGGCGGTTCTGGGTTACAAATACGAGGACGAGGCGCTGCACATCGACAACATCGCGCTGATTTAGGTTAAATTTGGCGACTTTTGCGGCGAAATTTGGTCGTAGCGGCGTCAAATTTAAAGCGGTCATAACGGCTAAATTTGATCAAATTTGACTGCCCGAACTAGCCGCGCGGTCGCCGTTAAATTTGACGGTTGATTTTTGAGCGCGCTTTAAAATACGGATAAATTTAAGGAAAACGATGAGCGAAAAAGAATCGGAGACTGCGAAATTCGGGCGCGATTTCTCGGCGCGTAAAAGCTTGTTTGAGAGAGCGATTTTAGCCGGCTGGGCGCCGTTTTCGCTCGGAGTCATATTTTTTGCGGCACTTGGGATCTGGGCGTTAAATTTAAGCTCGGACGAGATTTTAGAGCTTAAATTTTGGCTACCTTTCATCCGCGGCATGCGTGTTTTTGCGCCGTTTTTGGACGACTTTGCAAACAACGGCGCGAGCTTAAGCGTACTTGCTTTTTACGCCTGCGCCGCGCCGTTTTGGATCTGCTTTTTCGCCGCCGTTTTTTGCCTAAACTACGGCCGCACGGACGTCGGAGGCGTAAATTTGATCGTCGTGGTCGCGAAATTCGTCGTGCTCGGCGGATTTTGCTTTCTCGCGCTTAGCGGGCTACTCTTTGCGCCCGAGGGGATGGGCGGCAGATGGAGCGTCTACGTGAGATTTGACAACTACGCCCTCGCAAACGACAGCGTGCTTTACAACCTAGCCGCCGGGCTGGGTATCGGCTTTGTATTTGCGAGTTTTGCGCACGTAGCGTGCGATTTGATTTATAGATTACGATGCGGCCGGCCGGGATGAGCCGTTTTGCTCACTACCGTTTTTCTATCGCGCCCTGGTTTTTGGTGCTAAATTTTAGCAAGATAAACCCGACCGCGCCCGAAACTACCGAACCTAGCAAGATAGCGAGCTTGTCCGTGTAGGCAAAAGCGTCCGTGTCGTTGTAGGCTAGGCCGTTAACGAAAAGGCTCATCGTAAATCCTACGCCGCAAAGTACCGCGATGCCGTAGAGTTGGATGAAATTTGAACCTTCGGGCAGCTTGGCTAGCTTAAATTTGATCGCTAAAAAGCTAAAGCAAAATACCCCGATCTGCTTTCCGACGAAAAGCCCCAGCGCCGTGCCTAGCGCGACTGGAGATAAAATCTCGTCCAGTCCGACGCCTCGCAGCGAGATGCCTGCGTTTACGAAGGCAAATATCGGCAGCACGCCAAACGCCACCCAGCCGTGCAGGTCGTGCTCGATGCTTTTTAGCATAGATTTGCCGGGCTCGTCTTTAAAGCTAAGCGGTATGAAAAAGGCCGCC
>ERZ773077.2178-NODE-2178-length-12838-cov-14.969960_pt1 | contig 12838 bp, 20 predicted proteins | sample MGYA00580612_ERZ773077 | MGnify/ENA primary metagenome ERZ773077 (study PRJEB29015, sample SAMEA2737971) | human oral metagenome | biome: human oral; feature: human-associated habitat; material: dental | place: China | collected 2021 ...
GTGAGTAAATCTGCCAGTGCCTTTAACACCGAAAAATTATTGTGGTTGAACCATCATTACATTCGTGAATTGCCAGCGGACTACGTCGCGAAACATTTAGCATGGCAATATCAGGATTTAGGTATTGACACGTCCAACGGGCCGGCATTAACTGAAATCATCACTATGCTGGCGGATCGTTGTAAAACCTTACGTGAAATGGCGATTGCCAGCCGTTATTTCTTTGAAGAGTTTGACGCTTTTGATGAAGCCGCGGTGAAAAAACACTTCAAAGCGGGCGCGGTAGAAGCGCTTGAAAAAGTAAAAGAAAAACTGACCTCACTTTCTACTTGGGATTTGCATTCTACGCACGAAGCCATTGAACAAACTGCCGCTGAATTAGAGGTTGGCATGGGCAAAGTGGGGATGCCGCTGCGCGTGGCCGTGACCGGTGCAGGACAATCGCCGTCTATGGATGTGACCTTAGTAGGAATCGGACGTGAGCGCGTATTAAGCCGAATTCAACGTGCTATTGATTTTATTCACGGGCAAAATGCTTAAGATTTAATCTGATGGCAATGAATTAAAAATTTAATATTGACAGACTAAGTGGCGGAATTTATCATAGCCGCCACTTATGGGGATATAGCTCAGTTGGGAGAGCGCTTGAATGGCATTCAAGAGGTCGTCGGTTCGATCCCGATTATCTCCACCAAATTTTATAACCTTATCAATTAGTTATTAGTTGGTAAGGTTTTTTGCTTTTTGGTGTTGTGCCAATTTTGTGTCAAAAAGCTGGACATTGTCAGCGTGGCTTTTTAAATGCTCAATAGACAAGTGAGCATATTTCCGCACTGTATCTGTTTTTGTCCACCCTCCAAGCTCCTGTAACACGTATAACGGCGTTCCGGACATAATGTGCCGCGTTGCCCACGTATGACGAAGATCGTGGAATCGAAAATCTTTTATTCCAGCCCTCTTGAGCGATTCTCTGAACGCTCTTGTGTTGGCAATTTTTACCGCACTGCCTTTATACGTAAACACATTTTCTTTGTGCTTGCCGAATTGTGCTACAATAACTTCGATGGCCTTGTCGTTTAACGGAATACCTATGCCGTTACCTGTTTTAGACTGCTCAGAGTTTATCCAAGCCATCTTTTTTGGTAAGTCGATTTGCGACCATTTTAACTGAGTGATATTTGACATTCTCAGCCCGGTTAAAATAGCAAATTGTACGATTGGTTTTAAATGCTCCGGCAATTCCTGCATGAGCCGAATTTCCTCGTATTCACTTAACCATCGGATACGTCTTTTCGGCTCTTGCAAAAATTTTATTGCCGGGCATTTATCAATCCATTCCCATTCGACTGCCGCCCTTAATACAACCCTTATTTGCTGCAATACGGCATTAATTGTTCTTGCTTTAACGCCCTCTCTCGCTTTTTCGGACTGTATAAACTTAATTAAGTTACGATCGATTTCTGATAGTTTTTTGTCGCCAAGATATTTATCAAGCCACACTAAACCGTAAATCATATTCCGATCTTGCTTGCGCTTTGGTTTTTCCTCAAGCCATTGCACAACAGCCTCTTGCCAAGAATATTCAGGACGCTCGCCAAGTTTAAAAACTCGCCAGCACTCATTGTATTCTTTTGAGGCTAGTTGCAATGCTTGATTTTTGTCGGAAGTCCTAGCGCTTCGGCGTATCCGCTCACCATTCGGCGATGTGAACGAGTAGTGCCAGATTTCCCCTCTTTTCTTGAGGGAGATGATTTGACGTGACATATATTCTCCTCATGCCCCGCCACTTGTCCGGAGCAATCTTTATCCTTTTTCACAAACTTTTCAAGTTCGACTGCATCAAATTTCCATCTCCCGCCAATTTTATATCCCGGGATTTCATCTTTTGCCGCCTTTTCGCGTAAAGTAACTTTGTGCATATTAAGAATTATGGATGCCTTTACGATACCTATCAGTTCCATATTTACTCCAATAAAAAACCGCACAATGATTACTCAAAGTGCGGTTGGTTAATTCTTAATATAAATCTTCAGAAAATAAAATGTTAGGATTTGGTGAGCCAGACAGGCGGATTATTTGGCCCTGCTCTTTAGCGATCTTTAATGCCTCATCTCTCGTCACAAATCTCCCTTTATTTGTTATAAAGCCCTGCTCGTAGTCAAGGAGAGCATATTTGTATTGCTTTTCTAACTCTTTGAGTTGCTTACGCATCAAAGGGTCATAGTGTCGTAGTCCATAAACCTCGTGAATAATTAAACTCCCATCTTCATTCGTTCCATCTCGTTCATCAACAAATACTTGGCAAGCTGAGCATACAATACGATCGGGAATATCAATATATTCTCCTTTTTGATTTAAGAGTTTAACAAACTCATTGAACAATGCTTGTCTTTCTTCAGGTGTTTGCTGTTTGATTAAATCAATAATATTCATTTTTAAACTCCAATAAAAAACCGCCCCCAAGGGCGGTATATCAATGATTAATCTTCTTTATTTCTTTCCGTCAACTTGTACTGACGAAAGAAAGCTTGTGCAGCAAATGCGATTGCAATTCCGGAAAGAACGCCTAAGAAATACATTTTGTTACTCCATTTTATCTAGATAAAACATAATAAAAAGGATGGCTAATGCCACCCCACCTAAAACAACGCCAGCTAACCAACCTGACATTATTGACCAACCTTAACAAATGGTACGCTTCCGCCTGGTGTCATGGTTGTTGGCAGTACACCATTCCACTTTTCGGCTGCAGTTAAATCCACAAGTTGGCGGTTTTCTTTTAATGCCTCGCCTTTGGCGCGAATAGCTGCCGCTTCTGCCTCGCCGGCTAATCGTACTTTTTCAGCATCGGCTTTGGCTTGGATTACTTCGGCATCGGCTTTGGCTTGTGCATCAACACGGGCAATTTCTGCTTTTTTCTGCTGAATAATCAAATTACGTTCTTCGGTTTGGATTGCGACATTCTTTTGAACACTTTCTTCCACACGTTTTTCATATTCTTTGTTGAAGTTGATCACGCTTTGAACCGCGGTAATTTCAATAGGATATCCTTTCACCGCCTCGCGGATTTGCGCCGTAATATCATTGGTTAATTGTGCCCGATTTTCCAACGCCAACTGTGCCGAATAGCGTGAAAACACGATTTCCAACGCTTGACGACTACGTGGCTCGAGAAGTTGGTTAATCATGTTATCTGTATTGCGGTAGTTTTTGTAAACTGCCACAGGGTCGGTTAATTTAAACGTAATGGTTAGCGCCGTGGTGACGGTTTGTGTGTCTCGGGTATAAGCGGAAATACCCGAGGTAATATCACCAACATCATCGAATTTTCCAATAGTGACTTTTTGCTCACGCGTGCTAAATACAACATCATCTTCAAGCCAACTACGCCAGTGTAACCCTGCCGATTTCGTTTCTTGAATTTCACCATAGCGGGTCAATAAGCCAATTTCCCCTTCATCAACCGAAAATGGTAAGCAGGCGGATAATGACGCGGCTATAGTGCTTGCGACCACAACATGAATGATTGATTTTTTCATTCTTTTTTTTCCTCTTTGTTGTTAATAAAAAATAAAACCGCCCTTTCGGACGGCTTGAATTAATCATCTAAAGCGTTTTTCATGGCATCTAGCCATGCTTGGGCATCTTCGAACGTGCGGAAACAATTGCCATCCTTGTAGTTTGCAGAATCGCCATTACTGTCAAGGACAACGTCAATTTTTAGCTGTTGATTACTATCTAAATCCTCTGTAATAAACCAAAAATTGTCACCTTTTTGGGCTTTAAACGGCTTAGGCAGAGTAACGGTGATTGTGTCGGATTTTGGCGCGGGGTCTTTGTAAAATTCCCACTCTGTTTCACGGCTCGCAAAATACAGGTTATCCTCCCCACATTGCATCACATAATCACCATCCTTTGTTTTTGCGATAACAAATGCTTTTTTGCCGATTGCATCAAGCGGTAGATTTTCCTGATAAGCCTTTTCCAGCACCTGTTCGGAGGTTAGTTCGGGCTCTTCATACATTCCAACGATCTGATAATCATAGGCTGAGTAATTTTTTCCGTTGACGTCCCAATGTGTCAACATGTAATTGTTTTTGTTAAAAATGATTATCCCTACAAGAGGGGTGTCATCATCAAAGCCAAACTCTCTAACATCTTTAAAAATATAGATGATTTTTCCGTTTTCGCTTACACACGGCTTACCCGCTAAAGCCTCTTTTAAATCAAACGGTTTCATAAATTCTCCTTAAAAAAAAGACCGCACTTTTGCGGTCGTTGGTTATTCGGTTGGTGGTGGGAGTGGTTGCCAGTGAGAGACGTAATAGCATTGATGTGGATTATGTCCGTCATCGCAATAAAACTTACCCTCCATCAAGTACCCAATAAACTGATGAGATCCAAAGTCACTAAGTATATCCATACCATAAAGTAAAACAGACCAACTCTCGCAAGGTGGGCTCGCAATAATTAAATCTGGTCGAGGTAACTTATCAAGTGTATCAAACAGGATATTATTGCCAAACATCCTGGAATAATCAGCCAAATTCAGGTTGATAAAATGGTCGTTCTTATTTTCGATGTCGATACCAACGGGGTATATTTCTATTGCATTGCAGCTTGAGTATAGCACCCATTACCGCTATCAAATAAAGCCCAAACAACCATTAATCGCTCCGTTTTTTGTAATTCACCACAGGCAACACATCAACAAGTGGTCTTGCTGTGTTGTAGTCTTGCTTGTCGTTAAATCGAGTATTAGCCCACGTTATAAAATCACCTGTAAATGGCTGATATGGGCGGACATGAGCGACCTCTTTTGCTATTGATACAACATCTTTGCGCAAGCTTGTATCAAGTAAAATCCAGTGCTCTTGAGCTTTAAGCATTGCGCGCTCAGCCGCTTGGGTAAAACCGCTGCGAATCTGAGTTGCAAACCAAGCAATAAACATATCTTTAAAAAAAGAGTAAGGGATATTGATATTAATTTCGTTCATACTCACCCCGCAATTTTTTATACACACTTAGATAAAAATACTCACATTGGCGACCCAACGGCTGGATTTTTACCTTTGCCGGCTCCACACCATCTAACTGCGGCCACTTAATTTTTGCCTGTGGCAATAACTGATGTCTTTCCGCTGCTAACATTGCCAAATCCATTGCTTTAATGGTTGGATTGTTAAAATCCTCAACCTCAAACTTCTCAATGATTGCAAGCTCAAACTTACGCTCAATGTTTTTGTAAGCGTCGCCCAAAAGGCGTTTTAATGGCGTTGGGATGTCTTTTAAATATGCTTCCGCCGCGTCGTGTAGTAAAAATTGCAACGCAAACTCAAGCTTACCTTGCTCAATAAATAACTCAGAGCCTAATGCACAATGTTGAGCAACAGAGTAAGGACCGTGAGCCTGACCCAAAAACCGATTCTCAAGACTTAAATTACGCGCAATGTCGCGTATGTCTATTTGGTTCGGATTTGGATTTTGATAGTCAATGATATGACCGTGATATGTTTGTATTTTGTACATTGCTAGCCACCTAAGATTCGACTTTTTGCTACTTCAATCAGCAATTTATATTCATTTTTTGTTTTATCATCATGTACTTCGGCAGATTTTGCTAAAAACTCATCAACCGTGCCGGTAAAACAACCACGCGTTACAATTAGCCCATCTTTACCGTTAAACACGGTTAGTGTGCCGCTTTCCGATCCAACATTACTCGCCCAAAAAATCATTTTACGATCGGAAATTACCGCATAAGATCTAACCCGAGCGTCACCGGACACCCAAGCGTCACCGGACACCCAAGCGTCACCGGACACCCAAGCGTTACCGTACACCCGAGCGTCACCGGACACCCAAGCGTTACCGTACACCCGAGCGTCACCGGACACCCGAGCGTTACCGTACACCCAAGCGTCACCGGACAATGACTGATCTAAATTTTTTTCTGATTCAACAAATCCACCAAGTTGTCCAGCCACAACGGCACCAAATGTAACTAGCGCTCTAATTCGGTAGAGCTTTTTACCGCTCCAATGCTCAATAAATTCATCGGTTAGCTCGTATTTCTTTTGTTGTTCTTTCATTTTTAACCTCATTAATTCGGATAATAAAAAAGCCACTATTCGTTAGTGGCTTGGAATTCAGAACGGAATATCATCATCAAAGTTGTCAGCACTTTCTTCCTGCTTTTTTGGTTTGCTGCTGGTGGACGTCTTATCTTGATTATCAGCGCTTTGACGGCTGTCAAGTATTTGCAGCACATCGCCTTGAATTTCTGTGGTGTAGCGATCTTGCCCGTTTTGGTCTTGCCATTTACGGGTTTTTAAACGCCCCTCAACATAGACTTTTGAGCCTTTGCGTAAGTATTCGCCTGCCACTTCTGCTTGGCGGCGATAGAACACAATAGAGTGCCATTCTGTCACTTCTTTGCGTTCACCGGTGTTTTTATCATTCCAGCTTTCACTTGTGGCCACGCTGATTTTCGCCACGGCATCGCCATTCGGCATAGTGCGAACATCGGGATCGTTGCCCAAGTTGCCGACAATAATTACTTTGTTTATTCCTGCCATGTTTCACCTACATTAAATTAAGCACATAATCGTTATACATTAGATTGTATTCATCAATTAGATCGGGGTGTTTTTCTTGGAGGTATTTAATTGACATATCATACACTTCAGATAGCTCATCTTTACTTTTACCCTCTAATCTCTTTTTGAGATTTAATACAACATCACAATATTCATCCTGAGTAGAGTTCGTACTCGGCGGCGTTGATTTGTTGTAGTGTTTTTGAGATTCTTGCTTTTTTTGCTCTGTCTTTTCTGGTGGAATGCTATCAACCAAATCATCTTCAACAATTTCAAGCGCCGTCAAATATAGATAACGTCGTTGATAAGTTTGAATAGCACCAAGATTTTGGATTTCCGTACCTGATGGCAAGGCTTTTTGAACCATTGGTGAGGTAAATTCAATATTCTCATCCTTTTCGCAGTCGTAGATTGTCAATGTAGCGAGCTCAGAAGAATATCGAACAACAGCACACATCTTTAATTCCTCAAAGATTTCGTTAACCCTTGGAAGAAAATCCTTTAACTCAAAGTATTTAAAACTTCTATTATTGCCCGTCTTCTTCAAGTTTTCTTTTTGCAACTTCACACGCGCTTGCGACAGCTTTGCATAAATACTCATTCCATCACCCCATAAAATTCATGCGCTTGTAAATTTGGCGAGTGCGCTCAACATCTTTAGCGCAATATTCCGCCACCTCGGCAATCTTGCCATCTTGGACGTATTGCCACACTTTTGAGCCGTCAATATCGCCTTTTTGCTCAACGCCAAGCACCTTGCAGAGCTTATCGAGTGACACTGTATTGCCGTAACCTGCCCACTCTGTCATTGTGTCGTAAGTGTTTTGGCGTGTTGCTGTGTAATAAGGTTTTACGCCATTAATGACTGAGCGCTGAAAAATAAATCGGTCGTCAAATTTTGTGATGTTATGCCCAATAAACTGAGGCACTTCCTTGGATTTACTAGCGTGCTCACGCAAATAATCATTAAAGCGAGTTAAAATATCCACCTCACGATTCGGAGCCTGCCAATCATCACAATAAAACACTACCGGCTCCTCATCATTGATCGCAACACCAATCGCCACAATCTCACCGAAAGCGCCATCAAGAGACGTTTTATTCACCGCATCACCCTTGTTTTCCTCAAGCCATTTTGCAATGGATTCTTCGTTTTTGTAGTTACCCGGAGCTTTTAAGTTCTCACATACATATGATTTCAATTCATCGTTTTGTGTCGGGATTGTTTCAATATCAATATAAATTTTCATAGTTAACCTCAAAATGGTATTGGATTTTCTTTTGTTTGCTTGATTAATTCTTGCAATTCTTCTGCCGTAATTCGCTCTTGCCAAAGCCAGTTTTTAATCGCATTTAGCAATTCGGCTTTACTCTCAATTCTTTCACTCACTTTCACGCTCTCCCATAGCAACCACTTTTCCAATATTCGCAATCGTCATCGATGTCTTGCGTGTCATCATCAAAATCATCACTCTGCGGTTGCACCTCAAACTGCTCGTAATAGTCATCAGGATTATCAAAATCCCATACGGAGCCTCGTCTAATTTTTGCCATTAGAGACCTCTCACATGCTCCTTTAGCAAAGTATATACACCATTAATTAACGCCAATCCTCTAACAGTCTTGCTTGGTGATGAGTGATAAAATCTGACTGCAGTATCAGTAACATCATCAAGCGCAAAATCTTTGGATTCGTGTACTTTCGTTCTACGCTCAACCAATCCAGTTCCTTTGTTGATTATCAACCCTCTAAACCCACCGCAATTAGCAAGGATTTCTACGATGTACTCCGGCTTTTTAAATTCAGTTTCCATTGCGTTCCGCCTGTAATCTTGCTGTTTCTTGCTCGAGGTAAACTCGACTTTCCGTTGTCAAATTCGGCTGCGCATCACCAAATTCCGCTATCCACTCAGCGGAGATTTGCTCGCTAACATCATTGTTGTAATAGTCTGTTGCACTTGGTAATGCGCGCGCTGGTGGCGTTGCTAAAACAACTAAAAGCGTTGCGGCAATCATTAAAATTGCGATAGTTGATGCAATCGCAAAAAGTAAATTCTCACTAATCCAGCGGATAACTTTTCCCTTTTTGCTCGCCTTTACATCAAAAAGTGAGTTAGTAAATTGTTGTTGTTTCATTTTTCACCTCAAAAAAAAGCCCTCACAAGGAGGGCGAATAACCTAAGGAACCAAGTTATGAAAACTACATAAGTTTTAAGCCCTCATGCTCGGCTGTGGGGTTAAAGTTGGCTCTTGGAGGAGTTGCACCTCTGTTGTTTAAATAACAATACTTTTTAACAAACCTACGGTTAATTAATTGCCGTTTCCGGCACCTGCTAATTTCCTCTTGCCATTAGCAAACACAAGAGCCGTGTTTTATTGCCATTTCAAAGCGCACTCTGTCTTGCATTTGTGTTTCTGCGCGCTTGGATTCACTCTCTGCCGAATACGCTTTGAAATTTACCGTCTCTCCGATATGTCACGCCTAATCCGCGTTTGCTCGTCTTTAAAATTCGCCCGCTTGGCTCCACTTTCGGCAACTCCACCGTTTTTCACTGGCTTCACCTTTCACACGGACTTTTACACTTACTCCCATTAGGCAGGGTAGGGCTTTTAATCTACTCGACCGCATAATGTCGTTGTGAGTAAGTTTATTTTTAATCGTATTGTTAAAGAGCGTTGCCTTTCGGCTTGGTTGTAAAACCTTTATTCAAGCCCTCACTAAAAGGGCTTAGTAAAGATTCTTAGTTAATTACAGTTTCGCGTTTTAATGTTTCGATCAGACCTACCGCAAATTCAGCCATTTTCTGTGTAAAGCCTTTCTTAAATTCTTTATTGTTTTTCATTAAGCTGGCCACTTGTTCATTGCTTAATCCTGTTTTTTCTTTTAATTGCTTTAATGTTTCTGCAAAGGCTAACTCCTCAATTGAGCGGTTATTTAGCAATGCTTGTGTGTTCATTTTTAGCTCCTTGGTTGTTTTGGTTGTTTTGTGTATCTCGTTTTGATGTGTGTATTAAACATTATGTTTATCCATAAGTCAACATTAAGTTGATTAAATAAATTCAAAATGTTTATTTTATTTATTCAAAATGTTGATTTTTAAAGAAATAAATTTTCAAGAAATGTGTTCGTTTGCTTGTTTTTTAATCAATAGGTGAGTAAAAATAGAAAAGTGAGGTCGATTTTTGAGGTGCTTTGATTGTAAAAATCCGCTTTATTCGAGATGTCTCCGACATTAGTGTCGGTAACATAATATAAAGTATTGTTAATGCTGTTTTTTTTGCAAATTTTAGGCAATAAAAAACCGCCAATGAGGCGGTTTGGGCGGTTGGTAGTTAAAGTTTAGCTAGCATCCATTATAACAAGTTTAGCCAGCTCTCCATCTTTAACAACAGCTTTTCCGGTGATTTTTAGAGTCTCATTTGACACAAAGGCCTTATAGTAAACGTTGTCCGGTGTATTGATTAGCGGATCTGAAATACTTGCGCTTATGCGCTTGTCCGCTCCATTTACAGAGACTTTGCAGGTTGCTTTTTGTTTGTCTAATTCGGATATAACAATATTAAATTCCTGAATACCTGTAACTTCACCATCTTGTAATTTGGAGATTTCCGCCTTATCTTGCTCGTTAATGATATCAAGAGGGGCGTTATTGCCTTTTTCAAAGATAGATATTGTTTTACAGCTTTGACCGATAGGATAGACCGCTTGTCTTGCCGCCGGGCGCAATTCTTCCGCCATCTTTTCGATGGTGGAAGCTAGCCTGTTTATGACCTCTTGATCTCTATTACCAAGCTGTTCTATTGCTTTATCCAGTGAGTCTTTAAGTAGTTTCATTTCTTCCGTTTTGTTTTTATGCCGAGAGAAAATCCAAGGCAGGATTACCGCTAATACAGCCCCTGCGGAACCTGAAAATATTTGATTTTGTTGCACCCAGTCTATAACCATATCAACGGAAAAGCAATTGGCTCTTACTTCTTGTGCGTACGTTTTAACAACATGAGAGGAGAAGTTTTTACTATACTCCTGTGTCGCCGAGAAATGCCCGACAGTTGAAAGAATGCGCGCAAATCCCTGCAATGACTCACCCAAAGAATACAAATCTATTTGGTGTGAACTGGCATCTAAACCATCAAATCTTAATGTTAATCTTGCTATTTCTGAGGTCATTTTTTACACCCCTTTGGGTTTAACAAAAAATCTATTTTTTCATTTAGGTGCTCCATGCGTTCGAGGACCAGTTTATTTTGCTCCTCAATACGATCCATTTGAGACGTTGCACCAAGTCGACCGGCATGAGCGGCTTTTTCTATACGGTCAATTTGCGACTGTATAGAGTTGTCTGAGTAATAATTGTTTGTGATGTTAGCTGCGGTGTTGGTGGCGATATTGGAGCTGTCAAAGGTTGGGTTGTCTATGTTGGATTGGCTAATAGACGCATTAGGGCTCCATCTGTCACCAAATTTTAGATAGTCCTTGTCAACATCAAGGGCTAGTGCGAAATCGTCTATATCTCGCATTGTGAGCTGTAATTCTCCGTTTTCAATGCGGATTATCTCATGTTCCGGCACACTTAAAATGTGCGCCATCTCAATAGTTGACTTACCTTGTTTTTCTCTCTCTTGTTTTATTCTTTGTGCTACCGCGCGCATGATTGCCCCTTTGACCTTTTATAACGTTGCAACATCAATATGGATTGTTTTGATAAATCGACCAACAAATTTTGCGGTTTGGTAGATCTCGTCTGTTATATCTTGCGGATCGTAGTCCTTATTGTCTGAATGCAATCTATACCCACCGCCAACAAGTTTTTGTATGCGCTTGATAAATAGCGCGTTATCTATCGCAAACGCATAAACGCCGTCTCCGTTGTAGTAATCAATGTTGGTATCTAAAAACACCCAATCGCCTTTACGGATTGTCGGCTCCATACTATCTGTTGGCACGTTAACAATTTTGATTCCGGCGGCGGACTTACGCCCTAAAATTTGTAAAATCCCCTCATCAGATAAAAATAGGCTTGATACGATCTCTGGATAGTCTGAGTTTTCAAAGCCAACCAGACCTGCTGCTGCACGCACATCTAAATAATCTATCCGGTGTTTGTGATTTCCGTCTTGTTCCGGTTTTGCCATTAACCCTGTATTGGTGCTGATTTTGTTTGCGGTGGTAATGTAAACATTTGACCCACTTATTGTTTGTTTATCTCCAATATCGGTCAAAGCAACATCATTGGCTAAAACCCAACCCATGTCATAACCTAGGACTTCCTGTATTTTTCTTGCGTTTTCGCTTTTTATTTGCCCGCGCTTAACCCAATTTGTTACGGATTGCGGCTCAACCCCTATCAACTCAGCTAAAGCCTTATTTGATCCAACTCTCTCATCATTAACGATATCAATAATCCTTTTTGAGATAGCCTTTTTTACTGGGGTATTAAGTTTATCGTTCATAACGCCTCCTGTTTTTTTGATAAATATAAACACATTGTTTATTAAATCAAATCATCTTTATGTTGATTTATGTTTACTTTGTGGTTAACATAAGGTTGATTTTATCAACACAACTAATTTTTAATGGAGAGCATTAATGACACCTATTGATAAAGCAATTAGCGCCATTGGGTCTCAAAAAAAATTAGCAGATGCGTTAGGTGTAAGCCCTCAATTCATCAACCAAATCAAAAGACGAGGCGGTGAGTTAACGATAGATAAAGTTACACCGGAACAGTGGGTAAAAGTAACCGGCTTATCTGTTAAGGAGCTTTTCCCTAAATTCGCAAAACTAATTTAACAACAGGCACTTGCAATGGCACGCAATAAACTCACCCGATCCGCAAAAGCACTTTCAGATCGGGTTATGAACAAATACTGGAAACAGAAACAATGCGAGATCGCGGACGAAATGGAATGTTCGCCGTCCACGTTGAGCCGTTTTGTCAGCAATGAAGACGCTAATCAGGCGTTTAATTTTATTGCGGCAAACGGGTTTGATGTTTTCGACAGGGATTCTCACGTAGCAATTGAGAAATCAGAGTTGGAACTGCTTTTATTGGCGGCAAAAGGCTTTGACGACCGGTTACGCGAGAAATATTTGGGCAAATAAAAAACCACGGCGGCAACCGTGGTGATTTACTAAGAAAAACTTAGGAATGTAAAACATGGAAAATCTTAATCAAAACGAGACGACAAGTCAAACACAATCAGCACAGATTTTAAAAGCACTCAAAAACGGCGAGAGA
>ERZ773077.2180-NODE-2180-length-12834-cov-3.034118_pt1 | contig 12834 bp, 3 predicted proteins | sample MGYA00580612_ERZ773077 | MGnify/ENA primary metagenome ERZ773077 (study PRJEB29015, sample SAMEA2737971) | human oral metagenome | biome: human oral; feature: human-associated habitat; material: dental | place: China | collected 2021 ...
AAATAAGGAAGAATTTCCTTTTGACTATGAAGATGAAGAAAAATGTTATAGCTTTGAGGAGTCTATTTCATTTAGGACTTTCAGCCCCTCCTATATGGCTTTTGTAGGAGTTACCGGAAACCATGTGTATAAATGGCTTAGATCAAGAGTTTATTGCGGTTGTTGCGGAACTAAGAATAAATTATCAGGGCATGAAAGAGCTATGGTATGTCCTAATTGCAAAAATATTGAATACCCTAAGATATCTCCGGCTATAATAGTTGCAGTAAGAGATAAGGACAAATTACTTCTGGTAAAGCCGATAAACAGTACTTATAAATTCTATGCCTTGGTGGCAGGTTTTATAGAAGTCGGTGAGACGGCGGAAGATGCTGTAAGAAGAGAGTGTATGGAAGAAGTAGGTATAAAAATAAAGAATATACTTCCTTACAAATCGCAACCATGGGGTTTTTCAGGAAGCCTTATGTTGGGGTTTACAGCAGATTTGGACGGAAGCGGTGAGCTTAAACTTCAAAAGGAAGAAATAGGAGAAGCGGCTTGGTTTGAAAGAAGCAATGTGCCTGTGCCTCCGGGTGATATAAGTGTGGGTCAGGAAATGATAAGGAGTTTCAAAGAAGGAATTATATAGCGGTACTGCCCTGTTTAAAAAATTTATTCGGACAATTTGCCTTTGCCCTGATTGTACATTAAAAAAACATTCAGCACTTTGCTTAAGTTTTGTGTGAAAGATACAATAGTTTGATTAACTTATAACGTAAGTAATTTTAAAGGTGTAATAAAATTAAAAAAGTGGTAGAATAGACTTAATTAGATTTTGCCAGAATAAATAAGGAGAGATATATGAAACACGCTAGATTTTTCAAACAGGGTGTTATAGGTAGTGCGTTGCCTTTTTTTAGGTTAATGTACATATATGCGTTGCTCATATGTGCGTTTTTTTTGTTGTCTAAAACAACGGCTTATGCAGCCACAGGATTTAGAGTTACATTTACCGCTCATATGTATGGAAAGGGTTATACTGACTGGGTATCCGATGATACTAATTTATCTCAGGAAGGTTCATATCCTACAGGACTTAAGGCTATAGTATACAATCTTCCCAAGGGAGTAAAAGGTTCGGTAAGATATCAGGCTTCCTATGACGGAAGTACATGGTCAAACTGGGCTGTGGACGGTGAACTTATGGGAGATATTGCTTCCAATAAGAAGTTTAAAGCTCTAAAGCTTGAGCTTCAGGGAGATATAACGGCAACCTATGATGTTTATTTTAAGATTTTATCCAAGGGTGAATGGAGTAAGTGGTATAAGGACGGAGAGGCGGCTGTTGCTGCCGACTATATAGACGGTATCAACTTATCTGTAAGAGCCAAAGGAAAGCCCGAGCCGGGAGAAAAGATGGACCTAAGTGATGTCGATGTATCAGGTATAGATCCATCAAAACCTATGGTAGCACTTACCTTTGATGACGGCCCCAATGCGGAGGCTACAAACAGAATTCTTGATTCTTTGGAAGCTGTAGGCGGTAAAGCTACATTTTTCGTGGTGGGTACAAGGGTTACAGGCAAGAATTTGGAGGCGCTTAAGAGGGCGGCATCAAGCGGTATGGAAATAGGTAATCATACCTATGCCCATGCCTACCTTACAAAGCAAACCAAGGAAGAAAGACTTCAGGCTATGAAGAAAGTTAATGATATTGTTTTTGAGAACACAGGACAAAAGGTCAGGAATTTCAGACCGCCGGGTGGACTGTATAATGATGAGATCTTAGGCGAAATAGAGTCCTTTGATATGGCAGTTGCTTTGTGGGCTATAGATACGCTGGATTGGAAGCACAAAAACCCCGAAAAGACCACCACCAGTATTTTGGACAGTGTTAAGGACGGAGATATAGTTCTTATGCATGACTTGTTTGTACCTACAGCTACAGCAGCTGAGAAGGTTATACCGGAACTTCATAAAAGAGGTTTCCAATTGGTTACCGTGTCTCAACTTGCAAAGCTTAGGGGAGGACTTGAGACCGGAAAGGTGTATTCTTCTTTTAGGAAGTAGGACAGCGCCGACATTCGTATCTGTTTGACTTATATAGCAGTTAAACATTTTTAGTTTTTTGACGAAGATGAATTACCCGGTAAAACTGTAATACTTAAAATGTGTTATAGTAGAATGTGTGTAAATAATCATAAAAAGCGTTGCAGGCTTTGCCGGCAGCGCTTTTTTAATACCCCTGTTATGTCTGCACTGACTTTAGTACATATATACTGTATTGACAGAGGTTTTCATAAACATTAAAATCTAAAGGTTAAGTTAATTAGGTAATGCTAACTGCACACAGGAGTTAGGAGAGACTAACTTGTTGTTTTTGCATAAAGTAGTCTTTTTCTGTAAATTATTATATTTTTCAGGAGGTTTTTTACAGATGAAAAAGTCAGTACATAAGACTTTTATATATATGCTTGCATTTAGTATGATATTTTCAAATGCGGCATATGTAAGTTATGCCGATACAGTGACTTTTGGCGGCTCATGGAAGCTTGAAAACGAGCACTGGAGATATTACGGCAGTGATAATAAAGCAAAGAGTGGTTGGATAAAAGACAAAGATAACTGGTACTATCTTGATAAAGAAAGTAAAGATATGAAAACCGGATGGTTTCAGGATGAGAGCGGTGCATGGTACTTTTTAAGTACGGAGAACGGTGCGAATAGCGGAAAGATGCTTAGCGGCTGGCAGTGGATAGACGGTAAGGCATACTTTTTCAACAATACTGACAATAAAGCTGCAGGGCAAATGCTTTTTGCAACTGTTACCCCTGACGGTTATAGATTAAATTCGGACGGTCAATGGATAGATGACAATGGAAATGCAATAATAGACAATACCAAAGGTCTTTCATCAAAAGCAAAGCCTGATGTAAAAGTTACAAGCAGGGGCTCAGGCAGAGGTTCATCAAGAGGCAAAACTTCAGGCGGCGGCACAGGTGGAGGTTCATCAAGTGGAGGAATCTCAGGAGGCGACTCAGGTGGAGAAAACTCAAGCGGCGGTACATCAGGTGCCGGCTCATTAAGTAGTGACTCTTTAAACAAGGGTCTGCCCAATACACTTACAGAGCAAGGTGGCAATAATAAAACGGAAGAAGAAAAAAAGATAGGTGATGATAGCAGCAAGGAAGCCGATAACCAAAGTCATAGTACAGAAAGTCATGATGATAAAAGTCAGGAAAATAAGGCAAGCAAAAGTAATGCCGATACTGATAATGGAAATACTCAAAAAGAGTCTGATAAGAAAGAACAGGAACAACATCCCGTAATAGTTTCATATATAGCCTTGGCTGATATAAATGTAAAATTTGTGGATGAAAACCCGTCTTCTTATATAGATGCCTTACCAAGGTCGGTTACCTACAGACTAAGTAATGGCAAGAAGGTGGCGCTTAAGATAATTAATTGGAGCTTTGATGGAGTAGTTGCACAGGATGCAAGCTTAATTGCAAGACCTACAGTACTTTTAGACTCTTCCAGAGAGTATCTTAGGGCATCATTGGAAACTGTTGATGTAAGTTTAAGAGTGAATTTTAAAAAGCCTGATGATAATAAGGGAAATAATGACAATGGAGAGTCGAAAAAAGATCCAAATAAGCCGGATCAGAGTGCCACATTGACCGGATATGAGCCTTTTGAAGATATTACACTTGATTATAAGGATAAACTCAGCTCTTCCTATAAGGATAAACTTCCTAAAAAGGTTGTGTATAAATTAAGTGATAATTCAAAGATAGAGCTTAATATAGACAGTTGGAGTTTCGAGCAGACCCCGAATGAAGGACTTTCTACAAGAGCCAGAGCGATCATACTTAATATACCGGCGGAGTACAATAACTGGGCGGAGGATATAGAGGCGATGCCGGCTTATATTAATGTAAAGTTTAAGGAGGTACAGGTTAGCGGTGAGGAAGTAAAACTTACATGGGATCATGAAGGAGTTAAAAGGTACGGAAGTATGGAGTACAGCTACAGGTATGATGAAAAGCCTGTAATAAGCATGGAAAACTACACAAAAGACGGCAGTGATATAAAGGTGACGGCATATTTGATACCTAATAAAACCCTTACTGTGGGAGAGGGACTAAGTTATGATGCTCAGAGTAAGAAATTTAGCATAGATACGGACACCATACTTGCAGACGGATTTAGAGACAGCGTAAGGGTTGAGGTGAAAGTGGGCGAAAAGACTTTCCCTGTTTATATAAAATACAGCACTGATAAAAAAGCAAAGTTTGAAGGCTCTTATTCAGATGAGCGTATTGAATACAGTTCAGTTTCAAGAAAAAAAGATACCCTAAAAGAAATAACATTTACCAATGTAGATCCGAGTGAGTATGCGAATATAAAGTTTACAACAGCTTCAGGTGAAGACTTATCGGAGGCGGTAAAACTTATAGAGGATGAGGGGAAGCTTAAAATTAAATTCATAGTGAACAAGTTAAAACCTTATACGCTGTCCAATGTCTACAAGCAGGAATTTGTAAGTGTTGTTATGAAGTTAAGGGGACTTAAAACTGCCAATATAAAACTGACATTTGCTGCAAGACCCTCATTGAAACTTGACAAAGATAATGGTTATTATGCCAAACTAGATCCGGTTCTTACATTAAGAAACTTTGATGAGGTAGATGAGAATAACTTAAAGGTATATTACTATGTGGGAACGAAAGCAGAAGGCAATGCTACCGAACTTGTAAAAAACTCTGATTATCATTTTGATAGCACAAAAAAACAAATTACTATAAACAGTTTAAGCTTGCTTAAAAGCAGTTTGCTTGCAGTTGACAAGGACTATGTGCTTAAAGTTGTGCATGAAGATGATGAGGCAAGCATAGGTATAAAGTATAAAAAAGATAAAAAACTTACTGTGGCGGAGTCAAAAAAGACAAATCCTTATGCCAAGGCTGTGCTAAGGTTTAGCGGAGTTGACTCCTCGGACATAATTAATAACACAACTGTAGGTATATATCACAAAACAAAAAAGATAGCAGGGACAAAGGCTATTACCACAGGTGCTTCGGCAACCGACTTTAGGGTGGAAATACCTTACACTCAGGTTAAGGAATTTATTGTCAATAATAAGCTTATGCTGACTCTTAAAATAGAAGGCATAGACGATTTAGACTTTGAAGTGGAGTACGCCGATATAGACGATGTGGGCGTGGCTGTACCTTTAGAGATCATTAAAGATAAGCATGATGAAGATTTTAAGAACAAACAGGACGGTCTGACTGTATTTTATAAAGGCGGAGCAGTGTACCTTACATCCAAGGCAAGGTCCATAAAAGAAGCCGAGTGGAAGTCTATGGGAGTCAATATAAGGAAAAAAGGTGCTGCAGATGAGGATGCCATAGAGCTTTCGGTAAATGAGGTCATTAAAGATTTATATAAAACCCCTGAGGAAATCAAAGGAGTAAGCCTTGAAGCCCTGTATTCACACTCAGCTAAGCTCGGGGTTATAGAAAAAGATGCAGAAGGAAAGTGGCCTGTATATACCCTGACCTTTTACTTGGACGGATATAAGAAGACGGAAATAGACATAGTACTTTCAAGTGAGTATCAATATTAAATAAATTATTAAAGGGCAAATATGAAGAAATCAAAGAAGATATTAAGTATAGCCTTGGCAGCGGCTATATTAACGGCAAATATACCTTTTTCAACAGGTATAACAAGTTATGCGGCGTATTCGACACAGCAGTCTAAGGATATAGGCTATCTTGAAGAACTTTTGAAGGGAAAGAATGCGCCTTATGATGTAATGATAAAATTCAGTAATGAAGGAACGGACACCTCCTTATCACTGCAGGAAAAGGCTGATGTAACACAAAAAGAGGCACTTGCCATTATAGAAGATGCAGTTAAGAAGCAGGAAGTGAAAGAGTACGAATCCTTCTATATATCCAATGCCATACATATAGTAACAGCTTCCAAGGAACTTTTGGAGAAACTTGCAAAACTTGATTCTGTAGAAAAAATTACCGAAAATTCCAAGGTTGAGCTTATAAATCCGGTGGAAAAAGAGAAAAAAAGAAGAACAAAAAGGGATACGATATATACCCCTGATGAAAGAGATATAGAGTGGGGTGTCATAGATGTTCATGCGGATAAGGTTTGGGAAGAGTTCGGTATAGACGGAAGCGGTATAACTGTAGGTATCATAGATACCGGAGTTAATTATAATATACCTGCAATCAAAAAATCCTTTCTTGACTATGACAGCGCAAGTGGAACAGTTATAAATAAGGTTGACGACCCTTCCACCAAAAAGTGGGAAGGAGCATCATATAGAGATTTTGTGGATAATATTGCATATCCTGAAAATTCCGAGGTCAATGACCACGGTACTCATGTAGCAGGAACCATACTGGGTCAGCAGTCAAACAGTGTAAACCGTATAGGAGTGGCTCCGGGGGCAAAGTTTATAAGCGCCAGAGCCATAGGACCTGAGGGTGGAGAGGTTTCGGATCTTCTTGCAGCCGCACAGTGGATGCTTGAAATGAAACCGGATGTTATTAACAACTCATGGGGCGGTCCGAATGATAATGATGAGTGGTTTAAGGATATAATAAATGCGTGGAACTCGGCAGGTATAGTTCCCGTATTTGCTGCGGGCAATACCTCATCCAAGGTACCGGGACCGGGAAGTATCTCAAATCCGGGCAACTACCTTGATGTAATATCGGTAGCGGCGGTAGACCGTAACAAGCAAATAGGCAGGTTCTCAAACAAAGGACCTTCCGCATTTGACTCGGGCAAATCAATAATAAAGCCTGAGATCTCCGCTCCGGGAGTACAGGTGCGTTCAGTAGATGCAAGGGGCAATTATGTAAGCTGGAACGGTACCAGTATGGCAACTCCTCATGTTGTGGGAGTAATAGCGCTGATCAAGGAAGCGGCAAAAAAAGCAGGCAAGGAAGAAGAGTACGACAGCCTTGACGAGATAAGAAATCTTATTACTTCTACAGCAGAGCCGCTGTCGGATAATACTTATACACAAAGTCCGAATATGGCATACGGTTACGGTCTTATCAATGCTTATGATGCCGTAGCCAAGATAATGGAAGACAGAACGCAGGGCGAAATAAGCGGTGTGGTACTAAAAGACGGGGCTGATAAAAGAGCACCGAATCTTGAGATAAATATTCAGGATGAGGCATATATAGGCAGAAAATTGAAGGTTGAAGCCAAGGTGGATGATGATGTATCCATAAGAGAGGTCAAGCTGTCTTATTATATAGGAGACGATCCGCAAACTGCAGTGGAGCATGAACTTAATCTAAGCAAGGGGGTGCAAAATGACGGAACCTATTCTTACAGTATAGAGGCGGATAAGTTAAGTAAAGGAACGCTGCATCTAAGCTTAAGTGCAAAAGATTATGCACAAAATACAGTAACAAAGCAAAAGGATGTTGAAATAAAAGCCGGAATGACACTGCCTTGGGAGTCCGACTTGGAGCAGGCAAGCTCGCTTAACGGATTTATGCTTGAAGGTACATGGGAGGTTTCGGGAAGGAAATCAAGTGCCGAGCCTGAACTGCCCGGAGGACTTAATGGGTCGGCAAATACTACCTATGTAGGAACAAATGCCGGAAGGGGAGTATTTGAGAAGAGGGTGAACAGCTATCTGTATCTGCCCCCTGTAGATTTAAGTACGGTTACGGGCAATCCGTCACTTAGTGTGGATATGTATAACGGATTTACCGGGCTCAGTTATGCCAAACTGCAAGCCTCATTCAGCGGAGATGAAAATGACTGGGAAGATATCTACCAGGTGGTATTAAGACCTGATATTACCACAAGAAACTGGGTGCATAACACATATTCTTTAGCTAAGTATACAGGAAATGCAAAACCTTTGCAGCTTAGATTTTATTTCTACGGGCATAATACGGATGAGGGTGCAGGCTGGTATCTTGATAACTTTTCCATAAAGCAGCAGGAAGATACTCCGCCGGCACAGGTTCAGGCACTTAGGGCAAGTATAGGACAAAAAGGAGTAAACCTAAGTTTTGTGGCAAATGAAGAGACGGATATGTAAGTTACTCTATAGAAAGAAAAGAAGAGGGTGCGGCTACACTTGCCCAAATAGCTACTATACAGCAGAACTTATCCGACTTTACATTTATTAATAAAAATGAAGATCCTACAAGACCAAGCTCCCATTACCGAGTAAATTATTATGATAAGGGGCTTGCTCCAGGTAAAAAATACATTTACCGTGTGAGAGCCTTGGATAAGTCGGGCAATTACTCGGAGTATTCAAAAGAGCTTAATGTGGACTACAGTTCCTATGAAGAAACCGTCTTTTATGATTTTGAAGCCGATAATGGAGGCTTTACGACCGGAGTTTTAAGCGGAAATATCAATGATTGGCAATGGGGTAAGCCTATGCGACCGGCTGACGGTGATTATACAAAGTTACTTCCAAGAGAGACTTGGGAGGGGCTTGAAAAGAACTCTACCAAGGTCTGGGGTACAAATCTGAATGGAAAGTTTAGGAAAAATCAGGACTCTTATATACAGATGCCCTCCGTTACGGTAAAGGATGGCGATTACCTGTACTTTGACTCCTTTAATGCTCAAATGAGTCTGGACACTGCACTAAGCCTTACAGTTGAGATCAAGGAAAAGAATAAAAATACATGGTCTTTGCTGGTATCAAGAGAAAGCATTATGGATGATAATCAAATAAGAGTATGGCAGCAGATCGGAGCGGATCTTTCGGCATACAAGGGTAAGAGCGTTGATATAAGATTCCACATAAATGTAGGAAGAAATATCTACATAGATTCCTATAACATCGGTTGGTATATAGACAATGTGGTAGTGGGCGATAAGGAGCAGAAGTTTAAGACCGACAGGCTGAGAGTATTTACAAATGAAGAAGCAAGTCCAAGCAATGCCTCTTTTTTTGCTACAGACTCCGATGCAACAACAGAATATAAAGAAGAGGCAAATGCAGAACTGGGTGCAAACACTGCTTCAAGTATAGAGCTTGATGTGGGGGCAGGCACAGGCTATTATACCGCCGGCTCGGTGCCTATTCCGGGAGGCTTTCCAAGTAACTCTTACATACCTTTAAGGGCAAAGGTCAAGGTCTTGGATACCGGAAAGTATACCTATGCCAGTGATATTGACGGCTCATTTAATATAAATCATGCAATTAATAAGTCGGATAAAAAATACAGACTTGAGTTTTCGGCTTACGGCTATGAAAGCAAAACAGTGGAAGTTGATTTGAGTCAAGGCACTCATAAGGTAAATATACCTACAGTAGTGCTAAATAAAGCAAAGTCCGCAAGTATTAAAGGTACGGTAAAAGATGAAGCCGGCAATGCTTTGGAAGGTGTTAATATACGCTTGGTGGAAGATGATCTGGTGCCGGTAATAAGTACGGACGCCGGCGGAAATTATGTAAATTCTTCCATATATGAGGGCAAGTATACCTTCAGATTTTATAAAGAGGGCTACTACAGTGTAGAAAAAGAAATAACTTTAAGTGCAGGTGACAATGTACTTGATGAGGTGAAGTTAAGACCGCTTGGAAACTTAAGTAGTGAAAAGCTTGATTATGGCTATAATGTAAAGCCCGGTACTGACGGAGATTATCAAACTGTGCACTTCACAAGCGGTATGAAGGGTATTGCCGTAAGATTTCAATCACCTTATAAGGGCGGTATACTTAAATCAGCAGATCTATTCCTTGTGAAGAATAAGTACTATTCAGGCGATCATATTATGATAGGAGTACTTGCCTATGATGATAATAAAAGATTAAGAGAGATAGCACCCTTTAGGGAGTATAAGAATATTACCCCGAATGCATGGAATACCATTGACTTTTCGGAATTTACCATAAAGACTGATAAACCTGTGTATATAGCAACTATGTATACAAAAAATCTGGAAAACAGTCTGGGAGTCTATTATGATGTTTACGCAAGTAAAAATGCCAAGGAACATTCATACATATATGACGGAGCCTTCATCAAGACAAGCGCTCTTACTCCTTCGGGAGCCTTTGCGGTTAAGTCCGATTGGCTTTATGAGGCAGGAGCACAAAAGAACCCCGAAACCGATGACGAATCGGGAGCGGCAAAACCGGAAGATCCTAAAATAATAGCTGATACGGAAGAAAGTTTTGTATTTGATGCGGCTACACAGACTATTACTGCTTATAAGGGAAATAATACAGCAGTTGTAGTGCCTTCATCTATAGGCGGTGTAGAAGTAAAAAAAATAGGAGAGAAAGCCTTTATAGGAACAAGTAAGGGAGATAAAAAACTCAGAAAGATAGTAGTTTCCGAGGGTATAGAAGAGATCGGTGCAGAGGCATTTAAGAATAATGACTTAAGTGAGATTACTTTGCCCGAGTCGTTGAGTTTAATAGGTGAAGCTGCCTTTATGAATCAATATAAAGATAACTTTGATGATAAATCACTTAAAGTAAATCTTCCTTCTAACATAACAAGAATAGAAAAAGATACCTTTGCTTCTGCCGGAAGCCCTCTTGTTGCGACACTTCCTTCAGTAAGCTACATAGCAAGCGGAGCATTTAGCGGGATTAAGGAAATAGAAGTGAATGCACCTAAACTTGAAATTATAGAGGACGGGGCATTCGGAAGCTATGACAGATCCGACTTTAGCTATGCCAAGGTATTTACCTCTTTGGACAGCACCCTTACATCAAAGGATAGACAGTATGTGATAAATCCGGCTTCGGTAAGTGTAAATATGATAAATGCAAGGGACCATGAGGATGTAATTCTTAAAAAGGTATACTACGGAGAAAACAGCTTACAGAATATAGGAAGAAATACAGAAGCTTCGAAAATCTACCGTATAGGCGATACGGTAAGTGTAAAAGCACCGAGGCTTACAAGAAAAGGTATATCCTATATAAGCGATACTCCAAGCCTTAATATAAAACTTGAAAAGAGTAATGATATAAGTTTTTACTATTATTTACAGGAGGTAAGAACCAGACTGCCGATACTGGATACCGATACACAGCTTGTTGGCTTTGCACTGCCCAATGCTCAAATAAATGCTAAAGTAGGTTCTAAATCATATGAAGTAAGATCTAATGAGGACGGTTTCTTTAGGATCGAAGGGATTGAGTTAAGCACCTCGGATATGGTTGAATTTACTGTTAATAATTATGCGGCAGGAAGTTTTAGTGTAAGTCAAAATAATAATGATGAATATATTATAGAAGGATCGGTACTTAAAAGGTACAACGGTACAGGAGGTGAAGTGGTACTTCCGGTATCGGGTACAGGTGTTGCTGTCAATGAAATAGCTGATTTTGCCTTTTACGATAAGTCTTTGATCGCTGTAACTTTGCCGGATGCAGTTGAAACCATAGGTTCAGGAGCATTTATGGATACAGGCTTAACTTCTTTTGGTTGGAATCTTAATAATATCAATCAAAGTAAACTTAGAACCATAAATGAGTATGCGTTTAAGAACAACTCCTTAACTAAGGTCTTGCTGCCGGAGCTTACTCATGTGATAAGGACTTCAGCTTTTGAGAACAATGATATAGAGGAGCTTAAATTCGGTAAATACACAGGTCATGTGGGCGATAAGGCATTTAAGGACAATAAGTTAAAAGAGGTTGAACTTGCGGATGTTGCCGAAGAGATAGGCGTAGGAGCATTTATGAACAACAGAATAGAAAAGCTTGTTGTAAAGCCCAGACTTGAAGGCTATAAGCACGGACTCGATCTTATACCCGACTACGCCTTTGCCAATAACAAGCTTAGCAAGGTAAAACTTCCTATAGAGATCACCCATGTATCAGAGCTTGCCTTTGAAGGAAATACAAAGGAAAGATTTATTATAGAAAGTGATGCTTTAGAGATAGTTGCAACCAAGGCTTATGATGTGTTAAGAAGTGATGGAACATTGCTTAAGTGGAGTGAAGAAAAGCAGGATAAGCCAAAGGATCATACAGAAAATAATTCAAGTTCCGGAAGTGGAGAAAATAACAGTAAAAATATAAATAATACGGCTAAAAATAATAACAATAATAATACTGCCAATAATGCAAATACCGATGCAAGTGGTGATATAAACAATAACACAAATACCAAAAATAACACTACAAACAACAAAGCTGAGGATAATACAAAGTCTGACGGTAAGGGCGGTTCATATAGCGGCTCAAGTTCGGGCGGTTTAAGTTCCGGCGGCTTAAATTCCGGGGGAGATTCAAGTTCCGGGGGAGGTTCAAGTTCCGGGGGCAGCTCAAGTTCAGGGGGAGGTTTAAGCTCAGGAACAAGAAGTACTGCAAGAACATCAGGTATTTCAAAAGCACTCCCACAAGGCTATAAAGGTCAGACAAAGATCATAGGAAATTATACCGTACCTGTAACTGTAGACAAAGGTACTTGGCAAAGGGATGAAATAAGCAAAAGATGGAAGTATACCGATAGCTTAGGCAGTTTAAGACAGTCTGCTTGGGTTGAGGTGTTTAATGAAGGTCTGGTACAAAAACAGGCAAGTAAGCTTCCTTTTGCATGGTATAGCTTTGATGAAAAGGGCAATATGCGTACAGGCTGGTATGCTGATGATGGCAAACATTTTTACTACTTCAGTGAGGCGACTGATGTAAGTGAAGGGGCTATGCTTACAGGTTGGCAGTTTATAAACGGAAAATGGTATTATCTTAATGAAACATACGGTGCAGATATGGGAATTATGTTAAGCAACACTGTAACAGCAGACGGATACAGGCTGTTACCTGACGGAAGCTGGGACGGAGTTGGAAAGTAATTGTAATAT
>ERZ773077.2184-NODE-2184-length-12820-cov-6.004779_pt1 | contig 12820 bp, 10 predicted proteins | sample MGYA00580612_ERZ773077 | MGnify/ENA primary metagenome ERZ773077 (study PRJEB29015, sample SAMEA2737971) | human oral metagenome | biome: human oral; feature: human-associated habitat; material: dental | place: China | collected 2021 ...
CGTGCTGAAACACCGCGAAACCTATGAAATCATGTCCGCCGAAAGCGTGGGCTGGGCTACCAACCGCCTGACTTTGGGCAAACTTTCCGGCCGCAGCGCGTTTAAGGCCAAGCTGGCCGAGCTGGGCATCGAATTGGACAGTGAAGAGGCATTGAACGCCGCTTTCGCCCGCTTTAAAGATTTGGCCGACAAAAAACGCGAAATCTTTGATGAAGACCTGCACGCCTTGGTGTCGGACGAAATGTCGAACCTCGCGCCCGAGCGCTACAAATTCATCTCCCAGCGCATCGTTACCGAAACCGGCGAATTGCCGCGCGCCGAAATCGTGTTCAGCGCCGACGGAGAAGAGCGGCACGCCGAGGCCACCGGCTCCGGCCCGGTGGATGCGATTTTCAAAGCCATCGAAAGCGTGGTGCAGAGCGGCGCCGAATTGCAGATTTATTCGGTGAACGCGGTAACCTTCGGCACGGAAAGCCAGGGCGAAACCGGCGTGCGCCTAGCCAGAAACGGCCGCGTGGCCAACGGCCAGGGCGCGGATACCGATATTCTGGCCGCCACCGCCAAAGCCTACCTTTCCGCGTTGAACAAGCTGGAAGGCGGTGAGAAAGTGAAAGCGCAGGGCGGGATTTAGCCGGGTTCTGTTTTCCGCTTGCTGTTGAAATACCGCCCCTCGGCATTATGCCGCAGGGCGGTTTGATTTTGCGCGAAAGGCTACCTGAAACTATGCGGTATGGTTTTCAGGTAGCCTTTTTGTTGTGCAGGAGGCGGGGATGTACACATCTGAGCAATGCAGATATCCCCGCCTGAGTTTTGCAGCGCCAGACTGCTTTCAGGTAGCCTGAATCATTCTGTATGAGCAGGGCGGTTTGTGCCCTGGCCAGTTGATTCGTGCCACATCGAATCTGATTAAGACCTGTGTTTTGATATTTAAACTGGCTGGTTTTGCCGCTTCGGTATTGCCCGGCTTGCTCCGAATAATATGGGCTGCACTATGTTTAGCAAAAGCAAATTGGCTGGAAACGTGTTGTCCGCCTTTAAAAAGGCTACCTGAAAATTTCAGGTAGCCTTTTATGGATTGGCTTAGGCATCCGGCAGGGCGGTTTCGGGGTCGCTGTCTTGGGTGAAGCGCGTGCAGACTTCGAGGATGCCGCTGCCGAATTTTTGGATTTTGGCTTCGCCCAAGCCGTAGATGTTTTGCAGTTCGGTGAGGCTGGCGGGGCGTTGTTGCACGATGTCTTGCAGGGTGCGGTCGCCGCACACGATGTAGGCGGGCACATTGTCGGCACGGGCGCGTTCGGTGCGCCATTGGCGCAGGGCTTGCCAGAGGCGTTCTTCGCGCTCGGTGCGCAGCCATTGTTCGCGCGGGGTGCGGGTGGCGGATTTTTCGCGTTTGAGCGGGCGCAGCATCACGGCCTGCTTGCCTTGCAGCACGGGGCGGGCGGCTTGGGTGAGCATGAGGGCGTGGTAGTTGTGCGGGTCGGTGGCGAGCAGGCCTTGGCCGATGCATTGGCGGATGATGCCGCGCCATTCTTTGTCGGACAGGGCGGCGCCGATGCCGTAGGTGGAGAGCTGGTCGTGGTGGTTTTGGCGGATCCAGTCGTCGGCTTTGCCGCGCAATAGGTGGATGACGTAGCCGGCGGCAAAGCGCTGGCCGACGCGGTAGACGCAGCTGAGGAGTTTCTGCACGTTTTCGGTGGCGTTGAAGAGGACGGGCGGGTGCAGGCAGTTGTCGCAGTGGCCGCAGGGTGGGATTTCTTCGCCGAAGTGGCGCAACAGGGCGGCGCGGCGGCAGCCGGAGGTTTCGCACACGGCAAACATGGCTTCGAGTTTTTGCTGTTCGATTTGCTTTTGGAAGTCGCTGCTGTTGCCGGTTTGGATGCGTTCGCGCATCAGAGAGTAGTCGTTGAGGCCGTAGCACAGCCAGCTGGCGGCAGGCTGGCCGTCGCGCCCGGCGCGGCCACTTTCCTGGTAGAAGTGTTCGATGCTTTGCGGCATGTCGAGGTGGGCGACGAAGCGCACGTCGGGTTTGTCGATGCCCATGCCGAAGGCAACGGTGGCCACGATGATGAGGCCTTCTTCGCGGGTGAAGCGGTGCTGGTTTTCGTTGCGCTCGGTCATGGTGAGGCCGGCGTGATAGGGCAGGGCGCGGTAGCCGTGTTCGTTTAAAAAGGCGGCGGTGTCTTCCACTTTTTTGCGGCTTAAGCAGTAAACGATGCCGCTTTCGCCGTGGGGACGGTTGTGCAGAAAATCGAGCAGCTGCTTTTTGCCGTTGTTTTTTTCGATGATTTGGTAGTAGATGTTGGGGCGGTCGAAGCTGGCGATGTATTCGGCGGCGTTTTCCAGCTTGAGGTAGTGTTTGATGTCGGCACGGGTTTCGGCGTCGGCAGTGGCGGTGAGGGCGATGCGGGGGACGGCGGGGTAGCGGTCGGCCAGGAGGCCGAGCTGGCGGTATTCGGGGCGGAAGTCGTGCCCCCATTGGCTCACGCAGTGGGCTTCGTCGATGGCGAACAGGCTGATTTCGGTGTGGTCGAGAAAGCGCAGGAAGCGTTCGCTCACCAGGCGCTCGGGGGAAACGTAGAGCAGTTTCAGGTAGCCTGCCTCGATGGTGTCGGCAATCTGCTGCACCTGACTGCTGCCAATGCCACTGTGCACGCTGGCGGCGGCCACGCCTGCGGCCTGCAGGGCGGCCACTTGGTCGTCCATCAGGGCAATCAGCGGCGACACCACCACGGCCAGCCCGCGCCGCATCAGGGCGGGAATTTGATAACACAGGGATTTGCCGCCGCCGGTGGGCATCAGGACCAGCAGGTTTTGCCCTTCTGCCAGCGCGTTCACGATTTCTTCCTGCCGCCCCCGGAAGGCGTGGTAGCCGAAAACTTCGCGCAGGATGTTGAGGGCGGAGGGTTGTGGCATGGGTGGTTTTCCGTTTGCGGGATTTGTTGGATATAATGGCGCGGATTTTATAGCGTTTGAAGGCTACCTGAAAGGATTTTTATGCAACTGAAGAGATGGGCCGGGCTGTGTGCGGTGTTGGTGTTGGTGGGTTGTCCGAGTATGAGCGGCGGGCCGAGCCTGGGCGGCAGCTGGAGAGAAGTGGGCTTGAGTCAGAACGGCAATATGCGTTACGAAATAGACACTTCCAGCATTCGGAAAGAAGGCAGCCGGGTTAGCTTCCGCGAGCGGATGACGGTGTCGGATGTGGGGCGCGAGCATTATGTGAACACGCCGCATTTCAAAACGGCGGTCAACCAATGGCAGTTCGATTGCCAGGCGCGCACCCGCCGTTTGGCTGCGGTGGATATGTGGGATGCTTCAGGCAACAAACTGGCTGCCAACCAATATGAAACAGCCAGGCGGCCTGCCCAGCCGGTGGTGAAAGGTTCGGCCGGCGGTAAACAGTTTGAAATTGCCTGTGGCAAAACTTTGTGATTTTTGCAGAATTAAGGAGAGAAAATATGCGGATCAAGGGAATTGTGGCTGGCCTGTGCCTGCTGGCCGCCGCTACGCCAGCTTGGGCGGATGATGCGGCACAAACCGAGCTTTTGAGTGCGCAGATGGCGTATCAGGAAGCATTGAAGGCGCAAACCGATAACGGCAGCCGTGTGAACACGCTGCGCACCCGTTTGGAAGCGGCGCAAACTGCTTTGCAGCAGAAACAGGCGGAAATCACGCAGTTGCAAACGCAATTGAATGAGGCGGATGTGGCCGCGCAGCAATCAAATACCACGCTGGAAGAAGCCGGCCGCCGGTTGGATGCGGCTTGGACGGCAGTACGCGGACAGCAGCCTTAGTCGGAGATTGCTTGCAAGCAGACTTGTAACTTTGCAGAAACTGGTTTTGACTGGTTAAAGCTGCGCTTTCAGGTAGCCTTTTTGTATAGAGAGGCTACCTGAAAGTTTATGTGGTGGTTTTGATGTTGGAGTTTGTATGGGAGAGGCTACCTGAAAGCACCGCGCAGCAAAGTTTCTGCGCAGTTAAAATTTCAGGTAGCCTTTGCTTGCCCGGCTATATCGGCATATAAAAAACCGGCCTGATTATTCAGGCCGGTTGGTTTATGCTGCGAGGGCATGAAGCCTCGTACCGCGTGGGTTAAGCTTTAACAATCTTAACTTTGTAGCGGCCGTCTTCTTGACGGTAAGCACCGTGGATGTCGGTTTCGAAGCCGGGGAAGTGGGCGCCGATTTCGCACAGCATCATCAGGAATTCCAAGATGGGCTTGCTCTCTTCGGTGATCATTTCGCCGGGCATTACCAACGGTACGCCGGGAGGATAGGGCAGAATCATGTTGGCGTTGATCTTGCCTACCATGTCTTCCAAGTAGCAGTCTTCAATCTGACCTTTCAGCTCAAGCTGGAAGGCTTTGTGCGGGTTCATCACCATGGTCGGCAACACTTCGAATGCGCTGAACATGAGTTCGGGCAGGTTGTGTTTGCAGATCAGGCTGTGGATGCCTTGCGCCAGTTCTTGAATCCGCATGTCTTTGTAGAAAGAGGGCGATTCGTTGAATACGCGCGGCAATACTTCTTCTACGGTGGCGTTGGCATCGTACAGGGATTTGAACTCGTTCAATGCGTGCAGCAGGCTGAGGGCTTTGGTGTCGTCCACGCCGATGCTGAAGAGCACGAGGATGTTGTAGGGGCCGGTTTTCTCCACGATGATGCCGCGGTCTTCCAAGAATTTGGAAACGAGGTTGGCGGGGATACCGGTTTTTTCCAGCTCGCCGTTTTTATCCAAGCCCGGGGTGAGCAGGGTTACCTTGATCGGGTCGAGGTACATGTGCTGGGCATCGATGTCTTTGAAGCCGTGCCATTTGTCGGTTTGGTGCAATTCCCAGCATTCGATGTTGTCCACGTTTTCAGGTTGCCATACGTCGAAATACCATGAATCGGCATGGGCTTTGTGTTTCTTGATTTCCTTACGGAATTTAACGGCGCGCTCCAGCGAATCCTGCATCAGGCGTTTACCGGAGTTGCCGCGCATCATGGCTGCTGCCACTTCAGTAGAGGCTACCATGGGGTAGAACGGAGAAGTGGAGGTGTGCATCATGTAGGCTTCGCCGAAGGTGGCGGTGTTCAGGTTGCCCTTAACGTGAATCATGGAAGCCTGTGAGAATGCGGCCAGCAGTTTGTGGGTGGAGTGGGTTTCAAAGATGACCTTGTCTTTGGCCTGTTTGCCGCCCATACCGGTTTTGCCGTTGTAGATCGGGCTGAAGTTGGTGTAGGGAACCCAAGCAGAGTCGAAGTGGATGGATTTCACATCCAGGGTGTCTTTGATCTTGTCGGTGTTGTAGAACAGGCCGTCATAAGTGGAGTTGGTAATCACGGCATGTACCGGCCAAGTGGCGCCCGGAACTTTGGCAAGTTTCTCGGTGATGACTTCTTTGGTGAATTCTTTTTGCGGAATACCGCCCAAGATACCGTAGGCGTTGCGGGTCGGTTTCAGATACACCGGGGTAATGTCGCTCATCATCAACAGGTGGGTTAATGATTTGTGGCAGTTACGGTCGATCAGCACGGTGCTGCCGGCCGGTACGGAATACATACCCACGATTTTGTTGGCGGTGGAAGTGCCGTTGGTTACGATGTAGCTGTGGTCGGCATTGAAGGTTTCGGCGATGTATTCTTCAGCCTCTTTGTGCGGGCCGGAGTGGTCGAGCAGGGAGCCCAATTCGCCCATGGAAACGGAAATGTCTGATTTGAATGTGTTTTCGCCGTAGAAGTCGTAGAACAGGCTACCTACGGGAGATTTCAAGAAAGCGGTACCGCTCATGTGGCCCGGAGTACAGAATGTGTATTTGTTTTTATCAACGTAGTCAAACAGGGCTTTAGTGAAGGGCGGGGTGATATTGTCGATATAGTGACAGATTGCTTTTTCAATTTTATCAACGACGTCTTCGTTGCTGAACAGATGGCAATCGATGAAGGTGGCATGGTCGCCTACAGCGCCGAAGTCCACGGGTTTGTCGCAGTCGGTGGGCTTCAGAATGAATACGGGTAGCTCATCGTTGAGTGCAATAATTTGTTCGTCTAATTCTCGGTTGAAAATATCCAGTGTACAAAGCACTGAGCCTATTCTGGCGTCATGTTTCAGGAACGTCAGGATTTCTTGCGGGTCATGGGCTATTCGGATGGTGTGACCACCCTTTTCCAAAGTTTCAATCAAGCTCTTCAGATAGTCACCAAGTTCCTTATGACCACAGCCTAATAAGATGTTCTTCATGATCTAAATCCTTTAAGTAAATAAAAAAACAACTGCTTTTGCCAGCAGGTAAGCTGGCTTTTTGCTACCGCCGCTGTTGTGCCATTTTGGCGCAACAACAGTAGTGGCAACCTGTGTTTTGCCGCTTGCGGATACAAGGGCAAAAATAAACCTGCATATGGGGTATGCAGGCAAGTGATTGATATGGTATTAATGATATTCTTGGCTGTGTGGCCTGGCATTAGATAGAGAATCGTGGCAGCCGAGGCTGGCGGCGGGTAGAATATCGGATTACAGTTAAGGACTGATAAGAAAATGTAACAGTTCTTTAGCTGTTGCGTTCAAGTGGGCAAATATTAGAATTATTTGCATACCTTGCCTGCATTTAAAGCTGGTTGATTTTAAAGAACAATATCTTGATATGTGGCTGAGTTGGCAGTTTATTTGAATGCCTATCTATTTATTGATACATCATATCATAAAACATGGCGCCTTGGGTTGACTTTAGTCAGAAATTTTTAGAGTAAAGCTGTAGGATAGGGTGTGGAAAAGAAGTGGAAGAGCTATGCCGGCAAGGGCTTAGCGTGAGTTTATAAAAATAGAAACGGTAGGCTTGGGGAGGCACCTACCGTTGGAGAAGCGAGAGCGAGTTTGTTGCCGAATAAAAGGAGGAAGCAGTATTTTCAGGTAGCCTCTGCCTGCTCTTGCCAGGCGGGGCGTTTCCATTTAGGGGCGTCTTGGAAACGATAGGCGGCCATTTTGTTCAGTAGGGAGGGGATGCTGCTGTCTGTACACACTAAGCCGGTATTGGCGGCTGGCATGAAACCTTGGCTGGCGGTGTGTTGCAACAGGGTGGTGATGGGATTGAAAAAGCCGTTGATGTTGAGCAGGCCGATGGGTTTGCTGTGTAGCTTGAGCTGGGCGGCCGAAAGCACTTCAAACAGTTCTTCGTAGGTGCCCAATCCGCCGGGCAAGGCGATGAAGGCATCGGCCTGTTCAATCATTTTAGTACGCCGATCGGCCATATTATCGGTGATGATGAGCTCGGTGAGGCGGCCGTGCGCCATTTCTTCGTGGCGCAGGAAGGTGGGGATGATGCCGGTTACTTTGCCGCCGGCAGCCAGGGCGGCAGAAGCCACTTCGCCCATCAGGCCGATGCCGCCACCGCCGTACACCAGTCGGCTGCCGCGTTCGGCAATGGCACGCCCCAGCTCGCGTGCAGCTTGGCTGTAGCTCGGGTCTTCGCCGAGGTTGGAACCGCAATAGACGACGATGTTGTTCATAGCATTCATATTTATTCTTTCAGGTAGCCTGAGGCCTTAGCCAAATACTGTCCGCAGCATATTCCAGTGTTGCATGTGCACGCCTTAAACAGCATTTATATTCGGCGGCTTGGTGCAGGCCTCATCCCCTTGGAGGGTAGTAGTTCCGGCAATTAGCCGGTAAAAGTGAAAGGGTGAATTATAGCGAAATAGGAATTTTTGCGCACAGGCCGGAGGGTAGGGCGGGCCAAGGCTACCTGAAAATGCTACAACAGCTTTTCAGGTAGCCTTTGGCTTTAGGTGGAACTGATGCGTTCAGGTAGCCTGAAACCTGTATGATACAAAAAACAGGCTGCCGATTGCTCCGGCAGCCTGTTTGGCGTGTATCGTTAATGCCCGTGGTGGCAGCCGCCGCCAGCTGAAGCCATGGCTTCGGCAGCCTGGGCGTCGGCGTGGTAGCTGGAGCGCACCATGGCGCCGATGGCAGCGTTGGTGAAGCCCATGGCGTAGGCTTCGTGCTCGAACTGTTTGAACATCTCGGGGGTAACGTAGCGCAATACGGGCAGGTGGCTGTTGCTGGGCTGCAGGTATTGGCCAACGGTAATCATTTCGATGTTATTGGCACGCATATCGCGCATGATTTCGCGTACTTCATCATCGGTTTCGCCCAAGCCAACCATGATGCCAGATTTGGTGGGGATATGCGGCATCATTTCTTTGTAGCGGCGCAGCAGTTCGAGCGAATGCTGGTAGTTGGCGCCGGGGCGGGCTTGTTTGTAGAGGCGCGGGTGGGTTTCCAGATTGTGGTTCATCACATCGGGCGGGGTTTTGGCCAGGATTTCGAGGGCGATGTCCATACGGCCGCGGAAATCGGGCACGAGGATTTCGATTTTGGTGTTGGGGCTGCGCTCGCGGATGGCGGTGATGCAATCGGCAAAGTGCTGGGCGCCGCCGTCGCGCAAATCGTCGCGGTCTACCGAGGTGATAACGACGTAGCGCAAATTCATGGCGGCCACGCTGGAGGCGAGGTGTTGCGGCTCTTCGGGGTCAAGCGCGTTGGGTCGGCCGTGGCCGACGTCGCAGAAGGGGCAGCGGCGGGTGCAGATGTCGCCCATAATCATGAAGGTGGCGGTGCCGCGGCTGAAGCATTCGCCGATATTGGGGCAAGAGGCCTCTTCGCACACGGTGTGCATTTTTTGATCGCGCAGGATATTCTTGATTTCAAAAAACTTCTTGCCGGTGGGCAACTGGGCGCGAATCCATTCGGGCTTTTTCAGCTTCTGCTCCAGCGGCACAACCTTAATCGGGATACGGGCAACTTTGGCCGCGCCTTTGTGTTTCACGCCGCGGCTGTTGTCTTGTTTGGCGGCGGGGTTTTCTGTGGTCATGGCTGATTATTTCCTTTGCTGTGTTTTCAATGTGATGTGTGATTTTCAGGTAGCATATAAATCGTATTCTCGGCTAAAAATTCATAAACATATTGCTTCTTCCGGCATATTGAAGCAATTTGATCATATCTCGTGAATCGACTTCGAAATTGGTTCTTTGTCCACCCCGGATTAAAGTGGCCAACATGATGCCGTTGTTAAAGCCGTGGGTTGTGGCAAACTGGATAATTTCACCATTTTTCTTTTCTATTTCAATCAGTAGGCGGTAGTCAAAATATTCCGATTGCGTATCATAAGCTAATACTTTGCTGCTAGCTAAATCGCTAAAGACATTTGCCAGTTGAGCTTGAGGAACGTCATAGTACGCATGAATTGCGTCTCCTTTACTGTTCAAAACAACTTCCTTCAGCCTATCTTCTTTCATGGCCACAGTCGTTGCCACCATGTCACTCATGACATAAAACTTGATCCCCGCCACTTCTTCCGGCTGCATAGCCAGTATATTGCCCAATGGCACGCCTTGGTTGCGTATTTTAATGCGCTCAGGCGAGTTTTGAGCAGATTGCACAGCCACATGGTTTTTGGGCGCAGCCGATGGTTGGTTTGCTGTTTTAGCTTGCGACTGGTCGCCAAGCAATAAAACGCAAGTGATGACTCCTAATATCTGTTTCATATCGTTTATTTGTTTTCCTTGCTATTGAATAGGCTACCTGAAAATCCAATCCGCCTGTTTCAACTGCTTTACGATTTTATTGTTTCAGGTAGCCCCAACTGCTGCTGCAAATGGGCGGTCAGTTTGGCGGCTACGTCGGCTAGGGGTGGGGCGGGCTGCACTAAGTCGGCGATTTGGGTCATTTCCAGCCCGGCATAGCCGCAGGGGTTGATTTGGCGGAAGGGGCTCAAATCCATGTTTACGTTTAATGCCAAGCCGTGATACACCGCGCCGCGTTTGATGCGCAGGCCGAGCGAGGCGATTTTTTTGCCTGCCACATACACGCCGGGGCGCTTCGGGTCGGCTGCGGCGGCGATGCCGTATTCGGCCAGGGTGGCGATGATGCTGTTTTCCAGGCGGCTCACCAACTCGCGCACGCTGATTTTGCGGCGTTTGAAGTCGATTAGGGTGTATACCACCAGCTGGCCGGGGCCGTGGTAGGTGATTTGGCCGCCGCGGTCGATCTGTACCACGGGGATATTGCTGCGGGCCAACAGGTGTTCGGCTTTGCCGGCCATGCCTTGGGTGAACACGGGCGGATGTTCCACCACCCAAAGCTCGTCTTCCGTGCGCTCGTTGCGGGCGTCGGTGAAGGCTTCCATGGCGTGGAAAATCGGGCTGTATTCGGCGAGGCCAAGCGGGATGACTTTCATCACAGCACCACTTTCACCAAGGGGTGTGAGGTGAGTGCGAGGTAAATATTATCGAGCTGCGCCTTGCTGTGGGCATTTACGGTAACGGTTACGCCCTGGTAGTTACCTTGGCTGCTTTCGCGGTGGCGCATATCGTGTTCGGCGGTGTCCGGTGCGTGCAGGCGCACGGTTTCCAATATCTGCACGGCAAATTCGGGGTGCTTGGCGCCCATGATTTTGATGGAGAAGCGGCAGGGAAATTCCAGCAGTGTTTCTTGGTTGGTTTCGCTCATGATGGATGGTCTTTCAAACGGCCGCCGTTCGGAGTGGCGGCGCGGTATAATCAGGGCGGCATTTTACTGGAAAACCGATGGCTTGAACAACACGCCGCCGTGTGGCGGAAATAGGGTTTCAGGTAGCCTTTGGTGCCGGATAAAGGCTACCTGAAAAGATTAACTGACTGATTTTTATAGTGGCTTAAAAAAGAATGAGACGGCCTTGGTTTGCCGCTTTGTTTTATTGCAAAAGGAAAGCCGATATGGTGTGTCAGAAAACCACTGCCTGCTTCGTCTAAGCTATGTCTTCCATTTTTCCGAAAGCCTGAATCATGCTGCGTAAAATATTGCTGCTCTTAGCCGCCGTCATTCCCGCTGTCCTTATCATCGGCTTGTTTGCCCCTAAATTCATCGCCCAAGCCAAACCCGGAGCCCATACCATGCCCAACAATCCCGCCTTTGCCCAACGCCTCGTTTCCCTGCACACCCCTGATGGCCGGCCGGTGCAAACCCTGCTCAAGCCCGGCCGCCCCACGCTGGTTAAATTCTGGGCCAGCTGGTGTCCCTTGTGCCTAAGCGAGTTGCAAACCACCGCCGAGTGGCAGCAGTCTGCCGAATTTTCCGGCGAAAACGCCCGTGCCAACCTGATTGCCGTGGCCTCGCCCGGCTTTCTCGGCGAAAAGCCGGAAGCCGAATTTAAAGAATGGTTCGGCAAGCTCGATTATCCCGGTTTTCAGGTAGCCCTCGATGACGGCAGCCTGGCCAAAGCCGCCGGCATCGGCGTGTATCCGAGCTGGGTATTGCTTTCTGCCGACGGAGAAATCTTGCGCGTGCACAAGGGCAGCCTGCAGCGCGAACAAGCCCTTGCCCTGCTCGACAACCCCGATGCCGACCTCGCCGCCGTGCCCGTGCAGCAGCACTACACCGCCGCCGACGGCAGCAGCCGCACCGCGCACACCAAAACCATCTATCTCGCCGGCGGCTGCTTCTGGGGCGTGGAAGCCTATATGCAGCGCCTGCCCGGCGTGGTGGATGCCGTATCCGGCTATGCCAACGGCCAAACCGCCAACCCCAGCTATGAAGACGTGATTCACGGCAGCGGCCACGCCGAAACCGTGAAAGTGGATTACGACCCCGAGCGCATCAGCCTGACCGACCTGCTGCGCTACTACTTCCGCGTAATCGACCCCACCTCGCTTAATCAGCAAGGCAACGACCGCGGCCGCCAATACCGCACCGGCATCTACTACACCGACCCGGCCGAAGCCCAAACCGTGCGCGCCGCCCTGGTCGCCGAACAGCGCAAATATAGCCGCCCCATCGTGGTGGAAGCCCTGCCGCTGCAGCACTTCTACCCCGCCGAGGCCTACCACCAAGACTACCTCGCCAAAAACCCCAACGGCTATTGCCACATCGACATCGGCCTGGCCGATAAGCCGCTCGATCCGGCCGAGGGCGGCAGTGCTCCCGCCAAAGGCTTCAATCCCGCCACCTATCGCAAGCCCGACGACGCCACCCTGCGCCGCACCCTCACCGACGAGCAATACCGCGTTACCCAAAAAGGCGACACCGAACGCGCCTTCAGCCACCAATACGACAACCTGTTCGAGCCCGGCCTGTATGTTGATGTCGTCAGCGGACAGCCCCTGTTCAGCAGCCGCGACAAATTCAATTCCCATTGCGGCTGGCCCAGCTTCACCCGCCCCATCAGCCCCGATGCCGTGACCGAACACGACGACTACAGCTACCATATGCACCGCACCGAAGTGCGCAGCAGCGCCGCCCACTCCCACCTCGGCCACGTTTTCCCCGACGGCCCCCAAGACCGAGGCGGCCTGCGCTACTGCATCAACGGCGCCAGCCTGCGCTTCATTCCCGAAAACCAAATGCAGCAGCAAGGCTACGGCGGCTACCTGAAAGATTTGCATTAAGCGCGGATCAAGGCAAAACAGGCTACCTGAAAGATCTGTTTCAATGAAATCAATTTCAGGTAGCCTCTTGGGCGCTAGGGTTAATCCACTATAACAAAAATCAGGACAAGGCGAGACAACGCTGTACTGGTTTTTGTTAATTCACTATATCGGCGCGTTGATTGGCGGCACATCAAACACAAACCAGGCATACATTAAAGGCTACCTGAAAAAGCAAAAACGTTTTTCAGGTAGCCTTATCCGTTGTGTGCGGCTCCGCCACACTTACTCCTGCGGAATCTCCCAATCGCTCACCGCCACAAAGTCCGGCTGGTGTAAATCCTGCTCAAACACCGAGCCGGTGGGGCTGTGTAGCAATTTGGCGATTGCAGGCTGGTAGTTAGCCATGCGTTGCAGGCTGTAGAGGTGGAAGTTGGCCGCAT
>ERZ773077.2185-NODE-2185-length-12819-cov-9.356550_pt1 | contig 12819 bp, 10 predicted proteins | sample MGYA00580612_ERZ773077 | MGnify/ENA primary metagenome ERZ773077 (study PRJEB29015, sample SAMEA2737971) | human oral metagenome | biome: human oral; feature: human-associated habitat; material: dental | place: China | collected 2021 ...
CGGCGACCTTGAGGTCGCCGGGCCTCCCACACGGGCTGTTCGCCCTGTGGGATCTGGCTCACTCCTCGCGCTGGAAGCTCATCGTCGCGGCGTATGCGCCGGACTCCGAGGGCCAGCGAGTTGTGATGGCCTTGGCCCGGGTGTAGAAGTGGACGCCCTCCGGGCCGTGGATGTGGGTGTCGCCCAGCAACGACTCCTTCCAGCCTCCGAAGGAGTAGTAGGCCACAGGCGTCGGGATGGGGACGTTGACGCCCACCATCCCGGCCTCCACGTCCAGCTGGAAGCGACGTGCGTAGCCGCCGTCGTTGGTAAAGATGGCCGCGCCGTTGCCGAACTCGCTGGCGTTGACGATCTCAATGGCCTCCGCATAATTGGCGGCCTCGACAATGCACAGCACCGGCCCGAAGATCTCCTCCTTGTAGGCGGGGGCATCGAGCGGAACGTTCGTGATGACAGTGGGACCGACCCAGAAGCCGTCCTCATATCCCTCGACTTTGTAGCCTCGGCCGTCGAGGACCACCTTGGCGCCGCGCTGCTCGGCATCGTCGATGAGCCCGACGATGCGGTCGCGATCCTTGGCGGTGATGACAGGACCCATCTGGACGCCCTCATCGAGCCCGTAGCCGACCTTGATCTTCGCTCCATTGGCGGCGACAAGCTCAGCCAGCCTCTCACCGACACCACCGACCGCGACGACGACGGGCAGCGCCATGCAGCGCTCACCGGCCGCGCCGAACGCAGCCGCAGCGATGTGCTGGGCGGCGAATTCGAGGTCGGCATCGGGCAGGACGATGGCGTGGTTGTTCGCGCCGCCCAGAGCATGGACGCGCTTGCCGTGCGCGACACCCGTGTCCTGGACGACATGCGCCACCGGGGTGGAGCCGACGAACGAGATGGCGTTGATGCCGGGATGGGTCAGGATGCTGGAGACCAGGTTGCGATCCCCGGCCAGCACATTGAACACACCGTCGGGCAGGCCGGCCTCCTGGTAGAGGCGGGCGATGATCAGCGACGCCGTCGGGGTGGGTGACGCCGGCTTCAGAATGAACGAGTTCCCGGTGGCGATGGCGATGGGATGCATCCACATCGGAACCATGACCGGGAAGTTGAACGGGCAGATGCCTGCCACCACGCCGACAGGCTGACGGATGGTGTGGATGTCAACTCCCGACGAGATGTCGAAGGAGTACTCCCCTTTGAGCGCGGCGTTGATGCCGCACGCGAAGTCCAGGGTCTCGCGGCCGCGCTGGATCTCGCCGAGCGCGTCGGAGTAGTCCTTGCCGTGCTCCTCGACGATGGCCTTGGCCAGCTCATCCTGATGGGCTAGCACCAGCTCGCGCATCGTGAACATGATGGCGGTGCGCTTGGCCAGAGAGACCTTCGCCCACTTCCTCTGCGCCTCGGTGGCGACGGCGACGGCATGGTCGAGGTCTGCCTGGCTGGCCGACAGCAGTTCCGCCGTCACCTTGCCGGTGGCGGGATTCTCGACGGGGATGGTGTGCGACGGCTGACCCTCATAGGCGGCGCCGTTGATCCAGTGGGCAATCGTGGTCATGTATACCTCTCCCTGAGGGACGTTCAGGCTGGTCCACCGGATGGCAGATCCTCATCGACAGCAGTGCCAACTGCACCGCAGTGCGTGGGACCCACAGTCCGGTGGCCCGGCGGCCAGGCGACCGCCAGCTATTTGTTCATACAATAGCATTCCGAGTCAAGGGCAGATCCATGCAGTAGCATTCTCCCAGCACACCCTTGACCACAGGATTGTCCATACAAGTTGCCTGCGCAGCCCGGGGTGTTGCACTATGGAATCCTCCGAGCACACCCGCACCCCTCATCGTCGAGCCCAGGAGCCCACACATGCCGAAGACCCTCTCTGTGGCCGTGATCGGCGCTGGCATGGCCGGCCGCACACACGCGAACGCCTGGCGACAGGTCAACACCGTCTATCACTCGGACCTTCCCCACATCCGGCTGGCCGCCATCGCCGACGCCCACCTGCCGTTCGCCGAGTCGGCGGCCAAAGCCTACGGTTATGAGCGGGCAACGGCCGACTGGCGGGACCTCGTCGCCGATCCCAGCATCGACATCGTCTCCATCGTCGTGGCGAACTCACTGCACCGGGAGATGGCCGAGGCCCTCGTCACCGCCGGGAAGCATGTGCTGTGCGAGAAGCCCCTCACCGACACCCTGGAGGATGCCGCCGCGATGGCGGAGCTGGAGGCGGGCTGCGACGTCGTCACGGGCGTCGGCTACTGCTACCGGCGGAATCCGGGGATCGCGAAGATCGCGAAGCTGGTGAGCGACGGAGCCCTGGGCATCACGTCGCACTTCAACGGCAGCTATTGGTGCGACTACGGGGCTGATCCGCGAACGCCCATCGCGTGGCGCTACACCGGGCCGATGGGTTCGGGGGCGCTGGGGGATGTCGGGTCGCATCTCATTGATGTGGCCGAGCTGATCTGCGGCCCCATCGCGTCGGTCTCAGGGGCGGTGCTGGCCACGGTGATCCCCGACCGACCCCGCCCCAGCGGCGTCGTGATGGGCGGCCGGGGCGTGACCGACGACACCGTCGACGCCGAGTTGGTTCCCGTCACCAACGATGACGTCGCCACGTTCACCGCGCGTTTCGCCAGTGGGGTCGTCGGCACCTTCTCGGTGTCCCGGGTGGCGTGCGGTACACCGAACTCGTTGCGGTTCGAGGTGGTCGGCAACCGCGGCCGTGCGGACTTCGACATGGCGCGGGCCGGGGAGATCACCGTCACCGACTCCACGTCCCCCACTGGGCTGCAGGGTCCACGTCAGGTGCTGATCAACCCTGACTTCCCGTACTTCGCGGACGGCTCGTCGATGGCCTTCGGGGGCGTCGGCTTCACCCAGATCGAGCAGTTCACGTATCAGGCGCACGCCTTCCTGCAGCAGGTGGCGGGCATCACCGACGGGGCCCTGCCGCCCTGTGCCTCCTTTGCCGACGGCTACCGCGAGCTGCGGATCGCCGACGCCATCGCCCGCAGCGCCGCCGCTGGGGGCGCAACCATTGAGATCGACTAGGAGAACCCCATGGCATTCACCTATGGCGCATACACCGCCTGCCTGCAGGACCGTCCCCTTGAGGAGGTCCTGGACATCCTCAAGGCCAACGGCCTGACCGGGGCTGAGGTCAACGCCGGCGGATTCATCCCCAGTCCGCACGCCCACGTCGACCTGCTGCTCGGCAACGCCGCCGCGCGCACCGCCTACCTGGATGTCTTCGCGCGTCGCGGGATGCGGCTGTCGGGGCTGAACGCCTCCGGCAACCCCCTGTCGCCGCTGCCAGGTGTCGGACCGAAGCACACGGAGGATGTCTACAAGACCATCGAGTTGGCGTCGCGGCTGGGGGTCGAGGAGATCGTCACCATGTCCGGCTGCCCCGGCTCTGATCCGGACGCGCGTTATCCGTCGTGGGTGGTGAACCCGTGGAACGGCGTGGACATGGACATTCTGGACTACCAGTGGTCGCTGCTGGTGCCGTTCTGGCAGCAGGTGGACCGGTTCGCGGCCGAGCGGGGCGTGAAGGTGTGTTGGGAGCTGCATCCCCACAATGTGATCTTCAACGTGCCCACCTTCGAGCGTTTCATTGCCGAGGCTGGCACCAGCAGCATCTACGTCAATCTGGATCCTTCGCACCTGTTCTGGCAGCAGATGGAGCCCCTCGATGTGATCGCGCGGCTGGGCGGTCACATCGGGCACGTTCATGCCAAGGACACGCGGATCTTTCCCGGGGCCAGCTATCGGGGTGTGTTGGACACGTCGTTCACGCGGGTGCCCGCGTCGGCGGAGGGCAGGGTTCCCACGGGCATCGGCTTCTGGTGCAATGCCTGGCCCGAGGATCCCGCCTGGCGGTTTGTCGCCGTCGGCGAGGGCCATGACGTCGCATATTGGGCCGAGTTCCTGCGCGCTCTACAGCGAGTCAACCCGGACCTCAACATCAACATCGAGCACGAGGACTCCGCCTACGGGCAGGAGGAGGGACTCGCTGTCAGCGCAGAGACACTGTTGGCGGCGGCAGCCCAGCTGTAGCTGGGTAGTCAGGGGCGACGATAGCTCGCATCACCACGGCTCCAGATCACACCAGGACGCCATCAATGCGCACGAGAAAACAGCAAGCTGCCTCTCGCCAGCGGCAGGTAGGCTGATGCCATGCGTCCGCTCGTCGTGCTGGTTCACGGGTCGCTGTCGTCGGCCCGCGCCTGGGACGGGTACGACTGGCTCCTGCCGGATGCCGACGTGCTGCCTCTCGACCTTCCGGGGCACGGCACCAACGCCCACCGGCCGTTCACCACGGAGGCCGCATTGGAGCTGATCGGGGAGGCGGTTGCGCGCCGCTCAGCCGCCCAGCGGGTGATTCTGGCCGGGCACAGCCTGGGTGGCTATCTGGCATACGCCTTCGCCGCCCGGCATCAGAAGCTCCTCGACGGCCTGGTACTGATCGGCGCCAGCGGCGACCCCCAGAGCCGGCTGGCCGACGTATATCGCGGGTATGCCTGGCTGGTGCAGCGAGTCGATCACAGCAGGCTCGGCCGCATTCGGGATGTCGTGGCCCGCTGGATCGGGCTCAGCGAGGACCAGGCCCCCGATGCCAGCGCCTACGCCTCCCTTCCTGCCGCATGGCAGGCGGTGATGGATGACTGCCCGTCCACGCTGATGGCTCGCATCGACTGTCCGGTGTTGCTGCTCAACGGCCAGTTCGACCAGATGCGGCTCACGGAGCGTCGCTACCTGCAGCTGGCAGCCGAGGCCCAGCTGGTGCACATTTCCCACGCCACCCATCTGGCCCCCATGACCCATGCAGCCCAGGTGGCAGCCGCCCTCTGGAGCTTCACCGAGCAGATCCTCGCTCCCCCCAGCCCAGGGAGTTCCCGAGGACACTGGATCGGGTAATGACCTCTTCGAGTCCGATGCGGGAGCAGCCTAGCGGCTCCCTGGACATTGAGTCCCTCAGGCCCCCGGATTTCCCCGCGCCCAGGCGTCGATGGTGTACTTCGCGGTGCGCAGATCAGCCCCGGTGATCTCGCGATACATCTTGATGGCTGAGATCTTGCGTCCAGCGGCGATCTCACGCATCACCTGGTCGCGTTCCTCAAACGTGAGCTGTCGAGGCGAAGATGGCGGGAGGCTCGGCCGTCTGCCTTGGGAATGCTCAATCTTATTCCCGACAATCATCGCGACGAGAACCAGGGGGATGATGAACCAGAGAGCCCCTCGCGAGCTCATGACCAGAATGACCGCCCCCCAGAAAACCCACACACTGGTGTACCAGGGTTTGTTCCCGGGGGGCTTCTGGGGGTATCGCTGCTCGCCGAAGCCCCCGTTGATGGGTGGGTTCGAGGGGTTGAAGGCGTATGGGGCATCAGGCGTCACCGGGGCCGCTGACGACTGCTCCGTCGCAGACCCCCGCCGAGGGGAGCCTCCCGGCAGGTCGGTGAACAACTTGTCGATGTCTGCTCCGGTTTTGGCTTTCAGCGCTGCCTGGAGACGCTCATCCAACTCATCGACGGTGAGCCTCCCCTCGACATGACATTCCTGGAGCCGCGCGACCGCCTGATCGCGCTCGGCGTCCCCAATCCTGATGTAGTCATCCGCCATACCGCCCAAGGGTATAACGTAACCTGCGCTAGAGGCCACGGCCTTCTCTCTTCTCTGCGCCGCCAGATGAAGCTGGACACCACTTCAGGGGTTGTGGCCCTGACTCAAGAAGCGTCATCTCCCGTCGCCGCTGCTCATTATCACCGGCGACGAAATTGCCAGCACCCCACCCAGCAACACCATCACACACACCCGGAGGAGCCGAGCGCCTGTTACGCTCTGGAATTCTCACGGCAAACCATCTTCAGTCTTTGCGCGGCGAAAAGAGAGAAGACGGATGACCTTCTTGCGAATTCTCATCGCCATAAAATATCCCCAATAGAAAAGCCCTCTCGGACGTCTGGCGACATCTCCGGCTTCATCCGAAAAAACCATAGCAAATTCCCTCCCCTTTTTCAGGACAGCATCACTGCTGTGGATGAATCCTAACGGGCTTGAAACGGCAACGGCAAGGGAAAACCATATTCGATCAATATCCGCACCCAGGGAACTACGCCGCTCAGACCTGGGGCCGAGGCCACCGCCCCCAGCCGGCCTCCAGGACAGACTGAGGGCCGGCTTCGCCGGGATCGACCACTGCGGAGATCCCACAGCAATAGACTCCCCCCCATGGCGATCTTCGACATACCCCTCGACCAGCTCCGCACGCGCCGCTCCATCAAGTGGGCGCGCTTCGAACCGGACGTACTGCCGATGTTCGTTGCCGAGATGGACGCAAGGCCGATCCCCGCCGTCGTCGAGACCCTGTCCCGGATGATCACCGCAGGAGACACCGGCTACCCGGAGCTTCCCGACTACCAGGAGGCCTTCGCCGGGTTCGCGCACGACGTCTGGGGCTGGGAGACAGACCCGGCGTCGATGTCCCTGGCCTGCGACGTCGTCACGGGGATGCGGGAGACGCTGCTCGCCGCCACCCAGCCGGGGGACGCGGTGGTCATCAACCCGCCGATCTATCCGCCGTTCCGCGCCGTCTGCCGGTCCACGGGCCGTCGCATTGTCGAGGTGCCGATGACTGGTGACGGGCACCTCGACCTGGGGGCGCTGGCGGACGCATTCGAGCGGGAGCGGCCCGCGGCCTATCTGCTGTGCTCTCCCCACAACCCCTGGGGGACGGTCTTCACGGCCGAGGAGCTGACCAGGGTGATGGAGTTGGCCAACGCATCCGGGGTGCTGGTGGTCTCCGACGAGATCCACGCGCCGCTGTCAGGCTCCGCCCACACCCCGATCGGGAAGGTTCCGGGCGGCGAGCGGGCCGTCGTAGTGACAGCCGCGTCGAAGGCCTGGAATCTGGCGGGCATGAAGGCGGGGTTGATCATCCCCGGTTCCGAGGCCGTCCGCCACGTCAGGGCGCTCCCCGGCTTTGTCGCCGAGCAGGCCAGCTACCTTGGCGTGGCGGCCCACGCGACGGCGCTGACCCACGGCCGTGGCTGGCTGGACGAGGCCCGATCCGAGATCGCCGTGAACAAGGTGCATTTCGCCGAGGAGCTGAGCCGTCGGCTGCCGCAGCTGACCTGGCACATTCCCGAGGCCACCTACCTGGCCTGGGTGGACTGCACCCCACTGGGCCTGGACAACGCTGGCCAGGTGTTCCACACGCGGGGCCGGGTGCGTTTCGGCATGGGAACCGACTACGACCCGTCAGCCACACAGTTCATCCGCGTGAACCTGGCGACGTCGAAAGAGCTCATCACCGAGGGCGTACGCCGCATGGAGGCCTCACTCCGCTGAGCTCAGCCCCTCAGATTGCGACGTGCGCCTCCTGCTGCGGGCGGCCGAGCTGGGTCAGGCACTCCTCCAAGACCCTCATCACCTCGACGGTGTCGGCCAGGGGCATCGTCGCCGACTCGGTCTCGCCCAGCAGGAGCCGGTGGCTGACCTCCATCAGCTCGTGGGAGTAGCCCCTGCCGACCTGCTTGGCCTCGACGATCCGCGGCAGCACCCCGGATCGGTGCACCGAGATGGTGGTCGGGTGATGGAACCGCGGCTCGATCTCGATCCAGCCTTTCGTGCCATGGATGGCCATCCGGCCCGGGCCGTGGAGGTCGAAGCCGCAGGTGAGCGCGGCGGTACCGCCGCCCGCGTACTGGATGTTCATCGTCGCCGACGACTCCACCCCGTTCGGCGCGAACCGTCCGGTGCAGTGGATGTCGCGGGCCGTCCCCAGGAAGGCCTGCGCCATGGAGACGACGTAGACGCCCAGGTCGAGGACCGCGCCACCGCCGGTTTCGGGATTCCAGAGCCGGTGGTCGGGATCGTAGGGTCGGTAGGCGCACAGGTCGCCCTGCACTCCCAGGACCTCGCCAATACGACCCCACGCCACCACCTCGCGGGCCGCAGCCACTGCGGGCAGGAATCGCGTCCACATGGCCTCCATCGCGAACACCCCGGCCTCGCGGGCCGCGGTCACCACCTGCTGGGTTCCCGCGAGCGTGGCCGTGAACGACTTCTCGACGAGCACGGCCTTCCCTGCGGCTATGGCAGCCAGCGCGACATCCCGGTGCTGCGGATGGGTGGTGGCGACGTAGACGACATCGATGCTGTCGGACTCCAGCAGGGACCGGTAGTCGCCGTGGGCGCGGGGGATCCGGTGTCTGGAGGCGAAGTCCTGGGCGCGTTCCAGGTTGCGTGCGGCCACCGCCACCAGCTCCGCCCGGGGCACATGCGCGAAGTCGCCTGCGACGACGTCGGCTATGGCCCCGGCGCCAATGATTCCCCAGCGAATGCTCTCCATGGGCCAAGGCTACCTCTGGCCCCTTGCGATTGCGTGTTTCATTCGGGATTCCAGGTGTCGCATCGCATCACATCGCGCTCACCGCCACGACGACCTTCCAGAGGTTATTCCACCTTTGTCAGTGGCCCGTGGGAGAATGCCCGCGATGCACTCTCCGGATCCTGCAACCACCATGCGCCGCCTGATGGGTCTCGGCGTCGGTCTTGCTGCCGTGCTGCAGGGGATCACGCCGTTGAGGGACCTGCTGACCCCAGACCTGCATCCACTGGCAGTTGTCGGGTTGGCTGTGCTGCTCGCCGCCCACGTGCTGACAGCCGCCGCTGCCCTGTTCGATCTGCGCCTGCACTGGCCTGTGGCCGCCGTCACCTCCGTCGGGATGTGGCTGACGGGGCTGGGCATGATGCTGGGCGGGGAGCTGATCTGGCACAGCAACCTGTGGGTGTGGACCGTCTTGATGTATCTGGTGCTGCTGCGACGGGGCAGCCCCGGCCCGTGGATCACCCTGGTCGCGCTGGAGCTGGTGCCGACGCTCATCCTGCTGCCCCGGCTGGAGTGGCGGCAGCAGGTCCTGGACATCAGCTTCACGGCGGTGGCCGTCGTCGTCATGCTGCTGGCGCATCGCATCATGGAGTCCCAGCTGACCGACATGGAGCTGAGCGTCGCCGACGACGTTCGTCGCCGCACCCTTGAGCATCGCACGCGGCTGCTGGAGAACACCCGCAAGGAGAACATCCGCCTGGTCCACGACACGCTGCTGCATCTGTTCCAGCAGGTCGCCAGCGGTCGGGGGGAGATCACCCCGGAGGAGGTGAAGCGTCTCGGGGAGGAGTCCCGGAAGGGGCTGGGCACCACCGATCTGGAGGCCTCTCCCCTGCAGACCGCGCTGGAGGAGGCTGTGGCCGACGTCGGCTGCCCCGTCGCGCTGCGGATCGAGGACTCCGCGAGCCTGCCTGCGAAAGTCACCCGACATGTCGCCGACGCCACCCGTGAGGCTGTGCGCAACGTCGCTCGGCATGTTCCGGGCGGCACGGCCCAGGTGACGGCGCGCGTCTCCGAGGAGGGCTGCCGTGTCGTCATCAGCGACTGGGGCCCCGGCTTCGACCCCGCAGAGGTACCGCGTAGCCGGATGGGCATCCGTGAAGGCATCCACGGGCGCATGGCGGAGGTCGGAGGACACGCCACCATACGCTCCGACATCGTCGGCGGCACCGCCGTCACCCTCACCTGGCAGCCCATCCCCCACGCCGCCCGCATCGGCCCGTCAGGTCGGCGGTGGCTGTCGCTGGTCACCCTGCCCGGTCTGGTCGGGACCGCCGGGCTGCTGCTGTTGCTCCGCCCCACCCCGGGGCCGCTGATCGCATGGGGGCTGTTTGCGCTGACGGCGGTGCTGATGCTGCTGCTGAGCCGTCTCATGCGGCGGCGCGGCCTCCACATCCACGAGGCGGTGCTGGCGAATCTGTGGGGCATCGGCCTGCTGGCCGCGAACTACGCCTGGCTGCCCCCCGACGTCGATCACCGCTACAGCCTGTGGACGGTGGGGTTGACGAGCTCCCTGATGATCCTGACCATCCCGGGTCGCCGCTGGAAGGAGGCCGCCGGATTGGTGGTCGCGAACATCGCAGCCGCGCTCGCAGGGGCCTATGGGCTGTTCGGCAGGCCCCTCGCCGCACCCCATGAGGGCTCTTTGAGCATCATCGTCATCACAGGGGTGGTGACGCTGGCACTGACGCTAGGGACCTCAGCGGTCTCCCGGCGCGCCCATGCCTCCCACGCAGACCGGACGGAGCAGCAGCTGGCCGAGCAGATCCAGAGCGAGCAGGTCGCGGAGCAGGAGGCGTGGATCACCGCCCTGGATCGCATCTGCGGCCCCTTGTTTACCGGGTTGTATACCGGTGCGGTGCATCCTGCCGACCCCGCAGTGCAGGTTGAGGCCCGACATGTCGAGTCCCGGCTGCGCGACGCACTGCGGCTGTGGCCCGACGGAACACACCTGGCGACAGCCCTCGACCGGCTGCGTCGCACCGGCTGGAGCTGCTTGTTAGACGTGGAAGAGGTTGAGTCTGTGGAGGCCACGCGGTTCGCGGTGCTGCTGAATCAACTGGACCCCGCAACACCCGGTCAGCACCTCACCATCACACGCCGCGGCGGCACTCTCGTGGCCACCGTCGCGGAGCCGGGTCTCTCCGAGATGCGACAGGCGCGCCTCAGTGGTGCCAGAATTCTTCTTACAGATCCAGATTTCACCCAATTCAGCTGTGAGGAGGACAAGCCGTGAGCATCCAGGTGGCCGTCCTCGATGACCATGAGTTCATCTGTCGTGCCATTGCGGCCCTCGGTCGCGACTATCCGGAGTTGGAGGTGACCTACACCAGCACGAACCCCGTGGAGTTCCAGATTTGGTGCTTGGAACAGCACCCCGACGTGGCAATGGTGGATCTCATGTTGCACGGCCAACTGGCCGGTCATGAGACCATCCGCATTCTCAGCCAGGCGGGCATCTCCTGCCTGGCGTTCACCGCCGACCACCGTCGCGTTCCCATCAGCCTCGCCATGCGCGCCGGGGCTCGTGGGCTCGCGTTGAAGGACGAGTCGCCGGACAAGCACTTCGAAACCCTCAGAGAGATCCATGAGACCGGCTGGTCTCCATCGTCGGCCATGGCTGCGGCGCTGATTGAGGACGCCTCCGAGCTGCCCGCCCTGTCCGCCCACGAGCTGCGCTGCCTGCGTCTTGCCTCGGAGGGTGTGCCGATCAAGGCCATTGGCCGCCAGTTCAACCCGGCGATCTCACTGAGCACCGTCAAAACCTATCTGGCGCGCGCCTACGAGAAGTACGCGGCCGTGGGCCGTCCCGTCGGCAACACCACCGCCGCTGCGACCCAGACCTGGGAGGACGGCTGGTTCGACCTGGATGGGGACCGGGAGTCCAACTGACTTCCACGCCTTCCCCGTCGGGGGCTCTGTCGCGTATGCGCGGCAGAGCCCCTCGTCACATTCTGCGGCAGGCGCAGCCGGTGTTCGCGACGGGGACGCGGCTGGGAGATTGTGGCGCATCTCCGGTAGCCTTCCTCCTCGGTAAAGGAGGTTCCGCGTGGGACGCATTGTTCAGAAATTCGGTGGCTCCTCGGTGGCGGATGCCGAGTCCATCAAGCGCGTCGCCCGTCGGATCGCACGCACGCGCGCTGACGGCAACGATGTGATCATCGTGATCTCGGCCATGGGTGACACCACGGACGAGCTGATGGATCTCGCGTTGAAGGTGTCGCCTCAGCCGAAGTCCCGGGAACTGGACATGCTGCTGACCACGGGGGAACGGCAGTCGGCGGCGCTGCTGGCCATGGCCCTGTCGGACCTGGGCATCGACGCCGTCAGCTACACCGGCAGCCAGGCGGGCATCCTCACCACTCCCACCCACGGCAATGCCCGCATCATCGACATCACCCCCGGACGGGTGGTGCGTTCCCTGGAGGAGGGCTCCGTCGTCATCGTCGCCGGATTCCAGGGGGTGGCGCAGTCCACGAAGGACGTCACCACGTTGGGTCGCGGCGCATCCGACACCACCGCCGTCGCCCTGGCCTCGGCGTTGGGGGCGGATCACTGCGAGATCTACACCGATGTTGACGGCGTCTACACCGCGGATCCACGGATCGTGCCGAGCGCCCGCCGGATCTCGGAGATCGGCTACGAGGAGATGATGGAACTGGCCGCGTCCGGAGCCAAGATCCTCCATCTGCGCTGCGTCGAGTATGCGCGCCGCGAGAACGTGAAGGTCCACGTCCGCTCGTCCTTCAGCGACAAGCCCGGCACGTGGGTGAAACCCCAGGAAGAGGTCAGGAAGGCAAACACCATGGAAGAAGCCATCATCACGGGCGTCGCCCACGACCGCAGCGAGGCCAAGATCACCATCATCGGTGTGCCCGACCAGGTGGGTGAGGCGGCCACCATTTTCCAGACCATCGCCGACGCCGACATCAACATCGACACCATCGTGCAGAACGTGTCACGCCTGTCGGATGTGAAGACCGACATCTCCTTCACCCTCCCGATGGCCGACGGCGCGAAGGCCCTGGAGGCGCTGGAGGCCATCAAACCCAAGGTCGGCTTCGACACGGTGCTCTACGACGACCAGATCGGCAAGGTCTCGATCGTCGGCGTCGGGATGCGCTCCCACCCGGGCGTGACCGCCACGTTCTTCCAGGCCCTGGCGGCGGAGAACGTGAACCTGCAGATGATCTCCACCTCTGAGATCCGCATCTCCGTGGTGGTGGGCGCCGACGAGGTGGACCGGGCGGTCCGGGGTGCCCACGCGGCCTTCGGTCTGGACGGCAAGGAGGAGGCCGTGGTCTACGCGGGGACGGGGCGCTGAGAGGACTCGGGGCCGGCAGGACCGGCCCCCGGGCACGCTCCTGGCGGGACACTCGGATCGCCCGATCCAGCGCACCGCGACCGGCGTGACGTCCTAAGCT
>ERZ773077.2189-NODE-2189-length-12817-cov-5.059395_pt1 | contig 12817 bp, 13 predicted proteins | sample MGYA00580612_ERZ773077 | MGnify/ENA primary metagenome ERZ773077 (study PRJEB29015, sample SAMEA2737971) | human oral metagenome | biome: human oral; feature: human-associated habitat; material: dental | place: China | collected 2021 ...
ATATGCATAAATCACTCTTTTTTTATGTCTGAATTTAGTAAGAAATTGAAAAACGCATACGCTAACGCATACGGAAACGCATACGATATGAAAAACAAAGGTCTCTATACAAAACCCCAAATCTATGATGCTGGAGGCGATACTTCTAAACGTTGGTACGTGTACTTCTCTTATCTAAATCCTAAAACTAACAAGATGGAGAGGCAGACACCACTCTACTATGGTATGAACCGACATCAAGATGTTTCAGTACGCCGCGCAGCTGCTAAACAACTGCGCGATATGGTAGAGGATGTGCTGAAAAATGGCTATAGCCCATATGAAGAGGGGTATACAGAAGAGAAGGTAATAACCATAGAAAAAGCCCTCGAATTAGGATTGGAAAACGCTCAGGCTACAATGAAAGAAACTTCTTTTAAAGACTACAAGTACCGACTGCTGAACTTCCAAAAATGGCTATATGAAAATGGCTTTAAAGGGCGCGTCTTTTCTGTGATTACGAAACGGACAGTCCTTAACTTCCTCAATAGCGTACTGCAACGTACCAGCCCCAAAAACCGCAATAATTTTCGAGCAAGCCTTTCTATATTATTTACATTCTTGGAAGAAAATGAATACATCACTGATAATTTCGTTAGCAAAATACCTGTGCTAAAAGCCAAGCCGGAACGCAATAAAACCTATACCCAAGCACAAGAAGAACAGTTATTTAAATATATTGAAACCCACGACAAGCAGCTGCTGCTGATGATTAAATTTGTAAGTTACAACTTTCTACGCCCTATAGAAGTGTGCAGATTACAGATAAAAGACATTAATTTTGAAGAACGCCAGCTGGTAGTAGATGCTAAAAACCAAATACAAAAAACTAAAATCATACCCGAACTCCTCTTTAAGGAAATATCTCACCTTAAAGGTGCAAATCCTGATTACTTTCTATTTGCCCCACAAGGCGTGGGAAGTTGGGAAACAAATGAATCTAACAAGCGTGACTATTGGAGCAAGCGATTTAAAAAGGTGAAAGAAGTATTTGGTATGGGTAGCGAATACGGTATTTACTCATTCCGACATACCTTTATTACCAAGCTGTATCGTGAATTGCGCAAAACGCTTACCCCTCACGAAACTAAGAGCCAACTGATGCTTATCACTGGGCATACTACCTTTACCGCCCTTGATAAGTACCTGCGCGACATTGATGCCGAACTGCCTGCTGATTACTCAGCTCTTATTCTCCAAGCCTCGCGCTAAGTAGGTTACTATCTCCTCGCCACGTGCCTGGCTAATAGCGGTGGCAAGGTAGTCTAATACTTGGCTATCATTAACCACTTTATCGATAAAAGGTTGTTCTTTTTGTCCCTTGCGATATAGGTGTGCCTCTACGCGGTATTTCGTTTCTCTCGGCTTGTGGCGCGTACGCTGGTGCGATTTGCGCAGCCTACCGCTCTCGATACCATAATGCAGCACAAAGCCGTGTCGGGGCATTTTGATGGCTATGCCTTTTAGGTACTCCTGCTTGTAGCCCTCTATACGCTCGGAGGTACGAAAACGGGGCACCGCCTGTGTGTTTTGTAGGCTTTCTTTATCGTTGCGAATATGCCTACTAAATCTGCTGGTCTCGTTTCTGAGCGCACTTTGTAACATTGCTGCTGCCTTATAACCTATTTCTTCTTCATTCATAATTATTTACAGCCTACGGGTACTGTCCAATCTTCTTGTTTAACTTCTAATGGTGTGGGGGTTTTAAAATGTACTTCTACATCTACGCCAAAAAAGTGTGCTTGAGGGTCCTCTACGGGGTAGATTTTGGTTAAATCTTTTTCAAAGGCATTGTACAGGAAATGCCCTTTTTGGTGATTGTCCCAGCGTATGCGCGAAAGGAATTGCAGGGCAATGGCTTCTGCCTTACTGATAAGCTCTTGTTGCGCCTCGAAATTGTCGTGAGGGGCGTTGGCATAGATGATTGAAAAGGTGATTTTGCGCCTGCCCATAGTGTTCAATTCGCCTCCGTCTAAGCCCAATTCATAGTCGTAAATTGCCAAAAATGGTGAGGCTATGCCATTGAAAGAGCGTTCTTTTTCGGCAATCTCGCGGGAGAAATAGCCCACTTTATCCTTGATATGGATATTTTGGTCTGCTAAATCGGAAAAGTATTTTTTTAATTGTAGATACATATTAATTCACTATGGTTTGTTGTCCGTTGGGGTTCTTATCGAGGGTAGTGAGGTTGATATTCGGAAAATTGCCATATAGGGTGCTGTCCCAGTTGTTCCAATCGCGGATACGCTCGAACACTTCGAGGGTGCGCAATCGCTTTACGGGCATACGGGTGGAAAGTATGGTGTACGCCTCGCGCTTGTCGCTACCACTGCCACTAAGGTTTTTGCCCCCTGGTATACCTGCCCCCAACAGACAAGGATCTACCCCCATAGGGAAGAGTATTTCGGAGTTGCCGGCACTGGCATCGGGCAAAAAGTTGCCGTCCTTAATCTTGTCGTCTATAGGGATTACCTCGATACCCTTGATAAGATTGTTGTTGCTATCACGGAAGAAAGGCGACACGAACGAACGCCCCGCTGATTTGTTACCGCTCATATGCTCATCGATTGCCTTAATGGTTTCTTGGCGGGCGGCTTCGCGTTTTTCTTGTGGCATTTCTTGCCATTCCTCTCTTCCGAACTTATGAAGGAAGAAGTCATCGGCGATATATATCACGTATTTTAGGTTCAACTGGTTTTCGAACATATACTTTTTGAACGCAGGCACGGAAAGGACTACATCTACCCAACCATTATAGAAAGAACTATGCCATTTTACCTTGGGGTAATTCTTCTCGGTAGTAAGCGTGCGCATTACGGGCACGATGAACTTGTCGATTTTCTTTTCCTTGCAATAGGCTTTGAGTGTTTCGACATTGTGAATATCGGAGAAAAAGGGCTCTTCTATGGTTAGTTTCTCGTTGAGGGTATCGCCCCAAGTGGTATTGATATAGACTTTATCAACAAAGCCTTTTTCGTTGGGTACGCCCAAGCGACAATGCGGGGCTTGCTGGCGTTTTATAGATACAATCTTGTCGAAGTTGGGTGCGAGCAGGTACTCGACAAAGGCAATGCCGTAGGTTTCAAAATCTTCGATAATCTCTGCCATTGTTACGTCCCAACGACAGGTTTTGAAGAAGCTATCAATATCGGGGAAAGCCGAGCGCAGGCGTTCGCGAGTGGTTACGCCCTCTTTGGTTTCTATATCTTGATAAAGACGGAAGCCTAAGCCATAGTGGGCGGAGATGAGTACCTCGAGTCCGCCAATAGCCGCGCCCGTTTTGTTGAGTTTCTTGGTGAACTCTTGCGGGTATAGGTTATTGTCGCCCCAAGCGGCAAACTTATCGGTGTCGTTTGAGTCCTTTTGCGTTTTTGGGGTGGAAAGGCTTTGCTTATCGCCGAAAATAACAGCCGTTTTGGCGGCTGAAAGCATATATAAATCTTTGTCTAATTGTTTCATATTTAGTAGATTACTTATTAATTTTGATAAGTACTGTATTTACCATTGTACCGCTTTCTTTGAAGCTGCTGGCAGGAAGCTCTTCAATAATGCCATTGTACTGTGCTACCAACTCTCGAAAAGCTTTGGTTTTGTTATCATTTTTGAAAAGCACTGATGCTGAAGCAATCGCTATTACACAACGTTTGGCAATTTGTATGGCTTTGGTGATGTGAGCAATGTCTTGTCCCTTATTAAAAGGAGGGTTCATTACTATTACATCGTAATCTTTTTGAGGCTCAAAAGTCATAAAGTCGTTGTGGATAAGGTGTAAGCCTTGAGCTTGTAGGGTTTGGCGATTTTTTTCGTTTAGCTCTATACAATCACAATGAGGCATTAGGCGGGCAATGTTGCCTGTACCTGCACTGGGCTCGAGGCAGAAGTCTGAGGGCTGTATGTTTGCTAAAGCTACTATTTTTTCAGCTAAAGCTGTAGGGGTAGGGAAAAATTGGAAAGCTTGTTTTTCAGAGGTGTATTCACCTGTGTTGATAATCTGCTCTATAATATCTTCTACCTCTTCAGGGAAAATATGCACTTTTTTAGCAGAGTTCCACTTACCTCCTATAGTGGTAAGTACTTTGTTGAGTTGCGCATAGGTTTTGCGGTCTAGTTGTTGGGTGATACGTAGGGTATTACCTTCAGTTTGGCATTCTGTTAATAGGCTGATGATGTTTTTATCTACTTTCATATTATAAATTTAAATAACGATTTTTCATTTTATTATACTTTGTATCGTACTCTTCAATAGTAGCATCGGGGATTTCTATTTCTCTAAATAAAGAAGACTTTTATAATTTTAGGACGTTCTTCTCTTTTCCATTTATCGTAGCGTTCTTTGATGAGGTTTAGAAAGTCAGCATTAGTTAGGAATTCATCTGTTTCAAATTCCATTAAGAAGTAACACATAAACATTTTAGAAACCTCTGTAATAATTTGTTCTTGTTCTTCATAAGAAGGCAATAAAATAGTAAGGTTTTCTAAAAAATTCATATCCATTTTTTTAGAAAATCCGATAACCTCTTCTTCTTGTGCAGGCATATCTAAGAGAAGTCTTGATAATAGGGCAACAAAATAAGGAATACAAACCGTTTTATGAGGTCTTATAGCCACCACGTGTTTAGAAACGATAGCTTGTTCAATATCCATCACTCCTATTTTGCCTAATGTACCTACTGTACTGATGATAATGTCGCCTTTTTTGGCAAGAACAGGATTTTTTACATTTTCGGGCACTACATAGCGTTTGCAACAAATACGCCCTTGCTGAATATCTGATGCTCCCACTATAATTGGATAACCTTCTTCTTTTTCGTTGGTTTTTGCCTTGTCTATGTTTTTGCCGATGAGTATTTGAGCGCAATCAGCTAATCGTGTAGTGTTATTCATTTTTAAATTATTAATAAATTACTTCTTTTCCGTTGAAAGCGACGATAAAGAGGATACAAATTTTCTTTATGGTACCGTCGCTGAGTTTGAGATTGCGGGTTTTGTTTTGCCAGTGGTTGGGGTTCTTTTCAAAATCTTGCTTGTGGCGGGGTTGCTGCATAAGAGTTGCGCCCGTATAAGTACAGAGTTTGCCGCCAAAGCTATTTTGCTTGTTGTAGGTGCGTACGGTTATGGTGAAAGGTATGGGCTTCTTTCGCTCATCGAGTTTTCTCATTTCAGCCAGTACGTCCTTTAAAAAAACTTTGTCCATAGGTGTTGTGGTTTTATTGGGCAAAGGTAATAGGTAGGGTTTTATTGGGAAAGGACAGGCTTTTTTATCATTATAGAAAAATTAAGTAGCTGATTGTCAGTAGGTATGAGTGGCGGGGTTATCAGCTTGTATTCATTGAACGAAGAAAAACCCCCTGCCGCCTTAGTGATTTTTACAATTTGAATTTAGGAAAATGGGGTGATATATGAAGACGAGGTGCCAGGGATGAAAAAGGGGCGCACTCGGTGATGAGTGCGCCCCTAAAGTTGTTAAACAATAACAGCAACAATGGTTACTGTGTAATGGTGCTGGCTGCCTTACGGATACGTTCGGCGATGTCGTATAAGGCTCCTTGTAATTGTTCTTTTTCAGCAGGGGTAAACTCCCCTACACCTCCGTTACCATCGCGCCCGTGTAATTTATTATACATCCACGAAGATGATTTGCCAAAATATTCTTGTGATAATCTTCCCCAAGAAACATCTACAATGATATCCTCTAATTGTTGCATCATTGTGAGTTTTGTTTGTTTTACTACTATTTCCATTGTATTGTGTTTTTTGGCCCCCTTTTTTAGGGGGCTTAGTTTAACCATAAATTAACCTATCAAACAATTCCCTTACATAAGCTAATAAGTTTCTTGAACCATTAGGGTAAGCTCTTTTGTAATTTCTAATAGCTTGAATAAGTTCCCATTCTAATTCTGTGAGTTCTTGACTCGTTGTTAATTCTTCTTCCATTTTTACTGTTTTTGTTTAACACTGCAAAGATACTGCGATTTTTCATAGTATGCAAATATTTTAGCAACTTTTTTTCATTTTTTTTGTATGTAATTTAGACAAAAAAAGCGCACCCGTTATGAGGGTACGCCTAAAAAAATATACCATTATGAGAAAAATTATCCTTCTTCCACTAACTAACTATGATATGAAACGAATGACGAGGCAAAGGTAGGAGGTTTGTTTGGTTTGTGAAAGGACTGTTTTCTACTGGTGACTAAGAGGTGAAAAGGGGTGCGAAGCGTTGTGCAATAAGGGTTTGCGGGGTGTCTTAGGGGTATTGGCTGTAGGTTGCCTGTATGGTGGCTGTATGTTGGCAGTAGTGAAGCTAAGGGAGGGCTGTGAAGTGGCTATTGGGAAATAAAAAAGGTAAAAGACTGTTTGTTAGCCTTTTACCTTTTGTTTTTAGTAAGGGACAGGTTTAGAAGTTTTTTTGTAGGGTTATTATGATTTTGCCCTCTGTTCGGCTTGTAATATCAATTCGGTGAGGACTTCAAAGAAGTCGTACACGCGGGTGGCATTGCACTGGTGCCAGTTGCCTAAGGGCTGATGCTTGTCCATTGCCATTACGCTGATAATCTTTGAAAAGGGGGTATAAGTAGCTTCTTTCCTAAATACAGGTTTTTCGCCTCTTTGGGTGGAACTGGGGGAAGAAAATACTTTAGGGTACTTACCAATGATATACTCCCTACAGCAGGTGTAGGCAAAGGCTACCTCGTAGGCAGTGGTTATAGGTGTCTTATCGGTATGCTCGGCTACTTGTGGGAGGTTTAGCACATCAAAAGGCGTGTCAGGAAGATTGTAGAGCGATGCCATAAGCTGGCGCAATAGCAATTCGTCCTGGTACTGCGAAAGGCGCAAACGATAATAGAGGCTATCGGCTACGGAAAACTGCTTGATAGTAAGGTTGGCTAAACGAGGTGCGGGCGCTACCATTTTCGTGACCTCACGAAAATGATATAGCTTTTCGGTAGTGAGGAAAGGCTCGGCGTATTGCCATAGCGCAGTGAATGGCAATTGCAGGAGTAGCTGCTGCTGGGTACGCTTGGGGAGGTGCGAAAGGAGGATTTGGATAATGCGCACAGGTAACCTCCCCCCACCCCCTCCAAAGGGGGAAGAGGTTAATAGAATGCTACACAACACGCCTCGTTGCTGCTCGCTGAGTTCTTCGTATGTTTGTGGTATTGTTATATCCATTATCGTCTGTTTTTTTCTCGGATGTTTTCGTATTCTTTAATGGCGCGTTGCATTTCACGTCCGTTTTTGGCATCGGCAATCACATAGGCATCTACACCGTTTTTTTCGATGCGGTCGAGGGTGGCAGTTAGCTGAGTAAGGGTGTGCTTGAGTTCGCTCATAGAAGCCAATTGGTCTCCTCCTTTATCTGACTTGTCAGATGTGTAGGACGATTCTGTAGCTGTTGATACATTGCCGCCAGTGGCGTAGGTGTTTTGCGCCTTGCCGGTGCGTTTGGCTTCTATCCACTCGGTAACACGGGCGACTTGCGGGTCGGCCAGAAGCATTGCGGGTATTACATACTCTTTGCCGTGTACTACCCCTGCCACCTCGTGGCCTGTTTCGTCAGTAAAGCCTAAGCCCTTAGTATACCCGCCTTTGGCATAGCTGGGGGGCTGTTGGGCGGCTACGATACCGAGTTGTACCGCTCCTATACCGCCCACGATAGCGGCTAAGGCTGTACCTGCCAAAGGTCCTGCATCGGAATAGGCTCGCATTACTGCCATAGCTGTATTGGCTATGATATTGAGCATATTGGCGGCTTTTTGGGCTTTGAACTGCTTGAGGGCGAGTTCTTTCTTTTTGGCTTCGGCTTCCTCATCGAGGCGTTGCAACTCTTTTTGGTATTGGGCTTGTGAAATATATCCCTGGTTGAGTTGGTCGAGTAAGGCTTGTTTTTTCTTTTGCTGATTGGCGGTGTATTTGCTCAGCTCTTTAGCATTTAGGTTTTCCTGTAACTGAGAGAACAAACTAAAAGCGTTAGTCATTGCCCCTATGCCCATTTCGACGGCTCGGAAGCGCGCGTGCACGTTATCGAGGTTTTTAAATACATTTTCCCATTCAGCGGCAGTAAAACCTAATACATCTACCTTTTCGAGTTCGGAGCCTGCTGCTTTATCTACTTCTTTGGTGTTTAAGCCGTCCAACTGCTCTTTTACCTTGGTCATCTGCTCTTCCACCTTCTGAATGTCTTCTATGAGCTTGTCTTTGGCTTCACCGGTAACGGTTTGCAGGTAGCTTATCAGGAGTTTTTTTTGTGCCTCGAAGCTGGCGAGGCTTTCTTTTAGTATCTCTTCATCGGCTTTGCGGCGGAGGGCTTTTTTAGCCTCCTCTAAGGTTTTGATTTGCGATAGTTCTTTATCCGAAATCTGTCCGCGCAAGGCTTCTTTGGCGGTGTCTAAATCCTGAATCAGGAGGAGTTCCTCTGCCTTTTCGCGTTTTTTTACGGCAAGGCAGTCGTTCATCTCTTTGAGGGTGCGCTCTACCTCTTTGGCACTGTGTTTTTCGCGTACTTGGGCGAGTTCTGTTTGTTCTTGTTTTTCGTATTCAACGGCTATTTGCTTGTTGAGCTCTTGCAGTTTACGCTTTTCTTGGATTGTTTTTAGCAGGTTTGGATCTTTATTGGTTTTGGCTTCTGTTTTCAGTTTTAGAATGTCCTGCTCTAAGTCGGCGTTTTCTTGTTGTAGCTTGAAGCGCTTGTCGTTATACTTTTGCTCGGTAAGGGCGAGCTGCTTATCGAGGCTTTCTTCTAAGCCCTGTGTGATTTCCTTTTGGAGTTCCTGCTCGGCAGCCAAGCGGGCTTTATTAGCATTGCGGTAGTCATCGGTGTAGTCTTTGGGCTGTTTTTTGGTAGTAGTATCAGTATCGGTGCCTAAAGGTGTGTTTTCGGTAGTATCGGTGGGTATTACACCTTTTTTGGCGTTCTCGGCTTGCTGTTTTTGATACAATTCGGTAGCTTTTTGCAGTTCTTCATTGGCTTGACGTATGCCTTCGGCTTTGTTTTTGGCAGCGGTTAAAAGGTTGGAAGCCGCTGTTTGTGCTGGTGCTCCCATATTTTTAACGGCATTCCACGTTTTTTCGTACCAAGCGATATTTTCTTCTAATGAGGAATTCTCGGCTTTGGCGAGGTCTTTGGCTTTTTGGTCTACAAGGGCTTTTAAATATTTTTCGCGTGCAGCGGCTTTAAGGCTTTCGATGTAGGTGTCCAATGCGTTTTTCGCTTGTAGGGTGTTAGTGGTTTCTACTGTTAGCTGTTTGTTGTATTGAGGCACAAGCCTGTTGAGTTCGTCTACTGCTTTTTTGCGTTCGTTATAGTTCTTATTGGTATCATTGGCTGTTTTGAGGAGTTGTCGCAAATGGTGCTCTTGTGCAGCGGTTTGTACATTCGCTTCTTTGATAGCCTCGTTTTGCATTTTGAGTTGTACATTGACTTCTTTTTGTTTGTTTGAGAAGAGTATAAGAGCGGTTGCTACAGCTGTGATAGCCCCTAATAGTAAGCCCCAAGGGTTCATTTTGGTAACGAGGTTGAAGGTGCGCATTGCAGCTGTTGCCCTAATGGTGTTGCCTGTAAGGGTAGCTTTGGCAGCCGAAAGTAGTAATATAGTACCTTTGAGCAAAGCGGTAGTAGCATTTGTTGCTTTTTGGGCAGCATTGTACAATATAGTTTGTTGCCAAGCAGCTTTGGTGGCTATAGTGGAGAGATAGACAGCGGCGCGGTAGCTTACTATGGCGGTAGTACACACTACTATGGTTTTAACCAAAAAGGCGAGACGCTCGCGGAAGGCTTTCACGCCATCGCCTGCTTTGGAGGTTACCCCCGTGAGCCAGCCCAGTAGCTTGATAAGTCCGCCAAACCATTGCGTCATAGTGTCGGAAGTAAAGGTTTCGGCAAATACTTTTTTTATCTTCTCCCATATAGCAGCGGTATTTTCGTTTACCTTGTTGAACTCGTTCTGTATAGAGGTGCCGTCTTGCATTGCTTGTCCTGATAGGTTCATCAGAGTCCGGAAGCGGTCGGCATTGTCGCCTGCCGTACCGAGGGTTTTCTGTATCTCGAGGGTGTTGAGTTTTAAGCCTTTCAGTACGCTTGCGGTTTGTTCGGCACCCAAACCTTTGAGGCTTTCGCCAAAGCGCAAAAAGAACTCTTCGGGGCGAGTGTTGAACAGTTCGGAGGCTTCTTTGGTGGTGAGTTTCATCTGTTTGGCAAAAGCTGCGATATTATTACCCGCCACGCTCATAAAGCGCGAGTAACCGCTGGAAGCCACTTCGGCATCGATACCGCTCTCTTCAAAGGCAGCCCCAAGCCCGAGCGTTTTTTCGATAGAGGGTTTTAGCACGGCAGGTAGTGCGCCTATGCGGGTGGCAAAATCGGTGATGTTTTGTTCGCTACTGCTACCATTCGCCCCGAGTTCGTTGAGGGCAGAGCCAATGGCATTGAGGGCTTCGCCGTAGTTTTGATTGCGGGTTTCCTCGAATAGGTTTTTGAGTTTGCCGACCTTGGTAGTAACTTCTTCTAAACCGCCTTGGAACGAGTCGCCTAAGGCAACGTATATTTTATTGATTTGCTCGGTGAACTCTTTGATTTGCTCTTTATCGGTAATACCGAGGCGACCGCCTATTTGGGCGATATTGAGGAGTTCTTGTTTAGAGGTGCGGGTATTGAGATTGTCGAACTCGTTCCACAGCTGGCGTACCTGCTCGGAAGCAAGTCCCGTGGTTTTCTCTACGCCTGTCATCAGGTCAGATATTTTGAGAAGCTCTTCAGTAGAAGAGCGGAATTTGCCGAGCAGACCTTCAATGAAAGAGGCAGCCATATTGCCTTTAAAAACACTGTTGAAAATGGAGCCAAAAGAGGAGGTTTTTTTATGTATTTCGTCTAACTTTTCGGGGATTTTTCCGATACCTTCTTTAAGCTCTTCAACAGGTTTGACGCTTTCTTCAACGGCTTTTTTTACGTATTGTATTTCGCTTTTTACTTCTTCAAATCGTTTTTGAACGTTTTTGAGTTCTTGAACTTTTTTCTCGAACAATTCGGTGCCAGGGGTGAGTCCGTTAAGTTCTGAAGAAAGTTTTTTTACCTCGCTTCTGAGTCCTGAAAAAGTATCGGCTACTTCTTTTCCGTTGATTTTTATAACAATAGAAGAGGATGTTTTCTTTGCCATAGTACTATTTTATTTATAATTTTGGCAAAGGTAGCGATGGGGGTGCTAATGAGAAAGGACAAAAATAAAGCTGTTTGGGGGTACAAACAGCTTTATGTAAGGGGTTTAAGGGTATAAAATCATTGCGATTGCCCAAATGATTGCTAACAGTATGAACCAAGGCAAGCAGCCTGAAAAAAACATACTGAAAGTGAGTTTTAATGCTTGGTATATAATGTTATTTTTCATAGTGGTATAAGTTTAGAGTACAAAGATTAAAAGCCGTTATAGTCGTTGTAAAAATCGTCTATCTGCTCTTTTTCGCGCAATACGATGAACGAGAGGGAAAGCATATACGAAAGTACATCACGTATGGTTGCCTTTTCGTCGGCGCTATTGATAACGTTAGGGTCTTCGGTGGAGCGGATAATGGCAAAAAGTTCTTCTTGTTTATCTTTCCAATCATCGAAATAATAGGTAACGTTATGTGTCCATTCTGATAGTTTTATGCCGAGCTCTTGGCTCAAGGCGCGAGGGGTTTTGTTAGTTGCTTTCATAGGTTTATTTATTTAGATGTTTGTTTATAATAAGACCGTTAATAGCTTCGGTAAGGTTAGCGGCAGCGCTTTCTACCTTTTTGCCGAAGAATGTGAAGTGCAGGTACCATACGCCTTTGCTAAAGCGTATACGCAAAGAGCCACCAGCGTCTTTGGCTAATACCATAAGGTCGGGTTCAGCCTTTTCCCCTTTGGAGGTAGTTACCGATAGGGGAGTATCTGAAAGGGGGAGGTTTTCCCTCTTACTAATTTTCTTAATAGCTTTTTTGGAGAGGTTTTTAAGTGTTTCTTCCTCCCAGCGTTGTTTAACGATTTCGCGGAAGCGTTTGCGCGCTGCTTTTTGTTGCTCGCGCTCTTCTGTGGTTAATTCTACTTTCAACATAATATAAAAAAATAACGGCGTGAGTAGGTGCTGTTGAAAGTTGCAGGTTGCAAATTTTGCTATACATTACTATATAGCGACACCCTCACGCCGTGAGTTATAATATTTTTCTTAATGTACGGATATAAAGAAACCCGCTAACTTTCAACGGTGCAAAGGTACAACAGTTTTTTTAATGTGCAAATTTTTTAGAAGATTTTTTTAATTGCCCGTGCGGCTTGCACTCTTCTGTGGTGATTTGACTTTCTAACATAATATAAAAAAATAAAAGCGTGAGTAGGTGTTGTTAGAAAGTCATACAGTTAACCTGAAGTCTTTTGCTATACATTACTATATAACGACACCTCTCACGCCGTGAGCGTTTATAAAATACATTAAACTTTACAGATTTAAGTACTGTATTACTTTCTAACGCTGCAAAGGTACGACAGTTTTTTTAATGTGCAAATTTTTTAGCCAAAAATTTTTAAAATGCCTGTGTTGCTCGCACTTATACTGTGGTGATGATAAAGCTATCGTGGTAGGCGTTATCAAGGAGGTAGGCGTATTTCCACCATAGGAGGTAGTCGAAGCAGTCGGAGAGGTGGGTGGCGTGCTCTTGGGGTATGGTTTTAGAGCGTTCGCTACTCTTGTCCTTCTCAAAGGCGTCTTCTTTCTGCTTTACGGCGGCGTTTTCCATAGATACGATAAGGTTGGGACAATTGTCCTCA
>ERZ773077.2190-NODE-2190-length-12816-cov-5.851657_pt1 | contig 12816 bp, 9 predicted proteins | sample MGYA00580612_ERZ773077 | MGnify/ENA primary metagenome ERZ773077 (study PRJEB29015, sample SAMEA2737971) | human oral metagenome | biome: human oral; feature: human-associated habitat; material: dental | place: China | collected 2021 ...
CCGCTTGAATTTTACCTTTCTCGGCATATTCTTTTCCGTTAGCTAATACCAAAGAGGCTTCGGGTAGGTTTTTGAGCTTTTCGGGTAGGTTTTTGCCCTCAGTATTACTTAAGAAGTCGAGGTATTCTTTTTCGTTCATAGAGAAGTAGGCATATACCTCTTTTACGTCGGATACAGTAGTTAGAACAGTGCTATTAGCATTTACCAACGCTCCTTCACGATAGTTGATAGCGCCTACTATGCCGTTAACAGGGGCTTTTACCACCGCAAAGCCGATGTTGCTCGCCACCTCGTTATAAGCAGCTTGGGCGCGCTGTAGGTTGGCTTTAGCCGTTTCGAGCTGTACTTTGCTCACTATATTCTTCTCTACCAAAGGGATGAGTTTATTCACCTCGACCTGTGCTACCTCGACCTGTGCTTTGGCTGAAGCTGCCGATTGGTTGAGGGTTTGTGTTTCGAGCTGAAAAAGCGCTTGCCCTTGGGTAACGGCTTGTCCCTCATCGACTAATACTTTGGTGATGTAGCCAGACACTTTGGCTTGCACAGGGCTGTTTACCACCCCTTCGATGTTTACAGGGTAAGAAAGGAAAGAGGTTGTATTTTGTTCGCCTACTATTATCGCAGGATATGAGGGGATTTGCGCATTATTTTGCGCTGCTTGTTGTTGTGTGTTATTGCAGGCTACCATAGCGATAGCTGCTGTTGCTGTTAAAAAGATTTTATTCATAATACTTTATTGTTACTCATTAGTTTTAGGGGGATTGTTTTTATTATGCAAAGGTAAAATGGTGGTGGGTTTTGCACAAATAAATTAGACGAAAAGGCTAATTTTATCGACAAAAAGGTTTTTTTAATAATTTATGCTCTCATTATTTGGGGGGCAAAGTTAGTACAAAAACTTGTGCTAAAAAAATTAATACTTGTTAATCTTTTCATAAATTTTTTGAGGAAAAGCAGGGTGTAGTGAATAGCAATTTTTTCTGGTTTTTGGATAATGATTAGATATTTATACTTTGGTAATCTTTCGGTTATCTTTCGCTCTTCCTATATTGTTCCTATATCGCTTCTATAGGGAAGGTAGCAGTAGTAGATTTTTCTTCAAAATTGGCAAATTTGCTAATTGACAAATTATTTGTATATTTGTACCCTAAATTTTAATGTTTTATACCAATGAAAAAAGTGTTTTTATCAGCATTAGTGTTGAGCACGATGGCAATGGAAGCTCAGCAATCGTTTTCAGGCTTTCGCGAGAGTCCGTATGCTGGTGTGCTACAAGCTACAACTAACCCTGCTTATATGATTAGCAGCAAGCGCTCTTGGGACGCCAGCCTCTTTGTGCTAAATGTAGGCGTAAACAATGACGCTATTCCGCTTGACGCCGACATCAATAAACGTATTAATGACTTCGTACGCTTAGACGCTTCTAATCCGCTAGCGAAGAATAACGACATCAATGTACGCTTTAATGTAGATGTACTTGGACCATCGCTATTTCTGAAGTTGAACGACAAACACGCTGTAGGTATATTTACCCGCGTGCGCGCTTTGGGTAATATCAACAATTTTGATGCTAAAATGATTCAATCGTACATTTCTGACTATGACAAGTTAGAGTTGCGCAACAACTACAGCCTAAACCTAAACGACCAAGAAGTGGTAGTACACGGTTTTTCTGAAGTAGGCTTTTCTTGGGCAGGTGAATTGTATTTTGACGGTCATAACGCCATCAAAGCTGGGGCTAGCCTTAAGTACATAATGGGAGCAGGTAACCTATATGCTGGCTTCCGCGACTTTAGCGGTACTGCGAGCCTTACTACTGACCCTGTTACTAAAAAAGTAAACTTGAATATCAATTCTTCTAAAGGGATATTTGAGATTGTAAATGGGGGTACTGACTTCCTCAACAACTTTAAGGCTAATTCGCTAATGGGCAAAGAGGCTTCAACTATAGGTTTTGATCTTGGGGCTACTTACGAATATCGTTTTGATGGTTGCCGCACTTGCCACAACAAGCCTCACGACTTACGTATAGGTTTTTCGATTATGGATATAGGTTCTGTTAGCTACAAAACTAATACAGAGTCTTACCGCTACCAAATGCCTAATTCGGGTACTGTAACGCTGAATATGGATGAAATCAATGAAGAAAAACTAAAACAAGCTTTCGGTATCAGCAATTCAATGAAAATGGCACAAAAGACAGTGAAATCGTCATTGCCTACTACTCTTAACCTAAGTGCTGACTACCGCATATTTGGAGGTTTGTACGTTAATGCTTCAGGGCTTATGAATCTTACTTCTAAGAGCAAAACAGATGTGTATAACGCTTATTACGCTAATACTTTCTCGCTAACCCCTCGCTTTGATACTAGCTCTTTTGGTGCGTATTTGCCTATTTCTTACAACCAAGTTGCTAAAACTAATATCGGTTTTGGTTTGCGTTTAGGGCCTCTTACTTTAGGTTCAAGTTCTGTTATCAGCAATGTTATAACCAAAAGCGCTCACGAGCTTAACTTCTTCGTAGGGCTTCGTTTTGGACATATGGCATATCCTAATAATTAAAATAATGTTAGTTCGATATATAAACATCCCCCCAGCCCCCTTCAAAGGGGGAGCTCATACACGAGCATCATAATGGCACAATATACCTAGAATCGAACAACAAAAAATACAAATAAAAAAGCTGTTCAGCATCTGCTGAACAGCTTTTTTATTTGCTTATTATACTTTTAAACTATTAAAACTCGAAAGTGCCTACCTCTATGAACTCTTTGGCATTGCTTAGCCGTACGGTAGTCTCTTGTTGTTTTTGTTGAGGGGTACCATAATGGGTGTAGAAGATAATGCGTAAGCTAACCGGCATTAGTTGCTTTTGTGAACTGGTACCAAAGTAATCTACCTGTACTTTGTACTTGCCTTTTACGGCTTTCTTGAGCATAAACTCTTCAGGGCCATAGCCTTGAGTAACATCTTCAGAGATTTTACCGCCTAAATAAGTAAGCTTATTGCTATAATAGCACTCCTCGTTTTTAGGGTCGGTTACCCATAAGTCCATATCGCAGTTGTCGGTATCCCAACTGAGCACTACGCGTACATCAACCGGTTCTTTCTTCAGCAAGCGCTTATCGATATAGCTGGTGTTTATGCCTTTATGGCGCGCTATTAGGCTATTGATGTCGTTCATTGTTACGAGTTGTACATCGCCAAAACGACTGCTCCACACACCTGTTACTACTTTATAAAGGGTTTTGACTGCCTCGTTGTACTGAGCGTCATCGGCTAAGGCTAAGCCTAAATCGCGGAAAGATTGCGGTTCTTCTTCGCGCAGTTCGGCTACCTTGCGGAACACTTGTACGGCTTCTTTTTTAGCTCCGTAGCTGCTAAGTTTGTAGCCCAACATACGCAACAATTGAGGGTCGTCTAAGCCTAACTCGGCTAAGTTAGAGATTACTAAAATAGCTTGTTCTTTATTGCCTTTCTTGAAGAAGTAGTCAGCTACATCGGCATAGAAAGAAGGGGTGCTACCATACTCTTCTTTGAGTTTGTAGTAAGTTTCTACAGCTTTGGCCTCATCGGCGTACTCCATTACTTTTAGGTAAGGCGTATCGGGGTTGTAGGCATTGAGGGCAATGCTACCGGTAGGGGCTTCGGGAGTGTCTTCTGAGTAGCTTTCGCTTCTCTTCATTGCTGCATTAGAAGAAATAGCACCTACCATAGTGGTCTTTCTTTGTGGGGCATTGTCCATCACTACTACTTCTTCAAGTTGGTAGGCGTCCTTATCAGAGAGGTTTTGTACAACTGTTACTCTTTCTTCTTTGTTTGCCATAGGGACAGCCTCAGCTAAGCTTAGAGCCTCAGTTTCCTCAGCTTCGACTTCTACAACTGGTTTAGTATTTTTAACTTTCTTAGGGTAGGAAGTTTGCCACCACTTAGTCTGGTCGGCTGATTGCTCAATGACCTCTTCTAAAGATTCTTTAACGTACTCTTTTTTATCTTTCTCTTCTTGTTGTAGATACTTTTGATACTCTTGTAGCAATTCTTTAGGCGGAGTGATACGATAGCGCAGATAGTCGCTTACAGTTTCTAAGACTATTAGCGAGTTGCCTTCGGTTACGATGCCGTACCCACGCCCTACAGCGTCTATTTGCTTTTGGTCAGCCCCAATGCGTTGCAAATGAGCGATTTGCTTTTCAGCCCATACACGGCGCAAGAGAGCGTATTCGCTTTGGCTAGACGTATTATCCTTGCTAAAACTGATTTCTTGTTGTGCCACTACCTTATTAGGGTAGCCCACTGATACTACTATAGTGGCTTCGTCAGAGAGGAGTTTGCCCGCAAAGGTGAATGTCTCGCCGCTGAGGGCAGTGCCTTTTTCTGGATAAAGGTCTTTTACTTTGCCTTTTTTCACCTCATAGCCTAAGAGCTGAAAAGGGGTATAGCAGGCTGCTTTTACGGCTTTGGGAGTGCTAAGGGTGGTCAAATCGATAAAGTTACCGCCAGTTGCCCCTGCTAAATACTGCATTTTGGCAGTGTTGGCTACAGCAGTACTATTGATAACAGTTATAGGAGTTTTAATCTGTTTTACCGCTTCGGTTATTGAAAATTCCTTAGCGCCAAAGTTGAAAATACCATCGGTGAAGAGCATATACTCATCGCACTTAGGGCTGAAGTTCATCGCATTGCCATCAGTAGCCCCATCGTATTTTAAGGTTTGTAGATAGGCTTTTAGGCTTTGCCAATTACCATTTTTTACCTCAAAATTAACGGCTTCGGAAGTGCGAATACTAAAAGTGTTAAGGGTTACCTCAGTGTTCTGAATATGAGAGAAATAGCTATTTAAGAAAGCAAATGCTTTTTCTTTATCGGCTTGGGCAGCTGAGTGCGACACGTCCCATAAGATACCTAACTTTTTAGGGGTGTTTTTAGGCTGTTGAGGGGTATTGCCCAATGCCATAGTACCGTACAGATAGCTACTATTACCTTTGGTAGCCGTCAGCACTTGAGGCTTTTCTACCTTAGGGAAGGTAAGAGCTATGTTCTTGTTGAGGGAGTAATTGTCTTTGCTCAGCTCGCTGATATAGCTATTGCGCGTCTGTTTGAAGTCGAGCTCAAGACTGTTTTCAATATCAGCTTTCACAAGGCGCGATACTACTTCAGTACGCAGCTTAAACTTCTGTAGCTGTAGTGCAGAGGCGATAGGCAAGAAGTAGAAATCTTGTCCGTTTTTCTGACGTAGTTCTTGCTCGAAGGCGATAAGCACGCGCCGAGAGCCTTGTGCAGGCATAGGGTATACGCGGGCTTTGAAGTTGTTGCCCTCAGTCTTTTCAAGCAGACCTGGGTCTACGCCACGCCGTACGATGTCTTCAAAAGCCTTACGCCCTAAAGCCTTATCTACAACAACCCCTTCGCGCATCTTGCCGTTGATGTCGAGAGCAAAGCGCGATACTTGCTGACCATCGGCAAGAGGGAACTGAAATTCGCCCTCCATCACGCGAGTGTTAGGGTTGTAAAAGGTCATTTCCATAGTAGTAACGGCGGTTTGCCCTACTACCAGAATGTCTACCGAGAGCTCTCGTAGCTCCATAGGGTTGGCATTGCGTTGGTTTACTACCTTCACCTCGGGTAGCGCTGTTTTTTGCGACAGTGCGATAAAAGGAAGTAAAAGTGCAGCAGATGATAAAAAATGTTTCATAGTAATTATCTATTTTATAATTACTACATAACAATTAGTGTGCCGAAATAATTAATTTGTCACTTAAAAAAACGTCAAAGTGCCATTCTCTCTAAATGCGGCAAAAGGTATCTCGAAGCCTTCTACTGGCTTGCCGTTTAGCTGTACGTATTCTACTAAAGGACTGTTAGCATTCCGACTTACATTCTTTATCAAGAACTTTTTACCCTCAGGCAGTTGCAAAGTTACCGTTTTAAACAAAGGCGTGCCTAATACGTAGTTGTCGCTAGCAGGGGTTACGGGGTAAAAGCCCAAAGCGGAGAATACATACCAAGCAGAGGTCTGCCCGTTATCCTCATCGCCGCAATAGCCATCAGGGGTAGGAGCGTAGAGCCTGTCCATTACCTCGCGTAGTTTAGCTTGGGCTTTTTCGGGCTTGCCTGCGTAATGGTAGAGATAGATAAGGTGCTGTATAGGCTGGTTGCCGTGAGCGTAATTGCCCATTCCTACCAGCTGCATCTCGCGTATTTCGTGTATGGTAAAGCCGTAATAACTATCGTCAAAAAGGGGGGGCATCTCAAACACTTCGTCTATCTTTTTCTCAAAAGCCTCTTTGCCGCCCATCAGCTGTACAAGTCCCTCAAAATCTTGAAATACCGACCAAGTGTAGTGCAGACTGTTCCCTTCAGTAAACGCATCGCCCCATTTCAGCGGATTGAAGGGCGATTGAAACTTGCCGTCCTTATTCCTGCCGCGCATCCATTTGGTTTCGGGGTCAAATACATTTTTATAGCGCTTAGATTGCTCGTAATACTGTTTGGCTATATCTGCCTTGCCCATCTTTTCTGCCATACGCGCAATGCAATAATCAGCATAGGCATACTCAAGGGTACGGGCTACGTTCTCGTTAATCTTCACATCATAAGGCACATAGCCTAAACTATTGTAGTAATCTACCCCCTCGCGTCCTACCGACTTCACAGGTCTCCCCTCACTTTGGGTAGCGTTTTTGAGCATCGCTTCTAAGAGTATTTCGGCATCAGCAGCTTCTATATTTCCTTTCAGGTAAGCATCAGCAATGATAGAAGCCGAGTTAGACCCTATCATACAATCGCGATGCCCTGGGCTTGCCCATTCGGGTAACCAACCAGACTCTTTATAAGCGTTCACCAATCCTTTCATCATCTGTTGGTTCATTTCAGGATACAATAGGTTAAACAGCGGGAATACCGAGCGAAAAGTATCCCAAAAACCATTGTCAGTAAACATATAGCCCTTTTCAACCTTGCCGTTATACGGACTGTAATGCACTATTTCTCCCTCTTTGTCGTACTCGTAGAAAGTGCGCGGAAAGAGCAGTGTGCGGTACAAACAAGAGTAGAAAGTGCGCAAATGGTCTATATTTTCGTCTTCTACTTGTATCTTGCCGAGTTCAGCCTCCCAAAGGGCAAGTGCTTTCTGTTGGGTTTGTTCGAAAGTATCGTTGCCGAGCTCCGTTTGCAAGTTCAATAACGCTTGTGCAGGCGATATAAAAGAAGAAGCTACTTTGGCAGTTATCTGTTCACCTTTTTTGGTGCGGAAGCCTATCACAGCACCAGTATGTTCGCCCTCACTTTCGGGCTTGTTGCTCAGTTTATAGCCGTTGCCCCACGTTTGCACGCTCTCAAAATCTTTATCAAAGGTAATCACGAAGTAGTTATGGAAGTTTTCGGGTACACCGCCGCTATTATTGCGGGCATAGCCTATAATCTTGCGTTCTTGGGGCAGTACTTGCACCTTAGAACCTTTGAAAAAAGCATCTAATAACAAATAGGCTTTATCGGTTTCAGGGAAAGTAAAGCGAAACTGAGCCGCGCGGTTAGTAGGGGTGATTTCTACAGTAGTATCATAGTCAGCTAAATAGACTTTATAATAGTGAGGTTGTGCTGTTTCAGTTTTGTGCGAGAACCACGAGGCGCGCTCGTCTTCTTTTATTTTTAAGTTGCCTACTACAGGCATTAGGGCGAAAGCCCCATAATCGTTTATCCACGGACTTGGCTGGTGGGTTTGTTTAAAGCCCCTTATCTTCTGAGCGTGGTACTGATATGCCCAACCATCGCCCATCTTGCCGGTTTGAGGCGTCCAGAAGTGCATACCCCAAGGCACCGCAATAGCAGGGTAAGTATTGCCATTAGAAAGTTCGAAGGTAGAGTCTGTACCCATCAGAGGGTTTACGTAGTGAGTGTAAGAGGTGGTAGGCACTACCGGAGTAGGTGCCACTTTCTTTTCTTCTTTTTTAGGCGCTTCAGTAGGAGCCCCACAAGCTACCATTCCACCGCCAAGGATTAAAAGGAATATTTTTTTCATAATTAACTTTAGTTTGTTGTGTCTTATAGTTTATACCTAAATGATTAGGAAAAATGGTTAATCATTAAGCCATTAATAATTAACCATTTTTCATTGCTTTATAGCACCGCTATACAAGAAATTTCGACCTCTACCCCTTTAGGTAGTTTAGCTACTTGTACGGTTTCGCGGGCAGGTGCTGTTTTTTCATCAAAATAACGAGCATATACACCGTTTACTTGTGCAAATTGACCCATATCGGCTAAGAAAATAGTAGTTTTCACTACTTTTTCAAAGGTAGTACCTGCCTGAGTGAGGATAGCCTTAAGGTTTTCCATCACTTGCTCAGTAGCGGCTTCAATGCCTGTTACTACTTCGCCAGTTGCAGGGTTTACGGGTATCTGTCCTGATACGTAGAGGGTGTTACCTGCCAAAATAGCTTGGGTGTAAGGACCTATAGGAGCAGGTGCTTTGTCTGTAAAAATGACTTGTTTCATATAAAATTGGTTTTTAATTTCCGTTTTTTAAGAGTTGGGGCGAGTGAAAGTAGCTTTTAGCGTACCTACGTTGCCCACCTTGTCATAAGCATTTACTATCAATTCGTATTTAGTAGTGTCGGTAGTATCTACATCGTCAAAGTTGAAGGTGAGAGTGCGATTTTTGGGTTCGTACTCAAAGAGTATCCACTGCCCATTCAGGGTAGCACTACAAGAGGCAAACCCGCTGAGGTTATCGTTTACGGTCACCTTTAGAGTGTTGCCTTTTACTACCCCTTTATCTTTGAAATTCAATGCTTTAAGGGTAGGAGGGGTGCTATCTTTCCGCAAGCTATATCTGCCCAAACTGCGTGCACGAGCGGTAAATACACCGTCTTTATAAACAGTAGTAGCAAAACCACCTGCTGCCGAAATAAATACCTTGCTAATTTCGTCCTCTGCAAAATTAGTGTTTTTCATAGTTACGGTGAAGTACTTATCTACAGGCGTACGGTGATTGCCGATAAGCAGTCCGTCGCTATCTTCGCTAATGTTGATAAGCTGGTCTTCATAGAAAGTATTTTCGGGGAAAAACACACTTCCTTTAGAGAGTTCGTAATAATTATCGCGCTTGGCTATTAGCTGCTTATTACCCTTGTTTTCAGGTCGTTCGGTCTTCAGCTCCAATCGCTCGCCTTTTATAGGGATATTTACCGAAGTAGCATTGCCCTTAAAATCTTCTACCACTACCGTAGCCGTATAGGTTTGCCCTTCTTCTATGGTCAAATAGCCGTTGTTTTCCTTTAGTATCTTGTATATCTCTAAGCGGTTACCAGGTTTTTTGTAGAGCAGCTGTACAAAGCTTTTGTCAGACAAATAACGCTCGTAATCGGTCAGAATATTGATACAGCGAGTATCGCCAAAATTAACCTTGTCGAAGGCGGATTGCAGCTGGGGCTCACCATTGAGCAGTAGGGTAGCCTTATAAATGCCGTTTTTGTGCAGGGTGCCATCTTGGCGGTCAAAGGCTTGAAAACCAAAGCCAATAGTGCCGATAGCCCTAAGCGTATCAGTAACGAAAGAGCCGTCAGGCAATCGCTTCTTTTGCAATTGCTGCGATAACTGGGTGTGAGCTACCTGCGCATCATTGCCCAAAGCGTAGGCAAAAAGCCCTGTTATTTCAGGAGGAGTAGTGTCTTCTATCTCTCGGAAAGCAAAAAGCAGCGGATTCCAGCCGTTATTGCTCGTATCGCGCACCTCGAAGTGCAGATGCGGCCCGTGGCTACCACCGGTATTGCCACTTACGCCTACCCATTCGCCTTTTTTCACTACAAATTCGTTTTCGGTAGGGGTAATATCGATGTCGTAGGTCTGTTTTTCGTATTGTTTTTTCTTTACATATGCCTCTATAGCAGGCGCGTATTTCTGTAGGTGTCCGTAGGTAGTTACGTAGCCATCGGCGTGGGTGATGTACAGCATTTTGCCATACCCATACGGACTTACTATTATACGCGATACATAGCCGTCTTGGGCTGCCAATACCTGTAGACCCTCTCTACCTTCAGTTTTCAGGTCTAAGCCTCCGTGGAAGTGGTTAGGGCGCAGTTCAGCAAAGTTGCCTGCCAATAGGGGTTTGGTGTTTAGAGGTACTATCGGCTGGAAATCCTGTGCGCGGCTATAGGTGGTAGCAAGTAAGTGGCAGCTAATGTAGGCAAGTAAAAAGAGTTTTTTCATTAGTGATTTTATAGTGTATAAATATTAAGGTCTTTAAGGTCGAGAGTCGCCCCTATTTCAATAAGGTGTAGGCGGCGATGGTCATCTTTAAATTTTTGTTTAGACGATTCTTTATTAATTTTTATCACAGGGAAAGTGTCGTAATGCACCCCTAATACGTTGTCTACTTGTACGAAACGAGCAGCCGTAAGGGCATCGCGTACGCCCATCGTATAATTGTTGCCGATAGGAAAAATACCTAGATTGACGCGGTATTGGTGGGGGATAATCTTCATATCGTAGTGCAGAGCGGTATCGCCTGATATATAGATAGTTTCATCGTTATAATCGATGAGGAAGCCAGCCGGATTGCCACCGTACGAACCGTCAGGGAACGAAGAAGAGTGTTCGGCTTTAATCATCTTTATTTTCACTTTGCCGTCTACAAAGCGGTGAGAGCCTCCGAGGTTCATACTATGTCCGCTAAGGCCGAGTGCCTCGAAGTGGGCGAGTATTTCGGGGTTAGTAATCAGCTGAGCGCCAGTGCGTTTAGCAATAGCCTCTACATCGGCTATATGGTCAGCGTGGGCGTGAGTGATAAGTATATAATCAGCTTTAATAGAGTTGATGTCGATGTGTTTAGCCAGAGGGTTAGGGCTGATAAAGGGGTCTACTAAGAAAAAAGTACCGTCAATATCAATATTTACGCAAGCGTGCCCGAGATAAGTGACTTTCATAATGTTATTTTTTAGGGTTTGTAATTATGCGGCAAAATTACGAATAAAAAGCAAAACTACAAAAAATAATGTAATTAGCCCCGCTGGCGCAAGCTTGCAGCTTGTGCCCAATTCATAATTCACAATTCTCTCCCCGTCCTACCTGTCCCACTTGTCCCACCCGTCCCAAAATTCATAATTCAAAATTCATAATTCCCCTCGCACTATTTAAAGCGCTTTATAGGCTTAAAAAATGCTTATCTCTATGGTGTATAAAGGAAAAATCGACCTTTGTTTTCTTTGTATTTTGCTGATTGTAATGGTATTGAAATTTTAACAACACATCTGAAACATTACCCCCATTTTTCATTTTATAGGATTTTTACCGCTAACAATTACATTATCTTCACTTGTTAAACAGAACATAGCTTCTAAATCCACATCCGTTATATAAACATCTAAACTACTGGGTAACTGATGTATAATCAGTTTTATATTATCCCACCCTGATATTTTATAAATATCATTTCCTCCTTCTGTAAAGATAAAAAAATCACCTTCTAATAATAAATCTAGAATGATTTTTATAGCTTCTATACCATAATACACTTTTCCTAGATCTTTAAGACATTCAAAATATCTTAAAAATCTCCCTCTATTCAATACTTCGTTATCTACATACTTACTAAGTATTTTGTCCTTATAATTCTTACTTACCATAACATAGTTATCAGTATGTATTTTAGACTCAATAATGGAGTCTTTTAGTAATTTATCATCTATTTTCATAATGAACAATTAGAGTCTTTCTTTTTAGGTCTTCCAGCAGGAACATCATCTAATAAAATATGTCCCACTCGTCCCACTTGTCCCACTCGTCTCACCCGTCTCACAATTCATAATTCAAAATTCATAATTCTCCTCGCACTATTTAGAGCGCATTATAGGCTTAAAAAACGCTTATCTCTATGGTGAGTAAAGAAAAATAGCAGGGTAGTTCTTTTTCTATTTTACTGATTGTAAGGTTGTTGTGCTTTTAACAACACATCTGATACATTACTAATATTACCCATTATAGGCTTTTATGTATTCTTGTGTTGTGTAAAAGTAAGGACCTATAAATTTTTTTTTCACAATATCATTTCTTATTTCTTGAGTTACAATAAAAGAATAACTATATAATGGATTTTCTAAAACAAATATTTGTTTTTTTTCACTGGACTTGATAGTCATATTTGGATATAATTTCCTTCCTTTAGCTCCCTTTCCATATACAGCTCCTTCTTCTGAATAAACTAAAAAATCATCATCAAATACATAAAAACGAAGCGCATAATAGTTTTTAGCCTTTAGTATTTTTCCTGATTTATCAACTACATTTATTATCTTAGCAATTTCATAACCTTCTGTTAACCCTTTACTTTCCAAAAAATGCAATAAATCTTCAGAAACAATTTTTACATTATATTCTAAACCTATAAAGTCAAATAGAATAGATTGATTTTCACTAATCTCGAGAAACAGTTCATTAGGTAATTTATAAATTCCTTGTGGTTTAACACATTCATTATTAGGTATGTATAATGTCCAAGTTCTTTCACAATCTGTAAGAGTATTCCTTACAAAGGAATTCATCATTCTCGGAACTCCTTTTACTTTTTTGTATCCTCTAAATCCTTCTCCCCATATAAATAGCTGTTGCATATCTTATTAATTTATTTTGTTACGAAAGTCTATCCCCCGCTGGTGCAAGCTTGCAGCTTGTGCCCAATTCAGAATTCACAATTCTCTTCCCGTCCTACCTGTCCCACTTGTCGCACCCGTTCTCCCAATTCAAAATTCAGAATTCAAAATTCTCTCCCTGTCCCACAATCGCCCCCACATACCCAGCTCCATGCATTCGCTGGCTTTGGCT
>ERZ773077.2192-NODE-2192-length-12808-cov-2.942367_pt1 | contig 12808 bp, 8 predicted proteins | sample MGYA00580612_ERZ773077 | MGnify/ENA primary metagenome ERZ773077 (study PRJEB29015, sample SAMEA2737971) | human oral metagenome | biome: human oral; feature: human-associated habitat; material: dental | place: China | collected 2021 ...
TGCGCGGCGCCGGCCCACGGGCCGGAGCGCTCAGGCGTCCTTGTTCTTCAACGCGGCCAGTCGGGCCTCGACTTCGATCTGGGAGGCGTCGGTCTCCAGCTCGGCGAACTGGGCGTCCAGGGAGGAAGCGGCCAACTCGGTCTTCCCCTGGGCCATCGCCTCCTGGCGGCGGACCTTGTCCTCGAAGCGGGAGAGCTCCGAAGTGGGATCCAGGACGTTGATCGACGAGATCGCGTCGGTCACCTGCGCCTGGGCCTGCGCGGACTTCTGGCGGGCCACCAGTTGGTCGCGGCGGACTTTGAGGTCGCTGAGCTTCTCCTTCATCTGGTTCAGACCGGCCTTGAGCTTCTCGACGACCTCCGTCTGGGAGGCGATCATGGGGGCGGACTCCTTGGCCTCGCCCTCGAACTGGATCTGCTTGCCGATCGCGACCTTCGCCAGGTTGTCCCACTTGTCTGCCCCGGCGGTGTCGCCCGCGGCGCGGAGCTGGTCGGCCTTCGTGGAGGCGGCCTGGGCCTTGCGGCCCCAGTCCTCGGCGGCGGCGACGTCCTCCGCGTGGTCCTTCTCGGCCAGGCGCAGGTTCCCGATGGTCTGGGCCACCGCGGACTCGGCGTCCGCGATGGAGTTCGTGTAGTCGCGGATCAGCTGGTCGAGCATCTTCTGCGGATCCTCGGCGCGGTCGAGGAGCGCGTTGATGTTGGCCTTCGCCAGCTGTGTGATGCGTCCCAGGATGGACTGCTTCTCTGCCATGGTTCTCTCCTTGGTTGTGTGCCCGTGGGGCGTGTGTGGCCGGTTGGGCCGAGGTGGTCCGTGCGCCCGCGGGTGCGGGCGACGGGGTCGGATCTATCGGTGGTCAGTGGCCCGCGCCCGCAGGAGGGGCGCGGTGGCCGGGGGCCGGGGCGCTCGGACGGGTGCCCGCTCCTGCGAGGGGGGCCGGTAAGCGGCTAGAAGGAGCTCCCGCCCCAGCCCATCTCCGGCGAGTCGTCTCCGCCGGAGGAACCGCCTCCGAACCCCCCGAATCCTCCGAAGCCGCCTCCCCATGAGGAGTCGCGGTCGTCGTGGCGGTGGCCGCCCCAGCCGCCGTGGTCGTGGGAGCCGAAGATCGTCGACCACAGCAGGAAGTCGCCCAGCGTGGAGCCGGTGAAGCTCCCGTTGCCGCGGCTTTGGGGCGTCCCGGTGTTGAAAGTGGGGGGCGTCCCGGCGCCGAAAGCAGGGGCGGAGGGGGTGACGGGCGCTGCGAGGACCTGGCGGGCCAGCGCCGCGGCGGTGGCGGCGTGCGAGGCGGCCTCGGTAGGCTCGGCCGCCGCGCGGGCCTTCGACAGCGCCGAGTGCGCCTGGGACAGCTGGGACCGCGTGTCGAGGTCGACGGCGCCCCGGCGCCCCTGGACGTGGCGGTCGGCCTGCTCGACGAGGGCCTCCGCCTCGGCGATCCGGTCCGATGCGGCCCCGTTCTTGCGCTCGAGCGCCTCCTCGGAGCTGCGCAGTGGCTCGAGGGCGGCGTCGAGGGTCGCCTCGGCCGTTCGCAGTGCCTCGAGCGCGCCCAACGGGTCGCCCGTGCCGCTCCGCGCGCGCTGCGCGTCGTCGACCGCTTTGCGCGCGTCCGCGACCAGGGGGGCGAAGGCGGCCTGGTCGGCGCCGAGCCGGGTGACGTCCGACAGGTCGGAGGTGATCGAGGCGATCGCCCTGGTCAGGGTGTCCTCGATGGCGCTGAGGTCGGTCTTCGCCGCGAAGACGGCGTCCATCTGGTGGCTCGCCATGGCCATCGCTCGCCGCGCGGTGTCCAGGGCGTTGGCGGCCGCGTCGGGGGAGGAGGCGGCCGCCTCCTCCGCGCTGTCGAGCGCGCCCTGTGCGGAGTCGAGGAGGGCGCGCGCCTGATCGGGGTTGTCGAGCAGGGAGGCCACCATCTGCCCGGGGTAGAGGGCGCTGACGGAGGCGAGCTCCGCCTTCGTGTCGGCCAGGCGCCCCTCGAACTCCGCCAGTTGCTCGCGGGCCTCGCGGATCTGGCGGGGCAGATCGGCGCGCTCGTCCCGCATGGAGGCGAAGGCGCGCTGCTTCTCCGTCAGGTCGTTCATGGCGGTGCCCAGGGCGTCCATGATCCGGGTGGCCAGACTGGCCCTGTGCGCGTCGGAGGCGGCGGTGTTCATCTGCTGCTGGAGCGCGAAGCACTGGGAGACGGCGGCGCGGGCGGCTTGCAGGGAGGCCCCGTACTCCTGGGTTCTGAGTGCGCCGAACTGCGCCTGGGCGAAGGCGAGCTCGTCGTCGGCGCTGCGGACCTGCTCGTCGGCGGACAGCAGCTGGCGGTTCGCCTCGTCGACCAGTTGGCGCGCGCGCTCGGCGTCCCTGGCGGTGGCGCCCGCGACGATCTTCTGGCCCCTGCCCGACGCCTTCCGGACCAGGACGACGACTGCTATGAGGCCGACGAGGACGAGCAGGAGGCACACGATCCACATGAAGCCGCCCCTGGTGGACGACGAACCCGCGCTGGAGGTCCGCGACGACGAGGTCTTGGCGGCGGAAGCGGAGGCGTGCGACTCCGCGTAGGAGTAGAAGGCGAGTGCCGCAGTCGTGGTCGCCTCGGAAGTCAGGGGGTCCGCTGCGCGCAGTTCCGACTCGGCGGCGGCGCGCGCCCCGGTCAAGTCCGTGTCGCTGATGGTCGATTCGCCCACGTTCCCGCACGACATGTGCTTGCGCTCCTTGTACGCGATGACGTAGGCGATCGACGCGGTGGACAGGCCGGACTGCTTGATCGACTGCTTGCACCAGTCGCCCATGTTCTTCCCCGAGAAGTCCGGGACTGTCACGAAGTAGATGTCGAGGCCCTTGGCGCGGGCACTGGACGCCGCGGAGGCGATGCGCGCGCTCTGGTCGGTGCTCAGCCACCCGTCGGGGTCGGTGACCGTGTCGGAGATGGTGACGGGGGAGGCGGCGAAGGCGGTCGCACCGCTCAGTGCCATGAGTAGAACGCACACGCCGACGGCGGCGGCGCGGAACCGGTGCTTCACGTTTCCTCCAAGGAGTCGCGGGCGAACATGTCACAGTACACGATATGCGGCGGAGCGCACAACAGTCCTGCGAATGGGCGAATAGTCCGGGATCCGGTGGGTTTCGCTACAGGCGCCGGGCGCTGCGGAGCGCCCCCGTGTCGCCCGCCCTATGATGGGAGGGGCCGCGCGCCGCGCGCCCCACGAATGAGAGGAGGGGGGACGCCATGCCCACCGGTAGGGTCAGGTTCTTCGACCCCGAACGCGGCTTCGGTTTCATCACCGGCGACGACGGCTCCCAAGTCTTCCTCCACTCCTCGGCGCTGCCCGCGGGCGGCGCGCACCCCCGCGCGGGCGCGCGGGTCGAGTACTCGGTGGCCGACGGGCGCAAGGGCCCCCAGGCGCTGTCGGTGCGGGTCGTGGCCGAGGCCCCCTCAGTCGCCCATGCCAAGCGGCGCAAGCCCCGGGCCATGGTCCCGGTCGTGGAGGACCTGATCAAGCTCCTCGACGCCTCGTCCGCATCGCTGCGCCGGGGCAAGTACCCAGACAACGCTGACAAGATCGCGAAGGTGCTCCGCGCCGTCGCAGAGGATTTCGATGCCTAGAACCACTCCGCGCACGCGGACCCCGAAGACCGACGCGATCCTGGCGGACTCCGTCGCGCTGGCCAGGGAGGCGGCCGAGGCAGTCGCCCACCCCCGCCCCGTCGGCGACCACGTCGGTTTCAAGATGGAGGCGGACCGACTCGGAACCCACTACTTCGCCTCGACGGACCCCGGTTACGTCGGCTGGTGCTGGGCGGTGACGCTCGCCCGCGTGCCCCGTGGGCGCACCGCCACCGTCTGCGAAGTCGACATGGCTCCGCGCGAGGGGGCGCTCCTGGCGCCCCGGTGGGTGCCGTGGGAGGAGCGCCTGCGCCCCTCGGACGTGTCGCGCGACGACGTCCTGGCCTACCGGGACGAGGACGCGCGCCTCGAGCCGGGCCTGGAGGACACCAGCGACGACGCCGATCTGCCGATCGTCCGGGATCTCGGGCTCGGGCGGCCCCGCGTGCTCTCCCCGCAGGGGCGCTGGGACGCGGCGAACCGCTGGTACGCCTCCGAGCGCGGCCCCAAGTCGGGCAGGCGTCCCAAGAACACGTGCTCCAACTGCGGTTTCCTCATCAAGATGAGCGGCGAGATGCGCATGGCGTTCGGCGTGTGCGCGAACGAGTGGGCCACGGACGACGGGAGCGTCGTCAGCCTCGACCACACCTGCGGCTCCCACTCGGAGACGGACCTGCCCAAGGGGGCCACCGCGTGGCCGGTGCGCCCGCCGCGCGTCAACGACTCGGCCATCGACGTGGAGCGCGCCCCGGAGGCGTAACGTTACCTGGTATTGAAGATCACGCGCGTCGTGTTTGCGGTGTGACTTCAGTTACGGGCACGATTGGCCTGTGAGCACACAGAACAGGACCGCCCCATCCCGTAACGCGGTCGCACAGGCACTCGACAGTTTCTTCCAGATCTCCGCCAGGGGCTCGACCTTGGGCCGAGAGGTCCGCGGCGGTCTCGTCACCTTCTTCGCCATGGCGTACATCCTCGTGGTCAACCCGGCGATCCTGGGCAACGCCGTCCCCGACGACGGCTCGATCACCCCCCAGGGGATCGCCGCGGGCACGGCGCTGGTCGCGGGCGCCGTCACCATCCTCATGGGCGCCGTCGCGAACTACCCCCTCGCCCTGGCCGCGGGCCTGGGCCTCAACGCGGTCGTCGCCTTCACCCTGGTCCTGGGCTCCGGCCTGAGCTACGGCGAGGCCATGGGCGTCATCGCGTGGGAGGGCCTGCTCATCCTCCTGCTCGTCCTCACGGGCTTCCGCGAGGCGGTCTTCCGGGCGGTCCCCGCTGCTCTGAAGACCGCGATCACGGTGGGCCTGGGCCTTTTCGTCTCCCTCATCGGCCTGGTCAACGCGGGCATCGTGCGCACCGGGGCGACCCCCGTCCAATTCGGCGTCTCCGGTTCCCTGGACGGCTGGCCGGCCCTGGTGTTCGTGTTCGGCCTGTTCCTCATGATCGTCCTGTACGTGCGCGGCGTGAAGGGCGCTGTCCTCATCTCCATCGTGTCCGCCACGGTCCTGGCGGTCCTCGTCCAGGCCATCGCCCACCTGGACCGCATCTCGGAGTCCAACCCGACCGGATGGGGGCAGACGGTTCCCGAGCTCAAGGGCTCCCCAGTGGCCGTGCCCGTCTTCGACACCCTCGGCAAGGTGGACATGCTCGGCGGCTTCGGCAAACTCGGGGCCGTGTCCGTGGTCCTCCTGGTCTTCTCCCTCATGCTCGCCGATTTCTTCGACACCATGGGCACGATGGTCGCGGTCGGCGCCGAGGGCGGTCTGCTCGACCAGGACGGCAACCCTCCCCGCACGCGCCAGATCCTCGTCATCGACTCGCTCGCCGCCGTCGCGGGCGGCCTGGGCGGGGTCTCCTCGAACACGTCCTACGTCGAGTCCGCGTCCGGTGTGGCCGAGGGGGCCCGCACGGGCCTCGCCTCCGTGGTGACGGGCGTCCTCTTCTTGCTGTCGACCTTCCTGGCGCCGCTGGTCGAGCTGGTCCCCACCGAGGCCGCCTCCACCGCGCTCGTCTTCGTCGGGTTCCTGATGATGACCCAGGTCACCGACATCGATTGGAAGTCGCCCGAGGTCGCGATCCCCTCGTTCATGACGATCGCCCTCATGCCCTTCGGCTACTCGGTGTCCGTGGGCATCGGAGTCGGTTTCGTCACCCACTCCCTCGTCCAGTTGGCGACGGGGAGGGCCAGGCGCGTCCACCCGCTCCTGTGGGTCGTCTCCGCCCTCTTCGTCGTCTACTTCCTGATCGGCCCCATCCAGCGGCTCCTCGGAGTCGCCTGACGGCCGACACGCCGCGGGGCGCCGTCCCGCCCCCACGGCCCCCGTCCGAGCGGTGCGCAGACGGGGGCCGCATCGTGGGACACCGCCCCGTTGGGCCGGCCGCCCGGAGGCGGTCGCCCGCCGGTGGTCGTATCGTTGACGGGACCCGCCCGGGCCCGGGGGTCTGGATGGCACGGCCGGCCGCGGCCCCGGAGCGGGCGACGAGTGTGCGCCGGCAGAAGGAGCGTCCGTGGCATCCCCATTCGCGTCTATGCGGTTCTTCAACTACCGGCTGTGGTTCGGCGGGTCGTTGGTGTCCTCCACGGCGGTGTGGCTCCAGCGGGTCGCGCAGGACTGGTACGTCCTCACCGTCCTCACCGACCACGACTCCTCGCAGGTCGGCATCGTCACAGCCCTCCAGTTCCTGCCGATCTTGGGCCTGTCCGGATTCGCGGGCGCATTGGCCGACCGCGTCAAGGGCCGTAGGATCCTTCAGAGCTCCCTGCTGGGGGTGTGCCTCGTCTCGCTGTGCATGGGCGTGCTGATCCTGACAGGCGTGTGCAATGTGTGGCACATGTACGCCTTGGCGGTGGCGTCGGGCGTCATCATCGCCATCGACACACCCGCGCGCCAGGCTTTCGTGGGCGAACTCGTTCCGCGCACCTACACGGCCAACGCCGTCGCCTTGAACGCGACCGCCTTCCACGCCGCGCGCCTCATCGGTCCGGCGGTCGCGGGGCTCCTCATCGAATGGTACGGGGTCGGGCCGGTCAGCCTGGCCACCGCCGTCCTCTTCCTCATCCCGATCCTCACAATGGCGCTCATGCGCGCAGGGGAGCTGGTCCAGCGCCCGTTCGTCCCCCGCGCCCCGGGCCAGGTGCGCGAGGCATTCGCCTACGTGCGCGGGCGCACGGACATCCGCGTCATCCTGCTGCTCATTTTCGTTGTGTCAGCCCTGGGGATGAACTTCCAGATGACCAGTGCCCTGATGGCGACCGAGGTCTTCGGCAAGAGCGCTGGGCAGTTCGGCGTCCTCTCCTCGTTCATGGCCGTCGGATCGATCCTGGGAGCGGTGGCAGCGGCCGCCCGCGCGCCGCGCATACGAACGATCCTGTGCGGAGCCGCCCTGTATGGCCTCGCGGAGATCGGCCTGGGTCTGGCCCCCACTTACTGGTGGTTCGCCGCGCTCTCGGTCCCGACTGGTCTCTTCATGCTGACGACGAACACCAGTGCCAACGCGTACATCCAGACCCACACGGACGAGGAGAAACGCGGGCGCGTCATGTCCCTGTACTCGCTGGTGTTCCTGGGGGCCACGCCGGTGGGCTCCCCGCTGATCGGATGGGTCGGCCAGGTCCTGGGGGCCCGGTGGTCGATCCTGGTGGGGGGCATGGCCTCGATGGGGATCGCCGTCGTGTGCGGGCTGTGGGCGGTGGCCCACTGGGGGGTCCGACTGCGCTTCGAGGGGCGGCGGCCCAGGATCGAGCGCTCCCGGTAGGGCCCGCCGCCCGCCCGCAGCGGCATGGCTCCGCCCTTGTGCGCGGCGCCGTGCCGCGTAGTCCCGGGCCTTGTGCGCGCCTGGTCGGGCGCCGGACCGGTGGCGTGAGGGGGTTGGGGCCAGTGCCCCGCCCCGCTGTCAGAGGGCCCGCTCCAGGCAGTAGTCGATGCAGGCCAGCAGCGCCTCGACATCGCGCGTGGGGATCGACGGCCACGTGGCGATCCGCAGCTGGTTCTCGCCGACCCCCCTGTAGGGGTTGACGTCGACGACGCCGTGGGAGCGCAGGTGGGCGGCCAGGGCGGCGGCGTCCACGGCGGGGTCGAACTCGATGGTGGCCACCACGGGGGAGCGCAGGCGCGCGTCCTCGACGAAGGGGCGGGCCACCAGGCTGTCCTCCGCCCACTGGTAGACGAGGTCCGAGGACGCCCGCACGTGGGCGCTCATGCCCTCCAGGCCGCCCGACTCGTTCATCCACCGCACCTGGTCGGCCGCCATGACGAGCGTCGCCACCGCCGGGGTGTTGAGGGTCTGGTCCTTCCGCGAGTTCGCGATGGCGGCGCCGAGGTCGAGGATGGAGGGCACCCACCGGCCGGGCATCCCCGCGCAGACGGCGGTCCTGGCGACGGCGGCGGGGGACAGGACGGCCACCCACAGGCCGCCGTCGGAGCCGAACGCCTTCTGCAGCGAGAAGTAGTAGGCGTCGACGTCCGCGAGGTCGACGGGGGCGGCTCCGGCGATGGAGGTGGCGTCCACCAGCGTGAGGGCGTCGGCGGCGGGCCGGTAGAGCGGGGAGACGACGCCCGTGGAGGTCTCGTTGTGCGGGTACGCGTAGGCGTCCACGCCCTCGCGCGGGGCGACGGTGGCCAAGCGGCCGTCGGGCGCCTCGTCGACGATGGCGGCGGCCAGGTGGGGGGCTCCGGCGGCCTCGGCGGCGAACTTCCTCCCGAACTCCCCGAATACCGCGAAGGCGGCACGGTCGATGACCAGGCTCGCGCAGGCCGCCGACCAGAACGCGGTGGCGCCGCCGTTGCCGAGGACGACCTCGTAGCCGTCGGGCAGGCCGAAGAGGTCGGCGAGCCCTGCGCGCAGGGAGGCGACGACCCCGCGCACGGGCGTCTGGCGGTGCGAGGTCCCCATGACGAGGGGCGCGCTGAGGGCGTCCAGCTGCTCCGTGCGCACCCGCGAGGGGCCCGCGCCGAAGCGCCCGTCCGAGGGGAGGAGTCCGGGGGGGATCGGGGGGAGGGCCTGCATGCGCCGAGTCTAACGCGCGCCGATTTTTATGACACGCGTTTGGCGAATTGCGGGCGGCGCGGGGTGCGCGGGGCGCCGCGTGTTCAGCGGTATGGCGCCGTTGGCCCCGCCCTGGGCGGGGGCGTCCTCCGCCTCGGGCGCGGCGGCGTCGCCCCAGGGGCCGTCCACGGGGCCCGCGGCGCCATAGGCGGCGTCCGGAGCGGGCTCCGCCGCGCTTTCGGCCCGAGCGGTCGCGGGCCTGGGGACCTCCAGGACCGGCAACGCGTCGTGCGCGCGGGAGTCGGCGACCAACGCATCGACGAGCGCCCCGATGGAGTCCGCCTCGCGGTCGGGGTCGATGAACAACGGCATCGACAGCGCCATGGCGACCCGCCACCCCTGGTCCTCGAGCATCCAGGGGCGCACACGGTCGCGCACGCGCACGCTCGGCTCGTCGCAGTACGCCTCGTCGTCGGTCATGACGGCGACCAGCAGGCGGTCCGGCACATCCGGGTGCCCCACGGCCAGCGGGATGCGGACTCCGCCGGGGATGCCGATATTGGCGATCGCCTGGTAGCCCCGCTCGTAGAGCTTGTCCGCCAGGTCGATGAGGAGCCGGTCGGGCTCCCCCTCCAGGACGGGCCACGCGTCCGCGCCCTCCCCGGAGTGCCCCTCGGCGATCTCCAGGAGGTCCACGAGCATGTGCACGCCCTCGCGGTGGATCCGGGAGCGGTCGATGTCGGCGCTGTGCAGGGACGACACCAGGGTGAGCTCCCCGCGCACGCAGCGCAGGACGTCGGCCATGACCCGTGCCCCGTCGTCCGTGGACAGGACCCCGAAGTCGTGGATGACGCGCCCGTGCGGAGTCTTGGCGAAGCCGACGGAGATGATGACCCGGTCGCGGACGATCCCCTGCGCCTGCCCGGGGCCGACGACGACGAAGGGCTGCACGGAGGCGGAGTCGAAGAACGCCGCCAGCCCCGGCTCGTTGGCGCGCAGTCTGTCCACAGCGGACCGGATCCGCGCGGCGTGGCGCTCTGAGAGGGCGATGACGGCGAGGGAGCGCTCGGGGGACTCCACCCCGTGGGCGAGGACCAGGTCGACGACCGTCTCGACCTCCGTGGTCGTCGTCTCGATCGCGTTGCCCCTCAGAGCGGGCATTCCCGTCCCCGCGCACCACACGGCGCCGACGGGGGCGTTCGAGGCGGTCCACGGCACCGGCACGCCGCTGTGGCCCAGCCCGTAGCGGGCGAGCAGCAGGGCCACCTGGTCGTTGAGCCGGTCCGGCCTCTGCTCGAGGCGGACGGAGGGCAGGACCTGGGCCAGGCCCGCGATCGCTCCCCCCTCGGCGCCCCCCGCCACGTCGGCGACGACGACCACCTGGCGCGCCCTGGCGATCACCGGGATGAGCTCGCCCAGGGGCACCGAATCGGCGCCGTCGATGACCGCCAGATCCACGTGGTGGCCCGGCCGCACGCATTCGGGCACCAGCGCCGGGGACGTGAGGACCACGGGGATGAGGCGGCGCACCAGCGGGTGGGAGCAGATCAGATCCGCGTCGGAGGGCACGTGGTCCTCGGCGGTGACGGCGTCGCGGAGCTCCTCGTGCTGGGCGGCCCGGGTCGCCAGCGCGGACGTGCGCAGACGGCGCAGCGACGAGATGGCCTGGGGGACCAGACTGGCCACCTGGCGCCTGTCCAGGTCGCGCCCCTCGGCGAGCAGCGCGGACACCCGGGAGGGCTCCAGGCCCCCCAGGCTCGGGTCCGCTGCGAGCATGAGCGAGAGCAGGGACGCCCACCACGCCAGGTCCAGCTCCGCGTCGATCATGGGGGCGCCGACGCCCCGCGCGGCGAAGTCCTCCGCCAGTGCCCGCAGGCCGAGCCCGTCGATCTCCTTCCACAGGGCCACCCGCCCGGGCAGCTCCCGGGCTCCCGCCTTGTCGGCCGCCCACTCCTGGACGAGTTCGGTGAGCTTGGCGACGTGGGTGCCCACGAGGTTGGGCTGCTCGGCGGCGAAAACGGGGGCGATGGCCTCCAGGTCGGCGCGGACCCGTGCCGTGAGCTCCTCGCACTCGCTGAGCTGGGCGGGGACCACGGGCCAGCCGTCGTCGCCGCAGATCTTGCGCCACGCGTCGCGCCGCTCCTGGACGCGGATGAGGGCGCGGTGCAGGTCGGGCACGTGGATCCCGGGGCGCACGTAGTCGCGCGCCTGCTTGACCAGGCGGTTGCGCTCACGGCGCTTCATGGTGATGCCGTGGTCCGAGCGCCACTGCTTCGAGGCTGTGGCGATCACCATGTCCGCCGCCGACCTCTCGAAGATCTGGGGCTGGAAGATGTCGACGGCCTCGGCGACCCCTTCGAACATGGCGAGCTGGAGCTCCCACTGCTCGAGCGTGTGGGCGTCGCGCGCGCCCGTCTCCCCTGCGACGGCGCTCATGTGGACCCGCAAACGGGGGAGCGACTCGGCGAGCCGCTCGACGCGCTCGAGGACATCGGCCACCTCCGCCTCGGAGGAGACGACGGCGCCCTTCCACGCCGAGTCGGGGTCATCGCGCAAGTACCCCCGCTCGGAAGCGGTGTGCAGCACGGCACGGGCGCGCTCCCCCTGGTCGAGGGCGATCTCGTACAGGGTGTCCTCGTCGAGGCGGACCCGCGTCGAGGGCGCGTCCTCCTCCTCGGTGAGGTCGGTGAGGACCCGCAGGGCGTGGGCGGCGCTGACGCCGAAGTTCTTGTAGGGGCGGCGCAACGCGTCCGTGTAGGCCAGCAGGCTGGCGCGGGCCCCGCGCAGACGGGTCCGCATCTCATCCACCTCGCGCTGGTCCATGACGGGCGATGTGTCCTCCATCGCGGTGCGCACCTTGTCCGCCAAGCCGTAGGAATCGCGGCTGCGCCCGTCGAAGTCGGCGAAGATCTCGTCCACGCCCAGTTCCATGAGGCGGGCGCGGGCCCGGATCGTGTGCGAGGGCGACGCCCCGACGTGGAGCACCGAGCGCCCCGAGGCGGCGGCGTCCGCCAGGATCGCGGCGATGACGCTGGTCGCGTCGGAGTCGACGGGGGCGTCCACCACCAGCGAGTCGCCGGTGGCCACCGCCTCGACGGCGTCCTGCTGGGCGGGCGTGAGGTCGCCGATCCCGCGCTCCTTCCACGGGTCGCGGTCGCGGGGGTTGGGCGGGGGCAGGGAGACCGCGAGGGAGCCCACGGCGTCCTCATCGCCGGCGAGGGCCCGCACGAGGGGCGAGTCCGCGAGGCGGTCGAGGTCCTCGAGGTCGCGCAGCAGCGGCGTCGCGGGGTGCTCGAAGATGCCGAGGACCAGTTCGTCGCGCACCTCGACGCCGTCGAGGACGCCGACCCGTTCGCGCAGCAGCGAGAGCGCCACCGACGCGGAGAACCCGTGTGAGGAGCGCGCCCCGTCGAGGATGGCCTCCGCGTCGCAGTGCTCGCCGTGCTCGCGCAGCGCCGCCTCCAGATCCGGGTCCATCAGGGCGCCCGGCTCCAGGGTGATCATGACGTCGCCGCCCACGTCGTCGAGGCGCACGGGCTTGAGCAGGGCGGCGGAGCGGACCGTGTGGCCGTCGCGGTGCCACTGCACCTGCCCGATGGACAGGTGGACGCGCCCCACCCCGTGGCGGGTGGAGAGCTGGAGCGAGCGGGCCATCATCGCGCGGGCGCGCTCCATCGCGCGGGCCAGGCTGGCCTTCTCCCGGATGAGTGAGGACAGGCGCGTCGGCGCCTCCGTGTAGAGGCGGGCGAGGCCCCCCGGGTGCGCCTGGGTGATAGTCAGCCGCGGGACGCCCCGGCCCTCGGCGTCGGTGACCTCCACGACTTCCGCCCGCCAGCGCTCGACGGCCGCGGCGAGCGCGCTGGCGGCGGGGGGGGCTTGGACGGGCGTTTCCCGCGGGGGCGCCTGGCGGTCCGCCCCACGGGGGTTCCGGCGCGAGAAGAAACTAGTAGCCACCCTTTCACCCTACGCGTCCGCCGCATCGGGCGCGCGCAGGCACCGCCGCAGTGCCCCACTTTGGGGGACGACACGCCGGAGCGGGAGCCGGCACCGCCGACTCCCGCTCCATGTGTGCCCCCGAGACGATTCGAACGTCCGACACCCGCTTTAGGAGAGCGGTGCTCTATCCCCTGAGCTACGAGGGCGCGCAGGCAGCGCCTGCCCGCCCACTGTAGCAAAGAGACGGGGCCGTGCGCGCACCGGCCCGTCCGGTGGGCGCGGCGCCCTGCCCTGCGG
>ERZ773077.2193-NODE-2193-length-12807-cov-20.273526_pt1 | contig 12807 bp, 8 predicted proteins | sample MGYA00580612_ERZ773077 | MGnify/ENA primary metagenome ERZ773077 (study PRJEB29015, sample SAMEA2737971) | human oral metagenome | biome: human oral; feature: human-associated habitat; material: dental | place: China | collected 2021 ...
CCAAATTCCAAGAACGCTACTCAGACTTGGAATGCTGCTACGAATACTTGGAATGTTTGTCAGTTTGAATGTAATACTGGGTATACAAAAGTTGGAAATGTGTGTAAGAAGAATGATGTTCCAACCATCTTTGCGAAACCAACTGGAAAAGTAGAGGGTAAAAAAATTACTGTCACCTCTCATGGAATTACAGACCCTGATGGAGTGAGTAATCCAAAATATATGCTCTTCAAGGGAAGTACACAAATTACAGAAAATACTACCGGAATTTTCCCAAATCTGGAAAATGATACATATATCATTAAGACCAAAGCACAGGTCAAGAATGGAGTCACAAACGAGTTCAGAGAAGTGGAGAATCCTCTCGTTGATCGATTAACAGTACTTGTCTGTGACAATGGAACACATATAGAAGGAAACGCATGTACACCAGACAAGAAATCTTGTACTATTGCCAATGGTAGCGGAGAACAAGTATGGAATTCTACCACAAAGACCTGGTGAGTCTGTGAAGTAAAAGCTTGTAATGCTGGGTACACAAAAGTTGGAAATGTGTGTAAGAAGGACGAGAATCAATTCCAATGTCCTACAAACCTTCCAAGACTTAATGTGACTTTGCCAACAGATCAGGCGACGAGAAGTGCTTGGGTGGAGAAGATAAAGGGGTTGAAGTTTATCAAAATGTCTAGTGAGCTTGATCCAGTTTCCAAGGAGGCAGGCACTTATGAGACTAACGAGCATGTTGGATATACAGAAATTTTTCGATATCGTCGTATATTGCCTGGAATTTTTCCGGATGATTCTCAAGAAACCTTTACAGCAGAAATTATTTCCGGTCATAGGAGAGTTGAACAAATAGAGAGAGAAACTGTTGCTTGGTGGAATAATCTCGTATGTCAATGGCAAGCACTCATTCCTGAATTAGAAAAATGTCCAACAGGAACTCATAAATCATGAAATTCTTGTATTCCTAATACATAAACATGTAATATTCCAAATGGTGCTGGGTTACAAACATGGAATGAGGCAACTAACAACTGGAATACATGTATGGTACAAACTTGTAATACTGGCTATTCAAAACTTGAAAATGAATGTGCACGAGCACCTCATGGGATTCTACCTCAGGGACCACCTCCAATAAACACACAACCACCAAGGTATGAATGTCGGCCTGGACTTTCCACATGGCCGCAGTGTAGCCATGGAGGGAGACCACCATCCTCTACGGATCTCCTTAAACAATCCCCAAAAAGGGTAGAAGTACCATGCCATGGGTGGAATTGTGTAGCACTCTCTGTACCAAAAGATCTCAGACTGCCACCACCTCCACCAGGAATGATGCGATAATCAAAATAACCTCAATTGAGGTTATTTTTTCTTGCAAAGCCTTTTAAAATCGTTATACTGAAAGTGTGAAAATATTCTATGAAATCACAAAAAATATCACAACACTCATCGAAAAATTCTTGTAAAACTTGACCAGAAAAAATTTCTCAAAATCCTGAAAAAAATAATTTTCTCATCATTTTTACAATAATCCAGGGCCTCACAACGGTCGCGGTGATGACTATTTTGTATTTTATTTTTCGCTAATATGACAACATTTTTTTGCCTTCCAGCCTTTGATTTTACAGGAAAAGAACATCAATTCACAATTGCCACTTGTCCAGTCGTTGTGGATCAAAATTCTGAAAAAATTCTTTTACATATGGGAACGAGCACGGGACGATGGCAATTCATCGGTGGGCGCTACGAAGATAATGCCACTTTTCGAGAAAATGCGATTGCACACGGCCAGAAAGAATTGGGCGCAGGAAATCAGATTACGCTGACCGATCCGGAAAATCCTGTGGTTTTGTACGATATTATTGACCTTCATGGATACGAGGAAAAAACGCTTCTCATTCATTATCGAGCGAGTGTTTCTGATGAGGAAAACACTGGAAAAGCAAAGTGGTTTTCACTCGCAGAAATTGAAATTTTGGATGCCAAAAATCAAACTTCATCGCCAAATGTTCGCATCGTCGCAGAAAAATTTTTAAAAAATTAGTATGAGCATGAATTATTCCGATCTCATCAATGTGCCTTCCTTTGGGAAAAAGCGCGAATCCACTTTTTCGGATGATCGCGGGAAGGTGTCTTTTTGGTGCAAAGATTGTAAAAAAATAATTGAGCCCATTCGCCTTCCTCCACAAAAAATTGGGAAAAAATTGCGCGAATACCTCTACGAATGTCCGAATTGTGGCGGACAAAATATCGCCATTGGAACGGAAGAATGACTCAAATCTCACTATGAAAAAAAATAATTTATTTTTTATTTTGTAATATGAAAAATCTTTCTCTCGCCTCAGATCGCCAACGAAATTTTGTGGCTGGTGGAATTGTAGTCGCTATTATTGGAACATTTTTTCCGGCAATACGCGCATCATTTATGTCAACTTCTCTCGCACAAAGTCCGTACGGATTTGGGATTCTTGCCTTGCTCATTTTTGCTTTTGCATGTATATTTTTTCAGCCAGAAATCATTAAAATCATAAAAAATAAATTTGATAAAAGCATTGATTCTAATACGCTGAGTTGGGCAGCGGTTATTTTGCTCGGATTTACTTTCATTTGGGTTGTAGGAATTATCCGAGAAATATACGCGACCGCGACAGTGAGCATGTTTTCTGGATTTTTTCACATTGGAAGTCTGATCGGAATCGGGATTTATGTAGTGCTTTTGGCGACGATTTTTTCGCTCGCAAGCCTGTTCTTTTTTGAAAAAGTAGATTCTAGTATCAAAACCGCACAACGAAAAATACAAGAAAACACTAAAAATAACAATTCTGAAAATTCGCCAGAAAAAAACTCTGATGAAAATTCTAACACAAATTCTTAATAAAAGTTATGCTTAATTTTTCTCTCGACTATCCTGAACAAAAAATGTATCTCGGATATGGCTTTGGAGCAAGCCTGTTATGAATATTTTGACCGATTTTTATGGAATGAATGGGCTCATCCACCATTATTGAAAACGGAGATTTTTGGGTGCCTTTCTTGCTCATTATAGCATTTTGAGGTGGAATTTTACAATCAAAAATCGTCGCAATATTCAGTGAACAATCCACAATACTAGTTACAAAAAATCGATTGGGTTGGATTTCTATCATCTCGCTCGTAATTTTATTTGCGTGGTCAACGATTACCTCATTTCGTGGAATAATGTCCGAAACACGCATTGCCGGTGAACTTCCCGTAACTTTTGATATCGCATCTATATGGATTGGATCAATGATTGGACTCTTCTCATTTTTGCTATACGAAAAAGTAGCCACAAAACAATGGCTTCAAAAATAATCCCATTTGGGATTTTTTGTTGCAAATAAAATTTTTCTCATATAGCACTCAGGTTATATTTATAATTTTCAAAATATGTGCGATCAACACTCGCTGAATGAAATACTTTCGGATCAATGTATTCATTCAATTCGTCATCCCAAAGAGAAAAAACTTTTTTATATCATTGCTTGTATCACAATTTTCTTCTTTTCGTTAGCTTTTGCTGGAACATTTTTTCGTGACGAAATCCAGGATTCAATTCAGGAAAATATCATCACTGATTATCGAGATTCTCTTTCTGAAAACGAAAAAATGCCATTGCTGCACTCAACGACCAGAAAGTTCTTGAAAAAATTCCAAGCGACGACAAAGAAATTTTGGATTTTTTGAACTCGTATTATTGTTGGTACATTGTTTTGGGGTTGCCAGTGGGATTTTTCTTGCTTATGCTCTACCAAATCGGGAAAATGTATAGAGAAAATAGCGCCAATGGCGTTCTAATCAATATCCCGTTGTATACGAAGTTTTTGAAGATTTGGCGAAACGCATTGGTTTTAAGGAAGTGCCGGATTTATTTTTAATTAACGGAAATGGTGCCATCAATGCGTACGCAACGTGCGTGCTAGGATATCGTGATTTTGCAGCAGTATATTCTGATCTTATTGATGGCTGTCTTAAAAATAATGATCTCAAAACACTTAAAATGGTACTCGGGGATGAACTCGGACATATTCGTTACAGTCATGTAAAATGGTGGCACAATTTGCTCGTATTCATCGGAAATCTTCCTGGTGCGAATTTTATTCTTGGAAACCCACTTTCTCATAGTCGTGAATATAGTGCCGATTAGCTTGGTACAACATTGGCTAACGATAGTACTGGCGAGTGCCTCATGATTCTCGCAGCCGGAAAACATGCCTACAAAGATATCAATCTTGAAGAATATGAACAGCATCAATTCAGGGATGGATTTTGGGCAACTCTTTCTAATGCTCTCTCGACCATCCCATCACTGCCTAGCGTATTGGTGCTATCAAACAAAAGCGACATGGCGGAATTTTCTTTTCAACACTTCAGAAAGAAAGTCAAAAATAGCCTTTTCGAGGCTATTTTATTGGTCTAAAAAATTTACAACTCTCAACTCTCTCACCAAAACTCCTTCAATCACCAAAGAAAGTATCTCCAAATCTTATTCATATAAAATCCCCCAACAAAAAACCCACCCTCAATTCCTTGAGAGTGGTGTTTATTCTGTTTTTATTGTTGTAGTTAGTGTATTATCACGAATAATCAATAAAAGGGGATTATTGTGAACTTTTATTCAAAATCTTGGCATATATCTACTCTCCCACATCAAGCGATGCAGTACCATCAACGCAACAGAGCTTAACTTCTGTGTTCGGAATGGGAACAGGTGTACCCTCTGCGCAATATACACCAAGATCCTGAATAAAAATTCTTGTTGTTATCTTTTTGTTTTTGTGTTTGTTATAGAAACATTGTGGTTTGTATATACTCTGTTTCCAGTCTTTATCAAGACTGCGTTCATACCAACATCTTCAATATAATTGAAGCATTGAGAATGTTGCATCTTTTTTGTTCAATTCCAAGAAAAGAACAAAAAGCGTATATAAATACCGTTCGTGCTATTAGTAATGCTCAGCTCCACATATTTCTATGCTTCCACTTACATCCTATCAACCTCGTAGTCTCCGAGGGCACTTATCCAGACTAAATCTGGTGAGATACCTTATCTTTGAGTCAGCTTCCCACTTATATGCTTTCAGTGGTTATCCATTCCGAACTTAGCTACTCGGCGGTGCCATTGGATGACAGCCGATCCACCAGGGGTTCGTCCATTCCGGTCCTCTCGTACTAGGAACAGGTCTCATCAAGTATCTAAACGCTCACAGCAGATAGGGGCCAAACTGTCTCACGACGTTCTGAACCCAGCTCGCGTACCGCTTTAAATGGCGAACAGCCATACCCTTGGGACCTTCTCCAGCCCCAGGATGCGACGAGCCGACATCGAGGTGCCAAACCGCGTCGTCGATATGAACTCTTGGACGCGATCAGCCTGTTATCCCTAGAGTAACTTTTATCCGTTGAGCGACACCACTCCCACGTGTTGGTGCCGGATCACTTTCACCGACTTTCGTCTCTGATCGACTTGTAGGTCTCTCAGTCAAGCAGGTTTATGCGAATACACTATCGATCCGATTTCCATCCGAATCTAACCTACCTTTGTGCGCCTCCGTTACATTTTAGGAGGCAACCGCCCCAGTTAAACTCCCCATCAAGCACGGTCCCCGCCTTGGGCGGGTTAGAGGCATACGTATACAAGGGTGGTATCTCAAGGATGACTCCAGTAGAACTAGCGTTCCACCTTCAGCGTCTCCCACCTATCCTGCACAAATATACGTACGACTCAATGCCAAACTAGAGTAAAGCTTCATAGGGTCTTTCCGTCTTGCTGCGAGTAATCGGCATTTTTACCGATATTGTAATTTCACCGGGCCTGAGCTTGAGACAGTGTCCAGACCGTTATGCCGTTCGTGCGGGTCGGAACTTACCCGACAAGGAATTTCGCTACCTTAGGACCGTTATAGTTACGGCCGTCGTTCACCAGGACTTAGGTTCAGAGCTTGCACCCCTCCCCGTGATCTTCTGGCACCGGACAGGCATCACCCCGTATACATCATCTTGCGATTTAGCACGGAGCTGTGTTTTTGGTAAACAGTCGCCTGGACTCGTTAGCTGCGGCCTCTCAGATAAATGCTGAGGAGGCAGGTCTTATCCCGAAGTTACGACCGCTGTTTTGCAGAGTTCCTTAAGCTCAGTTATCCCGTCCACCTTAATGTACTCACATCCACCCACGAGTGTTCGATTACGGTACGGTTATATACATTCGTCCCAGAGTGGCTTTTCTTGGCACCTTCATATCACAGGACCTTACTTATCCCTTCCGAAGAAGTATTGGGTAAGGAATCATAACCCTCTTGTATTGTTGTGCGGATTTGCCTACACAACCAAAAGCATTACTCTTCACTCATATCCATGAGAGTGTCCGATATTCGCGATGCGTCCCCACATAGGTAATAACCTCTTGTATATAGTTCTGGAATATTAACCAGATATCCATCGGCTTGCCCCTTTCGGGTGCACCTTAGGACCGACTAACCCTGCCACGACTGACGTAGGACAGGAAACCTTGGGTATTCGGTGTGGAGGGTTTTCACCTCCATTACGTTACTCATACCAACATTTGCACTTCTGATACCTCCACAGGTGGTTACCCAACTGCTTCACAGGCTTACAGAACGCTCCGCTACCGATCCATACTAATGTATAAATCTTCCATCTTCGGTGTATAACTTAAGCCCCGCTGAATTTTCGGCGCACAATCACTCGACCAGTGAGCTATTACGCACTCTTTGAATGAGTGGCTGCTTCTAAGCCAACATCCTGGCTGTCTTAGTAATCGCACATCCTTTTCCACTGAGTTATAACTTGGGGACCTTAGATAGGAATCTGGGCTGTTTCCCTTTTGACAATGGCGCTTATCCGTCACTGTCCGACTGTATAATATTCCGCCAAGAGTATTCGAAGTTTATCAAGATTTGCTAAGTTGGAATAAACCCGCTAGTCTTATCAGAGCCCTACCCCTCTTGGTTACTATTATACGCTATACCTAAATATATTTCGCGGAGAGCCAGCTATCTCCCGGTTCGATTAGCTTTTCACTCCTATTCACAGCTCATCCAGTGGACTTGCAGCTCCAATTGGTTCGGCCCTCCAGTAGGTGTTACCCCACCTTCAGCCTGGCCATGAATAGCTCACACGGGTTTCGGGTTTACTATACGTGACTAAAATCGCCCTATTCAGACTTGGTTTCCCTTCGGCTCCGACTATATCTGTCTTAACCTTGCCACGTATACGTAAGTCGTTGGTTCCTTCTCCAAAAGGCACGCCGTCACGCCGAAGCGCTCCGACTCTTTGTAAGCACAAAGTTTCAGGATCTATTTCACTCCCCTCCCGGGGTTCTTTTTACCTTTCCTTCACAGTACTTGTTCACTATCGATCTCGAATACTCTTTAGCCTTAGATCGTGGTCGACCTAACTTCATACCGGATTTCACGTGTCCGATACTACTTACGAGCATATCGTACCGAATATACAGATTATTTCGAATACGGGGCTATTACCCTCTTTGGCCTACCTTTCCAGGTAATTTTTCTGTAATTATATATCAGTATCGCTATATGAGCTTTGCGGTGATATGTCGTGTAACCCCCGTACGGCAACGGGCTCATCCTTGGCACCGTACAGGTTTGGGCTGTTCCAATTTCGCTCGTCACTACTTTCGGAATCTCGGTTGATTTCTTTTCCCAGCTTACTAAGATATTTCAATTCGGCTGGTGTCCTCCTAATCAGGTTATCCATCTTGATGGATAGGGTTCCCCCATTCGGAAATCCTGGGCTGTAACGTTTCGTGACAACTTACCCAGGCTTATCGCAGTCTTGCGCGTCCTTCATCGGATATTCGAGTCAAGGCATCCACTTTGTGCCGTGTATGTATTTATACACTGTGCTTTTTGTTCTCGCTTGATTTATATTTAAATGTTGATATGAACGTAATCTTGAGTATGAAAATAAAATAATTTATTTTCTTTGGTGGAAACAGAATGACTGTTAATGTTTATTCATTTCCAGTTACATTACAATGTTTCTCGTTTTTTTGTTTGGAAAAATATTTCTATTTTTCGTTTACTTTTAGATAACATTCAATAATAGTTTTATTGATTCGTGATTGTTAAAGAACGAATGAAACGCATAGCATCTCATGAATCAGAAGACAATTACTATATAGATACGTAAGATAAAGAGATAGTCCATCCGCACGTTCACGTACGGATACCTTGTTACGACTTAACCCCAGTCAGTGTGTTTACCGTGGACCTCCGTATTGCTCGAAGGGCTTAAGGTACGCACACCTCCCATGGTTTGACGGGCGGTGAGTACAAGACCCGGGAACAGATTCACCGTAACATAGCTGATTTACGATTACTAGCAATTCCAACTTCATGGGGGCGAGTTGCAGCCCCCAATCTGGACTGAGATCGGCTTTTTCAGATTGGCTCCACATTGCTGTATTGCGACTGTTTGTACCGACCATTGTATCATGTGTGTAGCCCTAGGCATAAGGGCCATGCTGATTTGACGTCATCCACACCTTCCTCTTGATTAACTCAAGCAGTCTCGTTAGACATAGTAACTAACGACGTGGGTTGCGCTCGTTAACGGACTTAACCGAACACCTCAAGGCACGAGCTGACGACAACCATGCAGCGCCTGTTTTCAAGCTCCCTTGCGGGCACTCCTCCATTTCTGGTGGATTCTATCAATGTCAAGCCTAGGTGAGGTTCCTCGTTTATTGTCGAATTAAACCACATGATCCACTGCTTGTGCGGGTCCCCGTCTATTCATTTGAGTTTTAACCTTGCGGCCGTACTCCTCAGGCGGGATGCTTAATGCGTTAGCTTGAGCACTGAACTTACGTCCAACACCTAGCATCCATCGTTTAGGGCGTGGACTACAGGGGTATCTAATCCCTTTCGCTCCCCACGCTTTCGTCTCTCAGTGTCAGTAATGTTCCAGCAAGCTGCCTTCGCTTTTGGTATTCTGGTATGTATCAACGGATTGCACCCCTACTCATACCGTTCTGCTTGCCTCTCCCACACTCAAGTTCCCCAGTTTTTCGCACAATCCAGGGTTGAGCCCTGGAGTTTCATACGAAACTTAAAAAACCACCTACAGACGCTTTACGCCCAGTAATTCCGGATAACGCTTGGGGCCCTCGTATTACCGCGGCTGCTGGCACGAAGTTTGCCGCCCCTTATTCCTCTTGTACCGTCATTATCTTCCAAGAGAAAAGAAGTTTACACCAACAAAGGCTTCATCCTTCACGCGGTGTCGCTCCATCAGGCTTTCGCCCATTGTGGAAGATTCCTCACTGCTGCCTCCCGTAGGAGTATGGGCCGTGTCTCAGTCCCATTGTGGCTGGCCGTCCTCTCAGACCAGCTACCCGTCATTGCCTTGGTGAGCTATTACCTCACCAACTAGCTGATAGGCCGCAGACCTTTCCCTGAGCGCATTGCTGCTTTACCCTTTCGGGACTATCCGGTATTAATCTGGATTTCTCCAGGCTATCCCTGACTTAGGGGGAAGTATCAACGTGTTACGCACCCGTTTGCCGCTAATCTATTTTCTACACAGAGAAGAGAAAAGGTATATTGTTTTTCTGCTCTGTGTAGAAAACTTCATCGCTCGACTTGCATGTGTTAGGCGCACCGCTAGCGTTCATCCTGAGCTATGATCAAACTCTTTGAAACGTTAGACCTACATATAGAAATATATAGGATTTTATTTGAATGATTGTTGTGTATCTAGAATTATAGGCTTCAATATAAATATTGAAGTTGTCTTCTGATTTATGAGATGTTAAGGTTCATACTGTCATTGGTGTTCCCGCTGGCAGTGGGAAATTTATATTGAAAAAGAGAGAAAAGTCAAAAGAATTTTCAAGAAAAAATCACAAAAAAGTCTTCAAAAATATTTTTCCCCTTAAAATAGCGAAAAATCAAGTGCAAAAAAATATTTTTTGAGAGAAAAATTCTTCTATTTGTGTTTCTCCTACCTCTGAGAGAAAATCCTCCTCTATGTACATCAATCGTTCAGGCAAAAGGGATAATTCAGAAATTCTATCCTTTCTTCGGTTTTCCTTTTTTTCTTTATGATTTAAATAGAAATATTCCCCTATAGCTCCTACCTCCTCCTTAGCCTCTTGAGTTAGAAGCAAGACAAACTCATGATTAAAAGATACTTTACTTTCTATCTTTTCTAAAAAATCTTCTACTGATATAAGCTCAATCCCTACATTCTTCCATTTAGAGCTTTTATTCTTATTCTCATCAGTTAATAAAGTATATTCTTTGGGACATATAACTAGATATTTCTCTACTTTTTTCAAATAAAATCGGTAACCTATGCTTTTTTTATCTCCCTGTCGATGGACAAAAGCCATTATAAAAGGAATAAAATCAGCCTCTCCTCCCTCAGGTATTGAGGGATCTATTTGTACTATATCTATCTGACGTAAGAAAGCTGCCGAAGCTTTCATTTCTAAGATACCTAAAGAATGAGAGCGTAGAGCATCCTTTTCTATTACGCTCCCAAAAATCCTACCATTTAGATTATCTACTACATCCTCTGTTAGCATCCCTTTATCTATATCATCATAAATTTCTACCTGATAATATTTTTGAGGTAGTTCTAATATTTTTTCCCAGTAATCTATATCTTTTTTAAAAAACCAAGAACCCCCATACATTAGATTGACCATTTCAGGATTTTCAGAGTAAAGATTTAAAAATTGTTTCAGAGCTGTGATATTGCCCAGCATATCTATATTTTCATCATATTCTGAGAAATTCACTGTAAAAGTAACTTCTTTGCTTTCTCTATTACCACTATGCTTAGCTGTATTTCGTATGATATTCTCAATAATATTATAGAAAGCCTGTTGTCCTAAAGAGCCTCCTGGTATCATCACAGCTATATCATTTTCCTTCGTTAGTACTTCTCCTTGGCACAAGAAGCTGAAACGATATTTGAAGTTATCCACTGCAGAAATCAAATTTAGAAAAATTCTATTCTCATCCAATTTCCTAAATAGATCGCTATAGACATTCATATTCTCAACAAATTTGGAAACCGAATAAGTAGCTTCGTTGAGATACAAGCACCTATTCGAATTATATTTGTTCAATATAGCCAACTGATATTCTTTTGAGAGCACACTATTAGCTTCCTCTTTGGTCAGATTAATTCCTATATAATTTCCCTTATTAATCATTTTTCCTATGTTTTGGATAGCTTCTTTATCTTGTAGATTCACCATTACATGTGAAATGATATTATGAGACATATTACGTACAAATACCTGAGAAACTGCATATTGTATGGACCGTCTGTTAAGTTTAGCTTCTCTTTCTCGTAGCTCTTTACTACTGATATGAAAATATTCTGACACTTTCTTAGAAGAGAAAGAAAGAATAAACTGATCCAGCATACTCCTTAAATCCTCAAGGATCTGCTCAGGGAGTATATGATTGAACAATAATACTATTGAAAAAATCATAACATCATCTGAAAATGTTTCTCCTGCTATTCTATTATATTTCCAAACAAGGGTTTGTCCATATTCTTCTTCTTTCCAATAATTTGCAAAATCCTCAAAAAGATTACATCCTTCTTTATATTCAAATGGACGCTTTTGATAATGTATATTATCAGCCTCTTGTAATTTAGCATTGGGAAACTTTATCACTTTATATTCGTCATTTTTCCCTTCTTCCACTCCAAATAAATAATTGCCTCCATTTTCATAAAATTTATTCAATTTTTTAATATAACTATCCCGACAATATATTTCTTTATATATCTTTTTATCAGTCAGATCATTATTTAACCAATAAGTAAAATCAACCGCTAATATAGCATTTTTCCTAATATCGTCTGTCTTAAGAAGAGGCATCGTAAAAAAACTATATATTATCTTTTCCGTTAGTTCTTCTATATTTGTAATTTCTGTAACTTTATTTTCATACTGAGAGAATGAGATTATAAATTCTTTCTTTTCACTATCGATTGTATGTGGTTCTATGAGTTTCTCTAAACAAATTTCCTCCCCCATATAAGTACACCAGTGAGGAAAGACTTCTTCTTTAAATTTTTCTTTCCAAAAAGGATGTAACAATATCCTATATTTACACAATTCATCATCACCTAATTGTATTAAATAATCGTAAATCAATCTAAATTTTCCCAATGTGTCTTTTCCTCCAGGAAGAATTATAAATAGATTGGAAAGATTTATCATTTGAGAAATTTCATCCTCTACTACGAGATAATAATCATTATTTCTATTAAGTTTATCATTAGCTATATACAATTTATCATCTTTCGTTATTGCTATCTCTTTGATTCCTTCTATTTTAGTCGACACTCTAACTCTTTTTCCTGTAAAGGAAGTAAGTGCTATCAGCTGTATCTCTTTTTTTGTACCTTTTGGTAAAACAAGACTATCCCTTAGAGTTTTAAAAACTTCTGTTACACACTCTGGAACCCCCTCTCCACTACTTCCATTAGTTATAATATTGAGATTAGATAGCTTTTTAGTTGCTAAAAATTGAGAATATATAAGTCCTGCCAGCTTATCTACTTCTGACAATATTGCTTTGTCCCCAAATATAGTATTACTACTACTTCCTAAAAAACAAATAGAATAAGTTGAATTATCTATTTTAGGGAAAGTTTCAATTTCTACCTGTCTTCTTTTCATTCTATTATTTTTAAATGTTTCAAAGATACGTTTTTTTTTTTGAGTTTTCATAACTTTTTTTTAAATATTTTTTTACCATT
>ERZ773077.2200-NODE-2200-length-12742-cov-4.451170_pt1 | contig 12742 bp, 9 predicted proteins | sample MGYA00580612_ERZ773077 | MGnify/ENA primary metagenome ERZ773077 (study PRJEB29015, sample SAMEA2737971) | human oral metagenome | biome: human oral; feature: human-associated habitat; material: dental | place: China | collected 2021 ...
AGATGGTCTCGGCAGGCGGCTCGGTCAGGGCGTCGGCGCGTACTCCTGCCCAACAGCGATGGGCGGCCGCCCAGGCCGCCGCCCGACGCACGGGGGCCGTTGATCCTCGGTATCGGCGATGACGGCTTGTGATGCTGCGCGCGTTGGCGCGTGCGCTACCGCTGCCCCTCCCGCCTGCTGCTAACCTGTGAACAGGTGTTCGATTCGCCTCTATCCAAGGAGCTCGCCCGCATGATCGCGTCACTGCGCGGAACCGTCCTCGAGGTCTCACTGACCGGGGCGATCATCGAGGTCGGGGGTGTCGGCATGGCCTTCCAGGCGACGCCCGCCACTCTGGCCGGGCTGCGCGTCGGTGAGGAGGGCCATGTGCATACCGAGCTCCTCGTGCGCGAGGACTCCATGACTCTGTTCGGCTTCGCCGACGCCGATGAGCGCCATTGCTTCCGAGTGCTGCTGGGCGCCAAGGGAGTGGGCGCCAAGCTGGCGCTGGCCGTACTCGCGGTTCACACTCCCGATGCCCTGCGCCGGGCGATCGCCGCGCAGGATGTCGCCGCCCTCAAGCGCGTGCCGGGATTGGGCCCCAAGGGTGCACAGCGCGTCATCATCGACATCGGCGATAAGCTCGGTGCGCCCACGGGTGACAGTTCCGAGCCTGCTGTGCCGGTGACGGGGGCGGATCAGCCGAACCCGGATGTCGTCGCCGCCCTGGTCCAGCTCGGCTGGAATGAGGCCGTCGCCGCCCGGGCCGTGGCCGCTGTCGAGTCGGAGCAGGCGGCGGAGAAGGCCGAGCCGAGCGTGCCCGAGCTGCTGCGCGCCTCACTGCGCAGGCTGGGAGGCGGCAGTCGTGGATAAGGAATTCACCTCTGCGCAGGGGTCGGATAGCCGGCTGGTGACGGGCGGTGCCGATGACGTCGAGCGCGCCGCTGAGGCGGCCCTGAGGCCCAAGCGCCTGGAGGACTTCGTGGGGCAGCAGGTCGTGCGCGGCCAGCTCTCGGTGGTGCTGCGCGCCGCCCTGGCGCGCGGCGCCACTCCCGACCACGTTCTGCTCTCAGGCCCGCCCGGTCTGGGGAAGACAACCCTGGCCATGATCATCGCCGCCGAGGTCGAGGGCTCTTTGCGGCTGACCTCCGGCCCCGCCATCCAGCACGCCGGCGATCTGGCCGCCATCCTGTCCTCCCTGGAGGAGGGCGACGTTCTGTTCATCGATGAGATCCACCGCCTGGCCCGCACCGCCGAGGAGATGCTCTACCTGGCCATGGAGGACTACCGGGTCGATATCGTCGTGGGCAAGGGCCCCGGTGCGACCTCGATCCCGCTGACACTGCCCGTCTTCACGGTGGTGGGTGCCACGACCCGCGCAGGGCTGCTGCCGGCACCGCTGCGCGACCGATTCGGTTTCACCGGTCACCTGGAGTACTACGACCCGGCCGATCTGGTTCGCATCATCTCCCGCTCCGCCGGGCTGCTCGGTGTGGCCATCGACGCCGAGGCGGCCCGGGAGCTGGCGAGTCGCTCACGCGGGACTCCCCGCATCGCCAATCGCCTGCTGCGCCGTGTCCAGGACTGGGCGGAGGTGCACGGCACACCGGGGCGTCTGGACCTGGAGGCCGCCCGCGGCGCCCTGGAGGTCTTCGAGGTGGATGCCCTGGGCCTGGACCGCCTCGATCGCTCGGTCCTGGAGGCTCTGTGCTCCCGCTTCTCCGGAAGCCCGGTGGGGCTGACGACGCTGGCGGTCAGCGTGGGGGAGGAGCCCGAGACCATCGAGACCGTGGCTGAGCCGTTCCTCTTCCGCGAGGGACTGATCGTGCGCACGCCCCGAGGCCGCATGGCGACGCCGGCGGCCTACGAGCACATGGGGATGAGACCGCCCGCCGAAGGGGTTCTGTTCACCTGAGCGCAGTGAATCAGAGTGATGAGAGTGATGAGAGTGATCTCAGAGTGACGCGGCAGACCGATCCTCACCTCCTCACCGCCGTTCCCGTATGGTGAGGCTGTCCCGTGATCGTAGCGGTCATGTCTCACACGCGACCGCGCAGCCCGGTGGCCTAGACTCTGCACGGTCGTTCCTCTTGACAAGAGGATCTCTCGAACAAACGAAAGTCGCCGTTCATGGATAGTCGGATGCTCGTCATATTCGCCATCATGCTGCTCGTCTTCTGGGGCCTGTCTCGTTTCTCGCGTGCGCAGCAGAAGAAGATGCTCGCCGAGCAGGAGCGTCGTACCAACGAGGCGCTCGTTCCGGGGAACTGGGTGCGTACGCGCGCAGGCTTCTACGGCACGGTGGTCGAGGTCAGCGGTGACGTCGTGACCCTCGCCACCCCGCTCGGGGATGAGTCGCTGTGGGCCAAGTCCGCCATCATCGAGGCGGAGGAGCCGCCCTTCGCCGCCGAGTCCGATGACTCCGAGGATGCCGAAGCGGCCGACCACGAGGTCGATGACGCCGAAACGGGCGAGGTCATGGACAAGGCTGACGATGTTGACTCGACTGCTGATCCGGCTGCTGACCCGACTGACGCCTCCGATGAGGCCGGGGCTGCCGAAGAAACCGAAGAGGCTGAAAAGGCCGACAAGGCTGAAGAGGCCGACGACAAGGCTTCGCGGGCCTGAACGCACCAGACATATTCTGAGCGGCATGAGCCGCACCACCTCCTGAGGAAGGGACCGCGTGTCCACCAAGCAGACGAAGCATCCGGGGCGCCGCCTTCTGATGCTGCTTCTCATCATTGTGATCGGTTTCGGCGGGCTCTACGCCGGCGCCTATACCGGCCGCACGTCAATGACCCCGGGCCTGGCGCTGGATCTCGAGGGCGGCACGCAGATCATCCTGACGCCCACGACGTCCGACGGCTCCGAGATCACCGATGAGGATGTCAACCAGGCCATCGAGATCATTCGACAGCGTGTCGACGCCTCCGGCGTCGCCGAGGCGCAGATTTCCCGCCAGGGCGGGCAGAACATCGTGGTCTCGCTGCCGGGATCCCCCAGTCAGGACACGCTCGAGCTCGTGCGAACCTCTGCTGTGCTCTACTTCCGGCCGGTCATCCGGATCATTCAGGGAAGTGCGAGTTCACTCGCGGACAACTACAACCAGCGCATCGCCCAGGCCACCGCATCGCCCACTGCGGATGATGCGGCGAGTGAGGCTCCCGCCGAGGTCGAGCCGAGTGGGGCACCGGCCGAGGGCGAGGCGGAGCAGACCGAGCAGACCGAGGCGCCCGCTGAGGGCGAGGCCGAGCAGACCGACGCTCCCGCTGATCCGACTGAGGCGCCCGCTGATCCTGCCGCCGAGGCCACCGATGCTCCGAGCGCCGAGCCGACTCCCGTCACTGCGGAGGAGGTCGCCACGCAGGTCTCGGATGCCAATGGTGACGGGACCATCAGCGAGGATCCCTTGCCGGCGACATCGGAGGACAATTCCTCGGACTCGTGGATCAGCGAGAAGATGATCTACGACGCCTACATGATGGACTGCACGGCGTCGGACAATCTCACCGGCGAAACGCAAGACCCCGCCAAGGCCGTGATCTCCTGCGACAAGGACGGCACAGGGCAGGCGTACATCCTCGGTCCCGCTGACATCGCGGGAACGGATATCGCCAACGCCGCCTCCGGCTTGGAGACCACCAGTCAGGGAACGACCACCAACAAGTGGGTCGTCTCCCTGGAGTTCAACGCCGAGGGCACCGAGGAATTCTCAGAGGTTTCGGAGCGTCTCATCGCCTATCGCGATAAGGCGGCGGCCGCCTCCAGCGGTCAGCCCAACGGACAGTCCCCGGATTCGCAGAAGGCTCAGTTCGCCATCGTTCTGGACGGGCTGACCATCATGTCCTCGGGGTTCAATCCGGATGTCACCAGTGCCATCACCGACGGTCGCGTCCAGATCACCGGCAACTTCACTCAGGCTCAGGCCAACACATTGGCCAATCAGCTGTCCTTCGGATCTCTGCCGCTGAGCTTCACCGTTCAGTCCGAGCAGCAGGTCTCGGCCACTCTGGGCACCGAGCAATTGCGAAACGGTCTGATCGCCGGGCTCATCGGCTTCGCCCTCATCATCGTCTACTTGGCGTGGCAGTACCGCGGACTGAGCGTGGTCGCCGTGGCCTCCCTCATCGTCGCGGCCGCCGGCACCTATCTGGCGATCGCACTCCTGAGCTGGTCGATGGGATACCGGTTGTCCCTGGCCGGCGTGGCGGGGCTCATCATCTCCATCGGCATCACGATGGACTCCTTCATCATCTACTTCGAGCGCGTGCGCGATGAGGTCCGTAACGGACGCACCCTGGTGGCCGCCGTGGACGAGGGCTGGAAGCACGCCCGGCAGACGATCATCGTCTCCGACACCGTCAACCTGGTGGCCGCCGTCGTGCTGTACTTCCTGGCTGTGGGCGGTGTGCAGGGATTCGCCTTCACCCTGGGCGTCACCACGGTGGTCGACCTGGCGGTCATCATCCTGTTCACCCACCCGATGATGGTTTGGATCCTGCGCTTCGCGTTCTTCGGTGAAGGGCATCGCCTATCGGGCCTGGATCCTGAGCATCTCGGGGCGCGTTCCCTGGCCGCCTACGGAAAGGGCCGCGAGGCCGTCATCGATTCCGCCGTGGGCTCTCTGGCCCGGCGCAAGGCCGAGGCGCGCAGGAGGACGGCTGCCGAGGAGGAGGGAGTCTCCGCCGACGGTGCTCAGGCGGATGCGCCGGACGAGGGCATTGCCGTGGATGTCGACTCCACCACCGGAAAGGACGGTGAGACGAAGTGATCTCCCTCGCCGCGCTGGGCAATGATCTCTACTCGGGCAAGACCTCTCTGCCCTTCATCGCCAAACGGCGCATCTGGTACACCATCGCCATCGTCGTCATCGCCCTCTCCGCTGTTCTCGTCGTCAAGCCCGGACTCAACCCGGGCATCGACTTCAAGGGCGGCTCGGAGGTCACCGTCACCGGGGTGGCCGATCCCTCGGAGGGGCCGGGCAACGATGTACTGGCCGATAAAGACCTGTCCTCGGGTTCGAGCGTCACCACGATGGGGGCCTCATCCGTACGGATTCAGACCAATGAGCTGGACAAGGCCCAGCTCGACGAACTGGCCTCCTCTCTAGCCACCGCATACGACGTGGATTCGGGCAGCGTCTCGGCCACCACCATCGGTCCGACCTGGTCCGCAGATGTGACCAGCAAGGCTGCGCGAGGTCTGGTGATCTTCTTCCTGCTCGTCGGGGCTCTCATCTGGATCTACTTCCGCACATGGAAGATGGCGGCGGCCGCCCTGCTCGCCTTGAGCCACGACATCATCGTGACCATCGGCATCTACGCCGCCTCAGGGTTCGAGGTCACTCCCGCCACCATTATCGGCGTGCTGACCATCCTGGGGTACTCCTTGTACGACACGGTGGTCGTTTTCGACAAGATCCGTGAGAACACCTCGCACTACGAGGCGCAGACGCGCTCGACGTACGCCGAGCTGGCCAACCTCGCGGTCAACCAGACCTTCATCCGCTCGATCAACACCTCGGTGGTGGGCGTGCTGCCCGTCGCCTCGCTGCTGGTGGTCGGCGCCTTCATCCTGGGTGCGGGCACCCTGCGGGACATTGCGCTGACCTTGTTCATCGGCATGATTGCGGGAACGCTGTCCTCGATCTTCCTGGCCACGCCGTTGCTCGTCGATCTGCGCAGCCGCGAGAAGAGCATTGTCGAGCAGGCCAAGCGCGTCGAGGCCGCTCGTGCCCAGCGCGTCACCCAGGCGGGTGACGACGACGAGGCCCTGGCCGCGATTGTTGCCGCACCGGCGGCCTCGCCCCTCGTCCCAGGGCATCACCTGGGTGTCTCCGCGCAGCCGAAGAGGAAGAACAGGCGCTCATGACGAATCGCCCCACCTTGCCGCCCGAGCTGACCCAGCTCGTCATGGATCACCTCCGCGAGGTGCCGGACTTCCCCCAACCCGGGGTCCTGTTCAGGGACATTACTCCGCTGCTGGCCGATGGGCGGGCTTTCGGCGCCTTCATCGAGGGCTTGGCGGCTCATTACGCCGGCCGGGTCGATGCAGTGGCCGGTCTGGAGTCGCGCGGCTTCATTCTCGCCGCCCCCTTGGCCGTGCGTCTGGGCATCGGCATGATCACCGTCCGCAAGGGAGGCAAGCTGCCCGGACCGGTCATCGGCGTCGACTACACGTTGGAGTACGGGACCGCCCGGATGGAGGTCCGCCCGGACACGGTTGTGCCCGGCCAGCGCGTGCTGGTCATCGACGACGTCCTGGCCACTGGCGGAACGGCTTCCGCTTCGATCGAACTGCTCGAACAGGCCGGTGCCTCGATCGAGGCCATCTGCATGCTTCTGGAACTCACTGGGCTCGGCGGTCGGGAGAAGCTTCCGGGACGTCCGATCGATTCCGTCGTCACCTTCGATGCCGCGTGAGAACGCTTTGACGACCCGGTAGTCGGGCCTCGGAGGAAGTCGGCATCTCGGCACAGGTTCGGCTGTGTCGGCTCCCCTGTTCACGGGCTGCGCGGCGACTCGCAAGGCTGAGGCGTTCAGGGCCCAGCCCGCCTGGTGGCTATGATCCGGTCATGACCGAGACCAAGAGCAGCGACGGTGGCGGGCAGACCGTAGTCCCGGGGTCGCGCGTCCGCAGTCGTCTGGCGTGGTTCGGCTCACGGGGGCACGCGACACCCGCGGCCATCGAGCCGCTTATGCGAGCACTGCGGGCCAACCACCCCAAGGCCGACACCAGTCTCATCGTGCGGGCCTATGAGGTGGCCGAGAAGGCTCATGCCGGTCAGAAGCGGAAGTCCGGGGAGCCGTACATCACCCATCCGGTGGCGGTGGCGACCATCCTGGCGGAGCTCGGCATGACACCGCAGACCCTGGCCGCCGCCTTGTTGCACGACACCGTGGAGGACACCGACTACTCCCTGGAGAGGCTGCGCGGCGACTTCGGCGACGAGATCGCTCTCCTGGTCGATGGCGTCACCAAGCTCGACAAACTCCAGTACGGGGATGCGGCTCAGGCCGAGACGGTCCGCAAGATGATCGTCGCCATGTCCAAAGACATTCGCGTGCTTGTGATCAAACTCGGCGATCGCCTCCACAACGCCCGCACCTGGAAGTACGTCTCGGCGAACAACGCCGCTCGTAAGGCCAAGGAGACCCTGGAGATCTACGCTCCATTGGCTCACCGGCTGGGTATGAATGCCATCAAGTGGGAGTTGGAGGATCGTTCCTTCAAAGCGCTGTACCCGGGCGTCTACGACGAGATCGAGCACATGGTCGCCGAGCGGGCTCCCGCCCGTGAGGAGTACCTGCGGCAGGTCCGCCTTCAGATCGAGGAGGACCTGCGCATCAGCAAGATCAAAGGCACCGTCACCGGGCGCCCGAAGCACTACTACTCGATCTACCAGAAGATGATCGTGCGGGGAAAGGAGTTCGACGACATCTACGATCTGGTGGCGGTGCGCGTCATCGTGGACTCTGTTCAGGACTGCTATGCCGTTCTCGGCTCTCTGCATTCCAGATGGACCCCGATGAGCGGGCGGTTCAAGGACTATATCGCGGTTCCCAAGTTCAACCTCTACCAGTCCTTGCACACCACCGTTGTCGGTCCGGGCGGCAAGCCGGTGGAGATCCAGATCCGCACAGCGGAGATGCACCGCATGGCCGAGTACGGGGTGGCCGCTCACTGGAAGTACAAGGAGGATCCGAATGCCACCGGGCCCAGTTCGCTGGGCGGTGCTCCCGGAGACTCCGACGCCGGGGATATGGGGTGGCTTCGCCAGCTCGTCGACTGGCAGAAGGAGACGCAGGATCCCGCAGAGTTCCTGGATTCATTGCGCTACGAGATGGCCGGTACTCAGGTCTACGTCTTCACCCCCAAGGGCGATGTCCTGGCGCTGCCGAGCGCCTCCACCCCGGTTGACTTCGCCTATGCCGTGCACACCGAGGTCGGGCACCGCACTGTGGGCGCGCGCGTCAACGGCCGCCTCGTGCCGCTGGACACCAGACTCGAGAATGGCGACACTGTCGAAGTCTTCACATCCAAGGCTCAGGGCGCCGGCCCCAGCCGGGACTGGTTGACGTTCGTGGGCTCGACGCGGGCTCGCAACAAGATCCGATCCTGGTTCTCCAAGGAGCGCCGGGAGGAGGCGATCGAGGCGGGCAAGAGCGCGATCGCCCGCGCCATGCGCAAGAAGGACCTGCCGATCCAGCGGATCATGAGTCACGACTCGCTCATGGACGTGGCTCAGACCCTGGATAAGGGCGACATCGATGGCCTGTATGCGGCCGTCGGCCAGGGGCACGTCTCCGCTCAGCATGTTGTCGACACTCTTGTGAACGCCATGGGCGGCGAGGCGGGCGCAGAGGAGACCCTCGCGGAGGGGATTCTGCCGACCAAGGCGACCAGGTCGCGTCATCGTCCCAGGACGGCTGACGCCGGTGTCATCGTGGAAGGCATGGACGCTGGTGATGTGTACGTCAAGCTGGCCCGGTGCTGCACTCCCATGCCCGGAGACCCCATCATCGGTTTCATCACCCGCGGCTCGGGCATATCGGTGCACCGAAGCGACTGCCATAACGTCGATCAGCTCAAGCACGAGCCCGAGCGCCTGCTATCGGTGCGCTGGGCCGAGCACGCCCAGAGCGCCTACCTCGTCCAGGTCGAACTCGAGGCTCTGGATCGCGGGGGGCTGCTGGCGGACATCACCAGGGTCCTGGCGGACAATCATGTCGATCTCATGAGCGCCACCATCGGCACGTCGCGCGACCGCGTGGTTACGGCGCGCTTCGTCGTCGAGCTGGCCGAGGCGGGACATCTTGACTATACGTTGTCCTCCTTGCGGCGTATCGACGGAGTCTTCGAGGCGCGGCGCACCACCTCCACGACTGCGCGACGTCATCAGACCTGAGGCCCGGTGCTGCGGGGCGGCTCTCGACGCACGTGGTGCTGAGGCGGTATGTCGATTCTGTCGAGGGCGTCGATAATGTGCCGGACGCGGGGGCCGCCTCGACGCGATGCGCCTTGGCAGGTCAGGAGCGCGACTCTCAGACGGTTGCTGCTCAGACCGGCATTGCGGGCCTGAAGAACGGACTCGACTGCACGCACGGGCGGAGCGGTTCTGGCCACATCGACGACCGCGCGTGCGAGCGTGGCGCAGGGCATGCTGCCGACGAGTTCGACCTCCTCCGGTGGTATCACCATGCGGGAGTAGTCGATCGCCCGAGTGCGGCCGCGATGATCAGGGTGCGCCACTTGGATCGTGCGGGGCGGCTCTCCTCCCAGATGCACCCATATGGCTGATTCCCCGGAAATGACGCCGCCATCGGGTACGACGCAGGCCAGGGCCCGGGCACGCGCACCGGCGGTCCGCAGCAGATCGCGAGGCATCGTGATCATGCCCGTGCGTGCGAAGAGCAGCTCATCGAGCCCGTGGCATTGCAGTACCGTCAGCTCTCGGGAGTGCACAGGGCCCAGAGCGGGATCGAAGGCGCGGGGCCGGAGACGGGACAGTATCGTGCGTGCGCTCACGTCTCGCGAGGAGCTTGGCGGACGGTGCGAGCGGCCCGCTGCGGAGGCGGCAGAGGGTACAGGCGGTCCAGGATGCAGAGGCAGGGCCATGACGTCATGGTGGATCTGTCCGCTCACCCCGTGCTACCCGGGAGCGGGCTTGTGGACAAGTTCGCTGCTTTCGCTGATGCGGCCAGGGGCGGTCAGGGGTGGGGTCTGCGTATGCGCGTACGTACGCAAACGTAGGCAAGCGATGCGGTGACCCCTCGTCATCAGCCGCAAAGAGCCGTGGGCGTCGCGACGACGCCCTGAGACCGTACCGGTCGCCACCGGTCGCACAGTCTCAGGGCGTCACCTCAGGGGATTCGCGGTCTCGTCGGGAAGGACCCGGCGGAAAATGAGCAGTCGAGAAGTCGAGCGACTCAGCCTCAGGCGCGGGCGGAGCGCCGTACCTGCTCGAGCCAAGCGCGCCGTGCGGTGAGCGCCGCCTCGGCCTCGGCGATCTTCTTGGCGTCGTCCGCGGCCGTGGCGGTCGCTAGATCCTTCTCCAATGCGGCGATCGAGTCCTCGAGCTGACCGGCCAGACCCTCGGCGCGCGCCTTGGTCTCCGGGTCGGTGCGACGCCATTCGGCGTTCTCCGCCTCACGGATCGCATCTTCGACGGCGCGCATGCGGCCCTCGATCCGGCGCAGGGCCGAGCGCGGGACGCGGCCCGCCTCCTCCCATGCGTCCTGGATCGGACGCAGGGCCTTCTTGGCGGCCTTGACGTTCTTGACCGGCAGGAGCGCCTCGGCTTTGACGATGAGCGCCTCCTTGACCTTGAGGTTCTCGGCGTACTCGGCGTCAGTGGCCGCGTCCTTGGCCCGGCGGGCATCGAAGAAGACCTGCTGAGCGGCGCGGAAACGAGCCCACAGAGCGTCGTCCTCCTTGCGGGAGGCTCTGCCCGCCTTCTTCCATTCCTCCATCAGGCCTCGGTACTTCGCCGACGTCCCCGCCCAGTCGGTGGAGCCGGAGAGCTCTTCGGCGCGCTTGATGAGAGCCTCCTTGGCGACCTTGACCTGCGCCTGCTTGGCATCGAGTTCGCTGAAGAACTGACGGCGGTGGCGATCGAAGGCGGTGCGTGCATGGCTGAAGCGCTTCCACAACCCGTCTTCGACCGGGCGGTCCAGACGTGGTCCGCGACGCTGGGCCTCCTTCCACTTCTCCAACAGCTCGCGCAGTTCGGCGCCCGAGCTCTTCCACTGGGTGCGGGCGGGGTCCTGGGCGCTGATGGCTTCGGCGCGCTCGACGATCACTGTGCGATCCTTCAAGGCCTGCTCCTTGGCGGCGGCGCGCTCGGCGGCGACCGCCTCCCGGCGCTCGGCGGCGACGGACTTGAGCGCGGAGAAACGAGCACGTAGACCATCCAGGTCGCCGACGGCGGCGGGCTCCGTCAGGGACTGCTCGATCGACTTCAAGGTCGAGTCGATCTCCCGGACGCTCAGCTGCGGCAGTCGAGTGGCGAATAGATCGACCGTGGCCTTCAGGTCCAGGAAGCGCCGTACGTAGAAGGCCATGGCCTCGGCGACGGGCGCATCGGGGAACTGACCGACCTCGCGTTCAGCGCCGTTGTCCTGGACGTAGACCCTCCCCTCGCCGTCGACACGGCCCCACTTGGCGGCATCCATCGCCTCCTGGGGGTCGACCTCCGTTTCAGCCGGCGCGGTGGCCGGCGTCGGACCCTTCGCAGGCGCAGCCTGCTCGTGGTTGTGGGGCGAGCCGGAGTCGGCTTGCGGCTCGGAGGGCCGCGCAGCGGGCTTCGCCGTTTCAGCGTGGGACTGGGCGGGCTCTGTGGGCTCAGCAGGTTCGGCAGACGCAGCAGCCTCAGTAGCCGACTGGTCCGCCGCTTCGTCAGCGGGCTCGATTGTGGTCTTGTCATCGACGGATGAGACGGCCGAGGCGGGATTGGTCTCGGCGGTCTGCTCGGCGTCATGTTCGCGGTGCGGCTCGGCCTCGGTGGCGGCCGCGGCAATGGCGGAGGAAGTCTCCTTCGCTGACGTAGCGGTGGAATCCAGGGCGGTGTCGGGCTGCGTGTTCTCAGTCACGTGTGCTCCTTCATGAATTGACGGGGTGGATCCGGAGGAGCCTCCGGCCATTTCCGTTCGCGCCCGGCGTTGCCGGGAGTGTTCTGCTGCGGGATGACAGCAATGACCACCACTCTACGTGCTCGGCGCGGTGCGTGGGACCGCCCGGTGAGGCTCCGCACCCACCCCGATGACCTTCTCCCGGAGCACGGCCCGCGCCGAGGCGGTCGCGTCATATAAACTTCCGTGCCATGGCCGCGTGAGCATCCTGACCAGACCGTCCCAGCTGCACACTCAAGGATGCTCCGTGCCCGCTATCCGACTGACGTCCGTGTCGTTCTCCTTCACCTCCGAGCCGCTTCTCGACGGCGTCACCCTCACCGTCGCCGAAGGCGAGCGCGCCTGCCTCGTCGGCCCCAACGGCTGCGGCAAGACGACCCTCCTGCGCCTGGTCGCGGGCGGCCTCGTCCCTGACTCCGGCACGGTTCAAGCCCCGCTGCTCGCACCCGTCCCCGATGCCGCCGTAACGGCTGGGAGCGTGGGCGACTACCTCGACGCCGCTACTGCATCAGTGCGCTCCCTGACAGCACGTTTCGAGACGGTCGCCGAGCGTATGGCCGCCGCTCCCGAGGACGACGACCTCGCGCGCAGTTACGACGAACTGCTGGCCGCCATGACAGCGGTGGACGCGTGGGGCCTGCAGGCCCGTATCGAGGAGACGCTCGTGAGCCTCGGGCTCGGGACTCTGAGCGGTCCTGATGCCCGTACCCGTCGGCTGGCCACGCTCTCACCCGGCCAGCGCGGCCGTCTCACACTCGCCGCCACCCTGCTCACCCGCCCCGCCGCGCTGGTCCTGGACGAGCCGACCAACCACCTCGACGACGAAGCCGTGGCATACCTGGCAGCCGCGCTGCGCGGTTGGGAGGGCCCTGTCCTGCTGGCCAGTCACGACCGCGCCTTCATCGATGATGTCGCCACCTGCGTCCTCGACCTGGATACCGCCCCCTGGCAGGCTCTCCTGACCGCCACCGGGGGCGGCCGCGTCCCGGGAGTCCAGCGCTGCGCCGGCGCCTACAGCGACTACCTGGAGAACAAGGCCCGCGCCCGCGCCTCCCACGACCGCATCCACGCTTCGCAGCAGGAGGACAAGCGCGCCCTCGCCCGCCACCGCCGCGAGTCCGAGACCATCG
>ERZ773077.2202-NODE-2202-length-12729-cov-85.542686_pt1 | contig 12729 bp, 8 predicted proteins | sample MGYA00580612_ERZ773077 | MGnify/ENA primary metagenome ERZ773077 (study PRJEB29015, sample SAMEA2737971) | human oral metagenome | biome: human oral; feature: human-associated habitat; material: dental | place: China | collected 2021 ...
ACCAGCGCAGTGCCTCGGCCCGGCGCACGCTGTCCAGACCCATCATGGCCGACCGAGAGAGCATGGGCCAGTCGGCTGCTGCAGTGTGCGACGCCAGATGCACGGTGCAGGCCGCCACGTCGGCCTCGGCCTGGCCCAGCAGGCGGTCGGCCGCCTGCTGCAACAGGCCGATGGAGGCCAGCTCGTCGGGCAGCGAGAGCGCGTCTTCGCGCAAACGCTGATCCAGGAAGCGGCGCACCCGGTTGCGGGCCAGACGCGTGTCCTGGTTGGACGGGTCTTCCACCCACTGGATGCCGTGCGCCTGCGCCCACTCGGTCAGCTGCTGGCGCGACAGTCCCAGGAAGGGGCGCAGCACACGCATGCCGGCGGGTGCGTGAGGCATGGGAGAGGATTCGCGCATGCCGGCCAGGCCCAGCAGGCCGCTGCCCCGGCGGCGGCGCAGCTCGACGGTCTCCAGCTGGTCGTTGGCGTGATGGGCAGTCAGCACCACCCGGGCGCCGATCTCGGTGGCCATGTCGGCCAGGGCACGGTAGCGCCCTGCCCGGGCCCAGGCTTCCAGACCCAGGGTTCCGAAACCGGCCGACACGCGAAGCCGGCGCGACAGGAACGGCAGCCCGAGCGAGGAGGCTTCGGCGGCGCAGAAGGCCAGCCAGTCATCGGCGCGGGATTGCAGACCATGGTGGACATGGGCCACGGCGGCCCGCACCACGGGGCGCAGAGCTGCCACGGCGTGCATCAGCACCTGCGAGTCACGCCCGCCCGAACAGGCCAGCAGCAGTGTGTCATCGGGCCCCAGGCCCGCACGCTGCAGGCACTGGCGCAAGGCATCCACGGGCGCGTCGTCGGTCATCGTCAGGTCAGTGGATCCGGCGGATCATGCCCGGGCGCGGTGCGGCCGGGCATGGCAGGCAGTCTGCCCGATGGCGGGTCAGGCCGTGACTTCCTTGAACTTGCCGTAGGCGGCAATGCGGCTCTGGCGCTGGCGCACCAGGTCAGCGCGGCGCATGCCGGAGAGCTGGCGCAGGGCCTCGGCAATGGCCGGGCGCAGCTTGGCCACCATGGCATTCATGTCGCGGTGGGCACCGCCAATCGGCTCGTCGATGATCTCGTCGATGAGCCCCAGGGCCTTCAGGCGCGGGGCCGTGATGCCCATGATCTCGGCTGCCTCGGAGGCCTTGTCGGCGCTCTTCCAGAGAATGGCGGCGCAGCCCTCGGGCGAGATGACGGAGTAGACGCTGTATTGCAGCATCATCAGGATGTCGGACACACCCAGCGCCAGCGCACCACCCGAGCCCCCTTCGCCGATGACGATGCTGATGATGGGCACTTCGAGGGCCGCCATTTCCAGCAGGTTGCGGCCGATGGCCTCGGACTGGCCCCGCTCTTCGGCCCCCATGCCGGGGAAGGCACCCGGGGTGTCGATGAGGGTGATGATGGGCAGGCCGAACTTCTCGGCCAGCTTCATCAGGCGCAGCGCCTTGCGATAGCCCTCGGGACGCGGCATGCCGAAGTTGCGGTGCGTGCGCTCCTTGGCGTCACGCCCCTTCTGGTGGCCGATGACGACAACGCTGCGACCGTCGAAACGGGCCACGCCGCCCACGATGGCGGGATCGTCGGCAAAGGCGCGATCACCGTGCAGCTCATGGAAGTCGGTCATCAGCGCATGGATGTAGTCCAGCGTGTAGGGGCGCTGCGGATGCCGGGCCACCATGGCCGTCTGCCAGGGCGTGAGCTTGTCGTAGAGTTCCTTCAGCTTGGAATCGCACTTCGAGCGCAGCCGGTCGATCTCCTCGGCGATATCGACGGCCGATTCTCCCTGCACGTAGCGCAGCTGCTCGATCTTGCTCTCGAGTTCGGCAACGGGTTGTTCAAAATCCAGATAGGTTGTCTTCATAGATGTCGGTGCGACCTTCAACGCCGCCAGGTGGTGCCGGCGGGACCGTCTTCAAGGGTGATGCCGGCCTCGGCCAGCTGCTGGCGGATGGCGTCGGCCTCGGCGAAGTTCCGAGCCTTGCGGGCAGCCAATCGGGCGTCGACCAATGCCTGGATCGCATTATCGTCGAGATCGCCCTCATGAGCTGCTGCGCCGCGCAATCCGTTGCGGCGCACTGCGACCGGATCCTGCCCCAGCAGCCCCAGCACGGCGGCCAGGCCGCGCAGCTGACGCTCGATGGCGGGATCACGGGTGCGGTTGAGATCGGTGGCCAGCTCGAACAGCACCGAGACAGCCACCGGGGTGTTGAAATCATCGTCCATCGCCTCTGCAAAGCGCATGGCGCGCGGCTCGGACCAGTCGATGGCGGCCACGGCAGCCCGGGCGACCTCACCCTCGGCGCTGGCGGCAGCAGCCGTCTGGCCTGCCCCGGCCGATGCTGCTGCGCCCTGCCCGGCCTGGCCTTCGACCTGAGCCTGTGCGGCCGGCCAGTCGGTCGAGAGTGCGTTGTAGAGACGCAGCAACGATTCGCGGGCGTCGTCGAGCCCGGCATCGGAATAATTGACCTGGCTGCGGTAGTGCGAGCGGACGATGAAGAAGCGGATGACCTCGCCGTCGAACTTCTTCAGCACGTCGCGGATGGTGAAGAAGTTGCCCAGCGACTTGGACATCTTCTCGCCATCGACCTGCACGAAGCCGTTGTGCAGCCAGTAGCGCACGAAGCTCTTGCCGCCCTCGGGGAAATAGGCGGCATCGCTCTGGGCGATCTCGTTCTCGTGGTGCGGGAACTGCAGGTCGGCCCCGCCGCCGTGGATGTCGAACTGCCGGCCCAGCAGCCGGGTGGACATGGCCGAGCACTCCAGGTGCCAGCCGGGACGCCCCGGTCCGAACGGCCCCTGCCAGCAGGCCTCGGCCGGCTCCTCGGGCTTGGCAGCCTTCCAGAGCACGAAGTCGAACGGATCTTCCTTGCCGGCGGCCACGGCCACGCGCTCACCGGCGCGCAGGTCATCGAGCGACTTGCCGCCCAGACGGCCGTAGCCGGCAAAGCGCCGGACCCGAAAGAGCGTGTCGCCGTCGCCACTGCGGTAGGCGTAGCCGTTCTTTTCCAGCAGGCTCACGAGATCCAGCATCTGCGGCACGTATTGGGTGGCACGCGGTTCCAGGTCCGGGCGCTGGATGCCGAGCGCGGCCTCGTCCTCGTGCATGGCGGCGATGAAGCGGCCGGTGAGACTGGAGAGCGTCTCGCCGTTCTCGACGGCACGACGGATGATCTTGTCGTCGATGTCGGTGATGTTGCGCACGTAGGTGACCTGATAGCCACGCGCACGCAGCCAGCGCTGCACCACGTCGAAGGCCACCAGCATCCGCGCATGGCCGATATGGCAGTAGTCGTAGACCGTCATGCCACAGACATACAGCCCCACCCGCCCCGCTTCGAGGGGCTGGAAGTCTTCCTTGCGACGGGTCAGGGAGTTGTAGAGCTTGAGCGTCCGGGCCATGGAGGGTCGACGGTAGGGAACGGAAAATGGATTGGATGGAAAGGGCGGGTGCGACGGACGAGAGCACCGTGAACACGCGGCCCCATGTCCGGGACAGACCCGGGAAAGCCTGTGGCCACCGCACCTGTGGCGCACACCCCAAGCGCCGGCCAGGCTGCAAGGACAAATGCACATGCCGCCCGCTGCACGCTCTAGAATGCCGCACTAAACTCAGAGTGTAACCGACAGTCGTGGATCGACCCCGCACTGCAACGGTATTCCAGAGCGCATGACATCACGTGCATGCCCGCGCGCCCTGGCCTGCCCTTTCCTTTGCACCCCTTCCGTCTCATCCGTTCGTCGCCCATGCCCACCGTTTCCTCCCTGCCCGCCTCCCTGATGCGAATGGCACTACTGCCGGCGCTGATTCTGGTCGTCACCCAGGCAGGCGCTGCCGACAGCGCATCGACCCAGCGGCTGGACAGCGCCATCATGTCCTCGCACGGCGCCCTGGTCGAGACAACGGCCGACGAAGCGACAGCCAGCACGCAGGACAGCAGCCAGGGCGATGCTGCATCGGCTCAGGCCTCGCGCGCCTCAACAGGCAGTACAGGCAATGACGGGGCGGATGCCAGCCTGGTCGATCCCCTGCCGATCAATCGCGGGGGCCAGCCCGCCAATGCCCGTGCCGAGCTGGAGAACCAGCGCCGGCAGGCGCAGGCGGCCCTGAACCGGCGCGATCCGGCCCGGGCGCTGGCCATGGCCAATGCGGCCCTGCAGGAAGCGCCGGGGGATGCCCGGCTGCGCTTCCTGAAAGGGCTGGCGCTCTTTCAGCTCAAGCGGATGACCGATGCCGAGCACGAGTTCAACGGGCTGATCGAGGAGTATCCCGAGCTGCCCGAGCCCTACAACAACCTGGCCGTGGTCCGGGCTGCCCAGGGGAACCTGGAGGGCGCCCGCGATGCCCTGGAGGCCGCCATCCGCTCGGTCCCCGACTACGAGGTGGCCTACCAGAACTTGGGCGATCTGTACCTGCAGCTGGCGGCACAGCGCTGGCGCCATGCCCAGAAGCTGGCCCCCAGCCCCGTGCGCGCCACCCGGCTGAAGGCGCTGGAGACGCTGCTCGAACCGTCCACCGACCGTTCTTCGGGCGATGCTTCCCGTTCCGTCACACGGCCGGCAGAATCGGCCGTCAAGCGTGCCCCGGCGGGCGAGTCCACGACACCCCGCAGGTCGTCGCCCACAGAATGATCCGTCCCGCGCCGGGCCGGACCACACGATCCCGTGGCCCATCCGGACGGACGTCCACGTCGCCGGCTGCTCCGGGCCTGATGCCCGGACCCGGCCTTCATGACAAACCGTTTTTCACAGGAGCAACACCCTCATGATCCGTTTCACCCGCCCCCACTCCCTGCTGTCGCCCGTACTGGCCCTGCTCACCGGCGCCCTGCTGATGTCGAGCCCGTCCGATGGCGCCGCCGCCGAAGCTGCCCCGAAGGTGCGGATGAAGACCTCGCTGGGTGAGATGGTGATCGAGCTGTACCCGGAAAAGGCCCCCAAGACCGTCGAGAACTTCCTGAAGTACGTCGACGACGGCTTCTACAAGGACACGATCTTCCACCGCGTGATCGGCAACTTCATGATCCAGGGCGGCGGTTTCGACGCGAAGATGCAGCAGAAGCCCACCCGCAGCCCGATCCCGCTGGAGTCGCGCAACGGCCTGAAGAACGACCGCGGCACCATCGCCATGGCCCGCACCAGCGTGCCTGACTCCGCCACCGCCCAGTTCTTCATCAACACCGTCAACAACAACGGCCTGAACTACCCGCAGCCGGACGGCAACGGCTATGCCGTGTTCGGCAAGGTGATCGAGGGCATGGAGACCGTGGACAAGATCGCCCAGGTGCAGACCACCCGCGCCGGCATGCACGCCGACGTGCCGCGTGAGCCAGTGATCATCGAATCGGTCGAGCGGGTCAAGTAAGCCGTGTCCGGCGCCGCCCTGCCCAGCCTGCCCGATCCCGACAGGGTGCTGTTCGCCTCGGACATGCACCTGGACGACCGCCATCCGGCACTGGTCGAACGCTTCCTGACCGAGCTGGCTGCACGCCTGCAGGCCACGCCGGCATCGGGCAGCACGCTCTTCCTGCTGGGGGATCTCTTCGAGTACTGGATCGGCGACGATGCCGTGGGGCCGGCCGCGCAGCGGCTGGCAGCGCTGCTGCACGGCTTCGCCGCCCAGGGCGGCCAGGTCTTCCTGATGCACGGCAATCGGGATTTCCTGATCGATTCACCGCTGCCCGGCCAGCCCGGGCACCCCACCTACAGCCAGCGCTGCGGCGCCACGCTGCTCGCCGATCCCACCGTGGTGGAGATCGCGGGTCAGCGGGTGCTGCTCTCGCATGGCGATCCGCTGTGCACCGACGACGTGCCCTACCAGCAATGGCGTGCCCAGTGCCGCCAGCCGGCCTGGCAGGCCGCGCTGCTGGCGCGCAGCGTGCCCGAGCGCATTGCGCTGGCACAATCGCTGCGCCAGCAGAGTGCCCAGCAGCAACAGAGCGCGGCCGTGCTGGCCGACGTGAACCGTGATGCCGTGAATGCGGCCTTGGATGCCCATGACTGCCCGGTCCTGGTGCATGGCCACACCCATCGCCCCGCCCTGCATCGCTGGTCGCATCCGGGTGGTCAACGTACCCGCTGGGTGCTGAGCGACTGGACCGAAGGCGACGCCTCAATCCCGCCGCGCGGTCATGTCATGTCCTTCGCCGAAGGCATGGCGCTGCCCGTCGCCGCAGACTGAGCGCCCTTCGTACGCCGATCGATGTCGCGGCAGATGCCGCGCAGCAGATCCACCTCGGCCGCTGTCAGCGACGCGCGGCCAAACAGATGCCGCAGCCGCGCCATCAGCCTCCGCGGCCGGGCCGGATCCAGCGTGCCCAGCGCCGCCAGGCTGCTCTCGGCATGCCGATACAACCCTTCCACGGCCCCCAGATCAGCCAGTCTTTCACTTGGCCGGACGCCCCGGTTGCCATCGTGGCGCACGCCAGCCTCCAGACTTGCCTCATCTCCACGGCCGCGCACATCCGTCGGCTGCCCCGCCAAGGTACGGGGCGGTTCTCCGCCGTGTGCCCCAGTCGGCGAGGCGTCCCCACTGGCCCGAGCATGCCCCGCCTCCCGCTCCAGCACCGCCTGCCGCAGCGAGAACGCCACGATCTGCACCGCCTGCGCCAGGTTCAGCGAACTGTAATCGGCATCGGCCGGAATGGTGAGCCAGCGCTGGCAGCGTGCCATCTCGGCCGTGCCCAGCCCGGTACGCTCGGTACCAAAGACAAAGGCCACCCGCTGCACCTGCCCGGCCGACAGCATGTCCAGCACCTCGGCACACAGCGGCCCGGGAAAGGCAGGTGGCGGGCCGAATTCCCGCCCCTCGGCGCTGACCGCCACCGCCAGCTGACAGTCGGCCAGCGCCGCGTCCAGACTGGGACGGCTGCCCACCTGCGCCAGCCGCGCCTCTGCACCAGCGGCCAGAGCCAGCGCCCCCACATCTTCACGGAACGCTGCGTCACGCGGTGCCGCCACCATCAGATCCGGGATGCCCATGGTGGTGAGCGCCCGCACGGCCGATCCGATATTGGCCGACAAACTGGGCGAAACCAGCACGAACCGACAGGCATCCAGCAAGTGTTGGCTGAATGCATCCAGTTTGCGGTGAGTTTCTGAACGCTCGGTCATTTGTTGATGTAGAATCCCGGAATTGTTCTTCTGAAGAGTCACCATGCATCCGATGCTCAATGTCGCCGTGCGTGCCGCACGGCAGGCTGGCCGACTGATCAACCGCGCCAGTGTCGACATCGAAACGGTGCAGATCACCCGCAAGGACCGCAACGACTTCGTCACCGAGGTGGATCGTGCTTCCGAAGCCGCCATCATCGAGACGCTGCTTGCGGCCTACCCAGACCATGCAATCTTAGCGGAGGAATCCGGCTTCAAGCCCGGCCGGTCCACCCCGGCCGACACCCCGCTGAAGGACGTGGAGCACGTCTGGATCATCGATCCGCTGGACGGCACCACCAACTTCATTCATGGTCTGCCCCATTACTGCATCTCCATCGCCCTGATGGAGCGCGGCGTGATCACCCAGGCACTGATCTTCGATCCCAACCGCAACGAGCTGTTCACGGCCACCCGTGGCCGGGGCGCCTTCCTCAACGACCGCCGCATCCGCGCCAGCAAGCGCTTCCGTCTGGAGGATTCGCTGCTGGGCACGGGCTTCCCCTTCCGTCGTCACCAGGACGAGGACGCCTACCTGACGGTGCTGCGTCCGCTGGTCGACAAGGGCGCCATCATGCGCCGCTCGGGCTCGGCCGCGCTGGATCTGGCCTATGTGGCCACCGGCCGCTTCGACGCCTTCTTCGAACTGGGGCTCAAGCCCTGGGACGTGGCTGCCGGCAGCCTGCTGGTCACTGAAGCCGGCGGTCTGGTGGGCGACTTCGACGGCGAGGCGAACTATCTGGATGGTGGCCAGATGCTGGCCGGCAACCCGAAGCTCTTCTCGATCCTGGTGCCGCTGCTGCAGCCGGTGCTGGGCAGTGGCGTGCAGCCTGCGGCCCCGGCCGCGACCGATGCCGCACCCGCTCCGCGTCGCCAGCTGCGTGCCCGCTCCAGGGCCGCTGCCCCTGAGCGCGGTGCCGCCGAGGACGACAGGCACTGAGCCTGTCCGCGAGGCGATTCGTGGCATGCTATGATCGTGTCGTCGGCCATCTACCGCATTTGCAGTATCCGGCGCTCCGTCATTCGGGGCGCCTTCCCGGATCACTGATCCGGCACCGTGGGCCGGGGTGGCGCAAGCCATCCGGGCCCACACTCGGCTGGGACGGGCATATTGCCCGAACCCACCCCTCCACAACCCTCGTGGCCACGCCGTCCAGCCCCTGTTCCCGATGCCCGGGCACGGGCCAGGCAGCAGGACAGGCAGCAGGCCATACCCACGGAACTCGCCAGTTGGGCGCGCCAGGCAGCCCTTCCGCACTCCGTTTTCCCCTCCGTTTCATCCGTCCGCGACACGGGTCGGCCGTTGCCGCCGCCCTTTCCGGCACTTTCGTTCATCCTGCATGTCCATGAATCAGACATCTCTTTCGCGGCAAGACGGCCGCCATAAACGCCAGCCCCGTCTTGCGGGCATGGTCGTCAAGGGAATCGTGACCAGCGTCGCGCTGGCCGCCGTGGCCGCCTGCCAGCAGGGCGGCCAGCAGCAGGCGGCCGGCGGCGGCACGCCGCCGGCTCTGCCCGTCGGCGTGATCCAGGCCCAGGTTTCACCCGTCGGCCTTTCCCAGAACCTGCCGGGCCGGGTCGAAGCGTCGCGCGTGGCCGAGATCCGCGCCCGTGCCGCCGGCATCCTGGAGAAGCGCCTCTTCAAGGAAGGCAGTGACGTGAAGGCCGGCCAGGTGCTGTTCCAGATCGACCCTGCCCCGCTGCGCGCCGCCTACAACAGTGCCCAGGCTGCCCTGGTGCGCGCCCAGACGGCCGAGAAGCTGGCTGCCCAGAAGGTGGCCCGCTACACGCCGCTGATGAAGGCCAACGCCATCAGCAAGCTGGACTATGACAACGCCGTGTCGGCCCAGCGCCAGGCCGCTGCCGACATCGCCGTGGCCCGTGCCAACCTGAAGACGGCCCAGATCAACCTGTCGTACGCGACGGTCACCTCCCCCATCAGCGGCCGCATCGGCCGTGCGCTGGTGACGGAAGGTGCGCTGGTCGGCCAGGGGGCTGCCACCCCGCTGGCCACCGTCCAGCAGATCGATCCGGTGTACGTGAACATCACCCAGCCGGCATCGGCCGTGATGAAGCTGCGCCAGGGTCTGGCCAGCGGCAAGCTCAAGGCCGCCGAAGGCCATGGCGAAAGCGCCAGCGTGCGCATCCAGTTCGACGACGGTACCGAGTACCCGCACAAGGGCGCACTGCTGTTCACTGACCTGACGGTGGAAGAGAGCACCGGTCAGGTGACGCTGCGCGCCGAGGTACCCAACCCGGACGGCACCCTGCTGCCGGGCATGTACGTGCGTGCCGTGCTCGACCAGGCCGCCATCCCCGACGCCATCCTGGTGCCCCAGCAGGCCGTGACCCGTACCGCCCAAGGCGACACGCTCACCATCCTGGAACCTGCCGGCACGGTGACGATGCCCCCGCAGGGTCCCAACGGCAAGCCGCAGGAAGTGCCTGCTGCCACCCGCAAGCAGGTGCCGGTGCAGATCAGCGGCGCCCATGGTGCCAACTGGGTGGTGGTCGGCGGCCTGAAGGCTGGTGACCAGGTAATGGTCGATGGCTTCCAGCTGGTGGAGATGCTGCGCGTACCCAAGGTGATCCCGGTGCCCTGGAAACCGGGCCAGCCGCCGGTCTCGCAGCAGCAGGCCGCCCAGGGCGGTGCCCAGGGCCAGCAGCCTCAGGGTGCCGACCAGCACGGCAACAGCAAGTAAGAGGCACGCTTCATGGCCAAGTTCTTCATTTACCGCCCCGTCTTTGCATGGGTCGTGGCGCTGTTCCTGATGGTGCTGGGGGTCGTCTCGATCACCCAGCTGCCCGTCTCGCAGTACCCGAACGTCGCGCCCCCCACCATCCGGATCAGCACCACCTACCCGGGCGCCTCCGCCCAGACGCTGGAAGACAGCGTGCTCAGCATCATCGAGCGCGAGATGAACGGCTCGCCGGGTCTCATGTACATGGAATCGGTCGCCCAGGCCGACGGTACCGGCACGCTGTCGCTCACCTTCGAGAACGGCACCCACGAGGATCTCGCCCAGGTGGACGTGCAGAACCGCCTGTCGCGGGCCACGCCCCGGCTGCCCAGTGCCGTCACCCAGCAGGGTGTGCAGATCGAGAAGGCGCGCTCCAACTTCCTCACCTTCGTGATGCTGTCGTCCAACGATCCGTCGCTGGACACCATCGGCATGGGTGACTATGCCTCGCGCAACATCCTGCCCGAGATCCAGCGTATCGAAGGTGTAGGCCAGGCCCGGCTGTTCGGTGCCGAGCGGGCCATGCGCATCTGGCTCGACCCGGCCAAGTTGGAAAGCTACAAGCTGTCCTCGGCCAACGTGGTCTCGGCCATCCAGGGTCAGAACATCCAGGTCTCGGCCGGCGCCACCGGCGCGCTGCCCAACCCGGGCGGCACGCCGATCACGGCCAACGTCAACGTCACGGGTCAGCTCAGCACGGTCGAGGAATTCGGCAACATCGTGCTGCGCACCACCTCCAGCGGTGCAGCCGTGCGCCTGAAGGACGTGGCGCGCATCGAGCTGGGGGGTCAGAGCTATGCCACCACCGCCCGCATCAACGGCAAGCCCGCCACCGGCATCGGCGTGAGTCTGTCCAACACCGGCAATGCGCTGTCCACGGCCCGTGCCGTCCACGCCAAGATGAAGGAGCTGCAGCAGTTCTTCCCGCAGGGCATGGAATGGCAGGTGCCCTACGATACCTCGGACTTCGTGGACATCTCCATCGAGCAGGTGGAGCACACGCTGGCAGAAGCCATCCTGCTGGTGTTCCTGGTGATGTTCCTGTTCCTTCAGAACATCCGCTACACCCTCATTCCCACCATCGTGGTGCCGGTGGCGCTGCTGGCCACCTTCGGCGTGCTGCTCTCGCTGGGCATGTCCATCAACGTGCTCACGATGTTCGGCATGGTGCTGGTGATCGGCATCGTGGTGGACGACGCCATCATCGTGGTGGAGAACGTCGAGCGGATCATGAGCGAGGAAGGGCTGCCGCCCCGGCAGGCCACCGTCAAGGCCATGGGTCAGATCTCGGGCGCCATCGTGGGCGTGACCGTGGTGCTGATCTCGGTGTTCATCCCGCTGGCCTTCTTCGGCGGCGCGGTGGGCAACATCTACCGCCAGTTCTCGGCGGTCATGGCCACCTCCATCGGCTTCTCGGCCTTCCTGGCGCTGTCGCTCACGCCGGCGCTGTGCGCCTCGTTCCTGAAGCCGGTCGAGGCCGGCCACCATCATGCCAAGAGCGGCTTCTTCGGCTGGTTCAACCGCGGCTTTGCCAGCACGGCCAAGCGCTATGAGAGCAGCATGGCCCGCGTCATCCGGCGTTCGGCCTGGTGGATGCTGCTCTATGGCGTCATCATCGGTGTCACGGCCTTCTTCTTCATGCGCATCCCCTCGGGCTTCCTGCCCAACGAGGACCAGGGCTACATCGTGGTGAACGTCCAGCTGCCGCCCGGTGCCTCGCAGGAGCGCACGCTGGATGCCATGAAGCAGATCGAGCAGTTCATGATGGCGCAGCCCGAGGTCAAGAACACCATCGGCGTGCTGGGCTTCTCGTTCAGCGGCAACGGCCAGAACGCGGCCATCGCCTTCGTGACGCTGAAGGACTGGAACGAGCGCCAGGGTGAAGAGCACTCGGCCGCTGCCCTGGCCCAGCGGGCCCAGATGGCATTGGCGGGCATCCGTGATGCCTTCGTCTACCCGCTGTCGCCGCCGGCCATTGCCGAGCTGGGCAACGCCAGCGGTGCGACGCTGCGACTGCAGGACCGCTCCAGCAAGGGCCACGACGCCCTGATGCAGGCGAGCAAGCAGCTCACGGGCCTGGCCATGAAGAGCGGCATGTTCGCCATGGTGCGGATGGACGGTCTGGATGACGCTCCGCAGCTGCAGGTCGACATCGACCGCGAGAAGGCCAATGCCCTGGGCGTGCCGTTTGCGTCCATCAGCAGCACGCTGTCCACGATGATGGGCTCCACCTACGTGAACGACTTCCCCAACCAGGGACGTCTGCAGCGCGTCATGGTGCAGGCCGATGCCAAGGACCGCATGCAGCCCCAGGACATCCTGAAGCTGAACGTGCTGAACACCTCGGGCGCGGTCGTGCCCTTCTCGTCCTTTGCCAGCGTGCGCTGGGCGGTGGGCCCGATGCAGACCATCCGCTACAACGGCTACCCGTCCATCCGGCTGGAATTCACGCCGCTGCCGGGCATCAGTACCGGTGACGTGATGGCCAAGGTCGAGCAGCTGGTGGCCGAACTGCCCCAGGGCTACGGCTACGAGTGGACCGGCATCTCCTTCGAGGAGAAGCGCTCCGGCTCGCAGGTCTACATCCTGTACGCCTTCTCGCTGCTGGCCATCTTCCTGTGCCTGGCCGCGCTGTATGAAAGCTGGGCCATTCCGCTGTCGGTGCTGCTGGTGGTGCCGCTGGGCGTGCTCGGTGTCGTCCTGGCCGCCCAGTGGGGCGGGCTCGAGAACGACGTCTACTTCAAGCTCGGCATGATCACCATCATCGGTCTGTCGGCCAAGAACGCCATCCTGATCATCGAGTTCG
>ERZ773077.2205-NODE-2205-length-12715-cov-15.373065_pt1 | contig 12715 bp, 9 predicted proteins | sample MGYA00580612_ERZ773077 | MGnify/ENA primary metagenome ERZ773077 (study PRJEB29015, sample SAMEA2737971) | human oral metagenome | biome: human oral; feature: human-associated habitat; material: dental | place: China | collected 2021 ...
AGGACTGGCCCGGTGTCTGGATCTCCCCGATGAGCTGGGTGGTCGAGGTCCGCCCCTGGAACGACCTGCGCTGGCCACCTCTGCTCTCGCTGTCGCTGCTGGCCGCAGGAGGCGCGGCCGCCGCCATCCTGGGAACGGCCAACCGCGACCTCGGCTCCGGGCTGCTTCCCGCCCGGCTCGGCCGCCCCGGGGCGGGGCCTCTGCTTTCCCGGCCTGCCGGGCTCGCGTGGCGTTCCACACGCGGGGCGGTGCTGGGCTGGTTGCTGGGATCGGTGATCTGGGTCGCGCTTCTGGGGTTGATGACCGACGACTTCACCAGCACGATCGCGGCGAATCCCAATCTGCTCGCGGCCCTCGGCGGGAGAGCGGACGACCTGGCCCCGCAGATCGGCCTGCTGCTCGCCTCGGTCATGGCCACCGCCGCCGGGCTCACCGTGACCCTGAGGATCGCGTCGGAGGAGTCCCGGGCCCGCCTCGGATTACTGCTGTCCGGAAGGATCAACCGGTGGGGTTGGTGGCTCGGGTGGAACGGCCTGGCGTTGTTCGTCACCGCCTTGGTACTGATGCTCTCCGCCGCCACGCTCGGGATTTGTCAGTGGTGGGCTACGGGGGATCCGGCGGTGCTGGGCGACGACCTGGCCGCAGGTTCCGCATTCCTGGCTCCCGCACTCGCCATGGTGGGGTTTGGCTCCCTGCTCATCGGGGTGGCTCCGCAATTGGGTTTCCTGTCCTGGGGGTTTCCCATCTGGACATTGGTCGTCGGGATGCTCGCGGAGATTTTGCAGCTGCCCGGTTGGGCACGACGGTTCTCCCCCCTCGATTGGGTCGGGAACCTCCCGGGAGAGACGGCCGACGGCGCCGCGGTGCTGCTGCTCGCCACTAGCGCCGCGGTCGCGGTCCTGACCGGAGGGTACGCGCTCGACCGCCGTGATCTGCTGCGTGGTTGAGCGGCCGTTTCACCCGAGCATGCTGAAATCAACCCGTGAGAAGCGGCCGGGGGAAAGCTTCTTCTTTGATCGGGTGAACCTCCCAGACGGCGAGCGTCGGTCAGTAGCCGTTCTGCCCGTAGCCTCCCTGCTGTCCTCCAAAACCTCCCTGTTGTCCCCCGTAACCACCCTGGGGACCGTAACCTCCCTGGCCGTATCCGCCCTGGGGTGTTCCGTATCCATTCGGGACCTGCTGCCCCGGCATCCCCTGCCCCTAGTATCCCTGCTGTCTCCCCTGATACTGGTACAGACCGCCGGGCCCCCCCGAAACCGGGGCGGGCGCTGGCTCTGCGATTGGCGTTCAACATCTGGATCACGTGGATGGTGGCCAGCGCTATGACGGCGATGGAGCTGATCAGCAGCAGGATCAGGCCCCACCCCATGCTCGCCTGGACCAACCCGGAGCACTGCCCAGCTCCCTTGCCGATGTTTGCCATGGCGCTGAAAACCATGATCAGGTTGATCAGCCCCAGGATCCCCGCCGGGGCCATCGACCAGAACAGTCGTTTCATGGCTGGCAGGAACCCGGACAGACCGGCCAGGACCACGATGGCGATGCTGAACAGGAGGGTAAACACACCGGCCCTTGTATCCATACCGCTTGCAGTGACTTCGACCCCAAAGGCTTTGGCCGTCGCCCATGGACCCACCGAACCGGTGAGCGACAACACACCGGCCCCCATGGTCAGGCTCGCGAACAACGGAACCCCGGATCCGGGAGACTGGAAACTTCCCGGCATCCCGTAGGTCGGGGTCTGGAATCCGAGATACTGTCGTTGTTCCCACCCGCCCTGAGGCTGGTTCGGGCCGTATCCCTGCGGGGGTGTCTGATATGGAGGCTGAGAGGACATCGCGGGCCTTTCGTCACGTCTGTTGTCAGGGATCACTCTGCACCTTTTGCATCGACCCGCCAACCCCTTCCCTGAAACCATCCGGGCCACGGCGCAGCTCCGCTCCGGACACCTCACCGCCCCATCCCATTCGCTGAGACACCGAACGATGTGGGGTAGCGCGGTTTTCCCCGGTTTTCTGGCCCTGAGCGTCTCCAAGTGGAACAATTGAGTGATGCAATCGCTCTCGGTATCAGCGACGAGACCGGCCTCGTCGGTTTCCCCACGCCCGCTCTCCGTGGTCGATCTGTTCCGCGTGGGCATCGGCCCCTCCTCCTCCCACACGGTTGGCCCGATGCGCGCCGGGGTGGCCTTCGCCTCGGAACTGGCGGGCTCGCCGCGGGCGAACGAGGTCAGACACATCACCGTCGACCTGTTCGGTTCCCTGGGGGCGACGGGTCGCGGTCACAGCACCGACCGGGCGGTCCTGCTGGGGCTCGGAGGCCACGCTCCTGAGTCCGTCTCGATTCCCGAGGTCGAATCCCTGCTGCCAACCCTTGCCTCCTCGGGTCGGTTACCCGTCGCGGGGATCGGGCAGGTGCCGTTCGACATGGCCAAGGACATGCGTTTCGTACCGAGAACGGTGCTGCCGTATCACGTCAACGCCCTGACGATCACCGCCTGCGACGCCGCCGGTGAGACATTGCTGCGCCGCACCTACTACTCGATCGGTGGCGGGTTCGTCATGGAGCAGACCAACGACGACCCCCAGGCCCCGCAGGTACGCCCCCTGGATCGAGTTAAGGAGGACGCTTCCCCGCTAGCCCTTCCTCACCCCTTCGGCAAGGCCATGGAGTTGCTGAGTGCCTGCGACAGGTCCGGCCTGTCGATCGCCCAGCTGGTCTACGAGAACGAGGTCGCCATGCGCGCCGAGGAAGAGGTGGATGCCTATCTGGATCTCGTGGCGAACACGATGTTCGACTGCATCGACGCGGGGCTCCAGGAACACGGGATCCTGCCCGGGGGCCTCAACGTGCTGCGCCGCGCCGGAACCCTGGCGAAGCGGCTGCGTGAACGCGAGACCTGCCAGCCCCGTGAACTCCCGGACTCCATGGAATGGGCCGCCACCTACGCGGACCCGATGCGGGCAATGGACTGGGTGAATCTCTACGCCTTGGCGGTCAACGAGGAGAACGCGGCCGGCCATCGCGTGGTCACCGCCCCGACGAACGGCGCGGCCGGCGTGATTCCTGCCGTCATCGGGTTCCTGACCTGCTACTGCCCGGAGGCCGGGGTGCCCTTCGGGATGTTCACTCCCCTCGACCAGGGCGGCCATTTCCCCTTCCGTCTCTCCCCGGCGGACCGGGAGGGAAACAGCGCGAAGAGACGCCAAGCGGTGCATCGTTTCCTGCTGGCGGCAGCCGCCGTCGGTTCCCTCATCAAGACGAACGCTTCCATCGCGGGAGCGGAGGTCGGCTGCCAGGGTGAGGTCGGTTCGGCCTCAGCCATGGCGGCCGCGGGTCTCGCGCAGGCCTTGGGTGGCACGCCCCGCCAGGTGGAGAACGCGGCGGAGATCGCCATGGAGCATTCACTGGGACTCACCTGCGACCCGGTCGCCGGGCTGGTGCAGATTCCCTGCATCGAACGAAACGCCATCGCCGCCAGCAAGGCCATCAACGCGGCCCGCATGGCCATGTGGGGAGACGGACGCCACACTGTGAGCCTGGATGTCGTGATCGAGACGATGCGCCAGACCGGCAAGGACATGCTCTCGAAGTACAAGGAGACCTCGGAGGGCGGACTGGCCGTCAACGTCGTGGAGTGCTGAAACGCACTCTCCCGGGCCATGTCCAGCGGTCGGGCGGACAACTCTCGTGGAATATGTGGCCTTGGGTGGATGATAGGGCTCATGACGCGTGCACGATCCGACTCTCCCGCGACGAAGGACCCGGTTCCCTCCTGGGTTGGGCGCATGCTCCCCGGGTGTGTGTTGTGCCTGGCCGCCGCCGGAATCGGCTACGGAATCAACCTGTTCCTGCCCGGTGTCAGCGCGTTGATCATCGCGATCGTGCTGGGGGTGCTCCTGACCAATGTCGTCCACCTGCCGGATGCCCTCTCCCCCGGTATTGATTTCTCGGCGAAGAAGCTGCTGCGCGCGGGAATCATCCTTCTCGGGCTCAAGTTGTCGCTGACCAGCATCATCGACCTGGGTGTGCCGATGCTGCTGGTGGTCGCGTGCATAGTCACGGGCGGAATGCTGGGAACGGTTCTGCTGGGAAGGCTGCTGCGGGTTCCTCCGAACCTTTCCCTGCTGATCGCCTGCGGATTCTCCATCTGCGGGGCCGCCGCCGTGGCGGGGGCCGCCGGGGTCACCGACCCGGACGACGAGGCCGAGGAGGACACCATCACGGCGGTGGCGCTGGTGGTGATCTTCGGAACCCTGATGATTCCCCTCGTGCCGCTCGTGGCGGGCCTGCTCGGCCTGGATGTCGTGGCCGCCGGAAAATGGGCGGGCGGCTCCACCCACGAGATCGCCCAGGTGGTGGCGATCGGGGGTGTGATCGGCGGTGGGGCGTTGGCCGTCGCGGTCGTCGTCAAACTCGCTCGTGTGCTGTTGCTGGCGCCCGTGATCGCAGTCCTGAGTTTCCGGCAGCGCCGGCTTCAACGATCGGACATGCCCGGGCGGCAGGCATCGCGCACGAAGCTTCCCCCGATCGTGCCGCCTTTCATCCTCGGGTTCCTGGCGATGGTGCTGCTGCGTTCCTTCGTGGCGTTGCCGGGGGCGGCGCTGGGCGCCGGTGAGACGTTGCAGACCCTGCTGCTGGCGGCCGCCATGTTCGGGCTGGGGTGCGGGGTGAGGGTCAGGAATCTCCTGAAGGTCGGCCTGCGGCCCTTTGGCCTGGCGGCCGCATCGACGCTGCTGGTCGCGGTGATCGCCCACGCCGGGGTCGCGCTGGCCGGCTGAGACCAGGGGCAGGTCAATCCGCCATCGCGTTTCCCGGCCACGCGGGAAACGGGTCGCAGCAGCGGCCGACCTTTCCCGTGTTCGTCGATCATCTGCCATCCCCGCGTCAAGGCCTTTCCGCCCCGGCCCGTGGCCCGGAGGCCTCAGCTTTTCCTTCCCAAGAGTTTGAGATGCACGATGATCGTGCGGCGTTTTCGGTCCGCCACCATCATTGCGATGCGCGATCCGATCTTGAGTCTTCTCCTGACGCCGGGCTCCATGTCCTTGAAGAAAGGACGTTGTTCGAGCAGTTCCGCACCGCATGCGCGGGCGAATGCCTCCGGGTCGTTGATGTAGAAGTTCATCGGGGCGGTGGTGTTCCCGGTCTTCTTGACGTATCTGTTGGCGTACCTCACACCCACCTCGTCCGTGGCGTCGAACACCAGTTCACTGCCCGGCAGGGAGTCCCCGAGCTTCCGGGCAAGACCGATGACATCGTCCTCGCGGAAGTACTGGAACACGCCCGAGGCCATGAACAGCGTCGGGATCGATGAATCGATGCGCGGAAGCCAGTCGAGGGAGAGGACATCGCAACCGATCAAGACCTCGCCGGGGCCTTTGGGAATCACCTTCTCCCTGGCCTCGATGACCTCGGGCAGGTCGATCTCGTAGAACCTCGCGCCGCAATCCGCCAGCCGGAAGGCGGCTGTTTCCAGCCCGGCCCCGAGGTTGACGACGTTGCACTCCCCGTTTCTTCCGGCGAATTCCCTGACGGTCCGATCCAAATTGCGGTACCGCGCCACCGAGGCCAGATACATGTACTCCGAGGATGATCTCCGGATGCCGTCGCCGGGAACAAAGTTTTCGAGCGACAGCGCCTTCTCGTCGTAGAAGTACTCCGGGAATCTCCTGGACACGTGGATCCGCGCGACCAGCGGAATGAACAGTGTGTCGGCAACGCCTTGCAGATCGCGCATCACGCACTCCTCTTCGTCCACCCCATGGTAGGAACAAGCGTCTCGCGTGTCGATACCCGTTCGGGGTCCGGACAGGACACCCGCTCGCGGGCGTCACAGCTTCGGCCGGGACCCTGAGAGCATGAGATGGGGTTATGCCCGAACGCTTGAGCATCGAGGGCCTGCGGTATGCCCGGGCGGTCGCCGAGACGGGATCGTTCAGCGCAGCCGCTCGCCGAGAAGCATGCGCGTCGGCGTGTCCTCGCTGGTCAATTCCACGCCGACAGCGACGATGTTCGGCACCGTCTCGACCCTTCGGTCCTTGGTTGTACCATTCCAGTTCTCCTGGGGCGGCGCGTCACTTGTCGGCATCAATGTCAATGGCGTCGAACATTTCAAGTTCCGCGCGGAGAAAATCGTCGATGCTCTCCACTTCATCAGCGGCCGTGGCCAGCATGTCGGCAATCTGGTCCTTGGTCGCCCCCGCGCCCATGCACCACGAGGCGCGGGCGATGATCTCGTCCAGGAAATCATGGAGCTCCGTGGAGCTGGGCTCGGCGGCATTCGGCCGGTTTTCCTCCCCAGTGGCTGCCGCGTCACCCACGCGACCGGCCATGCCGCTGTGCAGCGTCAGCGCATGGCTGTCCACATTCCATTCGTTGAGCGTCAGCGGTCCTGAAATGTCATGGGTTTCCCAGTCCACCCCGTCCCACCGAGAGGTCACGACGAGTTCCGTGCCCTCCACCGTGACCACCATCTCCTGTCCGTTGTCCCCGATCGAAAGCACGGCGGCCCCGTTCTTCTCGATGAAGTCGTAGTCGTCATTCAGCGCTTCCAGGACGAGCGGGAAGGTGATCCGGGGAAGGCCGGACGCGGCGGAATCGACGTTTTCCGCCCCGAACAGGCGCAGCATCTCGTCCTCCAGATCCTGAATTCCCCGGATCCCGTGGTCGTGTTGATGTCCACCCTCAGGGACCACCGGTCCCCCGGTCGCCCCCGAGAGCGGCTCGTCGCCGCCCTGTTCCCGGCTCTCCGTCCTGAGCTCTTCGAGCACGGCCTGGCCGAGAGCGGCTTCCTGGGTTTCCTGGATCCCCGGGTGGTCGAGGGTTTTCTCCATCATGGCGGCGAAAACATCGTTAATGCCGGTTGACACCGGATCCAGGTCGGCTGCCCTAGCGATCTCGGATGCCTGCGACAGGAGCGTCACCGCCTGTTCCATGTCGGTGTCGGCGACCGCACGCGCCTGTTCGACCAACTGGGCCACGGCATCTTCGGGCTGCCCGTCGAGTTCGGCGAGGATCTCCTCCGCGGGGTCCGGGATCCGGATCCCGGCCTGCTGGGCCAAGGCGTCGAATCGCGTCTGCGGGAATGCTTCCTCCAGGAACCGCTCGAAGAACCCGCATCCGTCAATGGCGTCACGAAGGAAGTGTTCGAGCTGGTCATCGGTCAGCCCGACCTCCACCGGCAGCCTCATGGCCCCGCACAGACGCGCCATGTCCTCCTGCGGCGAGACGATGATGCCGGCCGCCACCGTGCTGTCGTTCACGTTCCACGAGTCGGCCACAACGCACAGCGCCTCTTCCAAATGGCTCGAGGCGTTGGACATCCACTGGATGGAGACGTTCAGCATCCCTGCGAAGACGAAGAAGGAGATGATGCTGTTGTCGGTCAGGGTCAGGAGGGAACCGTCCGGCCGGTCACTCGCCCTCACACCGATGTCGGCCAACGCTCGTTTGATGCGGGGCACCGTCACCTTCGTCGGCCTGAGGGAGCCCTTCGAAGAGGTACGGGTTACGGCCGGCCCGGTGTTCTTGGATGCGGTCTTCTTCTCGCGAGGGGATATGGAAGCTCCTGTCGTCAGTGAGCGGACCTTGTGAATCGGCACGGGTCGGGGTCGGGACGTGCGACGACGTCCGAGCCCCACATCCTCCACCGTAGCGATCTGCCTTGAGAGTCATTCGGGTACGACACACCCCGCCCTCGCCAAGTGGGAGCACTCGACACCGAGCAGCCCCCCGGCAAGCTGATCCACATCGCGACATCGGCCACGAATGCCGGACACACGCGCATCAAAGCTTGTCGGTTTGCCACCAGATCAAAGCTTGACAGCGTACTGCAGCACTTTTGTTTCACTATCAAAAGGAGTTTTTCTGTAGAAGGCTATCACATCTTCGTTGTCATCTTGTTCGGTGTCGACAAAAATATCGTGAAAATCATTATTCTTCGCATGGTCCATCAGATAGCCTATCAGGCTTTTCCCCACCCCTTGGCCTTGAAAGCTCTTCTTCACCCCCAGATCGTGAATATAAATACTGGGCCTCGCCACTTCGTAACCGGGGAGAACGTAGGCCGTCAATCCACCGACCACTTCGTTTCCGGCCTTGGCAACCACGACCAACAGGTTGACGTCCTTCAACAGGCGTAGGAGATACTCCTCGTCGGGGTGGTCATGATCACCCCAGTCAAATACATCCCGGAAAACATCGAGCAAATTTTTGAATTCTTCAATATTCGCGTCGATGAGTTTGATGTCGAATTCTCGTGTACGCATTTTCCCTCTCTCGGAGTTGGGGTGCTATTTTCTGGCCTCAAAGCGGTACTCGCCGCTCGGCCCGCACGGCATTCAGGTCGTCGCTGCCCCAAGGTTGCTCCTTGTCGTGGAAAGCATAGGGGACGGTCCTACCAGCGAGTGGGTGGGGGATCACGTTTCATTTCCGTTCTTGTGGACCTAGCGGGAGGTTTATCGAAACTCGCCCCGCGGATGACACAGATAGTGCAAGCGCATCGGATCATCCGCAGCCGACAACGCCAAGCGCACAGCAGCGCCCGCCACTCGCAGCAGGCGCCCCAAGTATCCGAGGAACTACTGCACCGAACCGAAACCGCCTACCGCTCCGGCCGGTCTCTCAAAGCAGTGGCTAGACAGGTCGGGATCGGGCATCAGTGCCTGTCACGCTTATTGCGCGAGCGCGGCGGCGTGCTCCGCAACCAGTCCCCCTCTGAGGCCGAGATCGGGCAGATGGGAGCCATGTACGAGTAAGCAACATCACTTGATCGTGTGGGACAGAGGTGGGGCTACGCGGCGAGGACCGTCCGGAAGCACTTGCTTCGTACCGGCTTCTCCACATTCGCGCCGGCTTCTCCACAAGAGTGGCTCCCAGAGCGGAGGCACCTCACCCGCGATGAGTTACTCAACGCGTCCCGATACCGACTTGGATTCACGAGTTGCCGTGGGTCTCTAGAAACCATAGAGATGTTGGCGCGCGTTAAACGCTGCTGGTCCTCCTTCAAGCACGTTCTCGACATGTGAACGAATAGCCACGTCGTCCAGGGATCCAATCCCATTCGCTGCCGCTCGGCCGTTCTGGCCATCTCCTTCGAGAACTATGATCAACTCGGCGTCGCCAAGCACAGGAACGTTAGCGTTGTGAGTACTCGCGATGATCTGACGCTTACCCTTCAGACTTCGAAGGTTGGTGACGATGCCGTCATAGACGAACCGGTTGTCGAGATCATCCTCGGGTTGATCGATCACGAGTGGAGCGTTCGATGCACTGAGCAGGAGAAGGAGCAGGGCGGTCGCGCGCTGGCCCTTCGACAGATCAGTCATCTTCTTGAACTCACGCGTGCCTGTTCCTGCTTGTACGTCCAGCTGCACCTCCACAGCTTGCCCAACCGACTGCTCCTCGAGCTGGCGGAAAAGAGGCTCACCGGCCTCAAGTAGAGCTTGCGCCTGCGCGCCGGTGATCGAGAACTGTGCGCTCAGTGCCGACTTTCCGTCTCGCGCCGCCTCCACGAAGGCACGCGTTGAGAAGTTATCTTGGTCGATAGCCTCCATAATTCGCTTGCGGTGGCCGGAGATGGACTGCTCGATCAGCGACTTGATGTGCTTCCGATCCGACGCGGGAACCGGTTTCACGATCACGACTCCGCCGGTCGCGGCGTTCGCGGCACGGATCGCCTCGGTCAGCTTTCGTGCTCTGTTGTTCTCGTGGCCTGCGAGCGCCTGTAGCAGGGTGTCCCGTTCGGTTTGCAGGCCCCGGAAGCTTGTGGCGATGCCGGCACGGCGAGACTCCTTGGCTTTCAACATCTCCAGCGCTTTGGTCGTGTCAAGGTACTTGTTGGGTTCTAGCCCCTCTTTCTCAAGCTTGCGAAGAACCTCATTGTGCTCGTCGCGCTGCTCGCGAACTGCGTCCGACCATTCGGTCTTCGCTGTCTCGATCTCTGAGGATGCCGCTTCGAGCGCCGCGCGGGCCTCAGCCGCAAGTGCCGTCAGCTTGGCGGCAAGTGCAGTTGATGCAGCCTGTGCGCGCCTGAGATAGCCAGACCTGGGTGAGTCATCAATGTTCTCGAACGCGGCCTCTAGCTTCGTGATCAGCTGAGGGTCTGTGAGGGCCGTCAACGATTCCTGAGCCGTGGTCACGCGCGCCGTTGCCTCGGTGAACACCGCTTCATCCTGGGTGAGTCGCGTGACATCCTTGAGCCGAGTTGGCACGTCCGTGTCGGTGTAACGCCGCACCTGCTCCTCTAGCCGGGGAATGTCCTCAAGCTCTTCTTCGAGCTGAGTTCGCTCCTCCTCTGCGCGATTCAACTTCTCTCGGTTGAGCTTGAGCTTGTCCAAAGTATCGATGTGCTCGGTAGTCAGCTCGCCGTCCCCTTGGAATCGCTGCAGCATGCTCGCGACCTTCGAGCTGTCGTTCGTCAGTTCGGCAAGCTCGTGCTGTCCGAAGATCTCCACGTTTGCGACAATGTCGATCGGCCGGAAGTTGGTGGCAGTACCGCTCTCGTCTTTTACTACCGGAGGATTGTTGACGGAGCGTTCAATGGTGAATGTACGCACGGACGGCGAAGTGGTCTCGACAAGCAGCTTCACGACGGTACCCGACTTGAGCACGCCGCTCACGATGCCGTCATGGTCTCGTTTCGCCTCTTCGCCAATCGGAGTGAGGCCCAGCACGAATCGGAGGCTCTCGATAGCGGTCGATTTCCCAGTCCCTCGCCCTCCGATGAGTGTCGTGAGATCTGTAGAAAGCGGGATCGTCACGCCGTCCAGGAAGCCGCCGACCCATGAAATCTCTTTCAGGGTGGGGCGCGCTTGGCTCGCGGGATCTTCCAGCGAGATTCGGGTCTCGGGAGTTCGGACGGCGAGCTTGAGGCTGTCCACGGAAAGGTGGCTGACCTTGAACCAGCAGCTTGTGCCTTGGCTCTGGAACGCGGCGGGCTTCGTCACGTCGTCAGCGTGGATCACGGCAAGCGGGTGGTCTCTGTCGTAGGGCTTGGTGGCCTTGAGGATCGCCTCCTGGTCGGTGCCGTCTGGTTGGCTAGGTGTGATTCCGAGTGCGTGAAGATCGGGATGCTTGATCTTGGTGCTGAGCGGCCGTCCTGCGCGGCCGGTCAGGAGGCCGCTGTTCGGGACGTTGACGTGGGCAGGAATCACGAGCGCGCCCTGCGCGGTCATCTTCTCGAGAATGTCGGTGAACGGCGCGCCGGTTGTTCCGTTGGCGCAGCCAGGTTCAACACCGCACATCCCGATCGCGGCGTTAATCGTCGCTGCGCTGGTGTCTGCCTCGAAGATCACGAGGATATGGATGCCCTCGCTGGAGTTCGCTTCGAAGCCGGGAAGGGCAACGATTCCCCGATCAGATGCATCGCGGATGAGCTGAAGTGCAGAATCGACCTTCCAGTGATCCGTGACTGCGAACAGCTCGATACCTTGGGCCTCGCACTCGTCGAGTAGCGCCGTGTTGTAGTCAGCCTCAGTGCTGTACGTGGCCGACGGTGCGTTCTTCCCTTTGTACTCGTAGGGGTTCACCTGGAGTGCGGCGCGCACCCACCGTGCCCCCGGTTCCGTCTTGTCGTTCATCCTGTCTCCCAAAGTTTCTCAGAGCTGACTGGCCCCATTGTCGGCGTTCGCGTTACATTTCTATCTCTGGCGATAGACAGCAGCCTATCGGTCAACTGAATCGCGCAGTATGAAGTCTTCGCTATGACTTCAGCGTTCCTCCTTCTTGGCTGCGCGTTTCTGCGCGTCGAGCGGAGCACCAAGCAATCGGATGGCTTCAGATCGCACCGCCCGCTCGAGGATATCGGCTACGGTCGCGAGGTGCTGGGGTTCGAATGATTCTGAGCCGTGCGACAGGGCGTTACGGGCTCTCGTGAGGGCGGCCTGAAGCGAGAGCGTTCCCTTACTGGTGTCCGTCTGTCTCACGGTCTTGACTAGTTCAGTAGTTTCAAGCTCTTCTGAGACCACGTCTGGCAGTCGCTTCAGCAGATCGGCAAGCGCCGAGTCAAGGCCCTGCTGAGCCTCCCGACGGAGATTCTTCTTAACGAATGTGAAGTCAGTCTTCTCAAGAAGCTCCTGGGCACGCGCTAGTACACCCTCCCGCTTAGCACTGTACTTCTCATTGTCGGCCTGATGCTTGGCGCGGTTCTCGAAGCCGTACGAACCCTCCAGCGCCTGCAGTAGAAGCAGGAACCGTGAGCGGGGATGCTGGTCGGCAGCGGTCACCATCGCGCCGTAGGTCTCAAAGAGGGGGTGTCTGGCGGCGACCTGTTGCTGCCAGGCCTGCAGTAGGTCGAGCAGGCTCAGGTCGTCGCTCGCAAGACTGGCCGCCGAACGGATCTCTTCGACGGCAGCGCGGTTTGAGTTGACGGGCAGGTGGGTGATGTCCCAGCCGAACACCTGATCACGGCGCGAGCGTGGAGCGGCGCTGTCGACCGCCATGAGAAGGTACCGAACTTCACGCGGAGCACCTGTCAGGAGTGAGATGAGCTGGCGGAGCGGGCGCACCCACTCAAGCCACCAATCGACGATCGCCAGCGGTTGGTCTGAACTGAGGCGCAGGACAGGACCAAAGGCCATCCGGAACTCGTATCCGTCAAGCGCACGAACACTGTAGTCGTAGCTGAAAGTCATCGACTGACCGCTCCCACTCCATGTGAATCTAGTGGTGTGTCCCTGATTTGGTTTCCCTGTTCAGGGTGACGCGTCCGCGGGCG
>ERZ773077.2214-NODE-2214-length-12662-cov-4.774332_pt1 | contig 12662 bp, 9 predicted proteins | sample MGYA00580612_ERZ773077 | MGnify/ENA primary metagenome ERZ773077 (study PRJEB29015, sample SAMEA2737971) | human oral metagenome | biome: human oral; feature: human-associated habitat; material: dental | place: China | collected 2021 ...
TCGAATGAGATCGACGGTGGCGCCGTCGATCTCATTCGACAATGTCAATCTCGACGCGTAAGCGCCGGTGGGAGCGCCAGAGCCGGCAGAAGCGCCGCAGATGCGAGCGCAGGAGGCCCGGTGCCCCGGTGCCGCCTCTGTCGCCTCTGCCGCCTCAGCCGGAACCGAGCAGGTAGCGGGCGCACACCCCGGCGACGCACTCCTCGGCGGGGTTGACGCCGAAACGATTCGCATCCATGTGCATGACGTCGAGCGCCCGGCGCCCGCCGGGGCCGGCACCGATCCTGCGCGCAGTGAGAGCGGCGTCGGCGGCCAGCTGCTCAACCAGGTCATCGACTCGCTCCCATCCCGGCTCCTCCTCCAGCCGGCACCCGAGCACCTGGCGCACCACGGGGCCGAGGACGGCGCCGTCGCGCAGACGTTCGGGGAGCCGGGGCCCCCACGTGCGCAGGTGCGTGCCCAACAGCTCATCCGCGGGCAATGATCCGACGGCGGCCGCCCGCGCCAGGAAGCGAGCGGTCAAAGCAACCCTGGGCAGTGGACGCGGCACCGTCCACACCCGGTTCTCCAGGCACCAGCGGCTGGAGACGTCGAAATGCCGCTCGGCCTCCTCCACCCCCGGCGGACCGCCGTACTTGTCGTACTCGGGCCCGTACACCGAGCACACCGCGCCCGCCCGGCCGCCGCCGGTGGGGGCGGTCATCGGATCGGGAACCAGGCGCTCGACCACGCGCACCCGCGCGCGCCAGGATGCCGCGTCCAGAGCATCAAGACGATCGAAGGCCTCGTCCAGCACATCCGCAGCGGCCTGCAGTCGCAGCCTTATATGGTGACCGCGCAGGTCGATGAAGCGCAGGAAGTGGACCGAGCGGATCGGCCAGCGGGCACGGGCCTCGTCCACCCATCGCGCGATGTCGGGCAGCAGGGCGTCGGTGTCGTCCCCGCCGCCGCAGTAGATGCGCGCATACAGCCAATCGACGTCCCGGTCGTCCCGATCATCCCGGTCCGCCCGAACGGAGGCGGCGCCCGGGTCGCCCTGAACCGGCGAGCGCTTGGCCGCCGACGGGTCGGTCCCGCCGAGCAGGCCGGCTCCCGTCGCCGCAAGGTCTGTCGCCATGAGGTCTCCTGCCGGGGCTGTCGGGAGGCCGCCGCTCTCCGCCCGGGGTCGCGAACCCGCGCCGACGTCGTTCTGCACCGTAGTCACCAGACACCTCCACCGGTCTGCGATCCCTGCGATCCCTTGGATCCGTTAGGCCACTTGGGCCACTGCATGCCGATCAGATACTCCAGCACCGTCGCCTCGCCGTCGGGCGTCGTACCCGCGAGTTCCTCCCTGGTCGGCAGGGCCTCGACCAGGGTCAGGTGCTCGACGTCGGGGTCGATCCAGCCGTGCAGCGACAGCAGCGACACCGGCGACCGCAGGTCCACGTACCGCGGCTTGTGCTCGTCGAAGGTGGCGCCGGGGTCCGCCCGGGAATCCATGTGCTGATGGACGTAGATCTCCGCGGGAATCCCCCACTGGTCGCGCAGTCTCGCCACTCTCACCAGGGTGGCCGCCAGATCGCGGTCCAGGAGCTCGGTCACCCGGGAGGCCGGGAAGGTCCAGGACTCCCGACGAGTGACCAGGCGCCCATGGGAGGAGCGCGGGGAGTGGACCACCTCATCCGGCAGCGGTCCGGTCATGTCAAGGTTCCGACTGGTCCGGTGATCCGCGAAGGGGGCCATTCGGGCCCACGGATCGCCCAGCAGAGCCAGCCAGGACATGTAACCGCCGAGTCGGTACTGCGGGATGAGCCCGAGGTAGGCCACTCCCACCGGCCCGTGGTCGTCGCTCAGGAACAGGGTGTCGGTAGGCGGATCGTGCGCGAGCCTCAGCGAGCTCAGGGGCACGGCGTCCGGCGCCGCGGGCTCGCCGGGCAGGCCGAGCGGGGGCAGGACGCCGCAGGCCGCGGCCTGAGCCGTATTGCAGTCGGTGGCGACCTCGATCTCCAGCACGCGCTCCAGGCCCCAGGCAGTGCGGACTCCTCGCGCCAAGCGCTCGCGGTAGCCATCGCCCAGCAACCGGTGGAAGCGGGTCTGGAGGGCCCCATTGCCATTGGTGAAGGCGTTGACCACCGTCAGGCCGCCGGTGCCGAGCGCCTGCGAACCGCCTGCCCCGGCAGGCCCGGCGGCCCCGGCAGGCCCATCCGAACCGGCGAGAACCGGCTGCAGGTAGGCGCCCATGTGCCGCGGCGAGGCCGAGACACCACCGGGCATGGCCGCGCGCTCGGGGTCGGGGCCGGCGGAGATGTCCCGCGCGACCGCACCCATCATCTCCGTATCGCCGTCGGGCGCGTGCGCCAGAGTCATGAGGAAGAAGAGCGGGTCCTCGCACACTCCGCCGCGCCCGTACTGGGAGACGAACCGGCGCACCATGAGGTCGTAGATGTGAGAACGAGTCACCCAGGGGTCCACGAGCCCGGTCAGGGTCTCGATGTCCTGGCGCAACGGCTCGAGCTCCATCGGATCGGGCCACTGCCCTCTGGACTCGCAGTCCTCGTAGAGCAGGCCGCCCGGCTTGGCCCCCAGCTCGCCGTCGGAGAAGATGCGCTGCGCCAAGCGCTGGACGTCGGTGAGCAGCTCCGCCCGCGCGGACCCGTCCTCGGTCTCGACGAGCCGCTCGAGACGCCCGAGCCGGCCGAGGTCCTCGCCCCAGGCGCGCCGCTGCGCTTCTGAGAGCGTGGCGGCCAGGGCGGGAAGGGGGTCCGCACCCCGCGACCACGGGGCTCGGGGATGCACGGCCCCGGAGAACAGCAGACGGCGCAGGCGCAGGCGCGGATCCCGTCCGCCCACGAGTCGGGCGGCCTCCCGCACGCTCGCCGGCTCCGCATCGGGGCGCCCACCGGTCAGGCGGTCGTGAGCGGCTGCGAGCCATCGGGCCGGCTGCACCTCCTGACGCCGGAAGACCATGGCATTGGCGTACCCGTGCTCGGCGACGATGGTCAGCGCGCTCGCCTGTGCCGCTGCGGTACCGCCGGGCTCGGCAGCCGCGGAACCGCCGGGAACCGCCCCATCGCCGTCGCCACTCCCCCCGGCGACGACGGCGATGCTCATGGCCGGCGCCCGCCTGACGGGAGCGGCCTCCAGGCGCAGGAGGCCGGCGGGATCGAGATCGCGCGCAGTCGCGGCGAGGATTCCGTAGGCGAGGTGGAGCGCCACCGTGCAGCGGCGGCGCCCGCGAGCCGGCCTGCCGGCCTCGGCCACAGTCGTCAGACCGGAGAAGGGGCTGGTCTTCAGGGCCGTGCGAGTCGCCATCGTGTAGAGGGTCCGCAGCACGCGCGAGTCGTCGAGCCGGCGCCCGCGTCTGGTCAGCGCCGCCACCAGTGCGGGGGCGGCGATGGCGAGGGCGCGCAGGTACTCGGCGTCGTCGAGGCCGGCCGCCAGCAGGGTGCGGCTGTGATCCAGGTCCGAGGCCACCGCCGCCTCCAGGCGGGCGTACTGAGCGCGCCGCTGGGAGACCAGGTCGTCCCAGACGGCGAGCATGGCGCCGACGTCGGCGGGCAGGCCCGCTCGCACCTGCGGCGGCAGGCCGCTGACGCGCCCCTGGAACACTCTGCGCTTGGCGTGCAGGACCGCTCGCCTCTCATTGCGCTCCAGGTCGGGGATGAGTCTGTACAGGGGGTCGAGCAGCCGATCGCCGGCCAGCTCCATCTCCTCGTCAAGGCGGCTCAGCCCCTCCAGGGCCTCGACGAGGGCATTGCCGGGCCGGGGGACGGCCGCTGCCGGAAGGCCGCCCAGGCGCACGAGCGTGGGGAGCAGCGGGACCGGCCCAGCGGCGCGAGCCGGCGCGGGTGCGTGGTCCGGCGCGGGAGCGGGTGCGTGGTCCAGCGCGGGAGCGGGTGTGGGAGCAGCGGCAGTAGTGGCAACACGATCGGGCGCAGTCATAGTCGCGGCACCGGCCTCGAGTCCAGTGAATTCAGTGGGGTCAGCGGGTTCAGTGCGCATCAGGCGAGCACTCCTCTCACGATGCCCACCACAATCATGCCCAGCCAGGCGACGCCGAACACGGTGCCGACCACACTCAGCAGCGCGCACGCCAGGCCGTAGAGGAAGTAGGCTCCGCGCACGGTCAGCCGCATGCGGGCAAGGGCGGGGGGCAGCGGTGCGCGCGTGAAGACGCTGCGCAGGATCAGCATGGAGCGGCCGCGCAGGTTGACCGAGCCGGTCAGGGCCTCGACCGTGGCCACGCCGTCGGACTGGGTCAGGGGGTTGAGATTGGTCACGAGCATGGTGAGCTGGAAGGCGCACAGGGTCAGCGCCACCTGCCGCACCTCGCCCGTGAACGCCGCGGCCACCGCGGCCTCCACGCCGCACACCACGCCGTCGGAGCAGATGCCCGCGAAAGCGAGCATGGCGCGCCCGAGCCGCGAGCGCACGCGGTAGGAGTCGGTGCGGTCGACGTAGGCGATCGGCAGCACCCAGAACATGAACGCCACTCCCAGACCGCGCACGGGGGTTCCCAGGTAGCCGGCCACGATCGCGTGCCAGGACTCGTGCCCGACGATGCTCACCAGCTGGATGGCGACGGCGATGACGTACACGCGCGCGGGCGGGAGCGGGCCTCCGGCCAGATGGATCAGGCCCTCCACCCCCGCCGCGTAGCCTCCGGCAGCGGCGAGAACGAACAGGCAGCCGAGTGTGCGCGCAGGCAGGTGATGGAGTGCGGTCACCACGGGCGCGACCGCCCGGCGGTAGCTGCGGATCAGCATGAATCGGGGCAGCATCCAGTTGCCGTTCCAGCGGGGCGGGTGGATCTGCTCGTGCTTTCCGACGTGCGGCGGTGCGACGTGTCGGCCGTCGGCGCGCTTGCGGGCCCGTTCCTGCTGGACGACGACCTTGGGGGGCGCTCCGCCCTCCAAGAGGCTCTTGGAGCGCAGGTACTCCACGAGACGAGCGATGCGCTGCCTGCCGGCGGCGTCGATCTCCTGGGGCAGCTGGTCGATGATCGTGGGCAGGGAGCGCGCCCCGTCGAACTGATCGACGATGAAGGCGGCGGCGCCTCCGAGGCGGTGGTAGGCGCCCGACACGGAGTCGAACAGCATCGGCTGATCATCCATCCCGACGATCAGCTTGACCCCTCGGCGCAGCCGCGGAATGTCATTGCTCGACATCCTCGCCGGACTCGTCGTCGTGGTCATCGGGTCAGGGCCCCCTCAGGTCGGATCGAAGTGGCATAGGGGGCGGCGGGCGGAGGGAGTCCCCTCCACCCGCCGCCGTGAATGACGTCTCAACAGGACGACGATGACGAGCACGACGGGCACGACGAGCAAGCGGCGCAGGACGGGCAGGAGCCGCAGGCGGCGCAAGACGGGCACGACGCGCAGCCGCCGCAGAAGGCGCAACCCAGAGCGTTGCCCTCGGGGAGCTCCTCAACGCCGAAATCGCTGTCGGTCAGTGTCAGATCGATGGTGTTAGCCATATGCTTGTTCACCTCCTCTCCGGTTCGTGTCACTGGTCAGGAGCGAGGCCCTCGTCGGGCCTCATTGAGGGGTCCGGTCTTGCACGGGCCGGGCCCCTCGCCCCGCGGAACGGGGCGGCTATGGGAGCCGTGTCCGGCTAGGACGACGGCGCGGCGCGGGCCGGGACGGCCACGGTGACGGCGAGCATCTGGTGACGGCTCACTCCGTCGGAGTCGAGCAGGCGGCGCACGGCCGAGGGCGACAGGCCCGCGAAGACGGTTCCGGTCAGGCCGCGGGCGGCGCTGCGCAGGTGCACCGAGTAGATGACGGCAGCGGCGCGCGCCATGGCGTAACGGTAGCCGTGGGCCCCGGCCCAGGCGTCGGCCCGGTCCAGATCGGCGGCCATCGAGACGATGGCCCCGGCGCGGGCGAACTCCTTCTGGACGGTCATCCCCTCGATCTCCTCCGGGCTCGGCGCTTCGCGCACGAGGTCCGCACCGTCGGACCCGACCCTGTAGACGCCCGGTCGGGCGCCGCGAGCCCGCAGAAGCAGGACGAAGGGCTCCAGGCCGACGACGTCGGCCTCCTCGCTCCAGGCCTCGGCCTCCTCGGCCAGGGCGGCCTGCACGCTGGCCAGAAGGGGCGCGGCATCCAGGGGCTCGGGCGCGTAGTCGGTGGTCGAGGAGCGCCGCTCGAAGGTCTGGCGCAGGTCGTACGGGTAGGGGCCGTCAGCCTGCGGGGCGAGGGCGTCGGGGACCTCGCAGTCCAGCGGCCGGCGCGGGCGCCGTGCGGCCAGGCCGTCGGAGGTCGGTGCGGCGTCCGGGTCGGAGAAGCCGCCGATGATCTCTCGCAGGATCTCGTAGTCAGTGCGCATGGCGGCCTCCCAGATCAACGACGGCGACGATCGGTTCGCGCGCCGGATCGACGCCGATGGCGGCGGACAGCTCCCGCTCGTCCCAGCGGGCCTGAGCGCGCAGGGGGAGGTCCAGGCAGCGGGCGACGATCCGGAGGGTCTCCAGGGAGCAGCCGCAGTCCTGGATCGCGAGTCGCAGGGCGAAGGCCATGTACTTCTTGGAGAGCTTGTCCACATTGCCGGTCAGGACGATTCGCACCCCTGCATCGCGGGCCTCCGGGCCTTCGGGAGACTCGGGAGTCGTCGAGCCCCCGGGGCCGTCGGAGCCCTGAGATGCCGGAGAAGGCGGCGGCCCCACCTGGGCCAGGGCGTGGTCGTGCTCGATGTAGGTGTAGACGCCCGGGGCGAGCGGGGCAGGCGATCCGGCGTCCCCGGAAGCCCCGGCGTCGGGCACGAGGACGTAGGCGGTGACCGAGCCGATATTGCCGCCCGCCGCCGTCCACCGGCGCAGTTTCGAGGCGTCTGCGGGAGCATCGGCGTCCTGCTCCTGCGGGCGCAGCGGCTCGCGCACACCGACCGCCAGCGCCAGCACGGTGGCGAGCTCGGTGAGCGTCGGTCGACCGATCGGCGCCTCCGGGCCGTCATCAGTCCGGTCCGAGACAGTCCTGTCCGAGACCGGAGTGCCTGAACTGCCCGCCGCCTGCGCACCCGCCCCGCCCAGGGGCCAGGGCCGGTTCAAGCGCTCCAGGTCCGCGTCGGGCAGCAGTGTGCGCGGACAGTTGGGCCAGTCGCGGAACTCGCGCTGAAGCCGCAGGTTGGAGGGCTTGTAGTGCTGCTGGTGGCCCTTGGAGTCCACGAACCCGGCCGGGGGGATGGCCACGGCCTGCTCGTAGCGGGCCCCGACGGGGGCCGACTGCGCGACCGGCGCGGATGGCCCGTCCGATTCGTCGGCTTGTCCTGAGCCTCCCGTGATCGAGCAGATGGGGCACCCCGGACGGGTGGTCACCGGATGGTCTGTATGCCTGAAGGTCTCCAGGTCGATGCGCCGGATGTCGCCCGGCAGGTGGATCATGGTGGCGCGGGCGATGAGTGCGGCCACAGCCCGGGCCGCCATACCGACGGCGAGGTCCCTGCGGTCCGGCCCCGGCACCGGCCCCGGGTCGGACTCGCCGGCGGTGGCGCACTGCGGACAGGGCGAGAAGCTCGGGTCGATGTACGGTCCGATCGTGACCGCGTCGTGCTCGGCCCGTACGCGCAGCAGGGGGACGCCGAGCTCCCAGCAGCGATTGATCGCGCTGCCGGCGTCACCGGTCTCGGCTGCCTCAGCGGTCTCAACAACGACGGCGAGGGTGTCGCCGGGCTCGACAGCGGCGGCCCGGGCCGCCAACGTGGGGGACAGGGCGCTGACGACGTCGTCGGCGAGCGCGGCGTCCCCCAGAACCGCCACGCGGGCGGCCGCCAGGCGACGGGCGGCGTCCTGCCAGGAGTCGTTGACGCCCGTGGACTCGCCCAGGCGCGACAGCAGGCAGGCCAGCTCCGGAGCCGGTTGCGGGTCGGGGAGCGGGTCGGTGTCGCCCTCCTCGACGATGCCGCCGGTCCACAGCAGGGAGACGGCCTCGAAAGCACCGCCCGGGCCGATTCCCATGGCCTCAGCGATCTGGTCGAGCGTGCGAGTGCCGTCGCAGGCCTGAAGCAGCGCGTCCAGGTGCTCGCGTGCGAAGGCTCCGCCCAGAACTTGGCGCTTGCGCCCGCCCTCGAGCACCCAGGTCTCGTCCTCGGGGCGCATGCGCACCCCGAGTCGGACCACGGGCTTGCGGGGAATGCGGAACTGCAGGTCCTGGCGGGCCGCACGGCCCACATCGGCCGCACGCATCCCGGAGGCCGCCGAGGCCGCCGACGCCGCAGGGTTCTCAGGGTTCGCAGGGCTTTCAGGGCTCTTGACGCCGTCGATGCTGTCGACTCTCTCGGCCATTCAGATCACCCGCTCCGGCAGGAGGGCGGCGAGTGCGGGCACTGCGTCGCGCCGGGTCGCGTAGCGCCCGGAGCAGATCTGACAGCGATCGGTGGCGACGGTCCGGGCCAGGGAGGTCAGCCCGGAAACGAGGTCGACGGTCCACACCTGCCCGCCGAGCTCGTCATCGCCCGTGCTCCCGTCGGCGGGGTCGCCATGGTCCAGAAACCCCAGGGCGAGCCTGACCAGCCCGGCACCGATGACCACATGGTGGCGGGCGTAGCCCTGCGGCAGCGGCTCGAGGTCATCGGGCAGCGGACGGTAGCCGTGCTGCTGACGACGTCGGGCGTAGCAGTGGTAGCAGGCGGTACGCCCGGGCACCACCAGGGGTCCGCAGCGCAGCTCGGTGGGGGTCAGCTCCAGGCCCAGGGAGGGCAGGGAGCGGACGAAGGAGACCTCGTCCAGCGCCTCGCGCACGGGGGTGCGGTCGGCATCGCTGATCATGACGAGCCGGTCGGCGTAGGGGACCGAGGCGTAGACCAGGCCATGGTCCACGGACAGGACGACGTCCTGGGGCTCGGCGAGGTGCTCGACGACGGCGTGCCCGAAGCGCCCCTGCGGCAGGTAGGCCGTCACCGGCCTCTGCGCGGCAGTACTGGCAGTACTGGTGCTCATGATTCTCCTGCGGGTGGGTCAGGCGAAGGGCTGACGGACGGGGTTGATATCGGCCTCGTCATGAGCGGTCAGGCCCATGGCGCGGGGTGCCTCGTAGAGGCGGGGGGTGGCGAGGTAGCGGGCGTGGTGGCTGAACGACAGCGGCACGGCCTCGGGGACGAGGGCCTTGACCACATGCATTCCAACCTGGCGGGCCTCGTCGGTGGTGATATCGACGACGATGGCCTCCGATCCGGCGCGTTCCAGTGCAGAGACGACCTTCCCCAGCGGATCGGCGCCGTCGGATGCTCCGGATCCGGCGGTCTTGCGGAGTTCCGGCAGTCCCATGTCATCCAGCCGGTGGACGGGTCGGGGTCCTTCCAGCAGGAAGTCGAAGACGCCGCGCATGTCGGGGGCGGCATCGGCCAGGGCGCCGCCGACCACCGTCATGTCCTGGCCGGTGACCTCCTGGGCGCGGGGGCTGCGGGCGTGACTGCGCAGGGCGATGCGCAGGGAGGCGAGTTCGCGGTAGATCTTGGCCAGCGCCCGCTGCGGGTCGAGGTCGCAGGTGGCCGCCACCACCTGGGCCAGCTCGGTGTCGACCTCGGAGGTCTGGACGGCGTAGAGGATCGGGACCCCGTAGTCGGTGGTGGCGTCCCGCAGGTGGACCGTCAGCTCGGTGGAGGTGCCGGCCCGGTAGTACTCGGCGACCTCGGGGCCGAGGGCGTCGGGGTCTACTGTGACCTCGGGCAGGCGCAGCCTCTGCAGCCAGGTCATGGCGATGGCGTCGCGCTCGATGACCTCCAGCAGACCGCCGAGGACGGCCTCGTGCAGGTCGGAGTGGGCGGCCGTACCGGTGGACACCATGTTGATGAAGCGCTCGGAGGGGCTGCGCACCGGGAACTTGAGGTAGACCAGGATGGCCGGCACGAAGACCTCGCATCCTCGGGTCAGGGACCAGCCCCGTACCCAGCGCAGCGGCACCCTGGGGTCGGAGGGGATCAGCCCGCAGTGCGGGTCCGCGAACTCCGTGGGCGAGCAGGCGGGCCAGCGCTCCGGCCCGACGGCGGCCTCGCCCAGTCCGGCGGGGGTGTCCCAGATCAGGTCCTCGGCCGCCCATGCGCAGCTGGAGTAGCGCTCCAGGGACTCCACGATGGCGATGTGCCTGGCGAGATCGGGGTCGATGGCGCCCCCGGCGCCGTCGATGTTGCCGGACTCGACCCGGTGATTCCAGGTGTTCTGCGAGGCCAGCGGTGCGGAGAGGTCGCCGAGGAATCCGGTCCAGATCGAGAAGGCCGGTTCCCCGGGAGCCTGAGGCAGCTCCGCAGTGCGGGACACCAGGCCGACCGACGACTCGAGGGACGCCGCGCGGGCCAGTGAAGGAGCGATTCGCTCGTCGAGCGCAGATCGGTACACGGATCCGCCTTCCAGGGTGAGACAGGGCCAACACATTTTCAGGAATGTGCCGTTGACCGAAGAGTCTGCCCGGTGAGGTCCGGAATCATGTATCGGCCATCAGGTCACTGTGATGTCTCTTTTCGAGTGTGCGCCCGTTCACTGTTCGAAGGACCACGCTCATCCCTTCGGCGCACCGCCGGTGGAAGGAGGTCGGGGTTCGCCGGAGACCGTCGGGAGCGTCGGCTCCGGCTCCACTGCCAGATCCGCTGCCGACCCCATGCAGATCCACTGCAGATCCGCTCCAGTTCCACTGCCGCGCGCCAGCGCCTCAAGGGCCGGGCGGCACGACCTCACAAGACCACGAAACTCGCGCCTGACGAGCACCGTCAAGCCGGATTACTCAGGTAGTCTGAATCGTAATATTATCGTTATCTCCCTTGAGGCCGCGGACATCTCTGACCACGGCTCGAGCCGGTTACGTCGCAAGGAGATGTATGAGTTCCCTGACCGCCACCGACCCTGAGTGCATCACCGTCGTACTCCTCGACGACGATGCGATGGCGCTGACCTGCCTGGAATCCTTTCTCACCCCGCCGGAGGATATCCAGGTCCTACTTGCGACGCGGTGCGCCGACCAGATGTTGGAGCTCCTCGAGTCGAGCCGGGTGGACGTCCTCATCACCGACATCCACATGGAGAACATCGACGGAGCCCAGGTGGCGCGGGAGGCGCTGCGGGTCTCCCCCGAGACCAGCGTCATCCTGCTGACCACTGTCGATACCGACGACAGCCTCATCCAGGGGCTGAGCGCGGGCGCCAGCGGCTTCCTCCTCAAGAGCGCGCCCGCCGAGGAGATCCTCTCCGCCGTGCGAACCGTCCACTCCGGGGCGAAGGTGGTCGCCCCGATGTCGACCGCGCGCCTGATCGACTACGTGCTGGCATCCGCTCACACCGAGGACGGGAGCGTCGCCCTGTCGAAGCGGGAGCGCGACGTCCTCCACATGCTGTGCGAGGGCGCCTCCAACCGCAAGATCGCCTCGCAGCTGTCGATCTCCGAGGCCACGGTCAAGTCCCACATCTCCGTGCTGTTCAGCAAGACGAAGACGAAGTCCCGCCTGGAGATCGTCGTATGGGCCTTCCGGCACGGATACGCCACCACCTTCGGATACGCATCCTCCGACCGCGCCACCGCCTCGTAGCTCCACATCCCGCACCCTCCGAACCCCCACACCTTCACCTTCCGCGCCCTCAGCGCCCTCAGCGCCCTCCGAACCCCCACACCCCGTGCCCTCAGCGTCGAGATCGACATTCTCGAACGAAGACGACGGTGGCGCCGTCGATCTCGTTCGAGAATGTCGATCTCGACGTAGGGCGCAGGGCGCGCAGGGCGCGGGCTCAGCCGTCGGTGGCCGCGGCCGATGGGGCGGAGGTCACCTGTGCGCAGGGGGAGGGGGCGCTGATGGGGTCGCCGGGCTTGATCTGGGCGACCTCGGCCGCGGAGAGCATCTCGTTCTTGAAATCGTTGCCGAGGACGACGCTCACGGTGAGGTCGCTCGGGTCCTGCGTCTCATCGATCTGGACGACGGTGTCACCCGTGAACACCCTGGACAGCGTGTAGGCGTTGGCCAGCCCCGCCTGCGACGTGGTCAGCTGGATCTCGCCGTCGTACTCGCCTTTGGGCCAGTCAGTGGTGTTGGCCACGGTGAGCCCCGAGTCGCTCAGCACGTCCGCGACCCCGGTGGCCAGTCCCATTTGGTCTGAGCCGTTGTAGACATTGACGGGAATGGACGACACGTCCGTCGTCTTGGCCTCTGCCAGCGGGCAGGGCTGGACGAGTTTCTCCTTGTCGTCCTTCTCCGAGGAGAAACCGGGGTCGTAGGGGACGGGGAGAATGTTGGCCCATATCAGAAGGCAGATGATCACCAGGAATGCCAGGCCCGTGGCCATCCCACCGATGATGGTGGTCTGACGGTGCCTGAGGCGACGTCGGTACTCGGCGCGGGGGTCTGCGGTGCTGCTCACGCGCCCCAGAGTAATGGACGAGCAGGCTTCGGGCCTCTGGTATCCGCTCTGGTATTAGGCCCCTGGAGGCGGAGGCGGGGGAGGAGTCGTTGGTCGGCCGCCGTCGTCGACCTCGAGAACTCGCGCGTGGATCGTGGTCCGTCCCTGGAGGGCGGCGCGTAGTGCTCGGTGCAGCCCCGTTTCGAGGAAGAGCTCGCCATGCCAGGAAACGACGTGCGCGAACAGGTCGCCGTAGAAGGTCGAGTCGTCATCGAGCAGATTGCGCAGGTCCAACGTCGCCCGGGTGGTGGTGAGCTGGTCGAGACGGACCTGGCGTGGGGGGATCTCGGTCCAGTTGCGCTGCTCC
>ERZ773077.2217-NODE-2217-length-12653-cov-6.427131_pt1 | contig 12653 bp, 14 predicted proteins | sample MGYA00580612_ERZ773077 | MGnify/ENA primary metagenome ERZ773077 (study PRJEB29015, sample SAMEA2737971) | human oral metagenome | biome: human oral; feature: human-associated habitat; material: dental | place: China | collected 2021 ...
AACATTAAATCAGGGCAGGACTTGCCCGCAGCGCGTGCCAAGTGAACCGTGCAGTAAGGCGGTCAGCAACACGAACCCACCGAGGTAGTTGGAAAACTACAGTAGGAATCCCCACCCTTTAGGGTGGGGAGGAAGTCAATGAGTACCATTATTCTAGCAAAAAGGAAAACATTTGTCTCTCATGGCAGAAAGTTCATCGTTTTCCTTTTTTTTGTTAAATGGCTCACGCCAGTTCTGACATTAGTCATACAGGGTTTTCTCATAAGCTGTCACATAATGATTGATGAACGAGCTTCTGGACGCATCAAAGATTGCCGCTGTCAAACTCATGTTGCGAATGGCAAGCAGTCTGTCCATCATCAGTCTCGCCGGTGAACAAAACAAGTATTCCTCATCATTGTTAGACTGAATCTTTGCTGTGTAAATCAGTCTAGCAAACACAGTATTCCTGTTCTCCTCCAACCATTTGAGTAAACGAACAACCCATGATGTGGGAATGTAAGCAAGGATAAACAGTAAGTCATTGGCATACCTGTTCCACTCATCGTCAGAGATTTCGTGAACAAGACGCAGATTGTCTGCTAATTGTGATAACACGTTTTGCACACCGGCATGGTTTACCACTGTCCACGTGTCTTTATTGTCCATCTCGTGTAATACCGGTGCGGACAAATCGGGGTCAGTGTCCGCCCAGTAATTACGGATAGCGTTTTCCTTGAATACCAGTTTTCGTGCACGTTTTATTTTCTCAGCCATTGTATGTCTGTTTTGAATATCTGTTGTACTTAATTTAATGATTGATGGACTGGTTGAAAATGTTCTACTATGATGTAGTTAATCTTGTCCATCCATAGGTTTTCATGTGAAATCGGAACAACTTTCTCATCCTTCATCACATTTAGATACACATTTGTTGTTTTTGACAAACGTGCATTGCAATACCAATGTGTTATCATTATTTCCGCATCTATCACCAATGAAATCCTTGATAGACGATGTTGGATTTGTGAAACCGTTGACTGATATTCTGTCACAACAGGATTTCTCGGTTTATCAACCGCGTGATTACCTGTTGCTCTTTGTGGGTTTGCTGGCTGAAAAACATGGTGTGTCACAACAAGACTTCCTTAAAACAAACAAGTTCACCCACACAAACAGATTGACTGATTGGGCATACAGTAAATGCAAAACTCCTGATGCAATGACCATGTTTGCCTATTACATTGATGAACCGGTTTTAAACCGTTTAATTGGATTTACTGTCGGAAGTCATTTGGTGGTACAAGCATTACACGATATTCGTCATGCGTTGGACGAGGCGCTGAAAGGATTGTTGCTGCATGAGCGCAGCAGTGGTGGGGTTAACTTTGTTGAGCGTGTGAGCAATATGCGCAATTTGCATATTGCCTATCCGGAACACATCTGTGTGTTTGTGGATTGGATGTTGCATACCATACGCGACATGGTGCGGCGTGATGTGTTTACTGATGAAGATGTTAGACTGATGCTGTATATGCGTGATATGACACGCATACCCTTCTATTTGACCAATGAAATGCCTGCCAATATCCGACAATATGTTTTACCCAGCTATCATCAGACAAACAGGTTGTTACGCTGTTATCAGGAACAGTTTGTCAATCCTTTGATTAGAAACGGTTCTATTTTAATACATGGTCATACTGATAAAGCATGTTTGGATTTGGTATTACCAGAACATCTGGTGAGTCAATATCAGACTGCTGTTAACGCTCTGCTTTCAGTGTGTGCTTTAATAGAAAGTGATGATTTTGGTTTGTCAGAACAATTGGGTGTTATCGCGGACAATGCGGATAATGTGTTACAAACTCGGACTGTAATGGTCGGAGACCTTATGTTATTCGTGAATGAATTTAGGAAAACTTTGAAATGAAAAACAAGTATATCGACCGTTTGAACAAAGCGATGCTTGGAGAATTATCTGACATCCATGTGATTGTTGAAGACATTCTTGCAGGTCAAACACTGGATGCGACATCGTATGAAAAGAAAGCCGGTACACTGGAACGCTTTGGTCTGAAACGATTGTCATTCTTGTATTTAGCAATGGGTTTGTATACCAGCAATGATGCGCGTAATGATTTAGCAGATAGTATTGTTCGTCAGACTGATGCTGCATTGCCCAACATTGTTCAGCACATTACCAGTGCGCCTACAGCGGACATTGTGTTGGATATGGAAGGCGCAAATCCGTTGTTTGATGCCGTCGGTTTGTCTTTAAAAGAGGCGGGTTTTTCTCCTACTCGACAAAAACGTGTGTTCGGCTTTGATTTGGAATACAGTGATACCATTGGCGGCAGCGATACAAATACGCATGAAGCACAAACTGCCGTATTTCAGCAAGGACAACCGGTTGTCGCAGAGCATGCAACAAGTGAGACGGTTGAGTCTGTTCAGCCACAAAATACAGAGACTGACTCTGAAATTATAGGTAGCATAACCGACAATTTGCTGCAGGGGGTGCAATCCAATCGCGCCACCAACACACAAGAAATTCAATCTGATTCACAGGCGACAACACAAGAAGAACTGGTGTTTGTCACACCTGATATGGAACAGCAAACACAAACACAAGAACAAGGATTGCCGTCAACAAATATGCAAAACAGTTACACACACAACACACTTGAACAAGTTTCACATGCGCAACCATCGCAACCGGCATTACAACAAGCACATGCGTCAATGCCGCAACAAACAACATTTGCGTCTTACATGAATGACCAAGTGTTTGTTCTTGATGCACAAACACAAGAATATGTCATTAACGGACGAGTACGTTTGGATAGCAATACTTTTGTCAGCCATATCGGGCAACTGTGTGAAACCATTGAACGTTTGCTAGAACACAATCAAGAGTTGGCAAACTTTACTGCCAATGGCGAAGAGGTTTACTTTAATCCTGACTGGGAACTCAAATGGGATGAAACCCTGTCCAGTTTGTCCGGAGCATTGGAAGATGTAGCTCTATTCAAGACTTCGGCTCTGGTGCACAAATTGCGGTTCTACATCAGCTATCTGATTGAAAAAAACATTATGTTTGACCGCCACACTTACACGCTGATGCAAGCGGTGTTGATGCCGGTGTATTCATTCCTGTCTGCCAATGTTTCCGGCATTAACCGTGAAGAATTTGTGCATTTGGAGGTTCAAATCGACGGTGTGTCTGCTATGTTTAAAGAGGCTATGAACCAACAAGCCATCAGCACTGTATTGCAGAATGGATTGACCGCATTTGAAGAGAAACTGGATACCAAATTAAACAACATAGCAGAAACAGTAAAACAAAGCAATAAAGTGCTTAACCAATTGGAGCAAGGATTCTCACGCTTTACTGTCGGATACAACACCCATATTTCTGCTCTGGTCAGTACAATTGAACAATCAAACAACTCCGAGCAGATTGCCAATGTGGAAGAACGTCTGGCAAACATGATGTACAAACAGCGTCAGGAAATGATAGCCTTGTTTGAACAATTGGCGAAAATTGCCGACCAGCGCGGTAATCAGCAAGTCGGTCTGTTGAGTATGGTGAAAAATTTGTTTAAGTGATGGGTGCAAGCTGGTTTCAGTCAAACCCTTATTGACATCGAAAGAGGACTGCTGCGTCCTCTTTTCTTTCGTCTTCTACACTACTTCCCTCAGAACGTTAGATTATGTATATCTTTTGTGCCCATTGACATGAAAAAACTGTTACAAAAACTAGGCAACCTGTGTACGCGCAGACGTGCATTAATGATTGCAGGAGGTTATATCGTTTTCTTCTTAGCAACATTCAGTCTGTATTACTTTCTGAGCAACAACTATCCGCAATTCGTTGCCGGTGGTGAAAGTAATCAAATCAAGTATGACTATAAAATCAAAGCCCAAAAAGCACCTGAAGCCGGTGTGGACGATTTCCATGCCATCGTAATGGACGATGCGGATACTTGTGGGCAGAATGCGCCTTTGGGTATTCCTGATGCTTCACGGCGTGATGACACCAGTAATTTGTATTGCTTTAACAAGTATTTGTCTGTGTATAGCGAGAGTGCAAAAATGCCGTTGGTTGTGGCTTACTCTTTGGATAAAAACAATTGGGCTGGGCGCAAACCGCTTCAAGTTGGCAATGTCGGATTCCAACGTTTTAAAAATGTCACCCCTGATGCAGCGAGCTTTAATGGCACGCCATATGTATTAAAACAACTCGCGCCACTGGACAATTTTCTGTATGACAAAACGGCAGTAGGTGAAAGTCTGTATATGACCAATGTTGTACCCATGAATCCGGTATTGGCAAACGGTGTTTGGCAACAGGCTGACTATTTTGTACGTAAAATGTTTGCCGAGCAAAATGAGGTGAAAAACTTGTATGTACTTGCCGGTCCATTGTACTTGTCCGGTCGTACTGATGATAATGGCAAACGTATTCCGAACAATCTTGGACAACTGGCAAATGGTGTGGTTGTACCGACTCACTATTATAAAGTCATACTTGAACCGCGCGGTGGTGCGTATTCAGCATTCATTTTCCCCAATACTGCAATGGCGACCGGCAATTTTAAGAATTATCAAGTAGAGCTTGCCAGTATTGAAAAAGAAACCAGACTAAAACTATTTCCGAATTTGGATGTCAAACAGCGTCGCAGGTTGGAAGACTTGACGGAATACCTAAAATAACACTATTATTCAACTAATTTTCTATATTTGGGAGTAAATGAAATGGGATTTTTTGAAGAAATCAAAGAAAAAGGTACACAACTTTGGAAAAGCGCCAGTACCACTGTGGAAAAAGGTAAAGGCATGACTGTTGGTGAAATTGGTGATGCTATCTCCAGTACGGTTTCGGAGGTTTACGAGACTGTGAAAAAAGAAATGTCAGACGTTTCCGACAAAATTGTTGCCGGTTTTAAGGATGGTGAAGCCATACATGTTGAAAAACGTATTGAGGTGGATGAGAATGGGCAGGAATATGAAGTGACTGTGGTTCGCAAGCCTGTTGCCAAAGCCGCATCAGACGAAAATGATGTACAACAGTCGCAAGAACTCAATCCGTCTTCAGAGGAAAACCAAATTGCAAAAAGTAAATCGGAAGCCTTTGATTCAACCGCCGCAGTCGATTCAGACAAGACTGAAAAAACTGCTGAAAATTTGGTTGGTGTTGCAAGTAGCGCGGATAAAGTGGTTGAAAGTGTGGCTGGGCAACCGGCTGATACCGAAACACCGTCAGGCGGTAAAAATGAATCGGATAAAAAAAAACGGTTGATTGACCGCATGGCGGACAAGTTTAATGCCGCACTGGATAACGCTGAACAAGCGGTTGAAAAAAAACGTATTGAAATTGAAGAAAAACGCCGTGCTGAAGAATTGGCTCGCCTACGCACACCGATACAGAGAGTGAAATACAGTGTGCGCCATTTTTGGCAAACTGTTACCAACAGTAAGCGTGGCAAATTGGTGGAAGACAGCCTATTTATCGCCAAAAGTAAAGTTCCGTTTCGTATGAAGAAAGTAAAACGCTTCCTGCAATTCGGTGTGACGGTTGGTTCAATGTTGTCAGTAAAACAATGGTTTGGTATTGCTACTGCGGCAGGTGGTTTATTATGGAGTAACCATAAACGCAAAGTGTTGTGGTTTGGTGGGATTGCTTCGGTGCTTGCCTTTATTTATTCCGCCTTTAAGGATGATTAACGGGTGTTGTTATGAATGAAATGGAAACCGTTCTAAAACAATTGTTGCGCAATCTTGATGTGGAAGGCTGGAGGGAAAGTTTGCGAGACAAGCAGTTCGCCTATTTTCTCGATAATTATTTGACTGAAAAACGTGAAAATGTGTATCACCTGTTGGTTAAAAATATCGGTACGAAAAACATTGAGTTGATTCAAGAAATTATTTCCTTGTTGATTGCAAACAATGTTTCCGTTTTAAATGCTGATGTGAACAACCGTTTACCCAGCGATTTGGTGAAAAACAAATACACGGCTCTATACGTCATTCTCTCTGAATATGAAGGTCGCGAATATCGTGACGCTTATGAATACCGCGCCAAATATGAAGCAGAGTTAGAGCAAAATTCTTGACCTCCTCCCAAGCAGTTCGTTTTAAAGCAGACCAGTACGGTCTGCTTTCTTTTTGTTTGCATGTTTCATGTTGGCGTATTATTTGTTGATTGAAAACATCCGCAATAATGGCGCTAACTAACCGAAAACTTTAAAATATGGCAATTATTTAATTGAATGACGGAGTTTCTGATGGGTTTGTTTGATATGCTTGGACGCGGTGGCGATTATGTGAAAAACAAGAGCAAAGATGTTGCAAATGCCGGTGTGAACAAGGGTAAAGAAATCGTCGGGTATGGCTTAATTAAAGCTAATGCCAAGTTTATCGCCGACAGCTTCAAAACCATGACACAGCCGGTCAAAGTTCGCTCGGCACAAAAGTTATCCTTTGAACAATACGTACAAAAGAACCACATTGACCAAGCCGATTTGGTCAAGAATTACAAAAGTCTCAGTATTGCCTTCTACATTACTATGTGTGGTTCGATTGGTGCATTACTAATGATGCTGTTTGCTTTTGCCAAACCTGACAAGCTGATGTTGATTGGTCAATTCGTGTCCTCCTTGTCTATCAGTGGATTTTTTATCGCCTCCATGTTAAACTTCGGATGGCGTGCTTACCAAATCAGGAAGCGCGATTTCGTCCGCTTCAATGTTTATCTCAAATCAGGAGCGGAAATTTTTCCACGATTCAAGTTGAGCCATGATAAATGAAAAAGTTTAGCGTTTATGAAATTCAGGGGGATGTCACCCCTGATGAACTGATTGCCCATATCACGGATTCGGAAAACGTTTTCCGTGATTTTTCTTCATCTTTGGACACCATTACCGGCGGATTTTTGCCGTTATATGAAGAAATTGATGCCAATGGCGTGATGCAGCCCAAATACTATGTATCCATTGACGGCAACCTGATGACATTCGCCTATAAAATGCTGAAAAAGAATGTTCCTGCCGCACAAGTGAAAGACGTATTGGAAAAACGTGTTCAGGAAATCCTGTTGCGCGAAGGGCGTGTAGTTGGGCGTAAAGAGAAGAACGAATTGAAACAAATGGTTGTCGACGAATTGCTGCCACACGCTTTTGCCAAACCGTCCGTATTCCATTTCATCGCCGATTTTGAGCGAAAACGCCTGTTTATTGATACTACCTCTGAATCACAATTGGAATTGATGGTAGGACAGTTGATTAGTCCTGATTATGAAATTGGTTTGCACCCACTGTATCCGAAGAATCCCTTTGGCAGCACTATGCTGAGGTTGTTGAAAGAAGAGGTGTTTGATGCGGAAAACACACCACTATCCACTGCTACCGAATGCGTGATTGAAATCGGCGCGACAGACGGTACGACACCGCTTATCAGCTTGCGTGATATGGGTATGGGGTCAAGTGATGTGCGCCACAGTATTGACGGAGAAAACCGTTTCGTGCGCAGCATTCGTCTGATGTTGGATGACATTGTATTTACAGTGGATAGAAAGTTTGCCTTTTCTGGCGTACAAGGCTTGGAAGATAAATCCGAAGATAAAGACGAGTACGAAAGTCAGGAAGACTTCTTGCGCACCAAATTGTTTTCTGAAGCACAAAATATGAATATCTTGGTGGACGCGGTGATTGATGTCATTGACCATTCGTGATTTTCAATAGGAATATATGAAAAGGAAGCCAGAAACGGCTTCCTTTTTTTGTGTAATCAGTAATCACTCAGCGACAGCAACGATTTCCTCACCCTCGGTGACTTGTTCGGTTGGAATCTCATATTGTTTGTTCACAACCGCTTGCACCTCGTCATCCACTTTCATCATCACGGCGACAATATCACTGTATCTCAGGCACACACGGCACAAATCATTTTGACAGACAGCAAGGCGATGGTAATTTTCATCACTCTCGAACATCTTTAAGTGACCTGATTCACAAGCGGGGCAGAGTATGCCGGTGTGGTCGCCAACCGGCACAAGGTTCAAATCATATTCTTCATCATAGGTAATCGGACGGTACATATTGGTATTCCATAGGCTGTTTGCATTCAGATAGTCTACTTTTTTGTTTTTGTTGAAGTCAATTTTCGTGCGCAGATGCGTATTCAGGATTAAAATTGTTTCAATGATTTGATGAACTTGTTGGAGAAAACAATGACAACAGAAATGAAGAAATTGGTGCAGAGCGCAGAAAAACGCGGTTGGATTGTGCTGGACAATTGGAAAAATAAACGTGTAATGTCTGAACAAGAAGTGCGTGATGTCATATCTTCCGGAAATTGGAGAGTTATATTTTCATCTCGCCTGTCGGAAGATGATGCAATTTGCTTAACTCCGTCATTGGAAACAATTCGTCTTGCTCTGCAAAAATGTGATGATAAAGTGGCGTTTTTTGACGGATTGAAATCAATGTATGTGACAGATAACAATAAAGAATTTCATCATTTGTTCACCGAAGAAGTGGTAAACAATCCGAATATTCTTTGTGTGTTGAGTGACAAACAAATCAAGAAATACTTGGATAAGTTTTTGAATGGAAAACTGAAAGCTGATTGGAAATTAGACGAGCTTGTTCATACAGGTTGTGAGGTGTTTGACCAACAAATAGAACGAATTGTTTACCCGATTGATATTGATTGTGCATTGCGTAAGTTGCCTGAAGATGTGCTCGCCAAATTTGATGTAAAACAGGTTGTTACATCCGTTTTAAATAAATACTTTTATGTTCAATCTAATAGCAAGCTATTTGAGAATTTCCCGTTTTGCGGTAATGAGAATACATACTGCACACGAGATTTTATGACCTCTTTATGTATGGTTGATGATGCCGGTTTTGAAATGCTTTGTGTGTTCCTTGAACGACAAGGCGTTTTGCAATGGGACAAAACCAGCTTCCCGACACAGAAAGTACATGAAGCGCTTGATATTGCACACTCTGTTTTAAATTTCAGCTTGGAATATGTGAAAACCAAACAACGTGTTAAACTTTTTGCTAAATCATTGAAGTTTCTATCAGAAAATGGACTAGCTAATCAGATTGAAAAACTGGTTCGCCATCACGCATATCATTTTTCTAATGACTATGATGTGTTGAAGCCCTATCTATCTGATGAGCTTTTCAGTACATTCACATCAATAATGAATGACGTGATTGCCAAACACAAAGGACGATGTAAACGTAATCCATTACTTGATGACGCAGATTTGTTTGATGAAGATGAAATTGATGACGAGTTTGGCTTTATGGGTTTGCCTGCCATGCGACGTGACACAAAGCTGTTAACCAAAATTTCCGAATCTGGAACGGTTTTGCAACGTCTATTTGTTAACGATTTTCTATCCTGCTTTGGCACAAGAGGCGGCAAATTATTCAATCGAATGAATAGTGCCAAATTAGAAACAGTTAATGTGTTAGAATTTAAACCAGAAGACAAGGCGACGTTCTTGCAAGTTGTATGTGAGTTATCCGCACTTCCCATGTTGAAACACTTTATCATGATTGTATTGGAGAGCTTGCCCGAAGTACAGTTTGGTGATGAACATATTTCCACACAAGAAGTTGTGGAGTATTGCCAATCTCATGGCAATCGCAATTTGATAATGTTTCCATCTTGTCAGCAGTATTTCTCCAAAGACGAATTACTGGATTATGCTTTGAATAATGGTGTTGATGGTAAACGCACACGATTGGAGTATGACGATTATGCAACCGCACGTAAATTGGTGGACAGTAATCCAAAAGTGTTAGATTTGCGTCTTTTCGTTGGCAAGCAGCGTTTTTTTGAAGCTCATCTTGAGCATTTGCAAGGAATGGATACCATATCAGAACAAGAGTGTGACCTTACTTTTAAATGGGCAGAGGCAACCGACAAGATGCCTGATTTGGTTGATTTTTCTGCAAAAAATGTGTATTTCTTGAACTATTTATTCAAGAATGGGGAAAAAGGATTACACATTTTGCATCATGGTCGTTGTGCTAACCATTTTCATGAGTTGAAAAACAAATTGGAAGAGTTGGCACAAACTAAACAGGAAATACGTTAATATGTTTTAGAATTAGAAGTGTGCCGAGTCAATTGTGTGGCAATTACCCATATTTGTTAGCTCGGCGCACATTGTTGAATTTAAATAGAAAAGAGTTGCTAAATGAATAACAGTGAGTCAATTGCGAGCAATAATGAGGCAATTAATTTTGCAAGCAAGTATCCAAATATCGAAAAGGTATTCCTTTCGTATGTGAATTTTGCACGCAATGTCGAACTTGCGTGTTCCGGCATTTTACTGCTGATATGTTTTATGACGAATGGGTTTATGTTGACTAACGTTTTCCTTGTTGTTTTTTATGGTGTATTGAGTTGTTATTCTTGGAGTGCGATGTATAACTACCCACCTTTGAAAAGATTGGAAAGGCATCAGGTTATTAGCGTTATTTTTGTTTCGATTGCGATGATTCCTGTCTTGTTTGTTTCCAGTGATTCGCTTGGCAACTTACGCTTGGAATCCGTAACAATTGTTTTTTTTGCTATTAAAACATTGGCGACACCACTTGTTTTTCTTGTATTGTGTGTGATTAATAAGAAATACTCGTTATTTAATGCTTCAGCCGATTACTATTGCCAGTTTTACATGTCCGGCAAAGCGCATAGAATTGATTCGCCATTATTTGAGGAGGTTGAAAATCGGCTTCGTGTCGTTAGTACGATTAAAGAGCAAAGCAATTATGAATTTTGGCGTTCCAGCTTAATTCAGTTGTCTATAGAGGAAGAAGTTCAGAAAATGAATGGTATTGTTCGTATGAAACGCATGATTGCTTCTAGGGATAACCACTTTTTCGCTGAAAACACAATTAAATTCATTGAGGGAATGAATAACACTAAGCAATATAGCAAGGAAGTTGAGGCATCTTTGTTAAGGCAGTTCAAATAGGATTGATTAGATATGCACTTGGTGCACATCTATTGCAATACATTAGTTGCATTTTAAAAGCCTGACTTAATGTCAGGCTTTTCTTTTGTGTCAACCAACTATTGTTTTTCAAACCACCAGACACCATTCTTACGTCTGAAATGAAGAGTATCACCTTTGTTAAACCGTGCTTCATGGAAACGGTTTTCTTGTAGTTGGAAACTCATCGGTTCGCCATTTTTGCCGACCAGTTGAACCTCATACAAGTCCATAGACACTACGCCTTCGTTTTGCGCTTTCCAGAATCTGCTATCCCCTACTACGCGCCCAAGAATGTCACCAACCACATATCCGGCAGTGGTTTGCCAAGCTGGTTCGTCTTCTGTGAAAGAGATTACGTTCGCCAACACATTGCGACCGATGGCAGGGTATCCGTCTCGGTACATATTGCTGCGTGTGTGGCGGATATTGTGTACATCGCTGCCCAAACCATAGACACGTACGTCGTCATAGTAACGCTCCCCCAGATTCTTCCACCCAACTATTTTCCCTTCAAACCCTCCGTCCTGTGGCAGTTTGTCATTAACGAGGAAAAATTGTGCGAGGTTGGAAAACACATAGGGGAATTGGCTGGTATCACGAATAAAAACACGATTGTCTTCCACTTGTGTCGGTTTGATTAAGCCTTGAGATTCATGGAAATCATCCTTGCCATCCAAAATACTGGCGTTTGCCAATACGGGTAACAATAAAGCAAGTGCTAATACGTTTTTCATTTCAAATCCTCCGAAACATCATATTCGTTCATTTCCGCCAAGTCATGCTTGGATGGATTGTTTTGCCGATAGCGCAACTCTTCATCACGTTGCCATTTCATAATTTGTTTGGTTTTGTTCAACATAAGTAAGAAAAAGATGGCGCATGCCCAATAAAAAGCAAATCCGCTCGCGCCCCATGACATTGAGTAAAGCCCGCCACCGGCGATTGCTATCCAAAGTAAAACTTTGGATAAGCTGGTTGGTTGTTTGTTCTTCATATTTAAATCCCAAGTTGGTCTTGTTTTCGGTTATCATACTGTTTGTATAGTGTTGATACTGTTAAATTTTGAAAAGGTTTCGTTATTATGGTTTTGTTTGGATTATCAAAACGAGAAAAGACAACTATGAAAGACTGGGTTGCCTATCGTGATATTTGCTTCTTTTTGTTTTGTCTTCTGCTCACTTCATGGAAACCAATTAATCCGTCAGACAATTATGCGAAAGTCATGCTTAACTCCTATGTTAAAATGGGTGGCGCTGGTGGATTTAAAGCGTTGGAAGACTATTTGAAACAACCCAATGGTGTCAATTTTGAATTGCTAAAATTGCCAGAATCCGTTTCTCAACCGGACTCCGATTGGTGGAAAGGATTGTATGACAAAGATGCCCGTAACCGGCTTGTCCCAGAATTGAGAAAAGCCGTTACATCCATTCAAAATCAGGAAGTTGTCGAGATATATAGCAAACACATTTGTGATTTGGAAACCCTATACGACAGGACTAGTGAAACCGGCGCTTGTACAATGCAGCAAGAACAAGAATTGAATGAATATAGAGTTACTTGGATATTTAGAGTTTTAGATATTCTGTGTGCGCTTGGCGCGTTCTCGTTTCATTTAATAATTAAAAAAACAAAAGTTTAACAATAAATC
>ERZ773077.2219-NODE-2219-length-12648-cov-5.798936_pt1 | contig 12648 bp, 10 predicted proteins | sample MGYA00580612_ERZ773077 | MGnify/ENA primary metagenome ERZ773077 (study PRJEB29015, sample SAMEA2737971) | human oral metagenome | biome: human oral; feature: human-associated habitat; material: dental | place: China | collected 2021 ...
AGCGGGTATTTTGGATTTTTGAAGGCGTAACTGCCCGCGAGGGCGTGCCGTTCCCACAGCTAAGAAGCGAGATTGACGAGACGACGCGGGCAATTTATCCAGAAGTGAAGTTATAGCTTTTGAGCTGTCGATACTATCGGTATCTTGGCTTAGGCAGCCATTTTCTCGCTATCTTCAGCTAGTTCGCCGAGCAAGATATCGATCTCATCAGACACAATATCGGCGAAATCAGGTACGTTAGCGCGCACCCAATCGACGATTTGGTCGTCGCTGGCTTTTTGCATGTGTGATAGCTCTTCGGCTTGCTCTGGCGATAGCTCGAGGACAATCTCGTTGATGACGCGTTCCTCTAGCGTTGATTCAAAATGGTCGGCAAGCGATTGGAAATCTTCGTCTGATAAGTTGATTCCTAAATCTGCGAGGAGACTACGGCTTAAAATTGGCATGGTTTTTATCCTTTCTTTTTCTGTTTTAACTTAGACAAAGGTATTTTCGACGCTACGGTCTCTAGCTTGCTGGGTTGCTTCGGCTTTCTTTTTTGCAGCGGCTTCTGCTCGCGCTCTGTCCTCGAGCTCTTTTCCAGTGCTTTCAACATTAGCTTGAGCTTGAATCAACTCCTGTGCTAGTCGTCCCTCTTGTCTTTGCAGATCGGCTAGGCGCTGGTGATGGTTGGCGATTGTTTGCTCCATCTCTGCCTGCTGATTTTCTGCTTTGACAAGTTCGTTCATGGCTGCGAATTTATTGGCGTTATCGTCAGACAACGATTCGGCTTTTTCTCGAAGTTTAGCGACATTTTCTTTGACTGTGACGAGGTTCGCCTCCATGTCGGCTATCTCTCCAGCCTGCTGGCGCGTATTTTCTAGATCAACCCTGGTCTGGCCAAGCTCTTGACCAAGCATTTCAACTCGATTTTGCGCGTCAGCAGAAGCTCGCTCAGCGTATCGTGCTTGCCAGCTAGCCTCTTGTGAGTTTTTGTTGGCTTCGACGGCGTTCAGAAGGGCGCTAGCGATGCGGCGGCGTTGATCTTTTGGTATAGAATTGACATGTTCTTTGGCTGCTGCCCAAGCCTCAAACCAACCAACATTTTGTTCTTTACGCATTTTTTCACGAAGAGCTTTGCGGGTGCGGGCTTTGTCTGCACGTTCCGATAATTCGGCGATAGTGGCCTCGCGGCGCGCTTCGTAGGCGTTTTTGACGGTTTCTAGGCGTCCGCTCATTCGCTTATGCCGCCTGTCTATATCTGCTTTGCGTTTATTAACTCGATTTTCAGCCTTTTCAAGCTTTCTCATGCGGCGTTTTTTAAGCGGGTGATTGTCGCTGAGATGAGCAACCTCGTCGAACTTTGCCTTGCGCCGGTCATACGAGCTCTTGGCTAGGCCGTACATAAATTTGTCTTTAAGTAGGCCTGGTTGCTCCTTAGCATTATTCCAGCCCGCTGCAATTCTTTCCTTGCCCCACTGTAGTGTATTGCCAGCACCTTTTATCGTTTGACTAACAAGATAGCGATTGCCTAGAACTTCAGCATCGGTACGCAGAGTCTCGTTAGCCTGCACTTCGGCAGCATCCTCGGCGCTTTCTTGGCCAGGCTCGACGCCTTCGTACTCGGCGGCGGCTTCTGCGGTGATTTGTTCCGCCTCAGCCACGACTCCATCTAATTCTCCTTGCGTGGGCGATTGCTCAGACTCGGCAGCTTCTCTGGTGAATCCCTCTGCCTGGGCTACGACATCATCTAATTCTTCTTGCGTTGGTGACCGTCCAGGACCTTCGTGTCCGGCCGTACCTATTGCTCTTGGCATTCCTTCTCGCCGCATTTTGTTATTCCTTTTTTATTTTTGTCTGACTTTCTATTACAACTTATAGCAAAAAATCACGCTTATGTCAATATTTTTAGCGTAAAATAGGCAAAAATAGCTGAGATTTTTGCCGAGGCGGCTGCAGATGCTATACTATTAAATATTATGGAATGGTGGCAGGCTATCATATTGGGTATTGTCGAGGGAGTAACGGAGTTTTTGCCAGTGTCGTCGACCGGACATTTGACAATTGTCGAGAAGTTGATGGGCATGCGGATTAACGACCCGAGTTTGACGGCTTTTACGGCTATTATTCAGATTGGTGCTATCGCTGCAGCGATAATTTATTTCCGGGATGATATTTGGCGGGTGTTGAGTGCTTGGTGGCGCGGTTTGTGGTGGAAACGGGCGCGGCGGCAGTTTGATTACAAGTACGGCTGGGCGATTATTATTGGATCGCTGCCGATTGCGGCTATCGGTTATGCTCTCAAAAATGAGGTCGAGACAGTGCTGCGCAGTTTATGGTTTGTGGCCTTTGCGTTGATTGGCTGGAGCCTGGTGATGTGGCTAGCCGACAAATGCAGCGCTGTGCGGCGCGGCGAGCGGCAGACGACTTGGCGGGATACACTGGCGATTGGCTTGGGTCAGTGTTTAGCGCTGATTCCAGGCGTGTCGCGCTCAGGGGCGACGATTTCGGTGGGGCTATTCCGCGGTTTTGATCGGGTAACGGTGACGAAATTAAGCTTCTTCCTGGGTATTCCAGCCTTGGTAGCGGCTGGTTTGCTAGAGGCGATGACTGCTTACAAATATATTGGCGGCGGCGTTGGCTGGGTGTCGACAATTTTGGCGACAGTGGTGGCTTTTGCGGTTGGCTATTGGTCGATTGCGTGGCTGCTGAAATTTGTCGCCCGCAATGACTTTTCGTTATTTATTCGGTACCGCATCGGTTTGGGCGTGATAATTATATTATTGCTAACGACTGGCGTAATAACGGCGATATAAGGAGGAAAGCTGAATGATAGAAGTCAAAAACATTACTAAAATATATGGCAAAAAGAAGAATGCTTTTACGGCGCTGGATGGCGTTAGTTTGGATATTGAGAAGGGATCGAGCGTAGCAGTTCTGGGTAAATCCGGCAGCGGCAAATCGACGCTGATGCATGCAATTTCTGGGCTAGACAAGCCGCAAAAGGGCAAGGTGCTAATTGACGGCGAAGACATTTTGCGGCTGAAGCCGCGGGCTACCGACAAATTCCGGGCTCAAGAAATGGGTTTTATCTTCCAGAGTTTCTTCGTCGAGGGAGGCGAGAGTTGTTACGATAATGTCAGTTTGGCGTTAGAGACGGCGGGCGTGGCGAGAATCGGCCGCAAGAAACGGATTATTGAAGCTCTGGAAGCGGTTGACTTGGGCGATAAGATCAAGTCGCGCGCCAAAGACCTTTCAGGCGGGCAAAAGCAGCGCCTGGCGATTGCTCGAGCGATTGTCGGTCGGCCACAAATCTTATTTGCTGATGAGCCGACTGGTAATCTTGACTCGGCAACTTCAAAAGTGATTGAGGATTTGTTGTTTAATTATTGTAAAGAAAACAACGCTACGTTAATTATTGTGACTCACGATGAAGACTTAGCGCAAAAATGTCAGCGGGTGATTCATATCAAAGATGGCAAAGTCGAATCGGATTCTGCTGCCGAGAAATCAGCTGCTAAAACTCGTAGCAAGAAAGTAGAGAAACCCGCTGCTAAAAATAAGTCGACCGGCAAATTTACAGAGGAGGAAAAATAATGAAAACTACTGATATCGTTGCTAGAGCCGGCCGTAATTTGCGCCGCGCCAAAATGCGGACAATCTTGACGAGTGTAGCTATTGCTGTAGGCGGCTTCGCGATTATGGCTAGCCTGATGGTTGGTGAGGGTGCTAGGCAGTACGTTGATCGGATAATCAGCAGTAATATTGATCCGAACGGCCTAATTATTTCTAAGGACAAGCGGGTTACTACTGCTGGATCAGCGGTAGGCGGTAGAAGCGAATTAACTGAATATAATCCTAATGCGGCGTCGTATTATGGCCAAGAGTATGACACGCTTACTCAGAGTGATATTGAAAAATTGCGACAGCGCAAAGATCTTAAAAATGTTGAGCCGAACTATCAGCTGCGGCCAAAATATGTAGTATTTAGCGTGAAGAATGATAAGAAATACGTGGCCCAAGTTATGATGCGCGATAATACTTTGCAGTTGGAGCCTGCGGCTGGACGCGAGATTAAGTCGGGAACAAAGCTGGCGCCAGGCGAGGCAATTATACCAGAAGGCTATGCTGAGAAGCTGGGCAAAACAGCATCAGAAATGGTTGGCTCGACGCTAACAATTACAGTCAACCAACAGCCGCAGCAGACTGACACTGAGACAATTCAAAAGGTGTATATTGAGAAGGGCGAAGAGGGCGTCAAAGAGCTTCTTGGCGGTAAGACGCTAAATAAGCAATTCAAAATTGTAGCGGTTGTCAAGAAATCGCCAGACCAGATGGCTAGCCGGCCAAATCTGTATATCAATTCGAGCGACGCTAAGGAATTAACGGACTTTAGTACTGCTGGAACTGATGCTTATCAAAAGTATATTTTTGCCAATGCGACAGCCACGGGCGGTAAAACTCCCGAGGAAGTTCGCGATAGCTTGAAGGACGCTGGCTATTCGTCGATGACTTCGAAAGATGTACAGAGTATGATTTTTACTTTCGTAAATATTTTGCAAACCATCGTGATGGGTTTTGGTATTTTGGCTTTGGTGGTGAGTGTGTTCGGGATTATTAACACTATGTATATTTCGGTGCTCGAGCGGACGCAGCAAATTGGTCTGATGAAAGCTTTGGGCGCGTCAAAACGTGATATCGGGCGGTTGTTCCGCTACGAAGCAGCTTGGGTTGGCTTTTTGGGCGGTATGATCGGCGTGCTAGGTGCTTGGGGTGTCGGTACGCTAGCGAACCCAGCGATTTCTAAAGCATTGGGTCTAGGCAAGCACGATTTGCTGATTTTCCAGCCGCTAGACGCTGTTGTTGTAGTGTTGTCTCTGATGTTGGTGGCAATTGTAGCTGGTTGGCTGCCGAGCCGCATGGCGGCGAAACTTGACCCGATTGAGGCGCTGCGAACAGAATAACTTATAATAAAATAGTTCTTTGCGGATACGCTGGGCGGTCTGTGTGGCGTACGGTACCGCTAGATGATATACTAAATATTATGTTAGATATTCGCTATATTCGAGAATACGCCGATCGCGTGCAGGAATCGGCAAAAAATAAAGGCTACGATGACGTGTCAATTGCTCGTTTGCTAGATGTCGATGAGAAACGCCGGCAGCTGCGGCTGCAGGTCGATGAACTGAGAACATGGCGGAACGAGATTGCTGGCCAGATGAAAGGCGGTAAACCAGCGCCGGAGCTGATTGAACAGGGCAGGGCCTTGAAAGAAGAGCTAGCGAAACTAGAGAGCGATTTGCGCGATATCGAAGCAGATTTTCAAGCGCAAATGGACGCGGTGCCTAATATAACACTTGATGATGTGCCGCTTGGCGGTGAGTCGGATAGCGTGGAGATTAAAACGTGGGGTGATAAGCGCCAATCTGCCGAGGATCATTTAGATTTTGCAACTGGCCGCGGTTGGCTTGATTTTGAGCGCGGTGCCAAGGTAGCCGGCACGAAATTCTACTATATCAAGGGCGATTTGATGCTGCTGGAGAACGCGATTTATCAGTATGCGCTGAATTTGTTGATTTCTAAAGGATTTACGCCGATGACAGTGCCGCATATGGTGTCGGGCCGAGTGGCGCGCGGTTCCGGTTTTGCTCCGAAGAGCGACAAGGAAAGTAATGAGTATTTCATCGACGGCGAAGACGTCATGCTGATTGGCACGGCTGAGGCGCCGCTGACTGGCTTTCATGCTGACGAAATAATCGACGAGAAAAATCTGCCGCTGCTCTATGCTGGCTATAGCCCTTGCTACCGCAAAGAAGCGGGTGCAGCTGGCAAGTTTAGTCGCGGACTATTCCGCGTGCACCAGTTCAATAAGCTGGAAATGTATATCTTTTGTACACCAGAACAATCAGCTCAAATGCACGAAAAAATCTTGTCGATCGAGGAAGAAATTTGGCAAAACTTAGGCGTGCCGTACCATGTGGTGAATATCGCGGCTGGCGACCTCGGTGCGCCAGCAGCCAAAAAATATGATATCGAGTACTGGTCGCCAGTCGATAACCAGTATCGCGAGTTGACTAGCTGCTCGAATTGTACTGATTTTCAGGCGCGTAATCTCAATATTCGCGTGCGCCGCAGCGACGGCTCGCTGCAGGTACTTCACACGCTTAACGGTACAGCGGTGAGCTTGGCGCGCTCGCTAGTAGCAATCATCGAGAATTACCAGACCGATGACGGTAAACTGCGCGTGCCAGAGGTACTGCGGCCATATCTGGGTAATCGCGAGGAATTGTGATGAAGCGAGTGGTGCGCCAAGTTTCGCGCAGCGGCTATCAGAAACTTGCTAAGCCGTTGCTTTTTCGACAACACCCAGACAAAGCACATGAGGGCATGATAAAAGCGGCGCGAGCACTGCACCGAGTGCGTGGCGAGAATATTTTGCGGGTCTGGAATTATCGCAATTCGCGGCTCGAGCAGGAGATTTTAGGCCTAAAATTCAAGAATCCGCTAGGAATGTCAGCTGGGCTGGACAAGAACTTCGACTTGCCGCCAATAGCTAAGCGGATTGGCTTAGGTTTCGAAATTGGCGGTTCGACTACTGCACAGGTTTGTGCTGGTAATCCGCGGCCGTGGTTTCGCCGCTTACCGAGCGAGAAATCGATTGTAGTTAACGTCGGCTTGGCAAATAACGGAGTCGCTCGCAATATACAACGGATTAAGCGGTATCCGCGGCGGCTGTGGCGCGATTTCCCGTTGAGCGTGTCAGTTGCTAAAACCAATAATCCCGAAAATGTTAGCGATAGCGAAGCGATTGCCGACTATTGCCAAAGTTTGCGCCAGCTAGAGGCAGCTGGTTGCGCGCCGTTGTACGAAATCAATATTAGCTGTCCGAATACTTATGGCGGCGAGCCGTTTACGACGCCAGCACGGCTGGATAAATTATTGACGGCGGTAGATGACTTGCGTTTAACGCGGCCAATTTTCGTTAAGATGCCGACAGATAAAAAGTGGCCGGAATTTATGAAGCTGCTAGCAGTAATTGATCGGCATGAGGTTGCTGGTTTAACGATTGGCAATCTAGTCAAGGACCGCTCGGCGCTGCGTAATTCAAAATTGCTGGATAACGAGATCAGGGGAAATCTCAGCGGCCAGCCGGCGCGGGAGCTTACTACTGGCTTAATTTTCAAAACTTATGCCAAATACCGCGAGCGTTTTGTGATTATCGGCGTTGGCGGCGTGTTTACTGCCGAGGATGCTTACGAGAAGATTTGTGCTGGTGCGAGCCTGGTGGCTATGGTGACGGCGCTAATGTTTGAGGGGCCGCAGGTTGTCGGCGAAATTAACGAGGGTCTAATCGAGCTGCTCGATCGCGATGGCTTTCAGAATATTACTGAGGCGATTGGTAGCGCTCACCGCGGCTAAATGCTATAATTAAAATACATTATCGGTTTAACGAAAGGGGTCAAAGTGATTGCAGATATTGATATAACTGGCGTAGGCGGTTACGTTTTGGATGAACCGACGAAAAAATATATTAGCAAGAAGATTGGCAGATTAGATCGCTTAGTGACGCGGCATGCTCGCAAAACTATGAGTGCTTCGGTGAAAATCGAGGAAGTCAATCGCGACAACGGCAACAAATATGAAGTCGAAGTGATTATCAACGTGCCGGATCAGGTTATCAAAGCTAAAGATTCGACAATGAACGTTATGGCAGCAACTGACATCGTCGAGCGCAAGCTAGCTGGGCAGCTTCGCAAGTACAAGCAAAATTTGTTAGCTCACGTCGGCCGGCGCGATATACTAGCGCGGTTCAAACGCGGTTTTGACCGCGAAACACAGTAGCGATTTAGTAGCAGCCTCTTCCAAAACTCCCCGAAAACAGTTATAATTAGGGGAGTTTTTGGAAAATACCTGAAAGTGAGGGAAATTTGACGTTATGGCGATAACACAACAGAAGGTGCTGACGAAGGTTTTCGGTGACCCGCAGAAGCGGATTTTGCGGCGTTTACAAAAGAAAGTCGACGAAATCAATGCGCTTGGCCCGAAATACAAGAAACTATCTGACAAGGAATTGGCTGGCCAAACCGATGTTCTGCGCAAACGTTTGCAGAAGAAATCTGTGACGCTTGATACGATTTTGCCAGATGCTTTTGCGGTGGTGCGTGAGATGGCCGATCGGACAATCGGCGAGCGCCATTACGATGTGCAGCTGATTGGTTCAATGGTATTGCATGAGGGTAGCGTGGCCGAGCTGAAGACTGGCGAGGGTAAAACTTTGATGTCGACGCTAGCAGCCTACTTGAATGCGCTTGAAGGCAAAGGTGTACATGTTGTGACTGTAAACGATTATCTGGCGCAGCGCGATGCTGGCTGGATGGGGCAGATTTATAATGCGCTAGGTCTATCGACCGGCGTAATCATCAATGAGGCTTCATTCTTGTACGACGAAAATTATGACAATGAGGCGCATACTGATCCGCGCATGAAGAAGCTTCGTCCGTGCACCCGTAAAGAAGCTTACCAGGCAGATATTACTTATGGTACTAATAATGAATTCGGCTTTGATTATTTGCGCGACAACATGGTTAACGATATCGAGCTGGTGCGCCAGCGCGATTTGAATTTTGCGATTGTCGATGAGGTGGACTCGATTCTGATTGACGAAGCGCGGACGCCACTAATTATCAGTGCGCCGGCCTCTGAGAATCCTGACAGCTATTATCAATTTGCCAAGATTGCGGCGAAGTTGACGCCAGAGGATTATACCTTGGAAGAGAAGCGCAAGCAGGTAGCTCTTACTGACGAAGGTGTCGAGAAGGTCCAAAAAATGCTGGGTATAAAAAACTTATACACGCCAGAGTATGTGCGCAGCGTTTACCATATGGATCAAGCTTTGCGGGCGCAAACGCTGTTTCATCGCGACAAAGATTATGTGGTGACAAACGACGGCGAGGTGATAATCGTTGACGAGCACACTGGTCGGCTCAAGCAAGGCAACCGTTATAGCGAAGGCTTGCACCAGGCGATTGAAGCCAAAGAAGGTGTACCAGTATTGCAGGAAAGCATGACGCTGGCGACAATTTCTTTCCAGAATTACTTCCGGCTGTACAAAAAACTTAGCGGTATGACTGGTACTGCTTTCACTGAGGCTGAAGAGTTTCAACAAATTTATTCGCTTGACGTAGTGGTGGTGCCGCCGAACAAACCGATTACTCGCCAGGACCATCAGGACTTAATCTACAAGACCGAGAAAGGCAAGCTGAAAGCAGTAGCTCAAGCGATCAAAGAGTATCACGATGAAGGCCGTCCGGTGTTGGTTGGCTCTGGCTCAATCGCTAAAAACGAAATGATTGCCAAATATTTGGATAGCGAAGGTATTAAGTACGAAATTCTAAATGCCAAGAACAACGAGCGCGAAGCAGAGATTATCTCGCATGCTGGCGAAAAGGGCGCGATTACGCTAGCTACTAATATTGCTGGGCGTGGCACCGATATTAAACTTGGGCCGGGTGTCAAAGAACTGGGCGGTCTAGTGGTCATTGGTTCAGAGCGCCACGAATCGCGCCGGATTGACAATCAGCTGCGCGGCCGCGGCGGCCGGCAGGGAGACCCGGGCGATACGCAGTTTTATGTTTCGACCGAGGACGATTTGATGCGTATCTTTCAGGGCGAGCGGATTGCTAACGTGCTGGAACGCTTAGGTGTCGATGAGGAAACGGCAATCCAGAATCGTGCCGTCAGCAAGACATTGGAGGCAGCGCAAAAACGAGTCGAAGGCTATAACTTTGATACGCGCAAAAATGTTGTTCAGTACGATAATGTTATTAATCGCCATCGCAAAGTTGTTTACACGGTGCGCCGCAAAATCCTCGAAGGCGATAATATCAAACCAGAAATTCAGCGTTTGCTACGGGCGATGGTTAATAAATTAACAGAGGTGCCGGCCAAGAATAATCCAAAATTTGTCGAAGAATTTGCAGAGATTATCCCGCTGGAGGTCGACGAAATTGAAAAAATTGGCGCGATCAAAAAAGATAGTCAGCGCCGCGATAAAGCGTTAGCTGCTGCACAAAAAATGTATACAGCCAAAGAAAGAGAGCTCGGCGACGATCTAATCCGTGGGGTTGAGCGCGAAGTTTATCTGCAAGTACTTGATACGCTGTGGATGCAGCATCTCGAAAATATGCAGCATTTGCGCGAAGGTATTCACTGGCGCAGTGTCGGCCAGCGCGACCCGCTGGTTGAATACCGCAGCGAGTCGCAGAAGCTGTTTGATAGCTTGCAAGCGACACTGCGCGAGGAAGTTTTGCGTGCTATTTATCATGTGCGCGCCACCGACGCTATTAGCCGCGAATCAATTGATGATGATCACCAAACGGAATTGACGAAGCTTGCCGAGACCTCGGTCGAGCATGGAGTCAACGAAATCACTGGCGGCGAAGAGAATCGCGATCACGATTTCGGCGGTTCAATAAAAAGAGCCGCCTCGACCGCCGAAACTAATCATAGGCGCAACGTTGCCCGCAAAAAGAAAAAGGCCAAGCGCCAGAATCGAAAAAAGAGCCGCTAGATGAAACATACAGTAACAGAAGTACGGCTCGACAATGGTTCGCGTGGGCTGCTTATTGACGTGCCTGGCGCGACGGTGATGAGCTTCCAGTTTCAATTTCGCGCTGGTAACCGCTATGTTGGACGCAAGGATATTTATGAAACCGCTCATGTGATGGAACATATGTCATTTGGCGCTAATGCTAAGTTCTCGAGCGAGCATGCTTACGAAGCAGAATTCACCAAAAATGGCGCGTACCACAATGCTTGGACGAGCGACTTATCAATGGTGTATGTGGCTGACTGCGCTGATTTTGAATGGGATCGGATTTTAGAATTGCAGCAAGTAGCTATTTGCCAGCCGCGCTTTCAGCAAGAATCGCTAGAGGCCGAAAAGGGCAATGTCCGCAGCGAACTAACGGGATATTTGAACAATCACGGCCGCGTGCTTTGGCCGAAAGTCCAGCAGCTGCTAGGCGAGGACGTTTATACGTTTTGGCAGCGTTTGCGAACGATTGATAATATCACGCTTGAGGATATTCAGCGTCACCACCAAAAAACTCACACCTCGGATAATATGCGCTTTGTGATTGCGGGCAAGCTCGACGGCCGGCGCGAGCAGATTAAAAGTATGCTTGAGGGCTGGGAGTTGTCGCGCGGCGAACGTTTCATAGTACCGCGCGATGTTTTGAAAAAGGCCGCTCCTACCCTTATCAAGCGCAAGGAAGCGACTAATCTGACCTTTGGTTGGAGTATGTCGCTGCCACGCGAAATCAATGACGCTGAACTAGAGGCAATGTCGTGCTTGAATCATATCTTGACCGGAACGATGCACTCGCGTATCTTCGGTGCTGCCCGCAAAAAGGGTTTGGCTTACGGCATGTTTAGCGAAGCGAGCGCCGGTTTTTATGATAGCAGCTGGGATTTTGGCGGGCAGGTCAATGTCGAGACGGCGGATAAGCTCTTTGATATCATTGCCAGCGAAGTGCGAGCGGTGCTTGATGGGAAAATTAGCGAAGAAGAACTGGCGGCGGCGCAGTCCTACGCGCTAGGCCGCCACCAGATGGGGGCGCAGACGGTCGCGCAGATTAGCAATTTCTATAGCGGGCGCTATTTCGGCGACGGTTTTGTCAAGGATTATGAGCGCGTGCCCGAAGCAATCCGCAACATCACTCGCGAACGTATGATCGCGACGGCGCGCGAATTTATCGGCGCGGACACCTGGGTTCTGGCTGGTGTCAGTGCTAGCGATCAGAAATCACTGACGCGGCTAAATGATAAGCTAGAAAAGCTGTTTTAGAATAATAATTTCAATCAAAAGTAAAATGCTCCGCCGCCGACCCAGCGGAGCATTTTACTCAACGTTGGGTGGGCGACGGAGTTGGCGTCTCCGTCTCTGGGGTGCTGGCAGCGGAACCGACGATATGCCTGTACTGGTCTATCGTGACGTTCATCACGACACGCTTGCCAGCGTTGCCGCTGGCAAGGGCCTTCTGGAAAAGGCCTGCCAGCCCCTCGTCACCTATTGTCGAGGTGACGAGGGTGTTTTTTATTGTGGGACACTCCTTCAACCACCAGCCCCACTGGATGTGGGGGTGGCAGTCGCCGAGGGTGTCTTTGGCGACATACCCCTCGACACCTGGTAGATCAATGAGGTTTATCACCATCGACGACATTTCGCCGTCGCCGATAATATTAAACCTAATGACCGACAGAGGAACTTCTAGCACTTCGTGAGTGCCGTCCCCGTGTTGGTAGTCTACCAAGATGCTAGTGCCCGCCTGGACTCTAGCATAGGCGTTGATATAGAACATACCGCCGCTAGCGGCGGCTTCTCCGGTGGCGGACACCGAGCGGCCGCCAATCTCTAGCGGGTACTCAGACCCGCTAGAGAACCCGTACAGCGAGGCTGCCTCGGCAAACCTCGCTACTCTGTCTTTGTTTGATGGCATCATGTTATACACAGCCGTGTTAGCGGCAGCATACAACAAGACTACTATAGTAATAACAAGGATTGTCATAACCTTGTTATTCATCTTCTTAGGATAAAAGAAATCGTCTACGGCAGCCGCCAGCACCAAGCTGACGATAAGTCCAATGACTGTGGCTACTCCCGCCAAA
>ERZ773077.2220-NODE-2220-length-12646-cov-4.881582_pt1 | contig 12646 bp, 10 predicted proteins | sample MGYA00580612_ERZ773077 | MGnify/ENA primary metagenome ERZ773077 (study PRJEB29015, sample SAMEA2737971) | human oral metagenome | biome: human oral; feature: human-associated habitat; material: dental | place: China | collected 2021 ...
CTAAACAAAAGATTATGTATCCCAATATGACTAAGTTTATGCCTTTTTTATTGGATAGTAATGGTTTTTTCATTAACGACAAAGGTTTTATAATAACCGGTAATAATTTAAGCTATTTAATAGCATTTTTTAATTCAAATATTTTTAAAATATGTTACCGTGACAATTTCCCAGAATTACAAGGAGGTACAAGAGAATTGCGTAAAATATTTTTTGAACAAGTTAAAATACCTAATGTTCAAGATATTATTGCTGAAGAGTTTGATATATTAGTTAATGATGTCCAAATAGAAAAAGACAATGCAAGTTTAAAACTTGAAAAAGTATTAATACTTGCACTAGAGTTAGAGCAATATGAGGAGTATATTCTCAATTACGATATAAATTTAAAATAAAAAAAATACCTTTACAGTTTTTGTAGAGGTATTTTATATTTTATAGTTTTTCAATAAAGATTATTTCTTCTTCTGATAATTGATAAATTTCATTTATTAACTTTTCAACTTTTTGATAGTCACTTATTTTAAGTAGATTAATAATTTTTTGTTCATATTGAGCTTTAGGTATAGGTATAGGAAATAAACTAATATTTTGTGCTCCTACCTGCATATCTCCAACTCCTGTTTTATTCATATTTGTTTGTAAACTGAACCATTTAATTGGTTTAGAATTTAGAAATGCTACAATATATTCTAAATGATTACCAGTTAATAAATAGCAAGCATTATTTATCATAAAATTTCCATTTTCTATACAAAAAGCTAATTCATTTCCTATTATTTTCCAAATTATCTTTTGTTTAGAAAAATCCTCCCAATAGCTTATACTATCTTGTGTTTCAAACCATTTATTATTAGTCTTTTTTCTTGCTCCTTTATCACCTGTTTGTTTCAGTCTATCATAACCAAAACTTAAAAGGTGTTGTTTTACAGCAGGATAGCTTTCTATATCTATCTTTAAACTCGGGAAAGTGGTAATAATGTAAAGGTCTGCAAATTCATACCCATATCGCTTAATATCACGCCCTCTCAATATCGGTCTTATAATTTCAGCGCTTCTTTGTCGTTCTTCTTCTGTTTTACAATTGGCTAAAATCTCTTCTTTCTTTGCTTTATCTATGATAAAAGCATCATTGAAGCCTGTTTTGATACCATAGTTTATTGATATATCCCAATCCTTAAGTGGGGTACCGATAGCTTCAATTTTAGCCTTGATACGCTGTTCTATATCGGAAAGTATCACCCAGCTATTAGCATTTTTAAATTGGGTGTATTGGGCGTGTTGCCTAACGTAAAGGCTGGTAAAAAATAAAGGCTTATAGTTCTATTTAATTTAGACAGAAAATGATTTATTTTCTACAAAATCTGTATATTGTATCCTTTAATAACTATTTAAATAATTTTTAAAAGATGATTTACGGATACATTAGGGTCAGTACAGACCGACAAACAGTAGAAAACCAACGTTTTGAAATTAATCAATTTTGTGAAAAACAACAAATAGTTGTCAATAAATGGATTGAAGAAACTATTTCGGGCACTAAAGAAGTGCAAGAACGACAATTAGGCAAACTCCTTAAAAGAATGAAAAAAGGCGATGTGCTTATTTGCTCAGAATTGTCGCGTTTGGGGCGTAACCTCTTGATGATTATGGGGGTGCTGAATGAGTGTATGAACCGCGATATTCAGGTGTGGACTATCAAAGATAATTATCGCTTGGGGAGCGATATTAATAGCAAAGTGTTGGCGTTTGCCTTTGGACTCTCTGCTGAGATTGAACGTAACCTTATCAGTCAGCGTACCAAAGAGGCATTGGCACGCAAGAAAGCAGAGGGAGTAGTTCTCGGTCGCCCTAAAGGTAGTAAGTCCGCTAAAACAAAACTCACCGGACAGGAAAAACAGATTAAGGAGCTTTTAGAGAAAAAAGTATCGTATTCGGCTATAGGGCGTATTCTTGGAGTACATCGTCTTACAGTGAGTAGTTTCGTGAAAAAAATTGCGGATAGTTAGTTGTTATTTGAGATTTATTTTGTACCTTTGTGCCTTGAATTGTGCATTAACTATTCTTTACCAATTCTTAATCACAAAATCACTAACATCTGATGACTAAAATAGACGCTTTTAAAGAAACTATGATAGCAGGGTATACCTGCAAAGGGGAGTACATTACCGTAGGAGGGGCTGTGTATGAAGGGCAACCACTTGAAAAGGTATACGTAAATATTCCTCTGAAAACCCTTAACCGTCACGGTCTGATAGCGGGAGCTACTGGTACTGGTAAAACTAAAAGCCTACAGGTGATGGCTGAGCACCTTTCTAAAAAAGGAGTCCCTGTGCTGCTGATGGACCTTAAAGGCGACCTTAGTGGTATAGGTGAGTCGGGTGAGGTGAAGCCTTTTATATTAGAGCGACTTGGCAAAATAGGCTTGGACTTTCAGCCGCAAGCATTTCCTACTGAACTGCTTACTATCTCTGAACAAAATGGGGTGCGTATGCGCGCTACTGTATCGGAGTTTGGGGCTACTCTCTTATCGCGTATCTTAGACCTTAGTGAGGTGCAAGAAGGGGTGTTGGCCGTAGTTTTTAAATATTGTGATGACCACGCTTTGCCACTTTTAGACCTCAAAGACCTTAAGAAAGTATTGCAATATGCCACAGAAGAGGGTAAGACGAGTTTTGAAAAAGAGTACGGAGCAGTATCAAAATCGTCTACTAGTGCTATTTTGCGCAAGATAGTAGAGCTTGAGCATCAAGGGGCTGAACGTTTCTTTGGCGAAGTGAGTTTTGACCCTGCTGACCTACTGCGTACTAATAGCAAGGGCGAGGGGTATGTGAATATCATACGCCTAACAGATATACAAGACCGCCCTAAAATGTTCTCTACCTTTATGCTGAGTTTATTGGCAGAGATTTACACCACTTTCCCAGAGGTAGGCGACCTACCTAAGCCTAAATTAGTGATATTTATAGATGAAGCGCATCTTATCTTCAACGAGGCTTCGCGCACTTTACTCAACCAGTTAGAAAATATAGTAAAACTCATACGTTCAAAAGGGGTGGGGCTTATTTTCTGTACCCAAAACCCTACTGACATACCTGATGCCGTACTTTCGCAGTTGGGTATGAAAATACAACACGCCATTAGGGCTTTCACTGCTAAAGACCGCAAGGCTATTAAGTTAACGGCTGAGAATTACCCCAGCTCTGATTTCTACGATACTGCGGAAACGCTTACTTCGCTTGGTACGGGTGAGGCTTTGGTAACTGCCCTTAACGAGAAAGGTATCCCTACGCCATTGGTGGCTACGATGATGCGCGCCCCTATGAGTCGTATGGATGTGCTTACGCCCGCCGAGATTGATGCACTTATAGCGCGTTCTGAATTAGCACGCAAGTACAATGAGGTGATAGACCGTGAGAGTGCTTATGAGTTGCTAAACAAGAAGATAGACGAGATTCACACTGAAGAGGCAAAACAAAAGGAAGCAACTGAAAAGCAATCTGCCCCCAAGACTACCCAGACTAAGGGAAGGCGTTCTTCAGCACAAAATCCTTTGATAAAAATGGTTACCAGCGCTACCTTTGTAAGAGGAGTATTAGGAATATTAAACAAAATTATTAAGAAATAATGAGAAAGTACTTTATCGCAACTATGGTTATAATGAGCCTTATAGGCTGTAATGATAACAAAAATGAGTTTTTAATTAGCAATGATAGAGTAGGGGGACTTCAAAAAAATACTCCTATACAGAAATTAGACTCTATTTTTGCTAAAGATTCTATTGTTAACTCTAACTTAGAGGGAGAATTGCGCTATGCAAGTACCGAACGCATCACTATTTTTAATAAAGAAGGGAAAGAACTGTTAGAAATAACCCCTAAAACCAATGATAAGGACGAAAAAGTAGTAGAAAGCGTCTTTGTACTGTCGGAATTATACACTACAGATAAAGGGATATCGCTTAAAAGTACTTTTAAAGAGGTAAAAGAGAAGTACCCTGAGTTGGATATAGAGCCTTCTATTAGCAGCGTAATAGTAACTCCTAAGGGGCAAAATTTCTATTTTACATTTGATAAAACAGCCTTAAAAACCAATAATTTGGGGCTTTCTGATACTGTGACTGCTGATGATATAGACGATACAGCTAAAATCACGCGTATCAGTGTTAATTTTTAGGAAAATAATAATAATAAAATGAACCATATTAAACTTAACAGCATTGAAGAAGCTGTAGAGGATATAAAAAAAGGAAAAGTAGTTATCGTAGTAGATGATGAAAACCGCGAAAACGAAGGTGACTTTATAGCCGCTGCTGAAAAGGTAACCCCTGAGATGATCAACTTTATGATTACTAATGGTAGGGGGTTAGTATGTGCACCACTTACTGAAAAGCGTTGTGCAGAACTTGATTTGCCAATGATGGTACAAAATAATACAGTACTGCACGAAACGCAGTTTACTGTATCGGTAGACCTCAAAGGCAATGGTTGTACTACAGGTATTTCAGCTTTTGACCGTGCTAAGACTATACAAGCCTTAGTAAACCCTGATACTAAGCCTTTTGATTTGGGTAGACCAGGGCATATATTCCCGCTTCGCGCTAAAGAAGGAGGAGTATTGCGCCGTACGGGACACACAGAAGCTGCTATAGACCTTACTCGCATTGCAGGACTTTATCCTGCTGGTATTTTGGTAGAAATCCTAAATGAAGACGGTACTATGGCACGCCTACCACAGTTGGTAGAAGTAGCTAAGAAGTTTGACCTTAAAATCATCTCTATAGAAGACCTTATTGCCTATCGTATGCGCAAAGATACTTTGGTGATTAAGAAAGAGGATTTTGCGCTACAAACTCCGTATGGAGAGTTTCGTTTGCGTGCTTATGAGCAAACTACCAATAAACAGATACATTTGGCCTTTACTAAAGGCTCTTGGAGGGCAGATGAACCTGTGCTTACCCGTGTGCATTCGTCATTTATCAGTAATGATATTTTAGAGGTATTAGCGGGTGATAAAGACAATCCGTTAGAGCGTATCTTTAAGAAAATCAACGAAGAAGGCAAAGGGGCTGTAATTGTAATCAACAAAGAAGGGTACTCTCAGAACCTGTTGCAGCGCATTACTGAGATGAAAGAACACCAAAATGGACACCCACTGCCGCAACTAAACAAAGATACTAAAGATATAGGTATGGGGGCTCAGATACTAAATGATTTGTCTATTAGAAAGTTGCGTTTGCTCACTAACTCTAAGAATGCTGCCAGCTACGTAGGTATGTCAGGCTACGGATTAGAAATTACAGAGGAAATACCTTATTAATATATGAAGAAAATACTATTTGTAGGGGCATTGCTGTGCTGTATGTTCACTAAGGCTCAAGAACTTAATGCCTTAGTGACAGTCAATACACAACAGGTAAACCAAAGCAATCGTTCGGTATTCAAGACTTTAGAAAAATCATTGCAAGAGTTTATCAACCAAACTCGCTGGACAGACCTAAAAGTGCGTGAAAACGAACGTATACGCTGTAGTTTTACCTTAGTAATCAATAAGTTAGAAAATTCACATTACGAGGCTAGTCTGTTAGTGCAGTCGTCACGCCCTGTGTATAACACAGCTTATTACACACCGGTATTCAACCTACAAGACAAAGAGGTAGCTTTTGATTATCAAGAGTTTGCTCCTCTTACTTTCAACGAAAATACTTTTGAGTCGAATCTTACTTCAGTAGTAGCTTATTATGTCTACCTGATATTAGGGTTTGATGCAGATACTTTTTCGGAGAAGACAGGTCATCCGTATTTTCTGAAAGCTAAACAAATAGCCACTGCCGCACAGAATAGTGCTTATGCAGGCTGGGCTGATAATGGTAAGAATAATCGTTATTTGCTGATAAATGAACTTATATCAGAAAACTATGATTTATACCATAAGGCTTATTATCAATATCACCGCTTTGGTTTAGATGTGATGAGCTCGCAAGAAAAAGAAGGCAAAGAGGCTATACAAAATGCTATATTACTTTTGGAGAAAATACCGAGCTTAAGGCTTAATTCTTACGCTATGGTAGCCTTTTTTAGTGCTAAAGCTGATGAAATAGCTGCTATTTTTTCAGGAGGAGCTATTTTTGATACTAAACAGCTAAAAGAAGCCTTGGTGAAGCTATCGCCAGCGCAAATGACCAAGTGGAATGAAATAAAATAAAGACTATGCTCACAGCACTATCTATAAAAAACTATGCGCTTATTGACGACTTAAAAGTTGACTTTCCTGAGGGGTTTATTATTATCACAGGTGAAACAGGTTCGGGGAAGTCCATTATGCTTGACGCTCTTTCTCTGATATTAGGCAAACGCGCTGATATGTCGGCTTTACGCAATAAGGAAGAAAAATGTATCATAGAAGCTGAATTTTCATTGCAAAACTATGAATTTCAGACCTTGTTTGAAGAGTTAGATATTGATTACGACCTACAGACAATAATAAGGCGCGAGATATTGCCCTCAGGCAAGTCGCGTGCTTTTGTAAATGATGTACCAGCTACCTTAGAGGTGCTCTTGCGCTTAGGACAGGTATTAGTAGATATTCATTCGCAGCATCAAACGCTTGCTCTTAGTGATACCTCCTTTCAGTTTGCTATTATTGATGCTATGGCAAATAATAAGCCATTGCTAACAGAGTATGTGCAACTGCATCAATTACTCAAAAAAGAACAGAAAAAGTTAGAAGAACTTATAGAGTTTCAGAAAAATGCTAAAAAAGAGTACGATTATAATCTACATCAGCTTAAAGAGCTCAAATCGGCTACTTTAGAAGAGGGTATTTTAGAGGAATTAGAAGAAAGCTATGAGGAAGCCTCTAATATAGAGGATATAAAAGAGAATGTATCGGAGAGTCTTTACTTACTCAATGATGAAAATATAGGTATTCTTAATAATTTGCGCGAACTTAAGCGCTCTTTCTCTTCGCTTACTGAGTATAAACAGCTTTACCGCGATTTGTATGAACGTATAGAGTCTGCTTTCTTAGAATTAGAAGATTTGGCTTCAGAAATCAGTTATATAGATGAAAGTATAGAGGCTGACCCTGATAATTTAGAGCAAATCTCTAAGCAGCTAAATAAGATTTACTCGTTGCAAAAGAAGCACAGTGTAGCAACGGTAGAAGAGCTGATAGCTATTCAGCAAGAATTAGAAGAAGCGGTATCAAAAACAGAAAGTGTAGATATTGACCTCAATAAGCAAAAGAAGATAGTAGAGGAGCAGCATACAGCAACCCTCAAAAAGGCTAACCAGCTACACAAAGCGCGCGAGAAGGTAATCTCTGCCCTCGACAAAAAGCTTACTAACTTTATGCATGAGCTCGGTATGCCTAATGGGCGTTTTTCGATTACCCTTACTGCCACTGATACTTTCTTTGCTAACGGCAATGATGAGCTTTCATTCTTGTTTTCTGCCAATAAAGGCGGTGATTTTGGACAGTTAAAAAAGGTAGCCTCTGGAGGAGAACTCTCTCGTATAATGCTAGCAGTCAAGGCTATTATGGCAGAACACACTGCTCTCCCTACTATTATGTTTGATGAGATTGATACAGGGGTTTCTGGTGAAATCTCTCAGAAGATGGGTGATATTATGAAGCAAATGAGCCAAAACCGACAAGTATTTGCTATCACACATTTGCCACAGATAGCAGCTAAAGGGGCTTACCATTTTAAGGTCTTTAAAGAAGATAGCAAAGGAAAGACCACTACTCATTTAAAACTCCTTACAGAAGAAGAGCGTATTACAGAACTTTCTGAAATGCTTGAAGGTAAAAATAGCGGTGCTTCAGCTCGTAATCACGCTATAGAACTATTAAGAAAAGGATAGAAAATTTGATAATTTGTCAATTAACAAATAAAAAAGAGTCTATTAGTTTAAAATCTAATAGACTCTTTTTTTATTAACTCATTGGCTAATTTACAAATTAGCTAATTGACTATAGTTAGCTTGGCAAATCGCAGTAGAATATTTTTTAAACCTCCTACCTCAAAGTTTATTTGTGCTTTTTTATCGTTGCCACTGCCTTCTAAGCCAACCACTTTACCTTTGCCAAAACGCTCGTGATATACATTGGTGCCTATATCTAAACCATTATAAACATCTTTGCTAGCTAGATTCTGCATAGCATTGATGGGCTTTAACTTGCGTAGCTTCTGCTGTTCTTCACCTGTAGGAGCGTTTTTAGCAGGAGGCGTACCACTAATAGGCTTTTGTAGGCGTAACTTACTCTTATCTACTTCTCCAAATATATCTCTATTTACCAAAGGCTTATAACGATAGTTAGGATTAGATAGAGTAGGAGTGAGGTAACTCAAGTATTTTTCTTCTATCTCTTCTATAAACCTACTAGGTTCAGAGGGCGAGAGCTGTCCCCAGCGGTAACGGTTCTCTGCATAAGTGAGGTAGGCCTGCTTCTCGGCGCGTGTAAGTGCAACATAAAATAAGCGACGCTCTTCCTCTAACTCCTCACGCGATTGTATGCTCTTAGCCAAGGGGAAAAGGTCTTCTTCCATTCCCACCACATATACATAAGGAAACTCCAATCCTTTAGCCAAGTGTATCGTCATAAGGGCTACACGGTCTTCGTCGCCTATTTCTTTATCAGAATCAGTAGCTAATGACACATCTTCTAAATACTCAGTTAGGCTGCCTGTGCTATCGGCTATATCCTCTTGTCCAGCCACAAAATCCTTAATACCATTTAGCATTTCCTCGATGTTTTCCATCTTAGCAATTCCCTCTGGAGTGCCATCTTTCTTAAACTCTTGCAGTAATCCTGTTTTCTTAGCTACTTGTTCTGCTACCTCAAAGGCATTAGCCTCTTTGTTAAGCGCCTGAAAGTTAAGTATCATCACTACAAAGTCAGTTAGCTTCTGTCGAGTGGTGCTATTAATGTGTAAATCAGGCAGTTTATTAATGTTGTACATCACCTCAAACAGCGATTTTTTATAGTGATTAGCTGCTAAAGTGAGCTTTTCCATTGTAGTTTCACCTATACCACGTGCTGGGAAGTTAATAATACGTACTAAAGCCTCTTCGTCATTGGGGTTAATGATAAGCCGGAGGTAAGCTAACACATCTTTTATCTCTTTTCGCTGATAAAACGAAAGCCCGCCATAAATACGATACGGAATATCCCGCTTTCTCAGCGCATCTTCTATAGCACGCGATTGCGAGTTGGTACGATAGAGCACTGCAAAACTACCATTAGGCAACTGATGCTGCATCTTATTCTCAAAGATAGACCCCGCCACAAATCGTCCCTCATCAGCGTCAGTAGCACTGCGATGCACCTTTATAGGTTCACCCAACTCATTTTCAGTAAATACCACCTTATCTAAGCGTATTTTATTATGCTCTATCACACTATTGGCAGCCTCTACGATATTCTTGGTCGAGCGGTAATTCTGCTCCAATTTGTACTCCTTAGCTTCAGGATAGTCGCTTTTGAAGTTCAGAATATTGTTGATATTCGCCCCGCGGAAAGCATAAATACTCTGTGCGTCGTCGCCTACTACGCATATATTGTGAAAACGGTCAGCTAAGGCCTTGACAATCAGATATTGAGAGTGGTTAGTATCTTGATACTCATCTACCAATATGTACTGAAATCTATTTTGGTATTTAGCTAATACTTCAGGAAAAACGTTTAGTAACTCATTGGTTCTCAGGAGTAAATCATCAAAATCCATTGCCCCTGCTTTGAAGCACCTATCTACATACTCCTGATAAATATCCCCAAAGCGCGGTTGTCGCCTAGCAGCATCTGCCTCAATCAGTTCCGGACTATTAAAATAAGCCCGTACAGTGATAAGATTATTCTTTAAAGACGATATTCGCTGCTGTATTTGCTTATATTTGTACACATCTTTGTCTAATTCCTTCTCTTTTATAATACCATTAATAAGACGTTGCGAATCTTGCGTATCATAAATGGTAAAATTCTGCGGAAAACCCAACTTATCAGCTTCAAATCGCAATATTCGGGCGAAAACGGAGTGAAAAGTACCCATCCATAGGTTCTTAGCCTCGTTATTGCCCACTATATCGGCAATTCGCTTCTTCATTTCGTTGGCAGCCTTATTGGTAAAAGTAAGAGCAAGTATATTGAAAGCGTCTACCCCTTGGCGCATAAGATTGGCTATGCGATAGGTCAGCACACGCGTTTTGCCCGAGCCTGCACCTGCTATTACAATGATAGGTCCTTCTTTTTGAAGCACTGCCGCACACTGAGGAGCGTTGAGTCGTTCTAATTCCTTTGAAAATAAGTCCATAAGTAGTGTGTTCTAAAAGGCTGCAAAGATAGCAAAACAATTCCCAATTCGCAATGTTTAATTGTCAAAAACCTCAAAGTGATTATCCTCGTAAAAGAAAATAATCCGTTTAATCTTCTTGTGCGTATCTGTCAGCACAGAAAGTTTTTCTTCTATTATAGGAGCTGTAACAGACTCTTGTACAGTTTTCTCGTGCGCTGGAGCAGCTACAGTAGGCGAGGGGGTAGGAGCCATCTCTATTTCGGGTATATCACTAAATAGGTCTGGTTGTTTTCTAGGAGAAATGCTATGCGTCTCTTCCTTGCGCGGGAAACTTCCTCTGCCTTGTGTAATCCAATACATATCTACCTCAGGAAATTTCTCTATAAGTTTCAGAATAAAATCTAAGCTGGGCTTATTGCGCTCTGATAGCAAATGCGAAATGCCTGAACGCTGAATTTCTAAGCTATCAGCAAAAGCAGCAGCATTAAGTCCGTAATAATCCATTACTTGTTGTAACCTTTGTGCAAAATCTGTGGTGTTTAACATTGTAATTATTGTTTAAAAAGTTAAGAATGCACAAATGTAAATCAAAAAAATGAGATACACAACTATAAACACAACTATTTTTTTAAGGCATAAAGTATTAATTTACAAAATATTTGTAACTAACTGATATAAGTAAAAATACATTTTAATTATAAAAATAATCTATTGTATTACAACCTAATAAAATCTATTAGTTACGCCGCTAATCTATAGTTAATAATACCATTAGGATTTAAAATCTCTAGCAGGATAAATAATTTTAAATTACAGTTGTGAAATGTTGTAAATTACAGTGTTTTACTTTTGTAACTTATATATTAATACAAAAATAATCAGTATATTTGCCTCATTTAATAGCTTATAAAATTTTAATAACTATGGTAACAGAACTTCACGGGCGCTATATTAACTATCAGATGATAGCTCCTCTGCTTGCAGCATATCCCTTTCAGGAGGTTATTCTCCTTGGAAAATCAGTAAAAGGGACGCCTATTAATCTTTATAGAATAGGAAAAGGGACTAAAAAAGTGCTTATATGGTCGCAAATGCACGGCAATGAATCTACTACTACTAAAGCTCTTTTTGATGTCTTCGAGCAACTAAAAACAGCTGATTTTACCAAGAATCTGAGTATTTACGTTATCCCAATGCTTAATCCTGATGGTGCAGAGGTGTTTACACGTGTAAATTACAATCAAATCGACCTAAATCGAGATGCTTACGAGCTTACCCAACCTGAAAGTAAATGCTTGCGTAAGGCTTATGATTTAGTACAACCTGATTTTTGCTTCAATCTTCACGACCAGCGCACTATCTTTAGTGTAGCACAAACCTCCAATCCGGCTACAGTCTCTTTTTTAGCTCCTGCTTACAACGAAGAACGCAGTATAAATCCAGTGCGCGAGACGGCTATGAAGCTAATTGTCTTAATGTATCAATCCTTTGATATACCTAACCAAATAGCTCGTTTTGACGATGCTTTTAATATCAATTGTACAGGCGATAGGTATACAGCCCTCGGCACTCCTACTATACTATTTGAAGCAGGACACTTTCCTAGTGATTACAACCGTGAACAAACTAGAAAATATATTGCTCAAGCTATCTTCGCAGGGCTAAAAGGTATTGCTGATAGTGAATTTACAAATGTAAATTATAAGGATTACTTTTGTATACCAGAAAATGATAAGTGTTTTGTAGATATTTTGTTGCGCGATAATATGCATACTGCAGAGGTAGCCATTATGTATAAAGAAGTGCTAAAAGACAACCGTATTTACTTTGAGCCTTATATAGCTGAAATAGGAGATTTGTCACATAAATACGGACATAAAGAAGATTTCTTAACGAATTTCCTAAAACCTCCTTTTGATAAAAATAGTATTGAAAAGCAGTTAGATTTGCATAATTCTTACTTCAAAGTAGCAGAATAATGTGATTTTTTTAAAAATTGTCTTATTTTATTTGGAATATTAAAAAAATAACTGTTACTTTGCGCATTATAAAATCATCAATCTTTAATAACTATGGCAAGATACAAATTAGACGAGGTAGATCATCAAATATTAGATTTGATGATAGACAACACCCGCACTCCTTTTACCGATATTGCTAAGCAATTAAATATTTCGGCTGGTACAGTGCACGTACGTGTGCGTAAAATGGAAGAGATAGGCATCATTACGGGCTCTACCCTTACAGTCGATTACAACCGATTGGGGTATACTTTTATTGCTTATGTAGGTATATTTTTAGAGCGCAACCATCAGGCGCAGTTCGTTTTAGAGCGATTAGAAGAAATAC
>ERZ773077.2224-NODE-2224-length-12631-cov-54.756361_pt1 | contig 12631 bp, 10 predicted proteins | sample MGYA00580612_ERZ773077 | MGnify/ENA primary metagenome ERZ773077 (study PRJEB29015, sample SAMEA2737971) | human oral metagenome | biome: human oral; feature: human-associated habitat; material: dental | place: China | collected 2021 ...
TCGTTACCGATTTAACCGGCAAATCCGACAACGCCGTGATTCTTTTGGCGGCAGTAAACGACGGCAAAGTCTCCCTGTGCGCCGGCGTATCCAAACCGCTGACAAACAAAGTGAAAGCCGGCGATTTGGTCAAATTCGCAGCCGAACAAGTCGGCGGCAAAGGCGGCGGCAGACCGGATTTGGCACAGGCAGGAGGTACGGATGCTGCGAAACTGCCTGAAATGCTGGGAAGTTTGGAAGGTTGGGTAAACAGTAAACTGATTTAACAAATAAGGCAAACTAAAGCAGTTTGAAATATTTATAGATGTTAGCTGATTTTTCAAATTTAATTAGGAGTACAACATGGGTGAATATTCTAAAACAATTGGTGAGATAGGTGAAAATATAGTAGATAACTTCCTCAATTTAATTGGTTGGGATAAGGTTGAAAATAATCTTACACTTTCATGTCAAAAAGCAGTAAGACATGCTAAAGGTAACTCCAGGCAGAGAAATACACATGGTATTGATATCCTGTTTACTTATAAAACACCTTTAGAACAAAATACAATACAAAATATAATTGTTTCTGTAAAACACACAAATAATTCTTACCCTAATAATCCAAAAAATCAATTTAAAGATTATATGCAAGATTTGGTTCAGACTTTAGAGTGCTTTAAACATTCGGAACTAAAGACTGAGCGTAAGAATTTATTTAATAACATACGAAAACATCAGGATATAGGTGTTCTTTTTTGGTTATCGAGCAATGAGAATACCTATGATAACTTAATTACAAAAATTGCGAATATTAATTTGGAATCCGATTGGAAATTTGATACTGTACATGTTATAGATAATAAAAAAGTTAACTTTATATTCAACTTGATGAAATTCTTAAGGAGTAATAATAGGTATGAAATATTTTTCTATTACCCAGAAACATCTTTAAGTTATCAGGATGCTGATATACCTAGATATGGCAAGGTATTACCTGTTGAATTTCTAACGTCACCAATTATTCCAGTTATTCTAAAAAATAATAGTGATACAGAGGCTATTGACACTTTTTGTTTGGCTTCTTCTGAAAACTTTGATGGTGATTCGTTACGGCGTCTTATAAAGGCAGCTGATGAATATACTGCAAAAATGAATTGTAAATATCTCTTTCTCTTTCCAAATTATATTGCAAGTCAGCATGAGCCAGAAGTAAGAACAGCTCTAGTAAATGTCGAAAAGCCTGAAAATCTTATTTCGATTAAATCATATTCCCCTGATTTTAGGAGTTTATATAAAGATGAGTAACAATGAAATTTTATTGCCTACTAGAGACTTCTTAAGACAATTAATAGGGCAGTCATCTATCAAATTTATTGATATAAAAAATATTTTGCGAAGTAGAGGGGTAATAACATATTCCAGTGATAAAGAAAATGCTGCTATAACTCTTATTAAAACGGGATTATCACCAGAGGAATTCTTAGAAATCAAAGAAAGCTTAAAAACTAAAGAAGAAACACCAAAATTAAAAACACGAACAATTAGATGGGATACTGACCTAGATTTACTAGATTGTATTCCAACGAATTTTGATTTTAGCCCAATACTAAATGATGAATTTGGAACACTAAGATTATCTGATATTACTGACTTTACGTCATTAAATAATAATCATGTATATGTGGAATTTGAAATTGAAAGAGATAACCTTATCAGCAACTTAAGTAAAAACAAAACTTATCATAAAGGGAGGATAGAGTTAAAATTAGATAGAGAAACTAATTCATTGAATATTTCTCTAACACATACTTCTAATGAAACTATGGATTTTGGAGATGCTCTATCTAAAAAATTAATTCAAAATTTTAAAAATGATGGCTATGTAAAACCTACTGATGAAATAGTAACTATAAAGTTCTTAGATTTTAATAATGCCTCTAGAATAAAATTTCTTCAAGAACTATCTCAAAATGCGAGGTATACAATACTTAAATTTAAAGATACCGATGACATCCACTTTTCTCCTGATGCAGATATACCGAATCTACCAGAGCATATTACTTGGATGAAAGATAAGATAGATGATTTAAAGATGAAGGGCAGGGATTTGCATTCTACTTTCTTCTTTCAGGATAAATCAATACATCCTTTCATCAAACTAATGGGGATAAAATGTAATTACATTATTGATAATAATGATATAACAGGAACTTGTAAAATAGAATTTGAATTTTCTAGTGATAAAAATGGAATTCCTATAGAATTAATACTTAAGCTTACAATTTTAAATATTGAAACAAACAATGATGATATAACTAAAAACCAATTGAAGAAATCTATTATTGAATCCTTTGAAAAATATAAATTAGAAATGTACCTAAAATACCGAAATAGTCCTATACAACAAGAGTAAATGTGGCAACTGTGACCGCATACATGCCAGCCGCGTGCGTGGCTACGCTACACACCCTACCTGCGGGCAAAACAAACCTTAAGATTAAGGTGTAGGGTGTGTGCGATACGCACGCACGCGGTTTTGTCGTTGCCGAATGATTCCAAACCATGCCGTAATACAGTTGGCGGCAAACGCAGCTTGGGTCATGACCCAACGAAATCCTCATATCACCTGTAATCTCAAAGCTGCCTGAGAAATAATTTTCAGACGACCTCTCTATGAAAAGCAGCCTGCACTCTTCAAATCAAATCGAAGTGCAGGCTGCTTTTCATAATAATTAGAAAAAAACGCGCAATATTTTTATACTGTACATCATGTAGCAGGCCGTACCTGCTCCCCTGCCAACTTATTTACGGAACGAACAGGAATAACATGCAGAAGCCCCCTTCAGAAAAACCGACAGCCGGTTATTCGCATCCGTGGCAATACTTTTTACTGGTGTACGCTTTGAGCGCGCCGTTTTGGCTGCTGTCTTTGTTTCTTAAACACAGTCCTCTGCCTGATAATCTGCCGCTGACCGACATCGGCGCGGCACTCACCCCGACGGTTGCCGCCGCGTTGCTGCGTTACCGCGAGGGCGGAATAGTGGCGGTGCGTAGTCTGTTTGGCCGTGTGTTTGATTACGGGCGGATCAAGCATTCTGCCTATTTTTGGACGGCTATACTGATTTTCCCCTTGCTTTATCTGCTGACTTATGTCGCGATACGCCAAACAGGACAAACCATACCCGCCTTATCCGTATCGTTTGCGCCGCTTGCCGGTGCGTTTGTCATGTTCTTTATTGCGGCAGTTGCCGAGGAATTGGGCTATGCCGCCTACGCTACGGAAAGTCTGCAACGGCGTTTTACCCCGCTCGTTACGGCACTGATTATCGGGGTGCCGTGGGCATTGTGGCATTTGCCGTCCATGATTGCCGTGGGGCAGTCTGCCGAACTGATCGCATGGGGGCTGGCAGGGACGGTTGCCGTGAGGATTATCTATGTATGGCTGTATAACGGCAGCGGCGGCTCGGTATTTGTATTGATTGCGTGCCACACGGTTGCCAATACCGCGCGCACGGGCTTTCCGGGCGGACGGGCGGTATATGAAAACGGAGACGGCATGATTCCATACGGAATTATCATCATTGCGGCGGCAATTGTGATGGTTTTTTGGCGTAAGGCAATGTGTTCATCTGATAGCCAGAAGGCGTAGCTTGAGTCATGTTCCAACAAAACTTAGTATCAAAGGTCGTCTGAAAACTATTTTCAGACGACCTCGTGTTTTGATTTCAATACCCTGATGGCTTCACAGAGATGGTTTTGTATATAAGAACGAAAATTTATAGTGGATTAACTTTAAACCAGTACGGCGTTGCCTCGTCTTGTCGTACTATCTGTACTGTCTGCGGCTTCGTTGCCTTGTCCTGATTTAAATTTAATCAACTATATTTTTTGATAAACTATATTGAAAGTTAATTTTCATACATATTTCATATTAATTAAATCATTTAATACATAACTAATCAGTAAAGGCATAAACAAAAAACGGACTCTGAGTAATCAGAATCCGTTTTTCTGCCAAAGGTATCGTATTATTTGGCTTCTTCTTTAGCTGCTTCAGCAGCATCTTTTGCTTCTTCTTTAGCATCGGCAGCTGCTTCTTTAGCGTCTTCTGCTGCTTCTTTAGCTTCTTCTGCTTTATCTTCAGGAGATGCAGCCGGAGCGTTGCCTTTCAACGCATCCAACGATGTTTTACAAGTAGCATCACGTTGGTCAGCAGGCAAGTTTTTCAAAGCTTCTTTGGTTTGTTCGAATGATTTTTGCATCATATCTTTTGTAGCTGCATCGACGTTTTTAGTAGCGTCAGCAAAAGCTTTTTCATATTCATCACAAACAGCAGAAGAACCACCACCACATGCGGACAAGGTCAGAGCGGCCAACAAAGTTGCCAATAAAGCTGATTTTTTCATGAGTCTCTCTTTTTGAATCTTGGTTAAAAAAGAAATTGTATGTTAAACCATTCCTGTGTAGTGTCAAGCATAGTCATTTTATTTCCCTGACTTAAATCATGAGATTAGGCGAAATTAGGACGGTTTGAGAGAAGAAAGTTAAGTAATGAATACCGTGACTAAGGAATATTTTTATATGGGTAGGGAGGCTAATTTCCTTATATTTTAAAGGGTTAATTCATTTTTGCTATTGTTTGAATTAATTCGGCATAGAGGGGTTTAGACCATGTATATTTAACTTAGTAAAATAACTTCAAAATCGGTTAAATCACGGTAATTCAAGCTGTTTTTGGATGGGGTGCAATTAAATTTTATATGTCATATTAAATGTATTTTGAATATAGACAATTTAGTTAATTATTTTTGAGGAGTAAAGGTAATTAAACTATATTGAATTATCTATAAACTATAGCATTATATGAAGCCGCCCGCGAAAAAATAAACCATTTTTTGAGAAAATTTATTTTGTTTTTTATTTCACTATTTGTAACTCTTTTTCACTTTTTAAAAAGCGACGTCACCGTCGCTTTTTATTTTACCAGTTACATATGGCCAGCTCGCCGCTTGTTTTACCGGTTTTGTCTCTGCCGACCGTATAGGCAAGCTCAAGCGGAGTGATGCGGAAGTCTTTGAACAACTCCCTTATATCAGAATGGTCGTTTATAGATAGCATGAATTTGCCCTTGCTCTCCGCCATTGCTTTGGCCAGCAGCTCATACTGCGACCAATCGAATGCGTGGTCGTACCCTGCGGTTTGCCAGTACGGCGGGTCGGCGTAGAAGAAGGTATGCTCTCGGTCATACCGCTTGAAGCATCGATCCCACGTCTCGTTTTCGACGAACACACCTCTCAGCCGGGCTTGGGCTGCTGTCAGTTTTGCTCTAATTTGCGACGCATCCCACGCTTTTGAGGTGGTGGCCGTACCAAAATGTTGATGGACGGTCTTGCCGCCGAAGGCGTTGTGCTGCAAGTAGAAGAACCGGGCAGCTCGTTGAATATCGGTCATGCAATCAGGCGGTGTGCTTTGCAGGCGGGCAAAGACCTCTCGGCTTGTCAGTGTCCACTCGAACTGGCGGACGAACTCGTCGAAATGGTGTTGTACCACGCGGTACAGGTTGATGAGCTGTCCGTTGATGTCGTTGAGTACCTCTACTTTAGCAGGCGTTGGGCGCATAAAGAACAACGCCGCGCCACCGGAAAACAGCTCGACATAACAAGAATGCTCGGGAAACATGGGTAACAGGTGTTTTGCCAAACGGCGTTTACCACCCATCCAAGGGATAATCGGTAGAGTTTGTTGTGTTTTTTGCATCATATATACTCCTAATTTGCGGCATTCGGGACGCTCGGAGTCAGATAAAATGTGATGCTCAACGGCACTCTGCTGATTTTTTAGTTACTGAATGAATTGATGTTTTTACAACGTGCGCATTTGATTTGCACGTATCCGCTGCCTTTGGCAAGCAGTTTGCCGCAGTATTTGCAGCGCATTTCGCGGTAGATTTGCATTTGCACTCACTCCCATATCACGGATAGAATGCCTCGGTCTCTAGAGACTAAGGCGGCCTAGAAGTCAATGCAGGCACTATCTGCTTGGCTGGCGTAGCGGTGTTCCCGCACCGCTACGTCGCCGTCCCACTGATTTTTTCAATCTCCTCTCTAAGGTCGTCTGAAATTTCAGACGACCTTTTTTCTTAAAAAACTTAGCTGATACTGTATTCCGCCATCAGCGCAGTGACCTTCTCGGCAACTTTGCTGATATCTCCCTGAACAAACTCAACACCCGCACCGATAATGACATTACGTCCTAAATTCCCTGCATGATTCATGCCTATTCTGATTTTATCGAAGGCTTTATCGGCACCTGCTAATACAGGAATTACTGCAACATGCCATTTATCATATGGATAAACCGTTGTTGCAGAAATAGGTTTACCGTTAATTGTTGTACCTTCGAAATAACGTAGTTTAAAGCCAGTTTCTTCGTTGGTAGAAATTAGACCATTACTTACAACACTACGTCCTTTCAGAATGATTGCTGTGAATCCTGAACCAGCGGCTCCACCAGCCGATTGTTTAAACGGAATGATGATTGCTGAATCAGTAGAACCATCAGATGTCAGTCCATCCGACTCAATGAATCTAATACCCTTACCTTCGCCTGCCACTAAAGAACGCATGATTTTATGGCCAGAATCCTCACCGAATGCCCCCGCCCAACCTTCAGGCTCACCTGCTCTTTCGGAATTATTAACTGATTTAAATTTCGCCACATTGTTACTACCAATTGCCTCGGCTGCTGTGGCTTCAAGCCCATCAAAAGTAAACGTGATGGATGTTGCGGATTTTGCGGCAGGCTCTTCAGTTGCACTTTCAGACGGTGTAGTAGGTTGCGGCGTAGCTGGTTGGCCACCTTCCTCCGTTTTAGGAGGCTGTGCAGGCTGTGTTGTTGCCGCTTGTTCTCCGCCCTCCGTTTTAGGGGATTCGGCGGGTGTTGTTGCCGATGATTGTTCACCACCCTCTGCTTTAGGCGGTGAGGCAGTCTGTGATGTCGTTGCAGCAGTGGTTTTTAACTGCTCTTTCAGTTTATCAACAGCTGCTTCCAATACTTTAACCTTCTCATCCATAACCACCTCAGCATAGCTGGTTGGCTCGTATTTTTTATGTACGTTGCTGTTTATAGTTTTACCAGTCCAAACATGGACAGTATCAATCAACTGATTATGGATAAAGTTATCGCCCACTGAGCATGTGTCAAAATCGCCGTTATAGAAAGCCGAACTCAACAACCCGTCACGATAAACGATAGAATCGCTGACGAATGGATTACCCACAGGCAATTTTGCTTTCTCAGGACTGCGGAAAGGTGTTACATCGCAGTGATTCCCTTCAATTGTTGATGCACGCATACGACCAAATACAATTTGTCGGGCATAGTTACCGTCAGGCGAGTTTTGAACATAGTTCTCACGTACCTGAGTTGCCAACATCGTGCCATATTTCGGCTCAGCACCAATCAACATACCGTATGTTTGCGTATTGATTGTAGCCGTAGCCGTTGCACCTGAACCGCCACCGCCAGTAATGGTTACGGTCGGAATCTCCGTATAACGACTACCATCACGACGTACGATAATCTCAACCACCTTGCCGTCTTTAATTTTTGCTTGTGCCGTTGCACCAAACGCACCTTCACCACCACCAGTAATTTTGACTTCTGGTTCTGAGGTATAGCCACTGCCACCATCTGTCACTTTAATGCCAGATACTTGGTGCATGCCGAAGAACTGACCAAACGGCAAGGCAAAAGTGAACTGATTTCGTTCGATAATAAAGTGGTTATGGCCGTAATTGCTTATTAAGCCGCGAGGTGCATAAACTGTATTATCTGCAATCAACTGGCGACATCTTAGCCACCACATGTTTTTACTGCGACGGAATAAGACACCAGGTGCACCATTGATAGGATGAATGCCTATGTGACCGCTCATGATAGTATTTCCGACAATTTCGATGTTGCTGTCTTGAAAATAGAAAGACTGAGGGTCTGCTATCTTGCCTACTCGACCATCTTTAGAGGCGAAAATCTCCTCTATTACTGTCGATATTCCGTAATACATAGCTTTGCCAGAATTGTTATAAATTTTGACATTATTGCCAGTGTGGATATCAATTACCTTCCGTTTACCCAAGCCAAATGTATTGGCATGAATATAGATGTTATCCATAGGCAAATATCTACTGGTGCAGCTTTGGTAACCCGGATCCAAGCTGATTATTGAGTTATTCCAACCTCGTACATGCTCCAAATTGGCATCGGGATGTCCTATTACTGAGTCGGGGGCAAAAATCCCGGTTAACTCATAACCGATAACTCGGATGGCTTCAACCCCACAAGTATAGTTGTGGTTATAGTAACCCCCAGTGATACGAGTATTGATAGCTACACAGCCTTTAGCCAATGCACCTTCTACGTCGCCGGGCTGGATGTCTTCGCCAGCAGGAGAACCGTGCAACCCTGCGGCAATTGCGCCGCCGGTAAAGCCTGTTACATGGAAATTCTTAATTTCGGTATTTCGGCAATCATAAATGCGCCAACCATACCCACGACTCCACCATTGTCCACCGCGCCACAATCCCCATGTTGACGCAGTTGTCCCATCCGCTTGTGGAAATGCAGATTCGCCGTTTTCATTAAAGTATCCACCAGCACTATTAACGATCTGCTTGGATTCCAAGAAGAATAATTCTTTAATTTTTTCAAGATTATAACCATCAGGTTGACGAACACCTGAGGAATCACATGAATTCTCCATATAACGCGCAAAATCGTGCGCATATGAAGCAGTATTTGCGCCGGCAACCGGATATCCTTTTAAAGACATTCCAGTGCCGACGTTTGGTGCTTCTTTTGTCCAACCATCAATATGAGGAATCCACCGTTTATCGGCATCTGCCTCACCTGATTTGTATCCGAAAAGCTCATAGGCTCTGGTTGTGATTTTGCCACCATGCAAAATCACGTTACCTTCTGATTTTCCGCATAAGTGGAATGCAGACAAGCCCATTTCCTGTACGGAAAACTCAGCCTGTGAAAAATCGAATACGTTAAAAATCGAATGATGAAAAGCAATACACGGCTGCTGTCCGTTGACGGGAAGTGTCACACCACCAACAGCAAGATTTCGCCCATCTTTGCCGAAGTATTCGGGCTTATAGCCAATGTTCTTGGTAATAGGGAAGTACCCGCCACGAGAGGTAATAAAGACATTCGATGGCAACTCATCATATAGCTTCTGAATAGCACGGGTGATTTCGAGCTTAACTGAAGCCACCTCGTTTTGCACTTTAGTTGAGGTATCACGATAATAGCCTGACATTACTTTATCGCGAATCTTCTCAGGCAAGGCATCCTCGATATAGACCTTCCCCTTTTCCAACGCGATTTTCACAGCAGATGCAACTTGAGCACTCTCAAATTGAGCCTGTGCGGCCAAAAGACGAGACGGCGTATCCGCACTGCCTAAAGCTTTCCCAACTTCTTCACTGACGGTTTTGGGAGTAATCAGATGAATTTCAGACTCTTTACCGTTAAGTGACAAAATCCCTTTCTCATTTACTGTGGCAGATACAGTGACATCCCCCGCAAGTTTTTTTGCCTCTGCGGCATCACTTTTCGCCGCAGCAACAGCTTTGGCCATACCGATCATTGCCTGGTCTAGTTTTGTTTTTGCCATTAGTTATTTCCTAAGAGTTTATTAATTTCATCAAAAGCATCATCTGACAAATCGGCTGAGCTGCTCGGTGTCTCTGTTGATGGTTGTGCCGGAACAGGTTGCGCTGGTGCAGGTTGCGCTGGTGTAGGTTGAGCCGGTGCAGGCTGCGTTGGTGCAGGCTGCGTTGGTGCAGGTTGCGTTGGTGCAGGTTGCGCTGGTGCAGGTTGCGCTGGTGTAGGTTGCGCTGGTGTAGGTTGCGCTGGTGTAGGTTGCGCTGGTGTAGGTTGCGTTGGTGCAGGTTGCGCTGGTGTAGGTTGAGCCGGTGCAGGCTGCGTTGGTGCAGGGTTACTTGGTCGATTTGCTTCGAGTTTGGCAATAGCAGCAGAAACCGCAGCCGAGACAGCCTTGTCTACCGCCGTATCCACGGCGGTATTGACCGCTTTGTCTAACTGCTTTTCTACTGCATCTTTAACTGCCTTACTAAGCTCCGATGGCTTGACTGCCAAACGCTCCAAGAATTCCTCATAAGAGGTATCCCTTGAGATGGTGCCTTTCTCAATTGCCTCTTCATAAAGGCTTTGCCTACCATCCAAGATGACGGGCATCGTATCGACACTGTCGCCGGTGACGGTAATACCGCCTTTGATTTCGGCCATTCTTAAGCTCCTAAATTATTCTCAAGGGTTAAATTCCCCTCATAAACCACTGAGCGGATGCCCTTAACTTCAACCTGCACGACATATCGCGCCCAACGCCATGTCCAAGCCGCCGTCTGCTCGGCTGTTAAAACCGTGCCGACGCCGCCGTCTGAATTGATTGTATTGGGCTTGACGGTCAATGGGACTTTGACTGCATCCCCGCTGGTTGGTGTGATGACCAATGTCGCCGAATCCAAATGTTTAAGAGATGGATGTACATAACCTTTCCGATCCACAATGACGAAGGTTATCGGCATAGTTGTGCCGCGCTTCACTGAAAAATCAACGCGGGCGGTCATTGCAGCTCATCCGGCAAATGCGCACGTTGTTTTTCGCACAGGTAGGCCGCGCGGCAATGGTCTTCCTGCAAAAAAAACAGTGCATTTATCGTGCGATACGCCATTCGGGCGGCGCGGTTCGGATGTACAGCCAACACCGCACCTCGGTAGACACGGCTGCTGACGGTTTCGTCCGGACTGCCTGCAATCATGGCGTTTGCGAGCTGGTCGGCAGCGATGGCGATATTTCTCATATAGTTTTTGATGCTTTGTTTCATGCTCAGACGACCTTACAAGCTGATTTCGGTATTGATGGTGTTCAATTCGTCTAAGGTTTTGGCGGCTTCGATTTGTTTCTCGATTGCCTGCCTTTTGCCTGCGACGGTGGCGCAAAGGGATTCATAGGCCAGGGTTTTTTTGAGGGCTGCCGCTTTGAGTTTGTCAGGACTGATGCCTCTTGCTTGGGCAATTTGGTCAAGGACAGGAGTTTGAGTGGAATTGTCCGCCTGCCATGCGCGTGCTTCAGATGCTTGTACTGGCCAGCTCTGCACTTCAAAGGCAGGGAGGTCATCCATGCCGCTTTGTTCGTTGACGATGGCTTGGGCACGTTGATTGAGGCGAGACAGGGCGATGACTTTTGCGGTGGCGAGTTTAGTCTCTTCTGCTTTTGTTTTTTTGATTTGATTTTCCGTCCATTTTTTTCCGTCCCATTCGCAATATTCTGACGGCGGGGCACTCATAGTCAGATCGTCTGAAAGGCTGCCGATTTGGTCGATGGTAACGGCTGTACCATCAGTTTTTCGGTAGGCAATTTTGCCGCGATGGTCTTCGATGACATCCCAGCCTTCGCCGTTCCAGCGGGCGACTTTGTCTGCGCTGATTTGAGGCGGGTCGGTGTCGATGCAACCGGCGGGAATCAGATAGCTTCCATCTCGTGCCATGATGTCTAGATCGGCTGTGGTTTGGCCGATGTAAAGATGGTCGGCATCAAGTTGGCAGACGGGTTTTGTCCATTGGATGTTTTGGGTCATTTTTTTACCTTTCTAAACGGTTTAAGGTGACTTATGCCTTGATGCATGCCAGCAGGGCAATATTTCTAGGGCGGGTTTCAATGCCGCCAGCCGGTTCGGTTTGGCCAACAGTGTCAATCGATACGGTTGACGGATTGCTCCCCCTGTCGGTGTCGGACATGTGGTTGACACCGATGCCGTGGCTGTGGCTTCGGAATTCATCTGCCTGCCATGAGCCTATGACACGTCCGTTGTCGACAGTTCGCCCGTCGTCCCAACTCCTGATGAATTCACCGCGCAAATCCGGGAGATTAAAGGTAGTACGTCCGTCGCTTGCGCCATAAGTGGTGCCGATGAGGGCGAATAAGTTGGCATAGACGGTGCGCGATACTGCCGCTCCGTTTGCTTTGAGCCAGCCGAAGGGGACGGTGGTATGGGCAAAATAGGCGATTGCGCCTGTCGGGACGCCGACGTTCATGGTTTGGTTGTCGACTTTGGCGACCAGTCCGGGCGTGTCCCAGCCGATAGCAATCTGATGCGACGCTCCGCCCAGCCCGATTGTGCCGCCACGCTTGATTGAGTTATCAAACGCTTTATTGAGCGCAAACGATGACGGTACGGTTGCAACCGTGTGGTCATCGGGGTTGTGGCTTACTTTACGGGTTGTAATGACATCCGCACCGTCGTACTGGAGCGTGCCGTCATTTTTTAGTTGTATACCCTTGTTTGTCTTTTTATTGAGGATGTAGCCGCCTGCGGCATCAGCGCCGATGTGCAGATAATTATTCGCGTCAAACAATGCTTTGCTGTCGGATACGGTGATGCTTTTGTAAAAATTAGGGTCGTCCATGCGGGCTTTTACCCTGCCCAGCTCGTCATAAAGCCAGCGTGTACGGTTTGCCAACTCCCGTGTCGGGCGGTTGTCGATACCGTTAGGGCCGCCCTGCACAGGGTCGGAGGTCTCCCATTGGTAAATGCCCGCCTCCCAGCGGCTCATCTCGC
>ERZ773077.2227-NODE-2227-length-12619-cov-3.143744_pt1 | contig 12619 bp, 11 predicted proteins | sample MGYA00580612_ERZ773077 | MGnify/ENA primary metagenome ERZ773077 (study PRJEB29015, sample SAMEA2737971) | human oral metagenome | biome: human oral; feature: human-associated habitat; material: dental | place: China | collected 2021 ...
GGCGCTGGTGGTCAGATCGACCAGTTTGACCGCGGCATACGTGATGAATGCGGCGACCAGGGCGACGAGGAGATGCAGTTCCAGAGAGTGCTTCATAAACAGATCAAATGTTGCCATGCTTCTTACCTTCTTCCTTCTATCTTCCAAAACACAATCAATAAAAATAAACGACTCAATCAAACCTCAATGATTCGGGATGCCCGAAAAATTGAGGCGCATATTTTATCTCCTGCGCCGCCGTTGTTTTGCCAACTTTGTCACTGTTTTGGTATGTGGCGTGGTTTTTTTGCAGAATACGGGGAAAGCATGGCGTCTATACGGCAAGGCGCACGAGTGAACGGAGGGTGGAGAGGGTATGGAAAAAATGGCGGAAAGAATAACGGAAGCGGCGGAGAAAGCGGCATTTGGCAGTCTTTCAGGAATCGGGTAGTCTGGGGTAGTCTGGCCGGCATGGTGATGTCTCATGCGCTGCTGATCGGGCAATCTTATCCCGCGTCTCGGTGTTTTTTCGCCATTGTCCGATGCTTTCTATTCCTGTTTCTCCTGACCCCATTCGTCCCTGATCGCCCATGTTTTTCCAGCAGGCCAGACTGATCGTCCTGCATGCCGTGCCGATGCTGGTAGCGCAATTGGCGGCAATGGGCATGATGATTACCGATACGGTGGTGCTGGGCCATTATGGTACGGAGGATCTGGCCGCCGTTGCCGTTGGCGGCGGCATCTACGTCGCCGTACTGTTTGCGCTGACCGGTGTGTTGCAAGCCGTTTCGCCCACCGTGTCGCAGCTCAAGGGCGCCGGGCGCGACGGTGAGATCGCTGGGGCGCTCCAGCAATGTTTCTGGCTGGCGCTGTGTTTTGCCGTTCCCGGCGTGTTGATTCTGCTCCATCCCGATCCGCTGCTGAGCCTTTCAAACATCGATGCCGGCGTCGAAATGCGCGCGCGCGCCTACCTTGCCGTGCTTGCCTGGGCAATTCCGGCGATGCTGTGCTATCGCACCTTCTACGCTTTCTGCAACGCGCTGGGTCAGACGCGGCCGCTGGTGCTCATCTCGCTCGGCAGCACCTTGCTGCACGCGCCCTTGTCCTGGTTTCTGGTCAATCGCGGACTGGGCGTGACGGGGGCGGGCATAGCCAGCGCCCTGATTAGCTGGTGTACGGTCATTTGCGGTTTCTTTTACATGAGAACCGGCAAGGCGCTGGCGCCTTACCGTTTGCTGCATGACTGGCAGCCGCCCAGGCCGGCGTCGATGTATGAGCTGGTGAGGCTGGGCCTGCCTATGGGAATGTCGAATTTCGTGGAAATTTCCTCGTTCACGCTGACCTCGCTGTTTGTCGCCCAATTGGGCGCAACCGCGGTCGCCGGGCATCGCGTCGTCGCCAATCTGGCGGCCATCTGCTACATGCCGCCACTGGCGCTGGCGATTGCCACGCTAACGCAGGTCGGTTTTGCCGCCGGCGCGCGCGACTGGCCGCGCGCCCGTATTTCCGCAGCGGCCGGGCTGGCGCTGGCCTGCGTTGTGGCCTGCCTGCTCGGCGGCGCGCTCTGGCTCGGCGAAAACGCCATAGTCAGCGCCTACAGCAATGATCCGGCCGTGCGCAGCGTTGCACTGTCGCTGATTATTTACATTGTCGGCTATCAGATTTTTGACGCCGTCCAGACGATTGCCGCCTTCGCGCTGCGCGGTTACAAGATCGCCTTCGTACCCATGCTGGTGCATTTGCTGTGTTTCTGGGGCATCGGTTTATTCGGCGGCTGGTGGCTGGCTTTCCGCGGGCTGGCGCCGATTGCGCCGATGGGGGTGGAAGGATTCTGGCTGGCTTCCCTGCTTGGTCTGGCGCTGGCCTCGCTGCTCTTCGGCGCGCTGCTCTGGCAGCGCATACGGCGCGATCTGTAGCGGGCCTTGGTTGACCTTTACAAAAGACTGCCTGCGTATTTCGGGCATCTCCGGGCAGGCGGCCTGAAACCCTTATAAATAGGGCATTCCAGAGGGGGCTGCCCGGAAGTCCTTTATCCATAAGGGTTTTAGAGGGTGGCGCCCGAAAATGCCCTATCCATAAGGGTTTCAGAGGCGCCTGCCCGCAAGCGCCCTATCTACGCGGGTTTCCGGGCATATGTCCCTAAACGCCCTAGCCGCGCGGACTCCGGCGGCGGTCTGGGCGGTATGGCGGCGGAGACGATGGGCCGCGGGTCGTGTCAGTCAATGCGCAATGCCCTGAAGCCGAGGGGGCGCATGCGGCCGCTTCTCGCTTCAGTAGGGGCATGGCAGCAGAGGCGATCACCGCATCGCGTAGGGCAATACGGTAACGAACCACGGGAACAGCGTCAGAATGACGAGCGTGACCAGCAGCGCGCCCAGATAGGGCAATGAAGCGATCATGACCCGTTCGATGGGAACCTTGGTAATGGCGCTGGCGACGAAAAGGTCGAGTCCAACCGGCGGCGTGATACAGCCGATGGCGAGGTTGACGACCATGAGAACGCCAAAAAACAAGGGGTCGATCCCCAGCGTTTTGGCAACCGGCAGGAAAATTGGCGTCAGAATGACGACAGCCGCCGAAGCATTGACCATCGTTCCGGCGATGAGCAGCAGAACGTTGAGGGCCATCAGAAACATGATGGGCGAGGTGGTGATCGAGACGACGAACTCGCCGAGCCGGTGCGGGATTTGCAGGCTGGTCAGCAGCCAGCCGAAGACATTGGCCGCGCCGACCAGCAGCATGATCATCGTCGTACCGATGACGGCCTGGAAAATGATTTGCGAAAAATCCCTGAACTTGAGTTCCTTGTAGATGAACAGGCCGACCAAAATGCCGTAGACGGCAGCGACTGCGGCCGCTTCGGTCGGCGTGAAAATGCCGCCGTAAATGCCGCCGATGATGATGACCGGCGTCATCAGGGCAAAAAAGGATTCCTTGAATGCCTTGGCCAGGTGGGCAAAAGAGAAATTCCCCTCCGGGAGAATGCCCCGTTTCTTCGCCATGTACCAGCTGACCAGCATCATTGACGCGCCCATCATCATGCCGGGAATAAAGCCGCCGATGAAAAGATCGCCGATCGAGGTATCGGCAATGACGCCATACACAACCATGGTGATCGACGGCGGAATGACGATGCCGACAACGCCGCTGGAGGCCACGACGCCGGTCGCCCAGTCACGGGCATATCCCTTTTTCTCCATTTCGTTAACCATTGTCGTGCCCAGCGCTGCAGTGGTGGCTGCCGACGATCCGGAAATGGCGGCGAAAAAGCAGCCGGAAACGGAGACGGTTTGCGCCAGGCCGCCGGTGAATGAGCCGACCAGCGCTTGCGAGAACTGAACCAGGCGCGTCGTGACGCCGCCGGCAGACATGAACGAACCGGCCAGCATGAAAAAGGGAACGGCCATGAACGAAAATGAGTCGATCCCCGAAAACATGATCTGTGTGATCATGACGAGCGGCTTGTCCATGAAAAAGAACAGGATGCTGGCAACCGACAGGCACAGCGAAAAAGCTACGGGTACGCCGAGCGCCGTCAGCAGCAAGAACAACCCTAACAATACGTATTCCATGCCAGTTCTCTCCGTCGAGTGTCAGGTGCCGCTGCCCTGGGCTGTCGGATCATTGCCCTTGAATAAACGCAGTGTGTTGCGAATCAGGTAAAGCAGCATCAGTACGCTGCTGACCGGAATGACCGCATAAACGTAACTCATTGAAATTTCCAGACCCGGTGCCTCCTGAAAGGTCATGACCTGAACCATTTTCGAGCCCTGGAAGAACAAAATGGCGGTGAATAGATAACCGGCGACGAGCGAGATGAATTGCAGCACTTTTCCGAACGGGCGTCCTTTATAGTGGTTTGGCAGAAACTCGACGGCCAGGTGTCCGGATTCACCCATGATCAGCGCAGAACCAAGGAATACGACGTAAACAAACAAGAAACGCGCCAGTTCTTCCGACCACTCGGGCGTGTAATTAAAGCAATAGCGTGTGATGACCTGGGCAAAAATGGTGATCAGCATGGTCGTCATGGCAAAACATGAAAACCAGTACAGAACCGCTCTCACTTTTTCCAGCAGCCTGTCGAGCATGAGCTTTCTCCTACGAAACCCGGACATCTCCATGTCCGGGTTTTTGGGGCGCAACGCAATAGGTTATGACTTGCTGCCTTGCCGTTTATTTCTCCAGCGCCTTGATTTTGTCGATGTTGTTCTGGCCGACGGTCTTGGCCAGTTGTTTATAGACGCTTTGAGTCGCTTCCATAAATGGCTTTCGGTCGACGTCGATAACCTCAATCTTGCCGGTGGCCTTGATCTTGTCCCAGAACGCCTGGTCCTCTTTTTCGGAGAGCTGGCGTTGCCAGGCAATCGCTTCGTTCGCTGCGGACTGGATGATCTCTTGCTGCGCCGGCGTCAGTTTTTTCCAGGCTGTCATTGAGATCAGCACGGGTTCGGGGGCATAGGCGTGGCCGGTCAGCGATGCATATTTCTGAACTTCATAGAAGCGCTTGGTGAAAATATGCGCGCTGGGGTTTTCCTGACCATCGACCGTGCCCTGTTGCAGCGCGGAGTACAGTTCCGAGAAAGCCATGGGTGTCGGCGAGGCCCCCAGTGCCTTGATCATCTCGACGTATACCTTGTTGTTCATGACGCGAACTTTCAGACCCTTCATATCGGCGGGCGACTTGACCGGGCGGACATTGTTGGTCAGGTGGCGAATCCCGTTTTCCATGTAGCCGAGCAGCTTGATGCCTTTGGCTTCAAGCGGCTTGCCCAGTTCCATGCCGACCGTATCAAGGGCTTTATAGGCGTGCGCGCGATCCTTGAACAGGAACGGCATGTCGAAGATCGCCATTTGCGGCTGGAAGGTGCCCAGCTCGGCGGTGCCGGTCAGCGTCATATCGACGGTGCCGTAGATCAGTCCTTCGATCAGCTCTTTTTGCGCGCCCAGTTGGGAGGAGGGGAAGACCTTGATCTCAATCTCGCCGTTCGATTTTTTCTTGACGAGTTCGGCGAAGTGGTCGGCGCCCATGGCATAGGGATTGGTTTTCTCGGCAATGTGACCCAGTTTGAGCACCATGCCCGAAGCAAACGCCAGCGATGAGGAAAACAGCGTAACCAGGAAGGCGGAAAGATATTTCGAACGCTTTTGCATAATTACCTCTAATCTGTTGGTCTGGTGGAAAAGGGCCGAACCGGCCTGCCACTGCTGCTACTACGATTCCGGTTCGGAATGGCATCTATCCTGCCATGCCGCAAATGCAGATCGACGATAGCACGTCCGCCAGTTCATAGACAATACTGCGGCGAGGTGTTTTCTCGATATGCTGCGATCGCCTATTCGTCAGGGGGCCGCGAACAGGTTTTTGCAGATTTTGGAACACTGAAAACCGTGCATACACATTCCGGTGCCGGTAATCCATCAAACGCACCTTCCGGGAAACGGTTGAGCCGGACGCTGCAGGCAGCCGATGGCGGTTGGGCGGCGGACTACGCGCCGTCGGCAATGATTGATGGGGGATTCGTCGGCATGCGGCGGAATTTATCCGCGGTGGAAAGGTGCTCTCGAGCGTTCTCGAACCGGACGTTTCGGCGTCAGTGCCGAAACCGCCGGAACCGCGGCCGGCGAGGCCTTGTCCGCTACCCGTTGTTTCCCATCAGCGTTTGAACCAGCGCCACGGTGCGAGCGGTTGCGCCGCGGTGCGCCTGACTGAATGCGCGGGCAGCCGCACGCATCCTGTCGAGCGTCGCATGGTCGCCCAGCAGATGCGCGGCTGCGCGCGCAGCCGCATCGGCGCTGCCGATCTGCTGCGCCGCGCCGCAGGCCAGCGCGTCTTCGGTCGCCTGGGCGAAATTGTACGTATGCGGGCCGACCAGCACCGGACAGCCGCAGGCTGCGGCTTCGATCAGGTTCTGCCCGCCGAAAGGCAGCAATGTGCCGCCGATCAGCGCCAGATCGGCCAGCGTGAAATAAGCCGGCATTTCCCCCATGCTGTCGCCCAACCAGAGACGGGTTGTGGCATCCGGCAGGCCGCTGCTGCGTCGCCGGCTGTTGACGCCGCGCGATGCAAGCATGGCGGCGACTTCATCGAAGCGTTCAGGATGGCGGGGCACGAGAACAAGCAGCGCTTCCGGCGGTAGCGCCTGGAGGAAAGCGTCGACGATCAGCGTTTCCTCGCCTTCGCGGGTGCTGGCGGCCAGGCAGACGGGACGACGGCCGATCGCTGTGCGCCAGCTTTGGCCGAGCGCAATTTTTTCCGGCGCGGGGTCGACGTCGAATTTGAGGTTGCCGAAGCTACGTACATTTTCGGCGCCGATGGCGGTCAGTCGTTCGGCATCGGCCGGAGTTTGCGCGGCAACGGCGGCCAGTTGCCGCATCATCGGCCGAACCAGCGGCGCGAAACGCAAATAGCCTCGCTGCGAATGTGCGGAAAGGCGGGCATTGATCAGCAGGATCGGTATTTGCCGCGCCTGGCCGAGGGCGATCAGGTTCGGCCAGAGTTCGGTTTCCATAAGCAGGCCGATTTGTGGGCGGAAATGCCGGAAGAAACGGCGGCAGGCGCCCGGTAGATCGTAAGGCAGGTAAGCCTGATGCAGGCGTGCGCCGTATTTGGCAACCAGTTCGCTGCCTGTCGCGCGGCCGGTCGGCGTCATGTGCGTCAGCAAAAGTTCGTGCCTGGGGAAGGCGGCAAGCAGGGCGCGGATCAGGGGTTCGGCCGCACGCGTTTCGCCGACTGAGACAACGTGCAGCCAGAGTAGGTGCGGCGACGCAGCGTGCGCATAGAAACCGTAACGTTCGCCCAGATGGCGCAGGTATTCGGGCTGTCGGCGCGCCCGCCAGAGCAGGCGCAGCCAGATCAGCGGCTGGACGAGGGTGAAAAGCAGGGTATAAATCAGGCGGGACATGGGTACGTTCGTGGTTCGTGTATTGAGTGGGCTTCGTCACGTTGGTGCGAACGTCGCCGTCAAGGCCTGCTCTGCGGCAGTGAGAACGTCCGCGACACTTGGCGGCGTGCCTTTGCCGCCGAGGTTACGGACAAAACCCGTGCCGAGCACGCCGGTCAGCGCCGGATCGGTGGCTGTATAGAGTGCAATCGTTGGTGTGCGCAGTGCCGTGGCCAGATGCGCCAGTCCCGTATCGACGCCGATGCAGAGGCGGGCGTGGCCGAGCAGTGCGGCCAATTCGCGCAGCCCCAGCGTCGGCGCGACGCAGGCGGAGGGGATGCCCGCCGCAATACGTTCCGCGCGTTGCCGCTCGGCTGCGTTACCGGAGGGGAAAACCGGCGTTAGGCCACGCTGGCTCAAAGCTTGCCCGACTTCGCGCCAGTGGGCTTCATCCCACAGCTTGTCGGCGCGGCTGGTTGCGGTCAGCAGGACGGCGTAGCGAACGACGCGGCTGCCATCAGGCGCCTTGCCCAGCCAGGGGAAATCCATTGCCGGCGGGCGGATGCCGTAATCGAGCGGCAAGGGGCTGGCGGATGGGGGCGGGAAAGCGACCTCAGGGATTTCGGTGGCTTCCGGGGCTTTAGGGTGTGGCGCGGGCGCCGCGCCGACGGCGCTCAGTGCCAGAGCGGCGAGCCGGCGATTGCGCTCGACAGCGTGCAGATGGGTGGGGACGATGAAGGTGCGGTCATAAAAACAGGCAGCCAGCGGTTCGCGTGCGACCTCTCGCGCGTAACCCAGTGTTTCGCCTCGCGCCTGGCAAGCGATCAGCGCGCTTTTGATCAAACCCTGCGTATCGAGGATGGCGTCGTAGGGCTGTGCCCGGAGCTGCGCGCGGGCGGCGCGGATTTCCCGTCCGAGCGTCGACCAGTGTGCCAGCTGGCAGAGCGATTTGCGCCAGCGGCGGATGGCGATGGGAATGACTTTTTGAACGGCCGGATGCAGGCGCGGGATGTCGGCAAACGCCTCTTCGACGCACCAGTCGATTCGTGCGTCGGGAAAACGGCGGGACAGATCGCTGGCGACCGGCAGGTTGTGCACGACATCGCCGAGTGAGGAGGTCTTGACCAACAAAATACGCATCAGCGGGTAGAATATCGGCAGGGATTTGCGTGGGCGCCTGTTTATATTGCGCATGGCGCTAAAAACGCTGCGCATTATATCGGGGATTGCCGCTTGCCTCGGCGCCCCGGATTTTTTGATGACCTGAGTTTATAAAAATACGAGAAAGGCTTGAACGTGATACTCGTCACCGGCGGCGCCGGTTTCATCGGCGCCAATTTCATTCTGGACTGGCTGCGCGCGGGCGATGAGCCAGTTCTCAACCTTGACAAACTGACCTACGCCGGCAATCTGGAAAATCTGGCCGAACTGGCCGGGGATCCGCGCTATGCTTTCGTGCAGGGCGACATCTGCGACAAAGCCCTGGTTGAACGGCTGTTCCGGCAGCATGCGCCGCGGGCGGTGATCAATTTTGCCGCCGAAAGCCACGTCGATCGCTCGATTCACGGGCCGGGAGAATTCATCCAGACCAATATCCTGGGTACGTTCAACCTGCTCGAATGCGCACGCGCCCATTTGGGCGGCTTGGATGACGCTGCGCGCAAGGCGTTTCGCTTCCTGCACGTATCCACCGACGAGGTTTATGGCTCTCTGGCCAAGGATGACCCGGCTTTCACGGAACGTCACCGCTATGAACCCAACAGCCCGTATTCCGCGTCCAAGGCAGCGTCCGACCATCTCGTGCGCGCCTATTGCCATACCTACGGCCTGCCGGTGCTGACCACCAACTGCTCGAACAATTACGGCCCCTACCAATTTCCCGAAAAACTGATTCCGCTGATGATCGTCAATGCGCTAGCCGGCAAATCCCTGCCAATTTACGGCGACGGCCAGCAGATCCGGGACTGGCTCTATGTCGGCGACCACTGCGCCGCTATCCGGCGCGTGCTGGCAGCCGGGCAACCGGGAGAAACCTACAACATCGGCGGCTGGAACGAGAAGCCCAATCTCGACATCGTGCATGCCGTCTGCGCGCTGCTCGATGAATTGCGTCCGCGCGCCGACGGCCAATCCTATCGTGAGCAGATCACTTACGTGACCGACCGTCCCGGCCATGATCGGCGCTACGCGATCGACGCGACCAGGATTGAGCGCGAGCTTGGCTGGAAGCCGCAGGAAACCTTTGAAACCGGCATTCGCAAGACAGTTGCCTGGTATCTCGATCATCCTCAATGGATCGCTAACGTGCAGTCGGGTGCGTACCGCGAGTGGGTGGAGAAAAACTACGGCGGACGGGCGTCATGAAAATCCTTCTTTTTGGCAAGGGCGGCCAGCTCGGTTGGGAATTACAGCGGAGTCTGGTGGCGCTGGGCGAACTTGTCGCGCTCGACTTCGATACGCCGGGTGAGTTGTGCGGCGACTTCACCCGTCTGGCCGACATCGCGGCAACGGTGCGTCAGGTCAGGCCGGATGTTGTCGTCAATGCCGCTGCCTATACGGCCGTCGACAAGGCCGAGTCCGAGCCGGAGCTGGCGCGCCGGATCAATGCCGAAGCGCCGGGCGCGCTTGCCGATGCGGCCGAAGAAATCGGTGCCTGGTTCGTCCATTACTCGACCGATTACGTGTTTGACGGCAGCGGTGAGCGTCCCTGGCGGGAAGAGGATGCGACAAACCCGCTCAGCGTCTATGGGCAGACCAAGCGCGACGGCGAAATCGCCGTCGCCCGTTGCCGGAAGCATCTCATTTTCCGTACCAGCTGGGTTTATGCCGCACGCGGTGGCAATTTCATCCGCACCATGCTTAAACTGGCGCAGGAACGCGAGCGCCTGACGGTGATTGATGATCAGGTCGGCGCGCCTACTGGCGCCGATCTGCTGGCCGATGTGACGGCGCACGCCGTGCGTGCGGTATGCGCTACGCCGGCGCGTTCTGATCTTGCCGGCCTCTACCATCTGGTAGCGGGCGGCGAGACTTCCTGGTACGGCTATGCCCGTCTGATTATCGAGCAGGCGCGTAATGCCGGGCTGCCGGTGCGGGTTGCGCCGGATGCGATTGTGCCGATTCCGACCGAGGCCTATCCGCTGCCCGCGCCGCGGCCGCGTAATTCCCGGCTTGATACGTCCAAACTACGGGCGGCCTATGACCTGGTTTTGCCCGACTGGCGCAGCGGCGTTCTGCGGGCGTTGACCGAAATCCTGAAACAGTAGTGATTAACACCTGCACAGAAAATCTCCCATGACCTCCATGAATCATCGTAAAGGCATCATTCTTGCCGGCGGCTCTGGCACCCGGCTCTATCCGGCAACGCAGGTCGTCTCCAAGCAACTGCTGCCCATTTTCGACAAGCCGATGATCTATTACCCGCTCAGTACGCTGATGCTGGCGGGGATACGCGACATTCTGGTCATCTCTACGCCGCAGGATACGCCGCGTTTTGAACAGCTGCTCGGTGACGGCGGGCAGTGGGGCATCCGCCTCGAATATGCGGTGCAGCCCTCGCCCGACGGCTTGGCGCAAGCCTTTCTGATCGGCGAATCGTTTGTCGGCGATTCACCTTCGGCGCTTGTGCTGGGCGACAATATTTTCTACGGGCATGATTTTGCCCGCCTGCTGCGTGAGGCCGATGCCAAACGCGAGGGTGCAACCGTTTTTGCCTACCCGGTGACCGACCCTGAACGTTACGGCGTCGTCGAATTCGATGAAAAATGGCAGGCAATCAGCCTGGAGGAAAAGCCCAAGGCGCCGCGTTCGCGCTACGCCGTGACCGGGTTGTATTTTTACGATCGGCAGGTCGTCGAACTGGCCAAGAGCGTCAAACCCTCGGCGCGCGGCGAGCTGGAGATTACCGACCTCAACCGGCTGTACCTTGAACGCGGTCAGCTCAGCGTCAAGACGCTGGGGCGCGGCTATGCCTGGCTCGATACCGGCACGCATGAATCCATGCTCGACGCCAGCCAGTTCATTCATACCATCGAGCGCCGCCAGGGACTGAAAGTTGCCTGCCCGGAAGAAATCGCCTGGCGCAACGGCTGGATCGACGCCCGTCAGCTGGAAAGCATGGCGCAGGCGCTTGCCAAGTCCGGATATGGCCAGTATCTGCTCGGCCTGTTCCGGGACAAAATTCTGTCATGAGGACGCAGCCATGAAAGTCACCCCGCTGGCGATTCCCGACGTGCTGCGCATCGAACCCAAGGTATTCGGTGATGCGCGCGGCTTCTTTTTTGAGAGTTTCAACCGGCAAAGCTTTAAACAGGCGACCGGCCTGGAGGTCGATTTCGTCCAGGACAATCACTCGCGCAGCGTCCGGCACGTCCTGCGTGGCCTGCACTATCAGCTGCCGCCGCGGGCGCAGGGCAAGCTGGTGCGCATCGTCGTTGGCGAAGTGTTCGATGTGGCTGTCGACCTGCGCCGCAATTCCCCCACCTTCGGCCAATGGGCCGGTGCCGTCCTCTCCGCCGAAAACAAACACCAGCTCTGGGTGCCCGAAGGCTTCGCCCACGGCTTCTATGTATTGAGTGAAGAGGCCGAATTCGTTTACAAATGCACCGACTACTACAACCCCAAAGCCGAACACTCCCTGCTGTGGAACGACCCCGCAGTCGGCATCGAATGGCCGCTGCAAGGCGAGCCCAAGCTCTCGCCCAAAGACCTCGCCGGCAAACTGCTGAACCAAGCCGTATTGTTTGATTAAACATCCAAATTTCAGGTAGCCCCCATGAAACTCCTCATCACCGGCCACCATGGCCAAGTTGGCCAAGCCCTCATCCAGCAGGCCGCCGCCCACAATTTTCAGGTAGCCGCTTACGACCGCAGTGAACTCGACATCGCCGACCGTGCCGCCGTATTGCAGGCCGTTGAGCGCGAGCAGCCCGACGTGATCATCAACGCCGCCGCCTACACCGCCGTGGATAAAGCCGAAAGCGAACCGGCCGCCGCCTATGCCGCCAACGCCGAAGGCGCCGAAAACCTTGCCCGCGCCGCCCACGCCGCAGGCGCCGCCATCCTGCATATTTCCACCGACTACGTTTTCAACGGCCAAACCGAACGCCCCTACCTCGAAACCGACGCTCCCGATCCCCAAACCATATACGGCCAAAGCAAGCTGGCCGGCGAACAAGCCGTACAGGCCGCCTGCCCGCGCCACATCATCCTGCGCACCGCCTGGGTGTTTGGCGAACACGGCCACAACTTCGTGAAAACCATGCTCCGCCTCGGCCGCGAACGCGACAGCCTCGGCATCGTGGCCGACCAAAGCGGCGCCCCCACCTATGCCGGCCACATCGCCGCCGCCCTGCTGCACATCGCCGGGCGCACCCAAACCGAAAACTGCCCCTACGGCCTCTACCACTTTTCAGGTAGCCCCTACACCACCTGGCACGGCTTTGCCGCCGAAATCTTCCGCCGAGCCGCCGAGCAAGGCATCCTGCCCCGCGCACCCGAACTGCGCGCCATCACCACCGCCGACTACCCCACCCCTGCCCGCCGCCCCGCCGACTCTCGCCTCGATTGCAGCAAAATCCACACCGCCTTCGGCATCACACCCAGCGATTGGCAAAGCGCATTGGGCAATCTGGCCGACTATCTCTAGCCACACAAACTTTCAGGTAGCCTCTCCCACAACAGGCTACCTGAAAGCATTTCCAGTGAATTAAATTTAAACCAGTACAGCGTTGGCTCGCCTTGCCGTACTATTTGTA
>ERZ773077.2231-NODE-2231-length-12604-cov-3.746832_pt1 | contig 12604 bp, 7 predicted proteins | sample MGYA00580612_ERZ773077 | MGnify/ENA primary metagenome ERZ773077 (study PRJEB29015, sample SAMEA2737971) | human oral metagenome | biome: human oral; feature: human-associated habitat; material: dental | place: China | collected 2021 ...
TCGCCGGCTGTTTGGTGGCGACGGTGCAGTGGCAGAGGTAGATGAGGACGAATCCAATGCCGTAGTCGAGGCTGGAGAGCAGGATGTAGGTGTTGTAGCTGATGTTGAGGGTGCCAAGGTGGATTTTCAGCCCGGCCATGAGGGCGATGAGGACGCCCGCGCCCGCCGCGCTGGCGAAGAGGCGGCCAAGGCTGCGCCAGTCGCGGGCGATGTAGTGTTCGCCGTGCGCGCTTTTGTGCTGGGTGATGGACTGGCTGAGGAGGTAGGCGCTGCTGCGCCACAGGTGGCGGATGTTGCGGCGGCGCAGGCCGCTGTCGATGAGCTGGTTGATGAGTGCCAGCCAGCGCCGCGCTTCGTTTTCGCTGCTTTCGGCGGTGAGCACGGCCAGCAGCGCTTCGAGGCGGTCAAGGCTTTGGGTAAGGCGTTCTAATAGGTGTGCGGTTGCCAGCGAACTGCCGGAGGCGACAGCACGGCTATTCAGGTGGTGCAGTTGTTGCCGCGCCTGGTCGATGAGGACGCCCGCCTGGGCGAGGGTGTCTGCATCGGGACGGCTGTCCGGCTCGCTGCGCCAGTTGTCGATGAGTCGTGCCAGTTCGCGTTCAAGCGAGACGAAGGGTGAATCGATGTCGAGCAGGCGTTTGTCGAGACGGATAAGGTCAGGCGCAAGGTCTTCGGCGCTGAGACGGATAGCGAGCATTTCCAGCGCATAAGTGAGTTCGTCGCGCATGAGCAGGCGGGTGCGGCGGCTTTGTTCGGCGTCGGGGCTGAGGCGGGTGTAGAGGCCGACCCAGTGCAGCGGGCTGATGGTAGCGAGCCATTCGAGGTCTTTGCTGCCGTTGAAGACGCTGTCGAGTACGTCTTGCAGCTGGCTTTCGTCAACCGGCAGCGGATTGATACGGTCATAGAGCAGGATGCGGGTTTCATGCAGGATGCCGGTGCGTGCGAAGATGCCGACGTTGACGAAGCTGGCATAGACATGTAGGGCTTGTAGCCACTGATGCAGGGCGCGGCCGATGTGTTCGCGCGGGGAGTCGCGTTTTTCGAGGGCGCGGTTGAAGGTAAGCAGGCGGTCGTTGGCTTGTGCCACACCACCCTGACGTAGCCATTCGGCGAGGTAGCGCAGCATGGTCAGGGCTTTTTCCTCGGCGGCAAGCAGGGTGATGAGGCCATCGGCATCGCAGGCGGTGATGGCGCGGCGTTCGCGCAGGGTGAGGGTTTTATCGGGCATGTCCTTGGTCCTCCTTCTATTTTTTTGGGGGGCGGCAATCTTAATGGAACACCGCGTAGTTGTCAGGTGCGGCTATATTTTCTGCTTATTGATACAGGTCAATCGCCGCATTTCGATACTTCTCTACAATTTTAAAAAAATTTCACTTTTTATCCACAACAAGCAAGAACAGGAGCGCATTATGCGAAAAACTTGGCTATCCCTCTCCGTCGCAGCATCCATGCTGGTTGCTGCCCCTCTCAGCTATGCCGCAGAAGGCGCCCCGCACACTGGTGGCCTAGAAGGCTATAAAGTCGGCGTACAAGCCGAAGGCCTCGATAAGCTGGAACGCGTCAAGCAGAAGCTTGTTGCCCCGCCTGGCGTACCGGAGCACACCCTCGAAGCACCGGCCAAACCGCGCATCGTCGAAGTGGAAATGACCATTCATGAAAAAGAAATTGAGGTCGAGCCGGGCGTGTTCATGTGGGCATTTGCGTTCGATGGCCATGTACCGGGTCCGATGATTGTCGTCCACCAAGATGATTACGTCGAACTCACCCTGAAAAACGATGCCAAGAACCAGCTCATTCACAATATTGACTTCCACGCCTCAACTGGCGCCCTCGGTGCAGGTGATTTGACTCACGTTGCACCGGGTCAGGAAGTTGTGCTGCGCTTCAAGGCAACCAAGCCGGGCGTGTTCATCTACCACTGCGCACCGGGCGGCGCGATGATTCCGTGGCACGTGGTGCACGGCATGAACGGCGCGATTCTTGTCATTCCGAAAGAAGGTATCAAGGATAAGAACGGCAACAAGCTGACTTACGACAAGGCTTACTACATCGGCGAGCAGGATTTCTACATCCCGAAAGACGAAAAAGGCAACTACAAACGCTATGACAACCCGTCTGCCTCCTTTGCCGATGACAAGGCCGTGATGGATGGTCTGGTGCCGACCCATATCGTCTTCGGCGAAAGTAAAGGCTCGTTGGTTGGTGATAACGCCATGACTGCCAAAGTCGGCGAGACTGTGATGTTCTACCACTCACAAGCGAACCGTTACACCTACCCGCACATCATTGGCGGCCACGGTGAATACGTTTGGGAACGCGGCAACCTCGCCGACCCGCCGGCACAAGATCTGGAAACCTGGTCTATCGCCGCAGGTTCTGCCGGGGCAGCGATGTATACCTTCAAACAGCCGGGTACCTATGCCTACGTTAACCACAACCTGATCGAAGCGTTCAACCTTGGCGCCGCTGGTCATGTCCGCGTTGATGGCGAGTGGAACAACGACCTGATGGAGCAAGTCAAAGCGCCAGGCCCGATGGCGGGAGGTGAAGAGGCCAAAGCTCCTGCTGAACCGGCGAAAAAATAAGCCGCTTACAGCAAACGAAAAGGAAGGCGTAAGCCTTCCTTTTTTGTGATCGGTAGAAAAGTGTATGGTTGGGTTGGCAGCGGGAAGCCGCTAGCTCATACCAAATGCCACCCGATTTGTGGCTATACAACAACCCTGTCGTACACACGCAAAAAAATCCCCCTGCCACAGCAGGGGGGAATAACTCACACATTCAGGCGTCTTGCCCCTTCCTCGCAATGCATCCTGCACAAGGTCGTGACCGTAACATTCTCGACCAAAGAATGTGCGCTTGTCCTAAGCTTACCGTCACACCTATATAAATGCGCAAACTGTGCCAACGTCAAAAATTTAAATAAAAACAGCGGATAATGTAAAAAATAGTGTTTGCTGCATATTCCTAGACTATCCGCCGTCTGACAGCAGTGGTAAGCGTTATTGTGGTTAAAAACACGCAGTTTCTCCCTGAAAACGTTGCAAAAAAACCACATGCCGACAGAAAAGGGAAATATTACAGGTGCCGTAAAAAGTCATTAACTGACGTTAATGAAGCGGACACCTGCCCTTTCCTGTCCTGTAAAAAAACCGAACAAAAAAATCGGAAAAAAACGCCGTAAAAACAACGACCAACACCCAGCCCGCCACTATAATGCCGCTTAAATATACAAAAACAACGGCAGGCAACATCATGAGCACCGCAACAACTGAGGAAACCCTCTACGAAAAACACGTCAAAATCCGCCCGCGTCCCGTCAAGGGACGTTTTGCCAGCTTGCGCAAAACCGCCCTGCTGGTACTGCTCGGCATCTTCCACATCTTGCCCTTCTTCCAGTGGAACGGGCGTCAGGCCATTTTCTTCGATATGCCGCACCGCCGTTTCTACATCTTCGGCCTCAATATCTGGCCGCAAGATTTCATCCTGCTTACTTTCATCCTGCTTGGACTCGCGCTGTTGCTCTTCTTTGCGACCGCCCTCCTGGGGCGCGTGTGGTGCGGTTATGCCTGTCCGCACACCGTTTACACCGAAGTCTTCCTCTGGATTGAGCAAAAAATTGAAGGTAACCGTTCCGAGCAGCTCAAACTTGCGCGCGAGCCGTGGCGCGGCAGAAAAGGGCGCAAACGCATCCTTAAATATAGCCTGTGGGCAGGGGTGGCGCTTGCCGCCGGTATCGGTTTCGTCGGTTATTTCACCCCCATCCGCCAACTTATCCCTGACTTCTTCACCCTGCGCGCTAACCCGCAGGCCTATCTGTGGGTCGCCCTCTACGGCGGCTTCTGCTACCTGCAAGCGGGCATCGTGCGTGAACAATTCTGCAAATACCTCTGCCCCTACGCCCGTTTCCAGGGGGCAATGTTTGACCGCGACACCCTCATCATTGCCTACGACGCCAAACGCGGCGAACCACGCCGTCGCCTGAAAAAACAGGATCGTGAGCACCCTGAAACGCTCGGTTTCTGTGTGGATTGCACCATGTGTGTGCAAGTTTGCCCGACCGGTATTGACATCCGTGACGGCCTGCAACTCGAATGCATCGCCTGTGCCGCCTGTATCGATGCCTGCGACAACATGATGGATCAGCTCAAGGCGCCGCGCGGCCTCATCCGCTATACCTCGACCAACCGCCTCGCCGGGCAGAAAACGCGTCTGCTGCGCCCGAAAACTCTCGCTTACGGCGCCGTACTCTGCGTTGCTGCCCTCCTCTTTGCCTTGAGCATTACCAGCAAAAGCGACCTCGATGTAAACATCTTGCGCGACCGTAACGTGCTGGCGCGCAAAATCAGCGGCGGCCGCATTCAGAACATCTACACCGTGAAAATCCTCAACAAAACCGAGCACCCGCGCCGCTATACCCTCAGCGTGGCCGGCATTGCAGGTGCGGAAATTGACGGCAAAACCCACCTCAGCGTTGATACCGGCGCCGTGTCCGAAACCGTGCTGCGCGTCAACGTCCCGCGTAAAAACCTGACCAGCACCAACATGAACCTCGAATTTATCGTCACCCCCGACGACAACCCCGCCGCCGCCCACCGCGAAACCAGCAAATTCCTCAGCAAATGAATACCGACAACCGTCCTTGGTACAAAAACCATATCCTGCTGCTCATCATTGCCATCCCGCTTGCGACCGTCTGCGGCAGCATGTACACCATCTACCTTGCGGTGAGCAGCAAAGAAGCACCCGTACTGCCGGATTACTACAAAACCGGCCTCTCGCCACAAAAGCGCGACATGGGACACACCACTATCACCGCCACGCTGGACATTGACGGCGGCAGCATCACTTTGACGCGCACGCCGCCTTCTATTGAACCGCTGACCCTCAGCCTGCAACATGCCAGCAAGGCCGAATACGACCAGAGCCTCACCCTGACGGCCACCGCGCCGAATCATTACCCGCTGCCGCCCGCCGTCCGCGACACGTTAAAACAGGCGACGTGGTACCTCACCCTTGCTCCCGCCGACAATAGCTGGCAAATCAAGGGCAAACGCCGCCATCCCAAACACGGCGAACCCGCGCCCGCCAGTGAGCCGCGCATCCGCCTCGATAATCCCTGAGCAATCCCGGCAGCGTTATTCCCCCGCCTTCTTGCTTGCTCTGCATCGGTGGCTTTCGTCTTATCACGATGGTGTGTAAAGAAATGTTGCAAACGGCGTCTTTACTTGTTTCCGCTATCGTAGCGATGCCATATGCCATGCCCGGCGGTTGACGCGTACGGTCTTTCAGTAGCAATCCCAGTAGAACCACGCTTTGTCGAAGCGGCGGGCGGCGAGGTCGGCGCGGTCAATGAAGAAGGCGCCGACGCCGTTGTCGCCCCATACCACGTCGACGCAGTTGCCTTCTTCGGAGCTGTCGAGCTGGAAGAGCAGTACGCTGTTGGCGAGTGTGGGGTCATCCAGGCGTGGGTCGCGCTGGGTAAAGAAGGGGTAGCCGCCGAGGTGGTTGCCGTCCTGCGCGCGGCTGATGGCAGCGTGCCATTCGTCGTCATCCGGATCGATACCGTGTGCGGCCGCCCAGTCGTCGCGCGACATGCCGTAGTGGGCGGCGAAATCGGCGCTGTCGTCAAGAAGGTAGTGTTCAGCGGGCGGGCGGAAGGTCATGGCGTATTCGCCGTCGTAGATGGGGAAGTTCCATGTTCTGTCCGTAGCGTATTCGCCGCCGTGGATGGGGAAGTACCATGTTCTGTCCGCAACGTCTGCGGGCACGTTGTTGAGCGCGCGCATCACCGCCAGCAGTACCGGGTTGGCTTCGTGGTAGTGTGCGAGGTGGTGGGCGTTGCTGCCTTGTTGCAGGCTGAAGTTGAGCAGCAGGCTAAGCTGGGCGCGGTTGTCAATGTCGGCAGCGAGCAGTGCGGCGCGGTCTTCTGCCCAGAGGCGGCTGTATTCGTCGTCGTGCAGCGAGGCCACGTAGCGGTCGTTGTCGGCGATGTAGAGGTCGCGGTATTGCTGCGTGGTTTCCCGCTCGGCGGCGGTTTCTTCAGGGGATTCGCCGTCGTGCAGGGTTTGCGCGAGGAGGTCAAGGGCGGTTTGCAGCGGGTCGCTTTCGTCGCCGCTGATGTAGCGCCGGATGGCTGCTTGCGCGGCGGGGTCGTCGCCCAGTTGTTCGCCAAATGCTGTGGCAAAGAGGTCAATAGCGGCGTGGTCGGGGGCAGGCTGCGCGTCCGGATCGGCATAGAAGCCGAGGGTGGCGAAGTGCGCGGCGAGGCGTTCCATACGGCCGGCGAGCATGGTTTGTTCTAGGGCACTGATGTGGGCCCGGGTTGCGGGGTCGGCGGCGCGAAAGCTGGTGCGGAAAGCGGCAAGCGTGCGCGGGATATGGGTTTCGAGGATGGCATCGAGTTCGGAGGCGTCGTGAACCTGCTCTTCCTGAGCGGCAGCGATGATGGCGGCGGCGTTGTCCCGCATAACGCGCCATTCCTCCTGCCAGATGGCACTGAGGGCAGGGTCGTGGTAATGGGCGATGAGTTCGTCCTGCATCGCCCAGTCAACGGTGAGGACGGCCTGCGGGTCATACCGCCAGTATTGTCGCCAAAGGTTTTGCGCGACGGGGGCGTTGTCAACGGCGTGGCTGTGCAGGTAGCCGAGGACGCGGTTGAGCTCGGCGTACTGACGCGGGTAGTAGGCGGCAGGCATGGCATCAAGATCGTCCCAGCAACTGGCGCGGCTGATCCGGTTGGTGGCGGCGGCGCTGCCGATGATGTCGCGCACGCGTGCCTCGCTGCCACTGAAATGGTCCTGCACGAGGGCGGAGCCGAGGTCAGTGAGGCTGTCCATGCGCAGGCGGCGGTGGTAGCGGTGCGCGCAGCCGCCCTCAAAGCCGCGCAGGGCCTCGCGTTCCTGCTGCCAGAGGTGGCTGAGGGCGGCATCATCAATGTAGGCGACGAGTTTGTCGCGGCGCGTGAGCCAGGCGGTAATTTCGGCGAGGGGGTCATGCTGCCAGCGCGCGGCAAAGGCGGCATCCATGTCGGCAAGCAGGGCATCATCCGTCCATTGGGTGGCGCGTGCGTCATTCAGCGCGGTGATGCGGGCGTGAGTCCTGGGACAGGCGGCACGCAGCGCGGCATGGCAGGCAGCGCGGTCGGTGAAATCACGGTGTGCGGCAAGCCAGGCACTGCTGTTGTTGTAGAGGGCGGTACTTTCGGTGTCCCAGGCGGCGTTCAGCGCGGGGTCATTGAGGGCGCTGACGAGCAAACCGACGGCTTGCAGCCAGCCGTTGAGGCAGGTTTGCGGGTCTTCCTGCCAGTTTTCGGCCCAGTAATCTTCATCATCGGTGTCGTTATCTGCCGTACCGTCGCCGTCATCTTGGTAGGCGGCGGGGTTTTGCGCGCGCCAGTGATCGCGGCTGTGCGGGACTGCGGTGGTGTCAGCGAAGTAGGCGCAGCGATAGCCGCGATGGTTACGCAGGTCGGCGTCGTTCATGCCGAAGGTATCGTCATAACCATCAATGTAGAAAGCAAGCAGACCGTGTTCCGGCAGGCCGATAGCAACGGCGGCTCCGGCGGGCAGTTCGCCAAGGTTGATTTGCGCGAGCAGGGCCAGCGGCTGACCGTGGGCGTTGACCGGCAGCGGCAGGTGCTGTGGCCAGTAGCCGATGCCGCCGACGCGCGAGGCAGTGAGCGGCAGGTCGGCGACGGCCGGGGCGAGGCGGTAAGGCAGGGAGGGGATAGCGCTATCCAGAATTTGCGCAACGGCAGCGGCGGGCAGGCGGCGTTCGAGCAGCGTAAGTAAGGCAGGGGGCATGGTGGTCTCCGTTGAGTAGGGGCGCCATTATGCCTTGGCCTATTGTTTTTGTGGACGTTGGTTTATGCCGGATAGAGGGCGCCGAGGATGCGTGGTTGGCCGCCGGTGGTCGCGGCGAGGGCCAGCGGGCGGCGTTGGACGAATTGTGCGGCGAGCCAGGCAAAGCCCGCTGCTTCCAGTGCTTGGGTCGGGATAGGGCAGGGGGTGCAGCGGTAGCCGTGCGCGGCAAGGTGGGCGTTGATGCGTTCGACCAAAAAGGCATTCTTGGCGCCGCCGCCGGCGAGGATGATTTCTCCGCCCGTCGGCTGGGCAAGGATGGCATCGCTGATGCTGCGCGCGGTGAGTTCGAGCAGGGTGCGCTGCACGTCTGCCGCCGCTTCAATGCCAAGCAGGTGGCGATTGAGCCATTCGTGGTGGAAATGATCGCGGCCGCTGCTTTTCGGCGGTGGGCGGTGGAAATACGGGTCGGCGAGGAAGCGGGCGAGCAGATCGGGCAGGAGTGTGCCGCTGCGTGCCCAATCGCCGTCGGCATCAAAGGGCAGGTCGCGATGTGCCTGTATCCAGCCGTCCATGAGACCGTTGCCGGGGCCGGTATCGTAGCCGCTGCTGCCTTGTGCGGTGAGCAGGCTGATATTGGCGATGCCGCCGATATTGATGATGGTGCCGCGTTCCAGGCCGAGCAGTCCACGCTGGAAGAGCGGCGCAAGCGGCGCACCCTGACCGCCGGAGGCTATGTCGCGGCTGCGGAAATCGGCGATGGTGTCGATACCGCTCAGTTCGGCGAGGCGGGCGGGATTTTGCAGCTGGATGGTGTAAGGCGGATCGTGATCGGGTTCGTGGCGCAGGGTTTGGCCGTGGGCACCAATGGCGGTGATGGCGGCAGCATCGAGGCCGGTTTCCCGGAGCAGGGCAGCGACGGCGGCGGCACTTGCGGCGGCATGTTCCCAGGCGGCGACAGCAGCGCGGTGCAGTTCGTTGTCGCCCGGCTGATAGAGGGCGTAGAGTGCGGCACGCAGGGCAGGCGGCATGGGCTGCTCGCTGTGGGCGAGGTAGGTGTAGCGGTCGCCGTCGGCGCGGATGAGCGCGGCATCGATACCGTCGAGACTGGTACCGGTCATGATGCCGATATAGTAGTGGAGCGTCGTGGTCATAAGCGTGAAAAAAGCCCGCTTGCGCGGGCTTTTGGTAGTGATAGCGGATTATTTGCCGCTTTCTGCCGGAGCAGCTTCGGCAGGTTTTTCCTCCGCAGCTGGTGCGGTGGCTTCGTGAACATGTGCCTTGGCGGCATCAACAGCTTCACCCGCTTTTTCTTTCACAGCTTCACCAGCGGCAGCAGCTTTGTCGGCGGCTTCGGCGGCGACTTCTTTCGCTTTGTCGACAGCTTCACCGGCTTTTTCTTTCACGGCTTCACCGGCAGCAGCAGCTTTGTCGGCAGCTTCGCTGGCAACTTCTTTTGCTTTGTCGGTTGCGGCAGCGGCGGTTTCTTTCACGTCTTTGGCTGCAGAAGCGGCGGCTTCTTTGCTCTTGTCTTTGGTTTCATCCGAGCAGGCGGTCAAAACACCGGCGGCGGTCAGAGCAGCCAAAAGGAGTACACGCATTGTCATAAGTACCTCGTTTGTTTAGGGAAGGAATCGGAGCGCAGTATAGCTGTCTGTTGTAATGGCACAACATACGTTCAGGTAATGTTTGTCCCCCATCCTGCATACGCTCGGCAAACTCGCCTGATCGCACGGCTTTCCTGGCGCACCGCTATATAATCCCCGCTTCATCCGCAACCCATAAGGATATCCCCATGCTGCTCGCATTCACCGCCCCCGAAGCGCTTGATGTCGCCCGTGTCGGCGGTAAAGGCTTTGGCCTTGCCCGCGCCACTCAGGCCGGACTGCCCGTACCTGACGGCGTCATCCTACCGACCGACACCTACCGCGCCTGGTTTGCGCCGCATCAGGCGCACATTGCCGCCCTGCTCGCCGAAAACGGCGACGCGCAGGCACAAAGCGCCGCCATCACCGCCTACCTTGTCACCCAACCCCTGCCGGACGTGCTCACCGCGCAACTCAACGTCCTGCAAATCGCCCATCCTGAACGCTATTTTGCGGTGCGCTCCTCTGGCAGCGCTGAAGACCTGCCCGGCGCTGCCTTTGCCGGCCTGCACGACACCCTGCTCAACGTGCATGGCGTGGATGCCCTTGCTGCCGCCGTCAAACAATGCTGGCTCAGCCTGTGGAATGCCGAAGTCCTGCCCTACCGCGAGCGCCTCGGTGTGGCACATGAAAGCGCGGCAATGGCGGTTGTCATCCAGCAAATGGTCGATGTGGCGGCAGACGGTGCAGCAGGCGTTGCCTTCTCCATTGACCCCGTGCGCGGCGAAGTCGACACCGTCCTCATCAACGCCGCCTTCGGCCTCGGCGAAACCGTTGTTGCCGGCGAAGCACCGGTGGACGAATACCGCGTGGATAAAAACGGCAGCGCCAGCGGCCAGAGCATCGCCGCCAAACCGCAGGCGCTAACCCGGGCCGGTACCATCGACCTGCCACCCGCACAGCAAACCCGACCCGCCATCAAACCCGCGCAGGCGGCGCAAATCGCCGCACTGGCGCGTCAGGCTGAAGCCCACTTCGGCTTCCCGCAAGACATCGAATGGGCCTACGAAGGGAGCGCGCTCTACCTCCTGCAATCGCGCCCCATTACCCGCTTCGCGCCGTGCTGGACGCGGGATGAATCCGCCGAACGCTTCCCCAACCCCGTCACCCCGCTCACCTGGGGGCTCTGCGAAGCGGGCTTCCACCAATCGCTTAATTACTCCTTCGCGCTGATGGGGCTGCCGCCGCTGCATGACCCGTGGTTCAGCAAAAAAGACGGCTACATCTACGGCAACCAGAACGCCGTGCGCGTCTATGCCGGACGCTTGCCGCTTGCACCGCTGCGCAACACCGCCAGCCTCAACACCTTCATCGAAAACGGCGGTCTTGCGCGCTACACCTGGATCAGCGAACTGCCGACCCGCTGGATGAACGACCTTGACCACTACCTGCTCGAACTTGGCCGCTACAACGCCATCGACTACACCGGCAAAACCCTCGCCGAAAGCTGGCGCATCCTGCAAGACATTAACGACCTCGGTACCGCCTACTTCCTGCCGAACATCGCCATCTCGCTCACGCAAACCCTGCTCTACCGCGTCCTGCGTCACGTCCTTGAGCTGCTCGAGCCCGCTAGTGCCCAGGACACCTTCGACCGCCTCATCAGCGTCGTTGAGACCAAAACCGGTGCCGTCAACCGCGCCATGTGGCAACTCTCGCGCCGCCTGCGCGCTCACCCTGAACTTATCAACACGCGCTACCACGACGCCGAAAGCCTGAACACCGCGCTTGACGCCTACCCCGACGTGCGCGACGACTTCGCCCGCTTCCTCACCCAGCATGGCCACCGCGAAGTCGATTTCGACGCCTACCACCCCACCTGGCTGGAAGCGCCGCAAACCGTCTTCACCCAAATCCAGATGATGGCAAGCCAGGACGACAGCGCCCGCGACGACCAATACTGGGACAAAAAAAGCGCCATGTACGCCAGCGAACGCGAACTGCTGGCGCGCGCGCCGGCCGGACTACGCTTCTTCCTGCAAGAACTCATCCGCCTGACGCGCACCTACACCGCACTGGATGACATCGAGCACTACCAGACCACCCGCCTCACCCTGCCATTCCGCCGTGCCGCCCGCGCCATCGGCGAGCACCTTGTCCAACAAGGCGCGCTGGACGAGGCGATGGACATCTACTTCCTGCCGCCTGCCGAGCTCGAACACGCCATAACAAGCGGCGATTACCACAGCCTCCGCGCCACCGCTGTGCGTGAAAAAACCGCTTATCAGGACGCCTGCGCCCGCGCCCCGGCCTGGGAATACGGCACGGACAGCACACCTGAGACGGATGGCGAGAGCAGCTGGCAGGGGCTGGGTGGCAGCCCCGGCAGCATCAGCGGCGAAGTTTTCATCATCACCGACCCGGCGCAATTCGCCGACTTCCCGCAGGGCGCCATCCTTGTCGCCCGCACCACCAACCCTGCCTGGACACCGCTCTTCTACCACGCTGCCGGCGTCATCACCGAAAGCGGCGGCCCACTCTCGCACGGCGCCGTGACCGCGCGCGAACTCGGCATCCCGGCGGTGATGGGCATCCGCGATGCCTGCTACCGCCTGACGAACGGCCAGCGGGTGAAAATCGATGGCAGCCTGGGACGGGTCATCATCCTGTAAAAAGGCGGCAATATTGACAATGCAGAATCGGATAAAAAAATCCTTTTCCGCAATATATTGATAAATTGTCTTTTTTACAGCCGATAATTCCAGATAAAACGGCTTTACAGCGTGAAAACCTCGCGCTATAGTAGCCCGCAAAGCATAACTGCGAAGTTTGCGTTTCCTACAAACCCCTTGACCCTAATTACATCTCGCCTTGGGGGTCAGACGCAACTGGGTGAGCAAGCTTGTTTTCAAGCAAGAAGCCCGAAAGTTTGTTAAGACCCCCACTTGAACCCTGCGGTTCAAGGGCATAAGGTTAAGCGGCTATCGCGGTTATGCTTTCTTTTTTTCTGCAATTCCCTGCAATCGAATTGGCAACGAATCGGACAATACATTTTTTTGCCAATGATCCTCTCCGGATTCCAATAAGTTTCCGCTATCTGCAAAGCGCTTCCCGCGATCAATAAAAACATTGCCAGCCTGCCGAAAATAAAAAGAGCGGCATGGGGGCTTGCCATATCCTTTCCCCATTTCCCGCCACGCGGTACACCTCTTTTTCGTG
>ERZ773077.2237-NODE-2237-length-12583-cov-3.528177_pt1 | contig 12583 bp, 10 predicted proteins | sample MGYA00580612_ERZ773077 | MGnify/ENA primary metagenome ERZ773077 (study PRJEB29015, sample SAMEA2737971) | human oral metagenome | biome: human oral; feature: human-associated habitat; material: dental | place: China | collected 2021 ...
TGGTGCGCAGAATCTCGATGACCGCCGCGCGGGTCGGGTTCATGCCGACGTTTTCCAATAGCAACTCGCCCTCAGGCGCAATCAGTGCCGCGACGAGGAAAAATGCCGCTGACGACACATCGCCCGGCACGACCACATCGCAAGCGGTCAAGCGCTGTCCGCCGCGAATCGCCAGCGTCGCGCCGTCCTGCCGCACCTCCACGCCGAAACCGCGCAGCATCCGCTCGCTGTGGTCACGACTGATGCCGGTTTCCGTGATGAACGTCGTGCCCTCGGCGTACAGCCCCGCGAACAGCAGCGCGGACTTCAACTGCGCGCTGGTGACCGGCAGCGTGTAACGGATGCCGTGCAGCGGTTTGCCGTGAATCACGAGCGGCGCCGTGCCACGTTCGCTGGTTGCAATCTCCGCGCCCATCAGCGCCAGCGGCTCGGTCACACGGCGCATCGGCCGCTGCATCAGCGACGCATCACCAATCAGTTCGCTGGCAAACGGCTGCCCGGCCAGCACCCCCGCCATGAGACGCATACTGGTGCCGCTGTTGCCGACATCCAGCGAGGCAGTGGGGGCGCGCAAGCCATGCAGACCGGCGCCATACACCGTCACCCGGCCCTCGCCGTGATGCTCGATGGCAACGCCCATTGCCTGAAAGGCGCGCATGGTGGCGAGGCAGTCCTCGCCTTCAAGAAAACCGCTGATATGCGTGGTGCCGTCGGCGAGTGCGCCGAGCATGATGGCGCGGTGGGAAATGGATTTGTCGCCGGGCACGCGCACCGTGCCGGATAGCGACGGCGCAGGGTGGCTGCGCCAGATGATGTTTGTCATGTTCTCTCCTCGTTGTAAAGCGGGCATCTTATAGCGGGGTCTGCGTGAAATCCATGCGGCCTGCCTGCGGGAAAAAGTCTTTTTTCAAATGCTTATACCTCAGCACGACCGGGATTTTCGGACGCGGACGGCGGGCAGGGGTGGCTGCCGTTGCATTCGATGAAGACGCGGCTGAGGCGGGCTTCTGCGGCGGCGAGGCGGGCGCGCAGACGTTCCTTCATCACGCACAAGCTGGCGACGGTCAGGGTTTCATCCACCCGCAGGCACAAATCGACGACGAAGGCGCTACCCATCTTGCGCACCAAACATTCCTGCACCGCCTGCACCGTTTCTTCCTGCTCTGCCGCTGCAATGATGCGCTGCCGCAGGTCGCCGAAGCGGTCTTCATCCATGATGTCGGCCAGCGCTGGGCGGAAGATGCACCAGGCGTTGTAAAAGATGATGGCGGCGGCGACCAGTGCCGCCCAGTCGTCGGCACTTTCCCAGCCTTTGCCCATGACGAGCGACACCGTGATACCGAAAAAGGCGGCCAGCGAAGTCAGCGCATCGCTGCGGTGGTGCCAGGCTTCCGCTTCCAGGGCACCGCTGCCCGCTTCGTCGCCTTTGCGGTGGAAAAAGCGGAACAGTCCCTCTTTCACCACCACCACCGCGAGCAGCACAACGAGGGTAAAGGGCGCAGGCACCTTATGCGGGGTGATGATGTGGACGACGCTTTTGTAGGCAATGATGCCAGCCGAAGCGAGGAGGAAGGCGACGGTGATGAAGGTGGTGAGCGATTCCGCCCGCCCGTGCCCGTAGGGATGGTTGGCGTCAGGCGGGCGACCGGCAAGGCGCAGGCCGAAATAGAGCAGCAGTGAAGAAAAGATATCGGTGGTGGACTCGATAGCGTCCGCAATCAGCGCGTAAGAATTACCGAGAATCCCTGCCGTGCCCTTGATAAGGGCGAGGACGGCGTTGCCGAGCACGCCGAGCAGTACCAGTCTGGCGGCGGGCGCGCTCATTGCCCCGCCTCGCATGTTGCTGTAACCATAAAACCTCCGGCAAAACGCGGCGCAGTATAGTGGAAGCGTGGGGGTGCGGCATGTTTCCGCTACCGTATTGGCAAGTAACGGTCTTGTTCCGCAATATAGGGAATATTCCCTCTATTTGCCGATTTACAGGGCATTTCCTCTCGATTTTGAGAGAAATACAACAATTTCTGGCAATAAACCTGGAAAAAGCAGCTGATTCCGCTACAATGCGCGCTTTTTCCACAGGAGGTTGTTTTGACTACCCAAACGCTTTCCCCCGCATTGCAAATTTCTTCCGCTTCTACCTGGCGTAGCCGCCTGCGCGCCCTCGGCCCCGGCGTACTGATGGCCTCTGCCGCCATCGGCGGCTCGCACTTGGTCGCCTCCACTCAGGCAGGCGCGCTTTATGGTTGGCAGCTGGCGCTGATCATCGTCCTGACCAATCTCTTCAAGTACCCGTTTTTCCGTTTCAGCGCACATTACACGCTGGATAGCGGCAAAAGCCTGATCGAAGGCTATGCCGAAAAAAGCCGCGCCTACCTGTGGGTGTTCCTGGTGATGTGCTTCCTTTCTTCCACCATCAGCGCAGCGGCGGTGGCGTTGCTCACAGCGGTGATCGTCCAGACGGCGCTGCCCGGCCTGCCGCTGTCAGTCAATATGTGGTCGGTGCTGCTCATCGCTTCCTGCGTGTTCATCCTTTTCATGGGACGCTACAAAGCGCTTGATACCTTGTCGAAGATCATCGTCGTCAGCCTCAGCATCACCACCGTCATTGCGGCGGGTATCGCCGCCTCGAAAGGGATGCAGATAAAGGCGGATTTCGTCGAACCCTCGCCGTGGATGCTCGCTGCCCTGCCCTTCATCATCGCCCTGATGGGCTGGATGCCGGCGCCGATCGAGATTTCCGCCATCAACTCGCTGTGGCTCACCGCCAAGCAACGCTACAATCCGGCGAACTACCGCGACGGCATGTTTGATTTCAACGTCGGCTTTATCACCAGCGCCGTGCTGGCGCTGTTTTTCCTCGCCCTCGGTGCATTCGTGCAATACGGCAACGGCGAAGTGGTGCAGATGAAGGGCAGTGCTTATGTGCCACAGCTCATCAATATGTATGCGGTGACGATTGGTGACTGGTCGCGACCGCTGGTGGCCTTCATCGCCTTTGCCTGCATGTATGGCACGACGATCACCGTTATCGATGGCTATCCGCGTGCGATTGCCGAAGCGACGCGCTTGGTGCGCGGCAAGCCGTTCTTCCGCACACGCGAACTGTTTGCCTGGATTCTCTGGGTTTCCATCTCTGCCGTGGCGCTGATTCTGTGGTTCCAGGGGGCGCTCGGCGAGTTGCTGCGCTTCGCCATGATCACTGCCTTCCTCGCCGCGCCGGTCTTCGCCTGGCTCAATTACGGGCTGGTACGGCAAGATAAAAAACACCGCCTTTCTGCTTCCATGAACGTGTTGGCGCTGGTTGGCCTGGTCTATCTCTTCGGCTTCGCGCTGCTCTTCATCCTCAATGAAACGGGTGTGCTGGCATAAGGGCATGACACCAAAACAAAAAAGCGGGCAGCAAGCCCGCTTTTTTCGTGCCGCCGTTCAGCTTGGAACCGCCGCCAGCGGGGCGGGCGCGGTGACGGTATCGTCATTGGGCAGGATATGCGCGCCGCGCGGGGCAATGTGCAGTGCATCCCAAGTTAGGGTCGATTGAGCGGCGAGCAGGGCGGGGATGACCTGCGGGTCGGGGTGGTAGGCGAGGATGATGCCACCGCCCGCGCCGCGATGCGCCCCTGCACCGCTGATTTTTGCCGCGCCGCCTGCTGCTTCAATGGCAGCGATGAGTGCGGCGGCAGGTGCAGGAACGGTACCGATGTGTTGCAGCAGACGGTGGTTTTCGCGCAGGGCGGGACGTGGGTCGGTACCCGTGGTGAGCGCCTCTTGCAGGGCGCTGGTGGTGTCGGCAAAACGCTGCCACAGCGCCGTATCGTTGCCATGCTGCTGGCGCACATAGGCGACGCATTCGCCGGTGCTGACAATGGGGATGCCGGAAAGTATCCAGTACCAGCCGCCGCTAAGGTTGGCGGCAAGCGGTGTCGGCCTGCCGTCGCGCAGGATGTGCAGGCCGCCATAGACGGTGGCGGTGGCGTCGATGGCGCTGCCTTTACCGTGTTGCAGGCGTTCGCAGAAGCGGACGCGCTCGAAGCGCTGCTGGTCGCTCATCGGGCGGCCAAGCAGGTGTTCGTAGAGGACGAGAGTGGCGGCGATGGCGGCGGCAGAGGAGCCCATGCCCGCGCCGAGCGGCAACTCGCTGTGGCTGCTGAGGCGGCCGGGTACGGGCAGGCGGCTGCCCGCGCTGAAACCGGGCAGCGGCAGGTGGCGCAGCAGGGTGGCGAGGCTGTAGATGACGAGATCGTCCGGGCGGCGCAGGATGTTTTGCACGGCGCGCTCGCCCCGGTCGTATTGCTCGAAGCGGCGGTCAAGTTCGTCTTTGAGACGGTGCAGTGCGGCGGTGCGGTAGTGCTTGCCGGCGGAGATACCGGCGAGAGCGGTGCGGATGGTGCGGCTGCGGTGGATGGGAGCGAAGCCGATGGTGGTGTAGCGCGTGATGGCGCAGACGATTGCGGGCGCGCCATAAACGACGGCGTGTTCGCCGCTGAGGATGATTTTGCCGGGGGCACGGGCGCGGGTGAGGGTGTCGTAACCGTTCATGGGCGCTTGGTTATGTCCCGGGGTGTTGTGGTTTGCGTTGTTGTTTGACGCAATCCTGGAGATATTGGTGTATTAAGGCCTCAGTGGTGGTATGCAACTCTTCCGCCAGGGTTTGGAAGTAGGCGGCACTGTCTGCGTCAAGCGGGATGATAACGGCTTGTTTGAGCTGTGAGGCGTAGGGGTTGCGGCGTGCATGGCTGAAATCGTATTCGTCTTTCATGGTCTTTGCTCCCAATATTGTCGCTGCTCGCGTTTTGTCGCCTTTCGGGCGGAAATAATGCGAATTATGCTACCCCGTGCGCAGTGGACAACGATCAAAAGTTGCTGTCGTTCACTTAGTCCAAGTAAAACAAAGCGGTCTTCGTCAAGGCTATGTTCCGGATCGGCAATCAAGAGGGCGAAATCATCTAAGAATACGCTGGCAGCTTCATCGAATGATACGCCGTGTTTGGCCAGGTTGCTTGCAGCCTTGTGTAGATGCCATTCGAAGCCGATTGTCATAAACGGGCGACTCCTGGGGTTATGCGCATTGAGGTGTCGTGGAATAGGTCTCTTGCGGATGGACTTTTGTGCACCAGACGGGGGGTCAGACGCTTGCCGGGCCGTCGTAATAGCGGCGGTGGTTTTTGATGGCGGCGAGGCGGTAGGGCGCGGGGTTGTCGTGCGGCATTTCCACGTCGCTTGCGCCATCCGGGGCGTGCCAGTAGCGGAGGTAGGTGGGGTAGTCGATTTCCTGACGTGCGGCGAGCAGGGCGCGGTGCGCGTCGCGGCGGCGGTGCGCCTGGTAGTCGGCGCTGATAGTGGCGGCGAGGTATTCGCCGGTGCAGCCGGAGCCGTAGCTGAAGAGGCCGACGGTTTTACCGGCGAGGTCGTCGCGGTTGTCGAGCAGGGCGGCGAGGCTGGTGTAGAGCGAAGCGGTGTAGCTGTTGCCGGTGTCGCGGCTGTAGGTCAGGCCGGGGACGAGGGTGGCGTCTTCAGCGCGGGTGTCGTTGATGCGGGCGAGGTGGGCGTGCGCCTTGATGCCCATTTTGTTGAAGGGCAGGTGGTAGCAGTAGGCGGCGTGGGCGTCGTAGGGCAGGCCGCCCTTGGCGCGGTAGTCCTGCCAGGCGTGTTCGAGGGCTTTCAGGTAGGCGAGCGTTGAGTATTTGCCGTCCACCAGCGGGGTTTTGCGGTGGTTGGGGCGCCAGAAGTCGTAGATGTCTTCGCTGTAGAGGCCGCTTTCCGGCGCGATGGTGGCGAGGCGCGGGTTGGCGCTGATGAGCATGGCGACGGCAGCCGCGCCCTGGGTGGGTTCGGCGGCGCTGTCGAGGTCGTATTTGGCGATGTCGGCGGCGAGGATGAGGACTTTGCGCGCGGGCTGGCGGGCGATAAGGGCGCAGGCGAATTGCAGGGCAGCGGTGGCGCTGTAGCAGGCCTGTTTGAGTTCGACGGTGCGGCTGTTGGCGGGAAGGTTAAGCAGGCGGTGCACACTGACGGCGGCGGATTTGGCTTGATCCACGCTGCTTTCGGTGGCGAAGAGGATGGTGTCGATGCCGTCCGTACCGCAGTCACGCAGGATGGGGGCGGCGGCGTTTGCGGCCATGCTGATGATGTCTTCGTCGTGCGGGGGGATACTCATCCGCTCTTGGCCGATGCCGAGGCGGTATTTATCCGGGTCAATATGATGCTGGGCGGCGAGGGTGGCGAGCTCAAGGTAGTAGTGCGGGGTGTAGAAGCTGAGTTGGTCGATGCCGATGTTCATATGGGTATGGCTCGCGTGATGTTCTTTTGAGATTTTGGTGGGGAAGCCCGCCGGAGCGCGGCAGCGCGCGGATTATAGCATGGGGGGTTCTTCACATTGTGAAACGGCAGGGCGCAAAGCTGCGCCGTTACGGGCTTAGTAGCAGGGCGTGGTTGTCGCGCAGGGCGGCATTGTCGCGGCAGCCGAGGAGGAAAAGCGCGGTGCGGTATTCACGTTCGAGGCGGTGGATGGCGGCGATAACGGCGGCGGTACTTTCTTGTGCAGCGGCGAGGAAGGGCGCGGCAATGCCGCACAGTTCGGCGCCGAGGAGGATGGCTTTGGCCATGTCGATGCCGCTTCTGATGCCGCCGCTGGCTATCAGGGTCACGTCAGGATGGGCGGCGCGGTTGAGGCGCAGCGCTTCGACGGTGCTCAACCCCCAGTCCTGGAAGGTGAGGCCGAGGGTGTCGGCGGGGTCACGGCGGCGGTGGTGCTCGATACGGCTCCATGAGGTGCCGCCACGTCCGGCGAGGTCGTAGTAACGCACACCGGCCTGTTTGCCGAGGGTGATGTCGGCGGGCGAGAGGCCGCTGCCGACTTCTTTGAGCAGCACGGGCACGGGCGTTTCGCGCACGATGGTGGCGATTTTGGCGGTGAGATCGCGGTAGTCGGTGTCGCCTTCGGGTTGCACGGCTTCTTGCAGGGGGTTGAGGTGCAGGTAGAGCCCGTCGGCGGCCAGTGTTTCCACGGCGCGGCGGGCGTGGCTGCTGTCAAAGCCGTAGTTGAGCTGCACGGCACCGAGGTTGGCGATGAGGACGGTGTCGGGGGCAATGTCACGCAGGCGGAAGCTGGCTTCTGCCGCCGCTTCGCTGAACTGGACGCGCTGCGAACCAACGGCCATCGCCACGCCGCAGGTTTCGGCGGCAGCGGCAAGGTTGTGGTTGATGCGCTGTATTTCCGGGTCGTCGCCGCCGGTCATGGAGGAGATGAGGAGCGGCAGGCGCAGGGTTTTGCCGAGGAAGGGGCAGCGGGTGTCGATGTCGGCGAGTGCCAGCTCAGGCAGGGCGCGGTGCGTCAGGCGCAGGGCGGCAAAGCCGCTGCCGCCACGCTCGATGGCGGGGTCTTGCGCGAGGGCGTCAAGGTGTTCGCGTTTGCGACGGCCTATGGTGTTCATGCGCGGCGTTCCAGAGCAAGATGGGCGCGCATCAGTTCGCCGGGGTTGGTCTGCGCGGCAAGCAGCGACAGTTCGCCGCAGAGGACGGTGGCAGCGCAAATGGCGGCGAGGCGGTGCGCGTTCTCGCCGGCAGGGCGGTCTTCGCGGCAGCCGAGGGCATGCAGGTGCGCTTCGACGGCGTCATTGCCGCCACCTTTGCCGTTGCCGACGCTGCCGATGATGAGGTTCGGCAGGGTGCAGCTGAAATAGAGGTCGTCGCCGCGTGTTTCGGTGTGGACGATGCCTTGTGAGCCTTCGATGATGTTCGCCGCGTCCTGGCCGGTGGCGAGGTAGAAGGCGAGGAGGATGTTGGCGAAGTGGGCGTTGGCGCTGCGCACACTGCCGGCGAGGATGCCGCCGAGGTGGTTTTTGCGCGAGTTCAGCGCGACGATTTGTTCGGGTGTGGTGCGCAAAAAGCGCTCGCAGATACGGCGCGGGATGGTGATTTCGGCGATGACGTTTTTGCCGCGCCCCAAGATACCATTGACCGCGCTCGCTTTTTTGTCGGTGCAGTAGTTGGCGGAGATGGAGCCGTAGGCGAGCTCGGGATGGGCGGCGAGGAGGTGGGAAAGCACGGCATCGGCGGCTTTGGTCACCATGTTGTGCCCGGAGGCGTCGCCGGTCGCGCATTCGAGGCGGAGATAGAGCAGGTTGCCGACGATTTGGTGGTGCAGGTCGAGCAGGCGGGCGAAGCGGCCTGTTCCTGCGACAACGGCAGCGAGTTCGTCACGCGCAGCGAGGATTTGTTGCAGCGCGGTATAGGCGGTTGCGGCATCGGGCGCTTCGAGCAGAATGCTGCGCGCCATGCGGTCGTCAATCAGGGTGCAGCGCACGCCGCCGCAGTACTCGGCAACTTTCGCGCCGCGCGCGGTGGAGGGCCAGAGCGGGGTTTCGTAGGTAGCGAGCGGGACGCGGACGGTGTCGTTCACGGCGTTACCGCTGATGGTGAGCGGCCCGATCCATTGGGTCGGGATAGGGGTGATGTGGGTCTCTTGGCGGGGCATATTTTGCTGGTTTTACAGGAATTTTCGGCGCAGCAGTATAGCACGCGGGCCTTTTCTCTACGGCGTAGCGAGACATCAACGGCGCAAAAAAGCGGACCCATAGTCCGCTTTTTTTGCACCTTTCCGGCAGAGTAGCATCAAGCTATTGGGCATTACCGCCACGGCTACCGTGGAAAAACAGCCGTTTGACCGGGATATCATCGTTTTGCCCGCTGGGGTAGCCAACTACACCAACGATTTCTTCCGCATTGGGACCAGCGATGCCGAGGTGGTAGAAGGTTTCTTCACGTCCCCAGTAGTTATTACCCTCGATGTAGGCCGAGCCGTGAAAAACACCGGAAACATCTTCGCCAAAATAACTCATCCGGTTAATGATAGGAGATTCTCGCAAGATGATGCGGTTCAGGTTACGCGATGCGCTGATCTCGCCTTTACCGATCCGGTTGTCAAAGTTGATGCTGTAACTGAGACTGGCATCGTTACCTGCGTCGTGGTTGAAAGCACGGCCGCTGTAAAACACAGTGCCCGATTTGGGCAATTCCCTGGTGGGTTCAATATAGGGAATATCTAAGCTACCGCCTTTCCAGTCGGATAATTGCTGCGTTTTGCTGGGGTAGGCGGAAATAGCGCCGGCATAGTTACCTTTGTAGGAACGCGATTTGAGTTCAAGAGGTAGTTGTTGCCCGTCGGTCGTAGTGATGATGAGCGTCATCGGAAATTCAGCAAAGCGCGCTGGAATGTCTCCAGCCTCAACGGAAATGCGATTGCTCTCTACGGTAATAAATTTCTTTCCGTTACGCTGGAAATCTAGGCGGCGTAAAACGGCTTTCTGCTCATCCGTAAAGCCATCGGTGAAATTCATGACGTAATTTTTATTAACGGGTTGCGTCGGATTGATATTGCGGTTGTTATTGCCCTGATTGTTATCCACGGATGGATTGCTGTCGCCACCGCCTCCACATGCAGTGAGCAAGGCCAGAGTCAAAGTAACCGTCAAAGTTTGTGCTTTTGCTTTCATAGGCTTCCTTATGCTGTTTTGATAGCACGGGCAGCGTACCTGACTTTTCCTGCCTGGGGTAACCCGATGTATCTCCGTTTTATGTTGATATGTGCCATATGGCATTTGCCAGCAATACTGGATTTTTAGCCTCACTATTTCATTTTGCATTCAGCACTGGCATGTATTTGTCGCTATGCTGAAAATTTACCTGTGACCTGTGGGATGCCCTATGCCAGGACGGCGTAACCGTCCGCGCTATAATCTCCAGCTTTCTTCACCACCGAGGTTTTCATGTTTGCCAAAATCGAGCAACGCACATCACCATTCCCGCCCGACTGGTCGCAGGCACCGCCGCAGCGGCTCTTTGCCTTTATCCGTTATTACTGTCGCGGTTTTTATACGCCGCTCATCATCATCATGCTGGCAGGCATTGCCGTCGCCATGCTGGAAGTGCTGCTGTTCAGCTTCATCGGCGACATCGTCAACTGGCTCGGCGCGCGCTCGCCCGACACCCTCCTGCGGGAAGAAGGCGGACAGCTGGCGCTGATGGGCGCGGTGGTCCTCATTTTCCTGCCGCTGGCCAACGGCATCGGCACCATCGCCCGCAACCAGATGATTATGGGCAATATGCCGATGGCAGTGCGCTGGCGGATGCACAACTACCTGCTGGGGCAGAGTCTCAGTTTTTATCAGGACGAATTTTCCGGTCGCGTCTCGGCGAAGGTGATGCAGACGGCGCTAGCGGTGCGCGCCGTCGCCACCAGCTGCATGGACGTGATGGTTTATGTTGTCGCCTACTTCTTTTCCATCATCGCGCTGATGGCCAGTCAGCACTGGGCAATGCTGGTGCTGATGCTGGTGTGGGTCGTCGCCTATATCGCCCTCATCAGCCACTTCCTGCCGCGCCTGAAACGCATCGCCGAGGAACAGGCAGATGCACGCTCAACCATGACGGGCCGCGTCACCGACGCCTACACCAACATTGCCACCGTCAAACTCTTCGCCCACACGCGGCGCGAGGCGGACTACGCGCGCGGCGCCATGCGCGAATTTCTCGGCACCGTGTACCGCCAGTTCCGCATGGTCTCGACGCTGGATATCTGCCTCTTCACCCTCAACTACTCGCTCTTCTTCCTGATTGGCGCGGTCGGCATCACCCTGTGGATGCACGGCGCGCTCAGTGTCGGTTCGATTGCCGTCGCGGGCGGCCTTGCCCTGCGCTTAAACGGCATGTCCACCTGGGTGATGTGGGAAATCGGCGGCCTCTCGGAAAACATCGGCACCGTTACCGACGGCATGACGATGATGACCCGCCCCGTCGCCGTGCAAGACCGTCCGGATTGCGAAGAACTGGAAGTCACGCGCGGCGAAATCGCCTTCGACCGTGTCAGCTTCGGCTACCACCAGGACGACGTGAAAAAACCGCACATCCTGCACGACCTCTCGCTCAACATCCGTCCCGGCGAAAAAATCGGTCTGGTCGGACGCAGCGGCGCGGGCAAATCGACCCTGGTCAACACCCTCTTGCGCTTCTACGACCTGGACGGCGGCGAAATCCGCATCGACGGGCAGAACATCGCCGCTGTCAGCCAGGACAGCCTGCGCCGCCACATTGCGATGGTGACGCAGGACACCTCGCTGCTGCACCGCTCAGTGCGCGACAACATCCTCTACGGTCGCCCGGACGCAAGCGAAGAAGAACTGCAACGCGCCATCGAACAGGCGGAAGCGGGCGACTTCATTGCCGGCCTTTCCGACAGCTACGGCAATACCGGCCTCGACGCGCAAGTGGGCGAACGTGGCGTCAAACTCTCCGGCGGGCAGCGGCAGCGTATCGCCATCGCCCGCGTCCTGCTCAAAGACGCACCCATCCTGATTCTCGACGAAGCCACCTCGGCGCTGGACAGCGAAGTAGAAGCGGCCATCCAGGCCAGCCTGAACCGCCTGATGACAGGGAAAACGGTGATTGCCATCGCGCACCGCCTTTCCACCATCGCAGCAATGGACCGCCTCATCATCTTGGACGGGGGCCGCATCGTCGAACAGGGCAGCCACGACGAACTGCTGCAAAAAAACGGCATCTACGCACAACTGTGGGCACGGCAGACCGGCGGCTATCTCGGCGAGGCGGAATAAACACGAGACGGCGGGCAACCGCCGTTTTTTTAGGCCGCTTGGCGGCAACGGTATTTATCCCGCTTGACGCGTCCCCGACCGCCTGCCGGATAGCGCAACGCATGGAAAGCGGAAGCGACGGCAAGACGCCGCTGCCCCGCCAAGAAACACCCCGGAGCACGCGTGAAAAACAGGTAATATATCCGCCCTTTCAACCACCCAAGGAAACCTCAATCATGCGTGACCTCCTCCGCTGGCTCGGGCGCAGCCTCGTTCGCCAAATCATCATCGCCATGCTGCTCGGCATCATCATCGGCCGCATCCTCATGCAAACCGGTACGCCGCAGCCCGATGGCACCTACATCGTCCCTGCCGCCGAATACTTCCAGATCCTCGGCGAGTTCTTCACCAAAGCCTTACGCGCTGTCGCCCCCATCCTCGTCTTCATCCTCATCACCCACGCCATTTCCCGCCACCGCCAGGGGCAGGCGCGCGGCCTGAAAAGCATCATCGGCCTCTACATCGTCGGTACCTTCGCCGCCGCTGCCATCGCCGTTTTTGCGAGTACCCTCTTCCCGACCGAACTCTACCTGCAAAACGCCGAAGATACCGCCACCGCACCGGAAAACCTCAAAGCCGTGCTCACCGCGCTGCTTTTCAAAATGACCGACAACCCGGTGAACGCCACCGTGCAGGGCAACTACATCGGCATCCTCACCTGGGCCATCCTCGGCGGTATCGCCCTGCGCCACGCCAGCGACACCAGCAAAATCGCCCTCGACGACGCCGCCCGCGTCATCCACTACATCGTCGGCATCGTCATCCGCATCGCGCCCTACGGTGTCTTCGGTCTTGTTACCGCCACCGTCGCTACCACCGGATTCTCCACCTTCGCCACCTACGCCCGCCTCATCGCCGTCCTCCTCGGCAGCATGGCCGTGGTTGCGCTCATCGTGAACCCGCTCCTCGTCTGGATCATGCTGCGTAAAAACCCC
>ERZ773077.2240-NODE-2240-length-12566-cov-7.605307_pt1 | contig 12566 bp, 17 predicted proteins | sample MGYA00580612_ERZ773077 | MGnify/ENA primary metagenome ERZ773077 (study PRJEB29015, sample SAMEA2737971) | human oral metagenome | biome: human oral; feature: human-associated habitat; material: dental | place: China | collected 2021 ...
TTGACTGGTCTATACTACGATTATTCTGTAGATATTTGACACCTCCTACTTCAAACTCAAACGGAGCTGCGTCATATTCCAGTCTTAGCTCATAGAGTTCTTTTTTAATCTGCTCTATACGTTTTTCCCTGTTAAACACTATTTTCCCATCTTTTATTGTTTCACACTCTTTCAGCTTTACGATTTCCCCGCCTACAAAATAGTTATCAGGAGCTGTTTCTACTTCCTGATACTCTATTTCTTCAACGACATCTCCAGACATCGTTGGAGCTATCATAGTTGCATCCTTATTTGTACTCAAGACCAGATGACTGTCTTTGTTATACATTACTTTTAAAGTGTCGCTTTTAAATTTCTTAAGCTCCTCGTACCAGTCTTTCCCATCCTTGTCAAATATTCCATAATACTTAAATCCGTCTTCTTTTTCAACTATCCTAACTTCATTTACTTCAAATTTCATTTTGCCTCCTTTTTTATACAAACGGTACATTTACCCAGTTTCCAGCTCTGTACATCTGCAAAGCTCTAAACTGTAAATAGTCCAGTGTGAAGTTCCTGTCGTCGTTGATTCCACCAGTTACAACATAACCATTACGTTCACGCATTTCATTTCTCTGGACTTCCGCCTGAATGTATCCTGCCAGTCTAATATTTAAAACTGTATCTGTGTCTCTCGCAGTCCACAATCTAGCTATATGATTTCTTAAATCCGTTCTGTCACTGTCCATGCCGTTCATTCTGTTGTCCCTGATTATCATGTCATGTTCGTCCATAAGCCTGTTCCAGGCATCCCCGTTCCGTTGTGGCACCTTGTAGAAAGCTCCACCGCCATTCAGATGATACGCACCCATATATTTCCCGTTTTCATCATACATATAGTGATGACGAGGCGTCCAGAAATCTATGTTATTTCCTCTTATTACCCAATCATTTCTATTATTGTTTCTATACCCTTTGTCAAAAGGTATATACAGCGATAAATCAGGCCTAGGTGCGATTTCTTTAATTTTTGCATACGTTATTATTCCAGCTTTATTTTCTTCCGCAAGGTCGGTGTATTTCACTCTATTTTCGAGTTCATCATTTATTATTTTATTATCCTCAACAAAATCTATCCGTTTTGGATATTCACTTCCTATCCACTGATTCAGTCCTAAGCTTGTTTTCTTCTGTGCTGGCATTTTTTTTTACCTCCTACTCCTTATATTTTTCTCTGTCATTCCAATTTAAATTTAAACTGTCCCAAGCGTCCCATGTCTTGTTATATCTGTCAAACTCATCCCAGGTCATGTAACTGTAAACTATTTTATAACCTAAATGGGCAGGTTTATTCAGTTCTATAAAATTGATAAAATTATTTAAATTAGGCGGTATTCCGTATATGCTTGTAAATTTTATGATAAAATAATACTCGGCAAATACTTCTGTCACTTCAATTTCCCCATTTGTAAATATTCTGGCCTGTTCTTTTAAGTTATCCGGAGAAAATATCCGTTTCGACAATAAACGGAACAGGATCCTTTCCCTCCTGTCCTGCAGACTCAATCCTGAATCATATCCTAGTTCCATAAATCTTTCATATTTTAGAATCTGTTCCTCGTTAAAAAAGTTTAAAAAAACAAATTCCCTATATTTTTCAATATCGTTTTTTATTTTTTGGAGTTCTATTATTAAACTCTTTATTAGATCTACCTGCAGACTGTTTCTGGCAACTTTGGAGATTACCTTTATTTTACTGTTCATTGACAACAACTCCTGTCACTATCAGTATTTCATTGCTATCTACGGTTATGTTTTTGCTATCGTTATTTATCAACACCTTACAATCCTCAACTCCGTCAATGGATAAAGCTATCTTCTCAACCCTGTTAATGGACAATATTTCCTTGTTGTTCAAAGTATAAAGTGCTGAGTTATCTTTTATCATCTGTTTTATTTTTGAACTGATTAAATCTGTTACAGCATTTAGCTTTGTTCCTGGACTTAAAATAACACTTACAGATATTGAGATATTCTTGCCGTCGAAACTTGTCACTGTGACATCAGCTCCGACAGGTCTTCCGTCAATCTGTTCTATCCGTTTTTTCACTTTTCTGATTAGCTCGCTATCAGCCAAAGTGTTGTTATAATTTGAAATTCTAACTCTTACTGTCCCGTTTCCGTTCCACAATGGCTCAACTAATACTTTTCCTACTCCGTCTATTTCTTTCGCCCATTTTTCGTAGTCATATATATTGCCGCTATGTGCAGGTTTTAATATCCTTTCTTTTGCCCTTGCTATTAAACTGTCATTGGGCTCCTTTTCATATCCGTTTGTAAAAGCTTTTTCATTAGTCACTGTGAAGATGTCGGCATTAGCTATTTCAAAATTTACTATCTCACCAATAGCACAGTTTCCAACCTCTCCAATCTGTAGGCACTCCACTTCTGCAACTGCTTTTCCGTTAAAAGCTATAGTCGTGTCATAAAGCAGTTTATATTTTGTGCTGTCCGTTTTCAGTACTACCGCTCCGGCAGATATTACTGTATCGGCTTTCCCGGTTATTGTTATTTCTCCTCTTGCTTTAGTTCCCTGTTTTCTCGTCACTCCAAAAAGCATTGCATGATAATCTATAAATTCGTCTTCTGTTGCCGTATCAATAAAAGTTTGGTTGACCCAATACCCCAGCAACCTATATATGCTTTCAGCTTCTATTCCGTAAGCACTTGCTATATCAAAATTAAAAGACCCTTCTATTTTTGAGAAATTATTTTCCAGGTTGGCTAAAAAAGTATTCCTAGCTTCTATTTTATTCAATGTAGTTCACCTCGCTCTCTCCATAGACAGTAGATATGTTAAAAGATACTTCCAGGTGATTGTCATCACTGTTGTAGCTCAAATCAAAATTATAGCAGTCCAAAATGTAAGGGTTGACAAGCAGACAATCTTTGATTTCCGAAATAATCAGGGCATTTTTCACGTTTTCCTGATATATCGTACCTATATGCTCATCCAGGTTATTTCCATAGCTGTCAGAGTGTATTCCGTAAAAATTTCTTCTTGTTTTAAGTGCTTTAAATATCCATACCTTAAGTGCATCATTCCCATTTAATTCAATAAGTCTATCCCCGTTTTTCAAAGGCTCCAGCGTATCAAAATTAATTGCATATTCTTTAAACGGAGGTAATTCCTTTTTTTCTTTTTTTTCGTTCTGTTTTAAAAACAGCTTTTCAAAATCCATAATCACACCCCTTCTATTGCGTTGCTTGGCATTTTTACAATTTTACTGACTACCACATAGTGTACTCCTAATATCAGTACCAGCACTTCATCGCCAACTTTTAATGTGTCCTCAAACCATATATCCTTGTGACTTTTATAAGTTCCCGAACCTTTAACTGTTGAATGGCCGTGAGTATGCGGAGCGGGTCCGTTAGCAGTTTCTGTCTGAGTAGAAGCATCAATAGTTATCTCGTCAATCACACCATCTATCCTGTAGAATCTGTGATAATTCGGTAATAAAAAATTAGAGCAGTAAATCTGCTCCGGAGGTATTTCCACATTATCAAATTTTATTTTCAGTTCAGGTGGTGGACTGGTAACGCTTGCCCTTATAAAATTATTTGCCTGCTGTTGTACTCCACTGTCTATCATTTCGTTTAGTATCTCAAACATGCTCATTATTTACCACCTGCTTTTTTCCCTTCTTTTTCTTTTTTAGTTTTCTTACTTTTCTTGCTTTTAGATTTCTTGGATTTTTTAGATTTCGGCTTGTCTTCAAATTCGGTTTTGTCCATCACATTCTCAAAAGCCAGCTCCACATCACAGTAATATACATCATTTTCCCAGATATGTGTGTCATTTTTTACTAAAAAACTGCCGACAAGGTTTGTATGGGGTTCATGTATCCCTATCGAATAACCGCTCTGTATTAAAATATTTCCTAGACAGGTAATATTTCCTGTTTTCTCAACGCTTTTCAGCATTTCTTTTGCATTATTGATGTTGTCCCTGTCCTTGTCATACTGCATCACTTTCTGAAATAACCCATACTTTTCTTTATCTTCTTTATTTTCTACTTTATCCACTATCTGCTGTTTTTCTTTTTCAGTTTTGTATATGACAATCTGATTAACCATTTTTTCGATATCTTCGCCATACCTGGAACTTTTTATGTCCTGTTCCGAATGAAGTAAGACATCGGCCAGTGTTCCCTGTTCTATCACTTCTATTTTCCCGTCATTGCTGACAATAGAATATATCTTTTTATCCTTCCTGTGCTGTATCGTATAAGCATTCAAAATTATCTGATATCCGCTACGGTTAACCGCAGGATAAGTGCAGTCAACTATATCTTTTGGTAAATTTCCCACTTCCAACTTCAGTTCTCCACAAATCTCTTTTAGTATCTGCGACGGTTTTTTCTTGTTAAAGTTTTTCACGAAATAATTTTTATTCAGATATATGGAGTTGTCAAAGCAGCTGAAAGTTTTAATTTTACTTTGACCTGATACTTCTACAGAAAAAACTTTACCTATAAACAGTTTATCCTCGTCAACATAGAATTCTACTTTATCCCCTATCTTAGCAATAGCGTTGTCATCTAAGTATTTCACTTCCAGTGTCCTGGAAGTACCATTTATTCCGCCTTTCCAAGTAATCCTCTCAAATTTTTTAATATGCTCTTCGTTATTAACAACTATCTTTAACATTTTCTCATACCCTCCTACTTTCTAGGATTTATCAGACTGTCAATTTTTCCTTTTATTTTATCTTTCAGTCCGTTCTTTATATTTTCGAACCGCTCTTCCAGCTGATACTCTTTAATCGGCGAAGTTTTCCCGGTATGCCTTTCATAGAGTTCGTTAACATCATCGATTAATCTTGTCTGCTTTCTGACCTCTATCAGGCTAATCGAGATATCAACATCTCCCGTTCTTTCCTTTATCTCGTATTCCAGCTGTTCGATATGGCATTTAAAATAGATGCTGTAGTTAGGGACTATTAAAGTCAGGACTTCTTTATTATCCTTGTATTTCTCCAGTTTTTTTATACCAGCCATCGGCGAATGGCGGTTGAATAACATATTATAAAATTTAGATTTTTTTGCAGGCAGAAATGTGGAAAAGCTCACTTTCTTTATGTTTCTCTCTCCTATCAGTGCCACTTCCCCGACATCTAAAATTTTCACAACCTCGCTATTTTGACCGGTTGTAACTTTAAAATCTAGTGGTGGTATTGTGAAAATAAACGGATCTGTATCATATAGCAACATGAATATTGGTCTCATAACTTTAAAATTCCTTTCCTGTTTATTGTGACGCCTGAATCTGTGCACGTAAGTTCGATAACATAGTGTTATAAGTGCTTTGGCTGACACTTTCAGCTATCTGTTTTGCGATACTCTCAATTTTAGCTGTGTCATTTATAGTGATGTTTGATAACTGTGCCGCTATTTGTGCATTAGCCTCATGATTGATAATCTGTTCGACAGATACAGGTTGGGGCACCAACTGTTGTGGTTGCATCATATTTAATCTGTTATTTAAAAGATTAGGTAGCCCATTTAAAGGACTTAATCCAACATTAAGTGCATTAGTTATAGCCGCAGTGTCCATCGGTTGTAACGGATTAGTGTTCTGCTGTTTAGATAAAAGCTGACTAATTGCACCGGTTAACTGTGCCGTCTTATCCTGCTGTGTAAGAGCCAGATTCTGCTGTGATATTCCAAGCATCTGCTGTATTGCCCTTGTATCCAACGTTATCACGGGCATGGCTTCATATGATTTTCTCGCATATTCTTTCTGTCTCGCAACTCTTGCATCTTCTTTTTTTTCCGCTTCTGTCCTCAAATCCACATTGTGACCCATGTAGCTGTAGCCACTGCCTTTCATATACCGGTTTGTATTCGATGAAACGTCAAAAGCTTTATTTATTGCATCCCGTTTTTCCTTTTCCAGTTTTTCATTTTTAGGTTCAATCAGTTTTTTTACTATATCCGGGGAAAAATAACCAATTGCTCCACCTATTGCGGCACCTACTGCCGTTCCTACCGGTCCGCCTATTGCTGTTCCCAGTGAAGCTCCCCATGTTGCACCTTTCACTCCTGCAATTCCCCGTAACCCTAACTCCGCCGCCTTTACTATTCCGTCGGCCGTGCCTTTCAGTTTATCAGAGTCTAATGCTCCAGTCTTCTGCCATTCCTCAATTTTTTTCATGAAGTCTTCCATCCATTTTGTTGCGATAGGGGCAAAAGCTTCACCTATTGATATTTTTAAGTCATCTAAGGCAGATTTGAACTGTGCTATCTTATTTGCAGTTGTATTACTCATTTCGTCAGCAAATTTATCTGTCGCACCTTTAGCGTTTCTTACTCCGTTAGCAACTTTGTTGTAATTTTCTTCAGTAGTTCCCATAAGGGAATCAAGTATTTTCATACCTTCTCCGCCAGCTATTATTGCCAAGTATCTGTTTCTTTCTTCCTGGGTAAGGTTAGCTGTAGCTTTTTTCAGTTCATCGGATATCGTTTTCAATCCTTTGAACTTACCCTGCTGGTCATAAAGCTGTATGTTCAGGTCAGTCAGAGCATTCGCTACCTGTTTTGATGGATTGGCAAGTCTTCTGTAAATTGCGGCCAAATTACGTCCAGCCTGTCCTGACTTAATCCCGTTATCCGCAAGTACTCCTAGTAGGATGTTCACATTTTCAAAGCTTTCAAAATTTCTTGAACTTGCCGCAACATATTTATACGCCTCCCCCAGCATCTGTACATTAGTATTTGCATTATTACTTGTTGCAACCATAACATCCATAAGTCTGTCAACTTCGCTTATCGACATTCCGAAAGCTGATAAGTTGTCAGTAACTATATCGGAAGTCTGCGCAAAGTCACTTCCAGCCGCAATTGACATTTTTAAAAGTTTAGGTGTCATTTCCAGTACTTCATTCGTTTTCATACCTGCCATTGCCTGATACATCTGTGCTTCTGCCACTTCCTGTGCTGTAAATTTAGTTGAACGGCCTAAATCTCTTGTCTGTTGCATTAGCTGTTTTTCCTGTTCTGCTGAAGCACTCATGATAGCCCTGTTTCTTCTCACCTGATCTTCCAAATCTGCATAAGACTGGAGAGATGATTTTAAAACCCCAACTACTGCAGTTGCCCCGATACCAACACCGACAGTTGCCAGTGCCCCTTTTACTCCGTTAAAAGAGCTTTTCAGCTTATCTGCTACCCCAGTAGTCTTATTTTTTAATTCATTAAGTGAGCTTCCTACCTTCTGTGCTGTACCTGAAAACTTGTCTTTCAGTTCGAGTAGGGCACTTAACTTATATTCACTCATTCTCCGGTACACCTCCAATCATAAGGAACATGAATAACAAGTCTGAATTGCTCAGTTCCCTTAAACTCTGTAAGCTGTGGCCACAATTTAAATAATGAGCGACTGTTCTTGCTTTCCAGTCGCCCCTAATTAGTTTTTTATTTCTTCAACCACTTCTTCAACAGTAAATTTTTCATTCCATCCCGCTTTTTTCATGAGTAGTTCCGAAATACCTGTTATTGTTGAGTGGCTTATTACTTTCGGCACAACTTCTGCTGGATTCATTTCACATCCCAGCTGAGTGATTAGTTTATCGTCCTTAAAAATCTTTCCTGCAGTGTAAACTACTTCGCTGTCCTTGTCTGTACTGTTACCGTTAGTTAAAATATCCAGTATTTCCATTCTGTTCAGTACTTCCAGCTCCAGTACTCCGCCTAATTCTGATACTTCAACCTTTACCGTTTTTTTCTCAGCTAGCTTTTTACTGTTTTCCAGTAGCATTTCTATCGATATATTTTTCATATTATACCTGCCTTTTTATTTTATAGAATTTTCATATCTTACGTCGCTTGGAGTAAATCCGAAAGGTATTTCCTCTTCTACTATTTCCCCTCTTGAAAATTTGGCCAGTTCAACCGAATTAAACCAGACATTGTCAATCGATACTCTCTCTTCCTGACCTCTCAAGCTGTCAGGGTCTTTTATTGATGTCACTATCCTGCTTCGGGTATCTTTTCCTTTTGCCCAGTTTTCAAGTATTTTTTTACCCCTCGTGTAGACTTTGTAGATTGTTAAAGTGCCCTCGCCTTTTAACCCTGTGATTTTACTGTCGATTGAAAGCCCCAGCTGGACATCTGCTCTTTCAGCCGAAATTTTAGCTTCTATTGATTTCAGTTCAGCTACTTTCTCATTGTCAAGCCATAACTCTCCGTAAGCTCCCGTTATGGTTCTGTTTCCTCTTATATTTTCTGACATTTTATCAGCTCCTTTTTATTATTACATTGTCATTATCAGACTAAGCGATGCCATAGTATCGGCAAATCTTACATCACCTGTCAGATATACATCATCCCCGGTAGTGTATTGCAATATCTCCAGCTCAGTCATGGTATCTGCATCCAGTCCATCCGCTATAACTGCTCTTTTCTGTGCCTCATAATCTATCTCCACTTTATTGTCGTAATCCCCGTTCAGTACATTCGGTGACATTTCCTTAAAATATACTTTTGTTACGTTTGAACAGAAATTCATTTTGTTGTCATAATCATTGATGTAATTTCCAATCCAGTATTTCTTGAAGGTGTCCCTTATATCATCGACAATAAAGCACATTCCTTCAACAACTTTGATTTTTCTTGTGTCTTTTTTCCATGTGCTGTCAAACGTAGTTTTAGAGTTGACTCCATAATTTACCCTGACCATATCTTCATCCATATATAGGCTGAACTTGCCAATTTTAGGCTCATAGTCTTCAACTTCTTTTAAATCATTCATTACATGATTGTCGGCACTACGGTTTAACGGCATACCTGCTATAAGTCCCGCTATAGCCGCCGTATATTCCTGTGCCGTAAAATCTCCATAAATAGATTTATATGTCCCACCATTCGCAAGTTCCACAACAGCTACATGGTCCGTGTTATTTGCGTAACTTGATACATATTTTATGGTTTTTCCGATTGGCCCGGTAGTTCCAAACTGCTGCTTAACCCAGTTCACAATCGTCTGGTCTTCTGTTTCTATAGCTCCTGGATAAGCCAACCAGTTAAATTTTTTCATTTCTAAATCCTTCAGCACTTTATCCATAGCCTCTTCATTCTGCACTACTCTGACTAATACTTTAAATGCTCCGTAGTGCATAGCTAAGTTAATATATTTTATACTTTTTGCATCCCAGTTTTTAGATTCAACATCCGCTATTGTTTTAAAAGTGTACCATTTTCCTGTGGCTTTCTTATCTTTCAGAATCAGGCACACGGTACCTCTTTCACTTCTTTGGATAGCCGTCGTTGCCAGTGTCTTGAATTCAATATTAATGCTTGGGCTCGCATTAATCTGTCCCACTATTGCCATTTTATCACTCTCCTGTTTATTTAAAATTTAATTTCAGGCCATTCACTATATCTTGCTTTGGTATTTCTCCGTACACGTCAAATAAATCCAAATCAAAAATGTAATGACCTAGACCATCTACTATTTTCATGTTCTCATTTTTTAAAGTCAGGAATCTGTCTTTAATCTGCAAAATCTTATTTCCCTTAACATCAAACATATTATTCAGCTTATCAAGTGCATCGTATATTTCTGCTTTATTATTCTCGTCATTTTCAGGAATGTATACAATATCAATACTGATATATATTTTCTCTTTATGGTTTGCAAAAAACTCTTTCTTATAGTCGATAACCTGAATAAAGTACGCAGGTCTTGCTAAATTATTTATGTTATCGATTCCGACTTCCTTACCCGTAAAACTGTCTATTTTACGGCTTAATGATTTTATAAAATCCATAAATTCCATTATTTATCAAACTCCGCTTTTATTGTTGAGCCTATGCTGTTCCTGAACACAGGCTCTAATTTATCTATTGTCCTTTTTAGCATAAATACTCCAGGTACTACACTGTTTGTTTTCTTACCGTAATAAACAACTCTGTGACCATACTCGACATGGTTCACGTATTCAACATTGTTGTATATTATCTGTTTTAAACCATCACCGTTTTCCCTATGCCAGCCCATTCTTAACTGACCTGTATCCGCCGGTGTTTCTCCCTTCACTTCTCTTATTGTCTGTTCAGCAACCTGTTTAAGTGTTATTTCTACTTTTTGCGGAGTATCAGTATGCAGTTTTTCTAATTTTTTCGCCAGTTTCTCCCAGTCTCCGCTAAGTTTCATTTTTATCCACTTCCTCTACTGTTATTTCCTGATGTTCTATAAAATCAGTATATTTTATTGGTTTACCGGCTTTAAATTTATATTCTATGCCGCCTTTATCCACTAACAAAATATCATTCTGTTTTATGTCGACATCATTACTGACCAGTATTTTATATGTGTTCCTGGAACTGTTTATAATTCCATTTTCAGTAGCCCTTAAAATTCCTGCACTTAATTGGCATCTAATATTAGTATAAACAACTTCCCAACCTTGGACTGTCAGCCCATGCTCATTTTTAGTTTTTTTATTCCTCTTAACTTCTGTGATTATATCTGTATTAAAAAACTCGTTCAGCATTTTATACCTCCTTATTTCACAACTCCGAGTTTCCTGAAACGGTTCAGACTTTTTCTGAATTCAGCATCCTCATTTAAGCCTGTGACAAATTCAACCTGTCTATCTCCGCTTTTCATAGATTTTATATTTCTATTTTTGTCAAAGTTGTATTTATTGATATATACAGCCGTGGGAGTTATCAGTTCCTCCGGAAAGTTTTCTCGGTTCATGTAGTTAATGCAGTCCTGGATAACACTTTCAATGATGAGCTTAGCTTTTACCTCGTTCAAGCTTACATCAGATATAATTTTTATTTTTTCATAAACTTTATCAATTATTTCAGTCAATTCTACCACCTTTTCAAAATAGGTAAAGTATGGCATTCAACCATACTTTACCTATGCTTCAATTGCAACTAAACCTTTTACTTTGTTATTCAGTATGAAACAGTCATAGTAAAATCTACCTAAAAATAAAGTACCTGAGTAGTTTTCAGAATCTGTAACCACTCTGTACTCAGCCAGTTTTACAGGAGCGACCGTTGCCGAATTGTGTCCGACTAAACATCCGTAATTTTTAGTTGTAGCTCCACCTACCCCTGTTTTAATTTCCATCCATTTTTTAGTGACTCTTACTATCGGCACTCCGTCAACCATTCCTACTAACCCGTTTATTTTTATGTTCTGCCCGATATCCGATGCCTTGACAAAGTTCTCATCCTTTTTCAGTTTTGTTAAAAACTCAGGAGTAACATAAGCAATTCTGTTCTGAGGTATATCCGCATCATTTAATTTCTCCTGTGCTTCCAGGAATTTGTTGTATGCGTTGTTGGCTGCAAGCCCTGTTACTGTCTGTGATTTTGTATCGCATGTCTTAAGAATTGTTTCAAATCTGTACTTCTCAATCTCAGGAATTACTCTCTCCCTTAACTGTCTTGCCAGCACTTCTCCTGCCTTAATTTTTGTCTCATCCTCGTCCATTTTGTCCAGCAGTATTTTAAACCCCCTGTCCTTAGTCAGTGTCATTTCCTGCATTGAATTCTCCAGGACATCCGCATTCCCATAACCTGTATTTCTGTTATAATCCTTATTGTCAACTGTATTAATTGATGTCACTTTTACAGTTTTAGCTCCTACAAAGCTGTAATCATTATTCACTATTTTCTGTGATACCGCATCACTTGTAAATCTTTCATCAATTTTATCCGCAAAAATCTGTGTGTAAACCATTGCCATATTTTAATCATCTCCTTTTTTAAATTAAAAAGAACTGAAAGCCCTGTCAAATGCTTCAAGTCCTGTATCTTTTTTATTTTCTTCCCCGTTACTTCCACCGTTCAGACTGCTCGGAATACCTCCGCTCTGAGTTTTAAGGTAAGTGGATAAGTTTTCAGAAAAGGATTTTACACTGTTTTCAATTTCTTCTTCCGTGTTCCCGGAAATACTTCCTAAGAAACTGTCAGGGATTTTATATTTCCCTAACGCCGCTTTTTTTAACTCATTAGTTTTCATAGTTGCGAGCTCCGAATTTGAACTTTCAAGCTGTTTCTGAAGTTCTGCAAGGCTCTTATTATACTTCTCTTCTGCAGTAAGATTAGCATTATTAATTCTGGCCTCATAGTCTTCAATTGTTTCTCCGTGCTTTCTCTCCAGTTCTTTTTTTTCACTTTCAAATTTTTTTCTTTCCCTTGCAATTCTTTCTTTAATCATTTCATCTACCTGTTCCTGTGTAAATGTGATTTCTGACATAACTGTCCCTCCCATTTAAAGTCTGTCGACTATTATTTTCTGTCCAGATGTTTAATGTCCATCAGTACGACAAATAAAAAAAGAGAGGTTTTAATCTCTCCTTTGTCAATATCCTTAATTCATTTTTCAGTTGTTTTATTAAAATTTCTTCTGGAATATAAGAAAAGATACCTGCATTTAGCACAAGTATCTTCTATCTGCTCGATAAAGCTAAGGTAGGGCTGACGATCCTACATCTCCTTCCAAATTATGGGGCGACGGTGTCACTCTCACGTCCTCATAGCTCTCTTTATTTTATAATT